>OFFG01001345.1_pt1 | contig 14962 bp, 12 predicted proteins | sample 1521331 | NCBI WGS metagenome assembly OFFG01 (sample SAMEA3504129, study PRJEB24116) | mouse gut metagenome | biome: mouse gut; feature: mouse-associated habitat; material: faeces | place: Denmark | collected 2011 | reverse complement strand
GGCTCGCCCGGCGGCACAGGCGCGGGATCCGGTGTTTCTTCCGGCGGCACGGGCGGCACAACCTCCGGTGCTCCGCCATCCGAAAAGACAACGCGATGCTCCGCTTTGACCGTATCCCTGATATCTTTTACATCCTGCACCGTATCCATTGGGTCCACGTAGTATTCGGAACTGAACAGAAAAGTGTATGCCCCCGCTTTTGCCCCTTCTTCCGCCTCCAGAAAATATTTTCCGGGATACTGATCCGAGGTCACCAGGGAAATAGGATTCCCCCAGTCTGTTTTCTGCTGAACTTCCGACGCGTCGCTCTCCCAGTACTCCGACTTTATCACGAAAACATAATCCGCAGCATAAAGCATCTGCTCTTCGACGGTCTCACTGCTCACCGGATTCCCTGCCGTGTCCGTCCATCTGATTTCAAAGTATGTATTTTCGTCCGGAACGGAAGCATCGGCTTTCCATTTGATTTTCTCCAGGGAAACGTCTGACGGGGCCCTGACAAGATCTATCCCTCCGATCTGTAATGTTTCGGGCGGGACAGCCCCGCTGGATACAGACCATGCGCCCAGACGGTAATCCAGCCGGTAACCACTGTCAACGCTTCTCTGGGCCAGCACAAAATTACTGCCGGATACATTCCCGGTTGCCGTGATATAGGGCCTTGTCATATTATATTTTCCGGGAAACAGACGGCTCTTTGTCTGAAACTGCGTGGTGCCAGTCACATTTCCATGAATTGCCAGCGTACCTTCTTCATGCAATACAAGATTTCCCCGCTCCTGCGCGCTGTCTGTTCCTGAAAAGTTTCCGGAAACAATTGCATTTCCCTCACCTCTTATGTCCAGACATCCTCCCCGGAGAAGAGTGACGTTGCCAAAGGCAGATGTCGTTGTCGTCAGACAGGCCTTATCCGTCAGCACAATGCTGCCGATCTTCTCCACTTCCGCACCATCCATGATGCTTCCGCTCAGCGTAAATGTTGTATTCGCATTTCCATAATATCTTTTATTTTTGGGATACTCATGTTCTCCACCGGCGACAAGAATCTCCGCCAGACTGTTTTTGCTGACATCCACCCGCTCCCGGACTGAAACCTTCGTATCCAGACTGATCACTGCCGGCCCGTAATAAGGAACATTCTGATCCGCCCCCGGATCGTGTCCCATATAGACAGCCTGAAACACGGTTTTATCAGAAACAGAATTCTGAACGGTCAGAGAAGCGTTTCCTCCGACCGCAGTGCCGGTATACCCCCCAGCGTAAACAGTCGGCAGCAATTCTGCCTCCGTACCACCCATACCACCGCTATCCGCCCCACCTTTCAGCCATGTACTGACACGATCAAACGTCAGACTGTGCCCTGCCAGAAAAATTTCCCTGTGAGGAACACTGCCCAGCGCATTGGATGAATTAAACACCAGCTCAATATTTTCAAAGCGAACATCGTCTCCCTCCAGCTGAATCGGACTACGGCAGCTGATACTTCCTGTCCCGTTTCCTGAAATCACCGTTCCAGCCGGAATCATCACCGGCCGCATGCGTCCGTCCGGGTCCGCTTCATCGCCAATACTGAACTGTCCTGCCACGGTAATCGGACTTTTATGCTGCTGTAACGCCGCCATAAACTGTTCGCGTGTACTGACCGTAGCGGCACTTCTCTCCACCGCCTTATAGGCCGCTGAGGACTGAATATCCTCCTGTCCCGTGAACAGATCCGCACTTTCTGCCCGGACCATTTCCTGCATTTCCCCGGATAGCAGCGCTGCCGCTGAAAGAATGCAGATGCATTTTCTGATTTTTCTCTTCATCTTTCATCTCCCTGTCTTTTACTTCAGTAAAATTCCCCCATTGTTTCTCATTCCATATTATTATAACATAAAAAGCGGATTGCAACCACAGAATAATCTGATTGCAATCCGGCAGACAGGCTGATTTTCGCAGATATTCTCCGGAAATCAGCCGCTTTCATTTCCTTTCCCCGGCTTTTTCATCGTCACCAGAAAAATCAGCACAAGCAGCGCCACTGCAAACGTCATCCAGCCGGCAAGCACAGCCTTTCCCTTCTCCCTGAACATGTCATAATACCCTTTTAAGTAAACTACAACAATAATGCATGGCAGTACGTAAGTCATATAATACTGCAGCCACAACGATTTTGAAAGCTTTCCTCCCTCCCCCGCGTTGACCTCAGAGAGAAAAGCGGAAAATCCCCATCCATTCTTTTTCACGCAGAAGAGAACAAATACCATACTTCCAAGAGGAAGCAGATTGTACGACACCAGAAAATCCTCTGCATCCATAATCGTACTTCCCGCTCCCATCGGCTGTACGCCCGAAAGCAGGTTGAATCCCAGCACAGCCGGAAGAGACAACAGAATAATGAGTATCACGTTGACGCGCACTGCTTTCTTTCTCTCCCATCCTCCCATGTCCATAAAAAAAGACAGAATGTTTTCAAATACCGCAATAATTGTGGACAGCGCCGCAAACGACATAAACACAAAAAAGCAGGTCCCCCAGATTCTTCCGCCGCTCATATTATTGAAAACATTCGGCAGCGTAATAAAAAGCAGGGACGGCCCGGAATCCGGCTCCACACCGTAGGCAAAGCATGCCGGGATTATGATAAATCCCGCCATCAGGGCCACAAATGTATCCAGCACGACGATCCCTGCAGCCTCGCCGGTAAGCCCGCGCTCCTTTTTCAGATAACTGCCAAAAATCTCCATCGCCCCGATCCCGACACTCAGCGTAAAAAATGCATGGGACATGGCCGCGTACACCACATTCCAGATACCGTACTGTTTCACCAGACCAAAGTCGGGAACCAGATAAAAGCGCACCCCCTCCATGGCGCCCGGCAGAATCAGCGAATGCAGGGCCAGAATCACCATCAGGACAATCAGGATGCTCATCATCACTTTCGTCACTTTCTCAATGCCGCGCGTAAGCCCCATCCCGCAGACCGCAAATGCCAGCACGACCGCCACTATCATCCAGACTGTCATCCGCGGCGCACTCCCCAGCATATCGGAAAACACTCCTGCCACTTCCTCCGCCTGCAGTCCCGACAGGCGTCCCGCCGCCATCTGATAAGCATAGTACAGCATCCATCCGCCCACCATCGTGTAAAACATCATCAGCAGATAGCTCCCGCAGATACTGATCCACTTCAGGTGATGCCAGCTGGTTCCTTTCTGCTCCAGCCGCTCAAACGCCGCCGCATCCGCTGCCCCGTCCCGCCGCAAATTCACAGATCAGAATCGGCATTCCCAGCAGGGCCAGAAACACCAGATAAATCAGGATAAACGCCGCCCCGCCATACTGCCCGCATATGTAAGGAAACTTCCATACATTTCCCAGCCCTACCGCACACCCCGCGGATACCAGAATAAAACCAAGTCTTGAACCAAATGTCTCCCTCTCTCTCATAACCTCTCCGTTTCTCCCAGGCATCTGCCCGTTTTTCTCTGAAATACGCATCCATCTTTAAATACATCACGCCTGTAAACGGAAAGAGAGAGCCATAACACCACTGTGCTATCACCCTCTCTTTGTGCTGATGCAGATGTATCCGGCCAGAATACCGGCTTTCTGGAAAAGGATGCTTTCCGTCTGCGTACTATTATATGCAAATCCGGCGTTTCTGTCAATAGAGAGAAAACTCCCGTCGCCATTTACCGCAGCATTTTTTCAATAAAGATCCCATACCCCTTCGACGCATCAGACACAAACACATGCGTCACGGCACCAATCATTTTCCCCTCCTGTATAATCGGGCTGCCGCTCATTCCCTGAACGATTCCCCCGGTCAGGGCAAGCAGTCTCCTGTCGGTCACCCGGAATAAAATCCCTTTATTTTCCTCATTTCCGCTGAAGTCCAGGCTTTCAATACTGATTTCATACAGTTCAGGCGCTCCTCCGATTGAAGATATAATATAGGCCGTCCCCATGCGTATATCCTGTTTATATGCGACCTCATAGCTGTCTGCCGCCATGGGAGAACCGGATTTTCCACTCAGAACGCCACGGATTCCGAGCGGCGTATTCTCCGTGATGCTCCCGAGACAGCTCTCTTTGCTGTAATCAATGATACCGGAAAGCTCTCCGGGTGATCCTTTCTCCCCCTTGCGGATTCCGACAATGCTGGTCTGATAGATCCATCCCTCCGACATCTCCATCCTTGTTCCGGTGTCCCCGTCGCTGACAGCATGTCCGAGCGCGCCGAACTGCCCGTCCTGCTTAAAATATGTCAGTGTTCCCACACCTGCCAGATCATCGCGAACCCAGATACCGAGCATATAGCTTCCCTGAGTGCTTTTTACCGGCGTGATTGATACCTCAATATACTCATTCTGACGCCGGATCCCCAGAATTTCCCTGTCGCCGCCAAATGCATTGATTTTTTCAATCAGTTCGTCTTTTTCCGTGACCGTCTCACCGTTGACGCTCACAATATAATCCCCACTCCTGACCAGATTTTCAGCCGGCCGGAGTTCCCTTCCGGAAGCATCTGTCACGGCTCCTGCACCGATGACCAGCACGCCGTCCGTTTTCGCATAGATTCCGATCGGCATTCCGCTGGCATATACCGTATCCACATCGACAAGCATAACTTCCACGTCTTTGACCGGAAAAATGCCAAATAGTCTGCACGTAACCGTATAACTTTCCTTTGCGCCCCGTGCGGATGCCCGTCCGGACTCCGGAGCATGGGAAAGATTTTCAAACACTTCGCTGGCGTCATTCTCCTTAAGCTCCACACTGACCGGAACACCAAATTCATACGAGACCGTCCTGCCTTTTGTCACGTAAATCTGACTGGGAATTGATTCGTCAAAAGAGCGGACAGCAAATACAGCCAGCAGGAAAAATCCGAGATATGTGATCTGTTGTACAATATGATAATATTTCTTCATGCATTTCTCCTTACACCCCGCCCGACGGGCATGACACGCACAGATTTCTTCCGGCTTTTTATCCCGCATCCTTCACTGAGGTATCTGTTTCCCTGCCATGCACAGTGTCTGCAGGTTTTCATTCTGACGAAAACAGGCCGCTTCCCTTTCAGACAGCAAAAAAGGAAGATACCTGCAGTGCATCTTCCCTTATTATATGGATATTTTCTTTTTTCATCCGTGCTACGGATCATCCGTATTATTTTTATGGATTTTCCATGCCGTTTTTACGGATTTTCCATGCCGTTTTTACGGATTTTCCGTGTTCTTTTTGCGGACTGCGGCCAGTTCTTTCATTTCCCGCGCGCTGTTAAGAACCGTCTCTGTAATCTGCACGCCGCCGAGCATACGGGCCAGCTCATGGACACTCTCCTCCCCGTCAAGTGCGCGTATCGTTGAGACTGTACTTTTTTCCCGGACTGATTTCTCAATCAGATAGTGTGCGTCCGCCATGGCGGCGATCTGAGGGAGATGTGTGATACAGATAATCTGATGGTTCCTTCCAAGAACATTCATCTTTTCAGAAACCATCTGCGCCGTGCGGCCGCTGATCCCACTGTCAATTTCATCAAATATCAGCGTCCCGACTGCATCCTGATCTGCCAGAATCGTTTTTATGGCAAGCATAATGCGGGATAATTCCCCTCCTGAAGCCACTTTCCCGAGTGGTTTTAACGGCTCTCCCGGATTCGTGGAAATCACAAACTCTGCATCATCCGTCCCGTTTGCCGAATAAGCTGTCGTCTGTTCAAAATGCATCTCAAACTGAACATCGAGAAAATTCAGATCTTTTAAGGCCTCCGTAACCGCTTCCGTCAGTGTCTCTGCGTGCTGACGGCGAATCTGAGACACTGCACTGCACTGCCTTATCAGCACTGTTTCCGCAGCATCCAGTTTTTCCCGCAGCTCTTCCAGATAATGATCATAATCCGTCAGACGCACAAGGCGCTCCCGCTTCTCCTTCAGCGCCGCCAGAACGGAAGAAATAGAACCGCCGTATTTCGCTTTCAGATGATTCACCTCGTCAAGACGTTTTTCCACCTCGTAAAAAGTCTCCTCGTCGAACTCCGTCTCCTCCACATAATCTGCCAGCTCACGGTTAAAATCATTTAAGAGATTGTCAATTTCCAGAAGCTGCTGTTCCAGTTCTGCCAGCTTTTCATCATAAGACGCCACCGCCGTCAGCTCTCTGAGCGCGCGTCCGGTGAGATCACTCGCACAGTCATTCCCGCCTCCGGTACTGTTATAGGCGCTTCCGGCAGCCTCCATTATCTTATGACCGTTTGAGAATCTGCGAAAGTCCGCTTCCAGCTCCTCATCTTCCCCCAGGCGCAGCGCGGCCTCCTCTATTTCCTTCACCTCGTATTCCAGAAAAGACACCTCGCGCAGGCGCTCCTCCTCATCCACGTCCTCTTTCTTCAGCTCCTCAAGAATCATCCGGTAATTCCGGTAGGCCTCTGCCAGATGCTTTTTCGGCCCCTCCAGTTCCTCCCTCGCATAATCATCAAGGATCTCCAGATGCTTTTTTTTCGACAGAAGGGACTGATGCTCATGCTGACCGTGAATGTCGATCAGCACTGCCGCAATCTCCTTCACCTTCGACGCAGGAACACTCTCTCCGTTGACTTTTACCATACCGCGCCCGTTGACAATCCGGCGGCTTAAAACCACAAGATCATCTTCCGGATATACTTCAAGTTCCGCAAGGGCAGCCGTCTGCCGGCTGTCATTCACAGAAAAAACAAGCTCTGCGAACGCGGGCTCCTGTCCGCCTGCCGTATTTTCCCGCAGCATTTCTTTCTGTACCTTTCCGCCCAGCGCCAGATTAATGGAACCGATGATAATCGACTTGCCGGCTCCAGTCTCACCGGAAAGGATATTCAGCCCCCGGCAAAAAGTTACTTCTGACTCGTCAATCAGCGCCAGGTTTTTCACATGCAGACTCTCTAACATAAATCCTCCTGTAGCACAACTTTTTTCAGATGCTCCATAACCAGCACCGTGTCATCGACGCTGCGGACCGCACACATGATTGTATCATCTCCCGCGATACAGCCGACTATCTCACGCAGCTCCATGGCGTCGAGCGCTGCAGCCGCAGCCATGGCCATTCCGGGCACTGTCCTGATCACCAGAATGTTCTGCGCCATGTCCATCGACAAAAAACAGTCCCTGAATACTCTCCTGTACTTTCCGGACAGCTCCTCGCCGGAATCCGCCACCACCGCGTATTTCTGTCTGCCGTCTCCCATCGGTACTTTCGTCAGCTTCAGCTCACGGATATCACGCGATACTGTCGCCTGAGTCACCTGAACCCCCTCTTTCTGTAAAAAATCGGTCAGCTCTTCCTGCGTTTCTATATCATGTTTTTTGATCAGTTCCAGTATTTTTACCTGTCGCCTTGTTTTCATTTCTTTATGTCTTCCAGTCCTTATCAGCATGCCGCTATGTGTACATCTGCATTTTTCTGCTCAGAATTTCCAGAAAGCTTTTTCTGCTCAGTCTGCAGATTCTCACCGTCTCCTTTGCCCTGCGCACAAAAAAACGGTCTCCCACTGCAAGCTTTGCCACTGTATCCCCGTCAAAACTGACCTCCACCGACTCATCCCGCCGGAAACGACGCCTGCCAATCTCCACCACAATCTCATCCTCCGCTCCGACCACAATACTTCTGGAGCTCAGATTGTGCGCGTTAATCGGCGTAATCAGAATCATTTCCGCTTTTGGATCCACAATGGGCCCGCCGGCTGACATATTATAGCCGGTGGAACCGGTCGGAGTCGCAAGAATAATGCCGTCCGCCCTGAATGTATGAAGATACTCTCCGTTGACATAGACAATCAGGCTCACCACGGACAGCGGACCTGTGCGGTAAATGACAATATCATTCAGCGCCGCCCTCTGAACCGGCTTCCTCTCCGGACAGATCTCTCCCGCACTCCACGGAATACATCCTTTTTCGGCGGCGTCTTCATCCTTCCCGCACTCCGGCGACTGACCTTCTCCCGACAGAATGTCCTCCTGACGACACATTCCTGCCCCCTGCAGAAGCATCCGTTCCTCCACCATGCATGCACCGGACATCATCTGATCAATTGCGGCAAACACACTGCCCTCCTCCAGTTCGCACAGATAGCCAAGGGTACCAAGATTGACCCCGACAAATGGAAGCCGGCTGTTCACAAGCGCCGAGGCAGCGCGTATCAGGGTCCCGTCGCCCCCGAGCACCATCACGCAGTCCACACCGGAAGGAATCTCATCCGCCCGGGGAGCCGCGTCCTCCACCCTCTCGCCGGAACTGTAAAAGCAGGTACAGGATCCGCCGCGCATTTCAATATAATTTTTCAGTCTCCCGGTCAGTTTCCGTTCTTTGTCCTTATGAATATTTGTGATCAGCAGAAATCGTTTCACGTCCACTCCCTTCACGAACACTCCGCTCTCAGCCATCCGGCCTGCAGACCTTCCGCTCTCAGCCACCCAGCTCACGGTGTGCCGTCTCCACCACTCTGTGAATCTCCACCGGCCACTCTGTCCCGGACACACAGTCCTGCCTTTCAAGAAGAACCAGATATTCGATATTTCCCTCCGGTCCCTTCACCGGGGAAAAATCCAGCGCCCTGACAAAAAATCCATTTTTTACAGCTGCCGCCAGGACATTTTCAATCACTTCCTCATGAACTGCTTTGTCACGCACAACACCTTTTTTTCCAACCTTTTCCCGGCCGGCTTCAAACTGGGGTTTGATCAGACAGGCCATCTGCGCGCTCCCTCCAAGAAGCCCGCTTACAGGACCAAGCACTTTTGAAAGCGAAATAAACGAAACGTCCACGGAAGCAAAATCAGGCCGGTCCGGAATATCCTGCGGTGTCACATAACGGATATTCGTCTTTTCCATGCAGACAACCCGCGGATCCTGCCTCAGCTTCCAGGCAAGCTGTCCGTATCCCACATCCACGGCATACACTTTTGCTGCCCCGTTCTGAAGCATGCAGTCGGTAAAACCGCCTGTGGAAGCGCCGATATCCATACAGATCTTCCCTTCCAGTGCAAGTCCGAAACACTGCATTGCCTTTTCAAGCTTCAGGCCTCCCCGGCTGACATACTTTAAGGGATTTCCCTTTACCTCAATCGCGGCATTCACGTCAAATGCCGCCCCGGCCTTATCCTCACGCTGCTGTTCCACAAAGACACTGCCCTCCATAATCATAGCCTTTGCCTTCTCCCTGGAAGGTGCAAGGCCACGGTTAACCAGCAGTATATCCAGTCTCTCTTTCAATCTCCGCTGTTCCTTTCCGGCGGTCTTCCTGCCTTTGCATATTCTGCGACCGTCTTTTGTAAAATCGTATCCCTGTCTATTCCGGTCTCCCGCCACAGCATCTCTACATTTCCGTGCTCCACGTAGGCGTCCGGAATCGCGATATTCAAAACCCGGACCGGACTGCCATGTTCACTGTAAAAGCGTGTGATCTGTTCTCCAAAACCGCCGTTTGCGACATTTTCCTCCATTGTGACAATCAGACTGTGCTTTTCCGGGATCTCAAGAAGTGCCTCCCTGTCAAAAGGCTTTGCAAATCTCGCATTGATCAGGCTGCAGGCATAGCCCTCCTCCTTTAAGGATTTCCTGACTGACTCCGCTGTTTTCACCATGGAGCCAAGTGCAAAAAGTGCAATCCCTGACTCCCTGCAGATCCACTCGCTTTTGCCGCAGACCACTGGTTCCCGGTACTCTGAAAGCCCCGTATACGCCTCCCCGCGCGGATAACGTATCGCAACCGGCGCCCCGAAATTCAGGGCAAACTTGATCATATCAGACAGCTCCCACTTATTCTTGGGAGCCAGAATTGTCATTCCGGGAATTGATGAAAGGTAAGAAATGTCAAAAATCCCCTGATGTGTTTCCCCGTCGCTTCCCACAAGCCCTGCCCGGTCGATCGCAAAAACTACCGGAAGATTCTGAATACAGACATCATGCAGAACCTGGTCATAGGCTCTCTGCAGAAAAGAGGAATATACTGCAAAAACGGGCTTTAATCCCGCCGCCGCCAGCCCGGCAGCAAACGTCACCGCATGCTGCTCTGCAATCCCGACATCGAAAAAGCGTTTCGGGAACATGTTCCGGAAGCGTTTCAGACCCGTCCCGTCTGTCATGGCCGCCGTAATCGCTACAACTTTTTCGTCCCGGTCGCCAAGCTTGCGCATCACCGTGGAAAAGATATCCGTATAATTCGCCGTCGTCCGCGGATGCTTCGGAAGCCCTGTATCGATCTCAAACGGCTCAGCCCCGTGAAAGCGCGCCGGATGGCGCTCTGCCGGAGAATACCCTGCCCCTTTGTGCGTGATCACATGAATCAGTACCGGTCCGTCTATGTTCGACGCCTCCCTCATCAGCTTCATAATTCCGCGGATGTCACCTCCGTCCACCGGACCCAGGTAAATAATACCCATCTCCTCAAAGAGCATGCCCGGTATCAGCAGCTGCTTGATTCCGCTTTTGGTTTTGCGGATGCGCTCAACCACCCTGTCGCCGTACACCGGTATTCTGCTGAGGGAATTCATCACACCAAGCTTTAAATCAAGATATGCGTCCGCCGTGCGGAAACCCGCCAGATAGGATGAAAGCCCTCCGACATTTTCCGAAATAGACATATTGTTATCATTCAGAACAATAATAAAGTTCGTGTTCAGCAGCGCGGCATTATTGAGCGCCTCAAACGCCATCCCGCCGGTCATTGCACCGTCCCCGATCACGGAAACCACCCGGTAATCCTCCCCCGTTATCTCCCGCGCATGTGCATAACCGAGTCCTGCGGAGATCGAAGTGGAACTGTGTCCGGTATCAAAACAGTCACACGCGCTCTCCCTCCGTTTCGGAAACCCGCTCATCCCGCCGTATTTGCGCATTCCGTCAAAACCGTCACGACGCCCGGTCAGAAGCTTATGTGTATATGACTGATGCCCCACATCCCAGATCAGCCTGTCTTTCGGAAAATCCAGAGACAGATGCAGAGCCATCGTCAGCTCCACCACCCCGAGATTGGAAGCCAGATGACCACCGTTTTCCGATATCTTTTCAATCAGAAATTCCCGGATTTCCGTGGAGAGAATTTTCAGTTCTTCCCAGGAAAGTTCTTTGATGTCATTTTCCTTTTTTATCTTCTCCAATACCATGCCGACCGCCCCTTTTATCCCATCTGTATGTACAGCCGCACTACCTCTCCCTGGAAATCAGATAGCACAGCAGCTCCGTCAGAAATTCATTCCGGACAACCAGTGATTCCATATGTGCAACCGCCTCTCTGGAAATACGCTCCACTTCTTCCTGTGCCCTTCCAGCCCCCTCAAGCGTCACATACGTTACTTTATGGTTCTTTTCGTCGCTTCCGACCGGCTTGCCGGTTACCTCTGCAATGCCCGTTTTATCGAGAATATCATCCTGTATCTGAAAGGCGAGACCGACCGCCTCTGCTGTCTCCTCAATAATCTTCTGCTCTCTTTTCGTGGCTCCTGCAAGCACGGCACCTATGAGCATGGCACTCTCCAGCAGCGCTCCTGTTTTCAGGCGGTACATAATTTTCAGCTTCTCCCGCGTCATGTCACAGCCCCCCTCCGGGCCGATATCCACGGCCTGACCGCCCACCATGCCATAAATTCCCGCTTTCCGCGCGAGAATCTGCAGAGCCTTTGGGATCCCGGAATTTTCCGGTTCCAGATCAAATGCGCACAGAGCCGTCTCATACGCATAGTTGAGCAGCGCATCCCCCGCCAGAATCGCCATCGCTTCGCCATAAACCACATGTGTTGTCTTTTTCCCTCTGCGAAATTCGTCGTTATCCATGGCTGGCAGGTCATCGTGCACCAGGGAATACGTGTGTATCATTTCGATCGCCGCCATAAACGGCTCGATCACCTCCGACCTGCCGCCGAACATCCGGTATGTCTCCAGCATAAGTATCGGGCGCAAACGCTTGCCCCCTGCCAGCATGCTGTAATTCATCGCCTCGATAACAGTTCTCTGGTATCCATCCGCTTCCGGCAGTCTGGCACGGATAATTGCTTCCGTCTCTCTCGTCCGCTTTTCTATTTCCTCCCTGATATCCATCATTCCCACTCCTCCGGTTCCCCTTCCGCGTCCAGAATCTGTATCTTCTTCTCGACCGCATCGAGCATCTCATTACAGCTTTTCAGCTTTTCCACACCTTCCTGATACAGGGAAAACGATTCATCCAGGGTAATCTCCCTGCTTTCCATCCTTTCAATAATCTCCTCAATCTGTAAAAGCACCTCCTCAAGGGATGGCGCATCTTTCTGTCCCGTCACATCCATGCTTCTCCCTCCCTCTGTGCCGGTTCCTCCAGGGAGATTCCGGTCACCGCCGCGCGCAGACATCCTCTCAGAAGATGAATATCCAGTGTCTGTCCCCTTGTCACCTGCGAGGCGTCCCGCACTGCCTGTCCGCTTTCATCTGCCACAAAAGCATAACCCTGACTTAACTTCTTTACCGGAGACATTCCGTCCAGCGCTCCGGACAGCAGTGCCAGCTGATGCCGCTTTCCGGTCAGAACGTCCTGCATCCTCTGTTCCAGTTTCTCCTCAAGATCTGCGGCATATTTCCGTCTCTCCCGCAGTCGGCTTCCGGGGCTCAGATAGCGCAGCCCTGTGCGGCAGTGATCCAGGCGCAGACGCGCATGATCCACCTTCCGGCTGACCGCACGTGTCATTCTGAACCGGTACTCCCTCATCTGCTCTTCCAGGATATGATATTCATATACTGCCAGCTCTGCCGCGGCTGATGGCGTCGGAGCCCGCAAATCCGCGACAAAATCCGCAATCGTAAAATCCGTCTCATGTCCGACTGCCGAAATCACCGGTGTACTGCATTCAAATATGGCACGCGCTACTTCTTCCTCATTGAATGTCCAGAGATCCTCAATCGACCCTCCTCCGCGACCGACAATCATGACATCCACCCCCAGCGCATCGAGCGCCCGGATCCCGTTAATAACAGAAGGCACCGCCCCTTCTCCCTGAACCAGCGCCGGATAAAGAATCAGCTGAACATACGGATTACGGCGCGATGCAATATTGATGATGTCCTGTATTGCCGCTCCGGCAGGTGCCGTCACAATGCCAACCCTTTTTGCAAAGCGCGGAACCGGCTTTTTGTACTCCTCCGAAAACATCCCCATCTCCTCAAGCTCCTTCCGGAGCGCTTCATATCTGAGATAAAGATTTCCCGTTCCATCCGCCTCAATCTGCCTTGCGTACAGCTGATATCTGCCATCCCGCCCGTATACTTCCACAGAACCTGTCGCAACGATCCGGTCACCCTCTTTCATGCGAAAAGTCAGGCCTCTCCTGTTTCCCGCAAACATAACCGCACTGATCGTTCCTGTCTCATCTTTCATTGTAAAATAAATATGCCCCGACGTATGGTATTTGCAGTTCGATACTTCTCCCCGGATACGGATGCGGCTCATCATAAAATCCTGGGCAAACATATTTTTGATATATGTATTCACCTGTCCGACCGAATACACGTTTTTCATCATACCAGTCTCGCCAGAACGCCATTCACAAACGACGGCGAATCCTCCGTCCCGTATTTTTTTGCAAGCTCCACGGCTTCATTGATCGCCACCCCGACCGGAATCGTATCGTCATATCTCATCTCATAGACCGCCAGACGAATCAGTGCCAGATCCACTTTCCCCATCCTCTTTGTCTTCCAGCCCTGTACTGCCCCGTTGATGGCCATATCAATATCTTCAAGCTGCTCCACAATCCTGCTGCACTTGTCCATCAGATACCTGCCATCCCGTGCGTCCCAGTCTGCCGCCGTCTCCTCATACCGTTTCAGATGTTCCTCAAACTCCTCTGCGGCATGAAATTCCGCTCCGAACAGCATCAGAAAGACCTGTTCCCTCTGCTCTCTTCTGGTCATGATCCAGTCCCTTCTTATTATGTTACTATACAGCCATACAGGAAAAAGGATGTCACAGGGACATCCTTTCCTGGAACTCTTTCCCGCTCCGGTCCTATCTGCCGCCGCCCATGTCCACGCTCGCAATCCGGATATTAACATTGGATACTTCCAGTCCGGTCATATTCTCGATCGCGTTCTTTACGCGCTCCTGCACCTTCAGGGACACATCCGGAATTGCATATCCGTAAGAAATATTCAGCGCCACGTCCACACGGACAATACCGTCGGCCACATCCACACGGATTCCTTTGGAAAGATTCTTCATCCCAAGCTTACTCACCAGTTCATTTGTAATATTGCCGGCCATCGAGCCTACCCCGTCCACTTCCGTGGCGGCAAGCCCCGCAATGATGGCAACAACCTCATCTGCAATCTTCACTTCTCCCAGATTCCCATCCTTTATCTTAAAAGTTTTTCTGTCTTCACCCATGCTAACTGCCTCCTAAGTGATATTATGCGTTTATTATAGCAGACTATTCCTGTTTTGGAAACCTAAAAAATAATATTCATTCAGGATGCACACAATGATAATATGGGATTGTAAGATACTGCCCTGCATGGATATCATTCCCTGAAATATGATTGATAAGGCATATCTCCCGGATATAAGCCCTCATGCTCCCGCATTCATCCGTAAAATAACGGTCAGCAATCTTCCAGAGCGTATCCCCGTCCTGAACGCGGACACTGGTGTAATACCTGACAGAAGTCTCCGCTGGCGCCGCTTCGGCATTCATGGAACAGAGCAGCAGTGTGCTGACTGTCACCACTATAATTGCGACAGCGATCAGGTACAGCGCGATCTTTCTGCGGCGAACCACTTTTGTTCCGGCTCCCCGCTCCGTTATCCTGCTCTCTGACACCCTGCCGTCCGTCGTTCTGCATGCTGCTGTGCAATCCATTCTCACTTCCATAATTATCCACCAGTCCTTTCCGGCGCCCCTGACATCCGGATCCCGGTCTTTCTGTGTATCCGTGACATTGCGCATCATATTATTGCAGACATCTTCTGCGAACATTT
>OFFG01001344.1_pt1 | contig 14964 bp, 9 predicted proteins | sample 1521331 | NCBI WGS metagenome assembly OFFG01 (sample SAMEA3504129, study PRJEB24116) | mouse gut metagenome | biome: mouse gut; feature: mouse-associated habitat; material: faeces | place: Denmark | collected 2011 | reverse complement strand
GCGGAACTGATCCCTGGCATAACGGGATTTGTCCACGCGGATGGCCGTCAAAAACTCTGTGGCCCTGCCGTCCAGCTCGGTGTCCAGTTCCTCCAGCAGCTTGTCCAGCTTTGAGGTGCGGTCCCGCCGGTGGGACTGGCTCTGGATCAGCAGCCCCCGCCCGGAGGAGATGCGGTGCTCACAGATGGGTTCGCCAAACAGCGTCTGGATGTACAGAACCCCGTCCAGTGTTTCAATGCGCACCTCTGGCTGGGTGGTGTAGGTACCCAGAGGGACGGAGTAGCGGTTGCTGTCGTAGATAATTGTGTTGTCCTTGCGCACCGTCCGGCAGATCACCGGGCGCTTCACCTGGTCACAGACCGGCAGGGGCCGAAGATACTCGCGCTCCTCCTGGAACACCTCCGCCGGAACCAGCTTGGTGGTCCCATGCACCTTGGCGTTGGCGGTCCGCTCCAGCCACTCCAGACAGCTTCCGTTGAGGATGCCATCGTCCACATACAGCCGGTGGCTGAGGAAATTCCCCTTGATGTACTTCACCACATTCTCAATTTTTCCTTTGCTTTCCGGGTCCGCCCCGCGGCACATACGGATGGACAAACCACATTCCTGCCGGAACTTCTCAAACTCATAGGTGTAGATGATGTCCCCGGCATTTTCACTTACGCATACAATGCTGTCCTGGTCGAATACCAACTCCTCCGGCATCCCGCCCATGTATTGGAAGCAGTCATGGCAGATCCGTACAAGGTCTACGCTGGTAAAGGGCCGGTTTTGCTCTTGCGCGTACTTGTACCGCGACCGGGACAGTACGAACGCCGCCACATACACCCTGGTCTGCCCGCCGTCCACGTTGGGCATCATCTTCTGTCCGAAATCCACCTGCATCTGTTTCCCCATCGGCAGCTCCGGCACCGCCTCATACTCTCTCGGCGCCGCGCTCTTTTTCAGCCCGTATTCTTCCCGTACCTGCTTCACATACCGGGATACTGTTCGCTCGCTCACCTCCTCCCGGTAGTGTTCCCTCAGCCAGTCGCATACCTGGGCCGCTGTCAGGTCTGGAAATTCCCGCAGCCACTCCAAAATCCGCGCCTGGTACTTGTCCAAGTACTGCATCCGGCAGACTGTGCTGCTCATTTCCTCGTACTCGTCTACCGGCATTTCCCAATACCGCTTTACTGTCTTGCGGTTGATTCCAAGCCGCCGCGCCACTTGCCGCTGGCTGAATCCCGCCGAACGAAATTGCTGAATCTTGCTGTACACGTGATACCCCTTCATTCCTTTCTGGCCTCCATCTGGGTGAGTGTCCTCTCATTTTACCAGATGGAGGCCTCCGGCTTCTGTGGTATACTTCGTGACGGGATTTGGCCCCTTTTGTGGCGAGGATTGGTATCCTTTCAATGGCGAAAATTGGTATACTTTATCTTACCATTTACAACAAAGTCCAAAAGGGCGGCGGCTTGGGCTTTGCTCCCCTGAATGTTCAGAATATTCCTGATAGTAGGCATTCAAAACTCCTTTCCGGGCAGGACAAGGGAGCAGGTTTTCCCGCTCCCTTGTCCTGCTCTTTTTTTCTGTTCTCAGATATCGATACCGGGTTGGGCAGTTTGCCTTTGGGCTGACCCCAAACCACGGTGATCCAGGTGTCCTTGGCGGTGACCCACTCGTCGCCGGTCCTGCCGCCCACATCCGCCCGGTTGATGATGCGATAGCCGCTCTGGAGGTTTGCCAGGGTGGTCACATAGATGGTAGGTTTCTGCTCCTCATGGAATCCCGGCTGAACGGTGCCGAAGTTAAACCGGATGTCAGTGACATACTCCCCGGCGGCAAGGCCCAGGGCTTCCCGGCCACAATCCAAGGTGTGGCTGGTCTTGCTGGAAAGCCCAGAGGCCAGGGTCCGGTAGCTGTCCTTCTTGTTGGTGCGGTAGGTGATGTCGTAGGTCAGCCGTTCGGACCAGGTGCCGGTGACGATCTTTCCCAGGCGGACAGCATCGGTGGGCAACTGGTCATGGAGGTAGAATTCCTCCAGCGCCACATTGGAATCGTTGCGGATGTTGCTGAGATCGTAGGACATGATGTCCCCAGCCAGCACCTCCTGGTTACCGCGCTTCTCGACGGACACGCTCACATCCTCACTCTTGTTGAGAACCTCGAATCGCACCAGGTCATCGTGAACCTTGAGGGTAGCGTAGAAGACTTTGCCATCCAGAAGGTAATGCTCCGGGGCGGTGACTTCTTTGATGGCATAGGTCCCCAGGGGGAGCGCCTTGGTGGTGGCAACTCCCTTATAGTTGGTAGTGATGGTAGCAACTACCTCCAACTTCTCGTTGTAGACCTCGAAAACAGCCCCTTCCAGCAGTGCCCCAGCCTTATCCTTGGTGATGGGGTTATCGTCCGCTGCCTTTTTCACGATCTGGATATACCCGCGCATGGGGCGGTTTTCAATGGTGATCTCTGTGGTTTCTCCAGACTTCACCTCCACCGTGCGGATGGTGGGGTCCACCACATATCCGGCTGCCTGGACCTCCTTGAGTTTGTACTTCCCGGCAGGCAACTCTTTGGAAAACTCAATGATCCCCTCCTGGTCGGTGGTGTACTCCCCAAGGAGGTTGTTTTTGGCATCGTACAAATTAAATACTACCCCATAGATAGGAGCCTTGGTTTCAACGTCCACCTTTTTGAGGCGGAGGGTAGCTTTCTCCCTGTTAAAAATTTCCACTATGCTGGTCTGTCCCCAGGCCAGAGTGACCTCATGGACCGTCTCATCTAACTCGTACCCCGGCAGGGCCTCCACCTCCTGCACATACAGAGTCTCACCGCCATCCACGCCGGAAAGAAGAATCTGCCCCAGTCGGTTGGTGGTGTAGGTGCCGATCTCACGGTGCAGCTTGTCCAACACCTTCACCTTTACCCCCTCCAGGGGCTGCTTGCTTTCAGCGTCCAGTTTCACGATCTTGAGGACCGGGTAGGGCTGGTTGCGGTATTCTACCGCATTCAATTTACCGGATTTCAACTCGATGTTTCTGGGGGCGGGGTCGGGCTTGTAGCCATCCAGGCTCTTGACCTCCGTCACCTGCACCCAGCTTTCCTCACGGTCCGGGATGTTGATGATACCGTCAGCGTCGGTGGTAAAGGTGCCGATAATCGCCCCGGAGATTTCAGTGACCTTAAACTGCACACCAGCCAGAGGCTGGCCGGTCATGTCATCCACCTTGCGAATCTGAAGGCCAGTGCGGGGCTTGTTCAGAAACTCCACGATAGCAGGGGCAGATAGCTTCAACTCCACCATCTTGGTTTCACTGCTGGCGATGTAGCCAGGGTTGGCCTTGACCTCCTTAATGAGATACCAGCCGGGGACTACATCCTTGCCGGTGACAGTGGCCATGCCGTTGCTGCCGGTGCGGTACTCACCAACCAGACGCCCGTCCGAATGGGCGACCATGAAAACAGTGTCCGGGATAGGCTCCCCGGTGATGGCGTCCTTTTTGCTGATGATAAGGGGATGTTCCGGGGTGTTAGTCAGTTTGATAACGCCGTTTTCGGCTTCTTTCAGCGTGAATTCATGGATAGTATCATCTGCCAGATAGCCGGGTAAAGCCCGAACCTCCTTGACCAGATAGATCTGGTTGGGGTCAGCGTCCTCCAAGACGATTTTTCCTTCTGCGTTGGTGGAAAACTGTCCCAGGGACTTGCCATCCTTGATGGAGACCTCAAAAACAACGCCCTCCAGCGGCTGGAGGGTCATGCTGTCGTTCTTCTCGATGGTAAGGGTGGGCCGTTTGCGGTTTTTCACCGTCCATTCAGTTGTCTTGCCAGGGGTGAGTTCAATGTCGTAATGGGTATCATCGGTGGTGTAGCCGGTGGGGGCTCGAAGTTCATAAACTTCATACCATCCTGGCTCCAGGGTGTCCACCAGGACAGTACCGTTGGTGCCAGTAGTCACATCTACCGATTCTCCACTATTTTTGTGGGTGATACGGAAAACAGCCCCCGCAAGTCGCTCCCCAGTATCCTCGTCAAGTTTTGTGAGAAGGAGACCGGGTTTCCGAGAATTTGTCACGGTCAGCTTAGAGGTCTTGCCGGGAATCAGTTCGATGTCATAGTGGGTATCATCCAGGGTGTAGCCAGTGGGGCTGCGAAGTTCGTGAACCTCGTACCAATCTTGCTCCAGGTCCTCCAGCAGCACGGTCCCATCCGCGCCGGTGGTCACATCCAGGTATTCGCTGCTGCCCCGGCGGGCCACACGGAAGGTAGCGCCCGGCAGGCGGATGCCCGTTTCGGCGTCCACTTTCTCAATGAGCAGCTTGGGCTTGGGCATATTGCGAAAGACCACGGTCAGGTTGCCATCCAGGGCTTCAGGCTTAATAAGGACAGTCTGGGTGCTGTGCTCAGCGTCCAAAAAGTACCCATGGGGCGGCTGTGCCTCAACGATGGTATAGTATTTTCCGCTCTCCAGCTTCTGTACTACGACAACACCATTCTCGTTGGTCTGGAAGTCCCCAAGGAATTTAGACTTTTCGGCGTCTGTCCCCTCGTACAGCTTGAACACAGCATTTTGCAGGCCGTGACCATCGGTGGCGTCCACCTTCTTGATGGTCAGCCCGGTCCAAGGCTCGTTGCGGAATTCCACGGTAATGGTCTCGCTGTTGCCCTCCGGGATGTTCACAGTGTGGACCTTATCGGTCCCCTGGTAATACTGGGGCGGGGCGGTTTCCTCGATTCGATACTCACCGGGGATGAGGTTGGTGAACACCGCCCGCCCATCCGTCCCGGTGGTCGCTGTAAAGGACTGCCCGGCCTCAAAGGGCGGGGTATTGGAGCGCAGGAGGGTGGCCTTGATGGTGGCCCCCGCCAGCAGCTGGCCGGTCTGTGCGTCCTTTTTCAGCACGACCAGCTGGGTCTTTTTATCGTTGGGGATGTCCAAGATTTTCTGCTCCCCCTTGGCCACCGTCACATCATAGGTGGTCTTGGAGGTCATAACGTATCCCTCCGGGGCGGATAATTCCTCCACGATAAGGGACCCTGCATAGGGCAAGGCGATGTAGATCTCGCCATTGGCGTCGGTAGTCTCTGTCCAGGTCTGTGCGGAGATGTTGGGGTCGGCATAGCGGACACGGAAGGTCGCCCCCTCCAGGGCAACGCCCTTGTTGCCAGTCTCGTGCTTGTAGATGGTGAGGGAGCAGGGCATAGCCTGATTAACGAAGGTCATGGTGGTCTCACGGTCTCCCTCGATGAAGTCCGTGAACTCCTCCACCTGGGGGTCGCTGTTGGTTTCGGCACTGGAGGAAGAGGAGGATTCTGCCACCACCTCGCCGGTCTCAATGTCGATGACGGTACTGCTGGTGGTTTCAGTCACGATCGTTACTGTCCAGGTCTCCACGTGGGTGACACGGGTATAGGTGGGGGCCACCACGGCGGTCTGAGGCCGGGGATCCATAAGGTAGCCCCTGGGGGCCTGGACCTCTTGCACCGTGACGGTGGCCGGATCGTGGTTGTCTTTGGGGTGGGTCCAAGTAAAGAGCCGCGCGCCGTTGTCTACTTCCCAGCCCTGGACGGTGGTGTGGGTGCCATCCGTAAACGCTACATCAATATCGAATAAAGCCCCGTCCAGGCTCTTTTCATCCTGGTCGTGCTTGCGGATGGTTAGCTGTCCCAGGGCGTCGCTGTAGGAGTAGGTCTTTTTGTTACGGACCTCGGTTTCGGTTTGGGTGTCGGTGGTTACTTCGATGTGGTATTTGTCCTCTGGATATTTGTCCGGATCGAGAGGGGGAGCCGGTTCTGTATTATAGGTGATAAGATTCTGTGTCCCACCACCCCACTCAAGATAGTCGTATTTAAGATCGCTATAGTCGCAATCTCCATGCAAGACCTCATCTGCAGAATTCTTGCCAGGGCAGTCACCCCAGGAACTGACTGTAGTGTTCATAAGTGCTGCCCAGATACCGGCCTGGGCTGCGGCATAATCCGAATTGCTCTTGCCACTATTGTCATAGTTAGCCAAAATTTGTTTGATGGTGGGATTGTTTCCGATCCCTGTTTGAATATATTCGCCATCCGGGCTTTTGCCGTTCCACTCACCGCAAAATGCTACTTTGCCATTTAGGGTGATCCGGGGCATAGGGCCGCCAAAGTAGGCCCCATTAGCAAAAGTTAAACGGTTTTCCTCTCCCTCGGCCCAGTAGATCATTGTAAGGCTGGGGGTATTAGATGCTGCCCTTGCTTTTTTCATTTCAGAAGAACCGGAGGAAAGCCGGGCTAACATCGCCTCCTGGTACTGTTGGAGCCAGTGCTTGGGAGTATCTTCTAACTGCGGGGGTACTCCACTGTCCATAAACTGCTGGTCGTTCTCTTGTTCCATCGCAAAGGCGGATACCGGCAGCATTGTCACCAGCATCATTATGCACAGCAACAAGCTAAGCAAACGTGTTGTAGCTTTTCTCATTTTGTTGTCATATCCTTTCTAAAATAGCCACCTCGTTTTGTGAAGAGGCGCAAAAAAGAGCCCTTTCGGGCTCTTTAGCTAAGCGGAGATCGTATCATGTTTTTCGTGGTGAAAATAACTGTACCCAATAGAGGTCGCCATTTGTGTCTTGGTAGCAGCCTACTCCGATATAATGGAACCTCTCCCTTAAGATATTGGCTCGATGCCCTTCTGAACCCATCCACGCCTCCATTACCGCAGAGGGTGAAGTATAATCCCCAGCAATATTCTCTCCTCCGCTAAAAACCTGTGCAGCATGTGTGCCATCTGGGCGCTCGTGGCTAAATTTTCCCTCCAATTCCTCTGCCCGAATTCGGGCTAATTCCATGAGATTTTCATCCACATCCAAAGGTTCCAGCCCTTGTTTTTCTCTTTCCTCGTTGACCAGGCGGACGACCTCTAAAGCATCATCCTCCAGAAAGGCACCTGCCTGCTGGCTACTTTCATCTTCACCTGGTTCTTCTGAAGCAGTGCTACCTGAAGATGTGTTTCCACCACCTGCAATATTTCGATACTCGTTAAAAGCGTCTGCATACCAAGTGGACCAGTCGATATCGGGGTCATAATTTGTGGATGCGGCGTATTTTCTGCTGATCTTATCCATTACGCTGCCAGAGATGCTTCCCAGCACGGTTTCTCCCGGTCCCCAGAAGTACCAAGTGGAGATCGGCCAGTCTCTTCCGCCGGAGGAAACCGCCGGTGTGGTCCAGTCGCTGACCTTTACCTCGTATCCCTCAAAGATGGTCCCCTCATTTACCGGCTTGGTTTTCGCTGGCTGCTTGGTGGGTGCAGGTGCTGATTGCGGGGGCGGTTCTGGCTCTGGCTGCGGGGGAACCTCCGCCTGGGAGGAAGCCGCCGGAGCTGCCGGTTGGCTGGATGCAGGGGCCTGGGACGAGGTGCTCTCGGCAGGGGCAGAAGAGTTTTCCTTCGGGGGGGGCTCTGACTGGGCGGTGAGGTCCTCCAGCTGCTCTTTCAGCTTGGCGATCTCCTCGTCCTTTTTCTTCTGCTCCTTCTCGTACTCCTTCACCTTTTCCTGCACTGCCTCGTCCACCGATTGCTGGATGATGGCCTCCATGTCCGGCTCGTCGGTGGCGGATGGAGCGGCAGGGGCCGGGGTGTTGCAGCCCGCCAGCAGGGCGATGGTAAGCAGGATGGCTATTGTTTTTTGTTTCATAGCTTTTTCCCTCCTGCTCAAAAGCATACCACAGACAGGGATGGAAAGCTATATCCAAACTCAACAAATCAACCCTCCAAAGCCTGTACCATAAGACGCATATTGGGCTTGCCGGTAATGCAGGTGATGAGGGTGAGCCGGTTGTCGTCTGTGCGGCCAAGGAAAGACCAGTCATCTTCCATGATCTCCTTCACCTCGATGACCGTGTACTGCCGCTCTCCCAGGGCGGTTTTATACCGGACAATGTCACCCTCCGCCAGCTGGTGGATGTCCCGGAAATAGGCCACCGCTCTGGCAGGAGCGACATTATGGCTGGCAAATCCAATATTTCCATCCCAGGCAGAGGTAACAGCAAAATGAGCCACCCCCTTGGTCATGGATTCCATCTCGCCGCCCTCCTCGGTCTCGTAGACTGGGGCAGATACGCCCAGCTTAGGGATAGTGAGGAGCCCCATGGAGCCATCCGGCAGGGCAGCGTCCTCCGGCAAGGTGTAGCCCTGGGTGGAGAGGGAGGTGGAGCCCTCCCAAACTTGGTCGAAATCGGGAAGATGTTCCACCGGCTTCGCCTGGGACTTCCCCGGCTGCTCGCTGGCGGGGATGACCACCACACCATCCTCGGCGGTGTACTCGGCGGTTACGGTATACCCATCCGCCTTGCTCCCCCAGGCAGTCCCGGTGTAAAGAGCCGTGGCCTGGAACAGAGAGGGCACCTCGCTGTTCTCCGCTCCGCTGGCCATGGGGGTCCACTTCACATCCGCCAAGGACAGGGTAACGCCGTTTTTCTCGGTAGTCTTAGGGATGTAGTAGGGGTCGTTGCGGTCCAGGCCGGTGTATTCCTTGGTCTCCTTCAGCTGGTAGCTATAATTGGAGGTTCCCGTTTCCTTCACCTGAATGGAATCCCGGTCCAAGGTCAATGTCCCGGAAAAACCATCTGCCCGGTAGTCCATAGTGGACTTCAACAAAGGCAGAATATCCTCCATTTTGTCCGTTTCCGATTCCAAGGTCATGGTCTGGGAGACAGTTTTCTTCTCAGTTTCTCCTGGCTGCTCCTGGCGGAGGATGTCGGTGACCTCATAGGCGACACCCCGACGGGTCAGGTCTTTCTCGATGAGTTCCGTGGGCGCTGTGTCCTCCGGCACAAGGAAGGTCTTGACCAGCAGTTGGACGCCGCCCTCCTCTGCGGTCTGGACCGATACCGGGTAGTAGCTGCTGACAGTGTAACCTTTCGTGTCATTCTCGCTGTCCTCCTTGTTTTCCCCCTCCCTGGGGGTGATGTCGGTGATAGAGATGGCGGTCCCGCCATCCCCGCTGCCAATGACCGCCTGGGGCGGCTCCGCCCCGTGGGCGGTGACGGACAGCACCACCGCAGCCGCCAGCAGGGCGGCCAACGTCATGCCGACTTTCTTCTTCATCTTAAATACACTCCTTCCTGGCCCGCTCCAGCAGCAGGGCGGCCATCTCGATCTGCTTCTCCTGGGACATGGCGGCAGTGGCCGCTTTGACATACGCCTCGATGGCCTCCGGGGACAGGTCCCCCATCTCGATGAGGTGGACCTTTTTCACCCGCAGGTCGCAGCCATCCGCCGCCAGCTTCACAAAGCCCCCAGGCTCAAGCCCCAGAGCGTCCCGCAGTTCTTTGGGCAGGTACACCCGCCCTTTGGCGTCGATGAGACGGTACACATCCTTCAACACTCAGACCATCCTTCCTTCTCCAAAATGTCCCACACCTCTGTAGGGTCAGCCCCCAGGTCCTCCAGCAGGGCGCAGACGCCCTCCGGCAACTCCTCCCGCAGGGCATCCCATACCTCGGCGTCATCTTCCTCATCTGGGGCTTCGATAAGGATGCGCCCCTCCTCGATGGTGCAGGCCAGATCGTCCAGCCTGGTGACATGAGAAAAGCCTGCATCCTCCAGCATCTCTGCCGGGAGATACAGGCCCTTTTCCATCCCCTCCAGGGGGAGCCCCAGTTCTGCCGCTGTGTCCCTTTCCTCCGTGCCCATCTTCATCCCGATGATGAGGATGAGCCCTGTGGAGTCACCGCCAGAGGCTTTTCTGGAGCCGCCTCCGCACCTGTTTCCACGCCATTTCCGTAGTTCCGCATTGTTTTCTCCCTTCTGTATTGGATGATATTGTTCTCCCGGTCCCTTCTCCGGGCCTTGAAACAGACTCAGCTGCGGGGGCCGTGACCAGACCTCCGGGTCGTAGTTTGTGATGATAAGTTCCTCATACCGCCCGCCGCCGCTGCGATTCCGCAGAGGGTTGGGCCGGCTGGTGGTAAACTGCCAAAAGCCCTGGTACAGTTCCCGGATGACCGGGTGATCGTTGTAGGACAGAGCGACAAAGGCGTTCCGACAGCCACAAACAAGGCTGTGCAGCCGCATATGGTCCAGCAAACAGAAGGGCACATCGTAGCACTCCGCCTGGTAATAGGGCGGGTCCAGGTAAAGGAGGGTCCCCGGCCCGTCATACCGGGGGATGATGGTCTCGTAGCTGAGATTTTCGATGACCACATCCCCCAACCGCCTGGAACAGGCCCATATCTGCCCGATGGTCCGGCGGATATCGGGCGCCTGCCCTCCAAAAGAACCGCCCCCTGCCCCGTAGCTGTACCGGATGACCTTGTAATAGGCCGCCGCCCGTTTCACATCCCATAGGCTGGCCCGGTCCAGGAGGACCTGGGTCAACTCCTCCGCCTCCGGGGGCGGGAACCGCTTCTGGCACAACTCCAGTTCCTCCCGAAGATAAGGGGCATCCGGCTCCTTCTGCCGGAGGAACCGCCGCAGGACCTCAAACTCCTCCCGGCTGTTGAGGGGGAGGTAGCCCAGTTCATCCATAAGGGCCAGGGGACGGTCCCGAACGCAGGTGAACAGATCCACCAGGTCGCTGTTGTAGTCGTTGTAGACCTCCGCCACCCCCTTTTGCGGTTCCCGGCCAAAGAGGAGGGCCCCGCTCCCGCCGAACACCTCCACATACCGCTTCAGACGGGTGGGGAACAGCTGGTATAAAACGGGCCGCAGGGCCGTTTTCCCTCCCACCCAGGGGATAAAGGGTTTCAATCACGATCACCTCTTTCTGGCAACAAAAAAAGCGCCGCTTCTCCCGGCCTTTCGGGAAAAACGGCGCTTCGGCGTTTTCTTCTTCTGTTTTACATCGACATCGTGCAGCCTTGTTCCGGCTCCAGATAAAAGCAGTAGATGGGCTGGCCATCTGTCCTTTGAATGAGACCGTATTCGGTATCTGCGATAATTCCCTGCTCCATCAGGCTGTGGCCAAGTTTTTCCAGCCCCTGGTTCGGTATCAGGGCTGCGTCTTCCCCCAGCTTCTTCTTCAGCCAGCTGGAGGCACAGGCTATCGGGCCATTTTTACCTTGGTTCGCCTGAAACTGATATTCCTCCATTGACTGCTGCCTCCCCAGTTCCGCCGCCTGGGCCACGTCCAGGCAGCCTGTAGCCAGGATAAGGGCCTTATACTTGGCGATCTCTCCTCGTTCCAGGGCAAAGTCCATCATCTGGGCGAATTCGTTCAGGTCCCACAGCGTCATTTCCTTTTCTCCTACGCAATCACGGAAGAAGGGGATGGCGCAATCGGTGCATCGGACGATGTGCTCATCCAGAGGAAACTTTTCCGCCAGAGCCTTGATATGCTCCTGGGTGGTGGGCAGTTCCAGCTGGAACACAGGGCCGTTTTCGTATTCCGTTAGGCTAAGTTCCAGCAGCATCGTGTAGTACGGCCTGCGGATGATCAGGTCCGGCAGCTTTTCCAACTCCTTCAACTCCTGGTGCCGCACCACATACCCGCTGTCCTCTGTAAAGACCCCGCCCTCCGCCAGCCGCGCATCCCGCCCGATCTTCTCGAAGTCCAGCAACTCGAACAGCCTGTCCGGCAGGTCGTCCACCCCTTCCACAAAGCCGTTTTCGGCGTAGAACCGGCCCAGCTGGCTGTCGTTCCGGGCCTGGGGCACCCTGTGGCAGCAGGCGGTATTTTCGGCCAGCTGGAGGAGTTTGGGATAGGGAAGCCAGGGAACATCCTGTTTTTTCTGCTCCATTTTGATCAGCCCCTCCAGGATAGCCTCCTGTTCCTCATCCATCTCCGCTACCTTCCAGGCAAGGATATTCAGTTTCGGGATGGTGATATCCCTTCCCAGAGCATTCACCAGGCATTCTCCTCTGTACCTCTCCTCAACCTCAAAGTACAGTTCCTCCACCTTCTCCAAGCCGACCTGCTCTGCTATGTCCATCATCTCGTAGATGCTGGCGGGAAGGGTCAGCATCGCCGTCCGGAAGGGCTGGTCTCTATTCACCACATACAAGTCAAAGACGTTGTCCAAGGTCCATCCCCCTCATATTGTATTCCTGCCTGCTGATCTCGATCGGTTTCATCGCAAGATAGACCTTGTAACTTGCAAACCAGTCGTTTCCACAGTCCCTGCGCCTTTCCCTCAGCGTCCAAGCCTTACTGACAAACTGGCCAAGAGGGTACTCGTGGTATTCCCGCTCCATGCCTGTATCCTCATCGATCCGTATCACGTCATGGTCCACGTCGATCTCGATCATGGCGTTGTGATCGTCTGCTTCTTCCGGGTGATCCAAATACGCCTGATACTGTTCAAGGCTGACCTCTGTCAGGACCTCTTCCATAGACTGAAACACATTCTGTGGCTTTTCCCACCTTTCCGGGCAGGACCGTGTCAGGCGATACGGAAGGCTACCCAACCCGGTGATCTCTTCCGTCAGGCCGCACCGTGTTTCCCCATTTTCAACGACGGCGATGATACTTGGTCTTTTCATTGTTACATACCTCCCATTTTTTGCTGTTGGGTGAACCGCTCCGCCTCGGTTTGAAGGCTCCAGTCACCGCTGTTCCACAGGTGGACATTGAGGACACCCTCATCTACTCCAATATCCCGCTGCTCAAACCCTTCTCCCCAGCCATCCGACGCCTGCCCGGTGATGTACTGTTTCAGGGTGTCCATCTCCTTGGTGGTAAGGCCCCTCAGCAGCCGACATTCCGCCACCCCCCATAGCTGGAAGTCTCGTTTCTCCAGGCGGAACACCACCGACCGGACCTTCTCATTGACACTGTCCTCCTCATGATACCAGTGCATGATGCCTCGTTCCGCCTCCTCCGGCATCCGGTAGCCCTCCAGGGCTTTTGCGATCTGCTCCTCGTATTGATATAGTTCACGTCCTTCCAGATGCTCCGGCTCCTCGTAGTCGTATCCATCCTCGGTAAACTCCGCTGTGAGGGGCATATACAGGCGGAGGGTGGATGGTCCTGTGGACAGGGGCCGCAAGGCATCATCCAGCTGTTCCACCTTTTTCATCAGGGCAAGGAATTTTTCCGAGGTGTCCGGCTCGGTGAGGTAAACAGCGGCTTTCAGCTTTTCCATCTCTGCCGGGGGGATGTCCTCCAACGCCGCCGCCAGCCGGTTGAGCATGAAAATATCCTCCTTCTCCAGAGAGAGGGAGGATATGATCTCTTCCATAGGGGCCTGGTCGATATAGCAGAGTTCGAAGTTTTTGGGGTCGATGACGCCGCTTCGTTCCAATTCCCGGCACAGCCTGCTTTCGGCCATAGGGAGGAACAGGAAGTTTTCTTCGCTGCCCTCCTGGGGTTTAAATGCCACCACCAGCGGTTCCCCGCAGCCGTAGGCGGGGAAGGGGCCACCGGTGTAGAGGGGATGCAGCTTCATCCCGTTGCTGTAGACCACGCCATAAGGGGTGATCTTGCCATCTCCGTTTTGCAACAGGTCCATAGCTACCGCGTGGAAGTCTATCGCTGCCCATTCTTCATCAGATGATCCGCGGCCTTGGGTCGTAATGATGTGATCTCTCCCAATGTTCTCCAGGTCCCGGAAGTCCCGCACAACTGAGACCTGTTTATAGCAAAAGGTCAGGTTGATGAAGTCCTGGATGCTCGTGATCCCTTCCGCTGCTGCTGCCCCCTGGAATGTTGTAGCCTTTTCATCAATGTTATCCAGCCGCTTGGCCAGGTAGTCCAGTTCATCCAGATTGACCAGCGTTTCCTCCAGCCGTTTCAGGATGGGGTAGTGGCTGTCCAGCGTTTCGATCTGGCAGTCCTGGTCAAGGGGGCTGCCAATGTCCAGGGGCTTCAGTTGCTCCAGCACCCGGTCGTATTCCTTCCGGTGGATGGGGAACTGGATGGTAACGCTGCCCAGGGCCGGGTCGGTTTTGCTGCGGAGAGTTGCCTTGATCGGATCCATTTTCTCACTCCTTTCTTCCAACACGATACCGGTTTTTCTCTCAAAAGGGAACCACCAATATCAACAGGAAACACCGCCTTTTTCCGCCCTGATCCGGTGCTTTTCACTGAGCCGCTCCACATCGGTCCGCAGGCAGCCGCCATCCCGGTCCCGGCAGGTGAAGCCCACATGGGGATAGGGGCAGTTTTTGCAGCGGCTGGGGATGGGGATGTCCCGCCAGCGGGTGGTCGTGGTCTTTGGGGTCACTTCGATGATCATCTTCTTCGCTCCTTTTTCTGTTTTTTCTTAAAATGCAAAAAGCGCCGGCATTCTGCTTTCGCAAAACATCGGCGCTTGAGGGGACTGATAATTTGGTTTTGGGGGCTGTGCCCTTTTTGATTGGGAAACAAAAAAGGCCCAGCTGCTTTTCCCAAAAGGGAAGAACGGCTGGGCGCTGGATATGGTTTGTGAGGGCATCCGGGCCTGGTGCCCTTTTTCAGCTGGCGGGAGATCAAAAAGGGCACCAGTTTGTTGGCTGTAGGTAACCAACAAAACGGGGCCTTTATTTTCGTCTATCTTTTTGCGGGAATGGCAGTGCCTTTTTTGTAGGCCCTTACCTGGTTCAAAAAGGGCACAGGCTCAAAACTGCCCAAAACGGGGAAATTGTGGGGTCCAAATCCTGCCGGTTGGTCTCAAACCCTCTTTTGCATCTATCGTTTGACCAGCTGATTTTTGACCCCTGAAAAGTCCACAAACACTTGATGCCATGCGGGTTTATCCGCATGGCATCTAAAGTGTTTGGGTTAGTTGGTGCGGGCGGCGGGACTCGAACCCGCACGGTTGCCCATTGGCTCCTAAGACCAACGTGTCTGCCATTCCACCACGCCCGCATATCCCTCCCCGCTTTTGCACAGGGAGGATATCTTATTATACCACAATTTCTCTACAGCTTCAAGAGCCCCTCTTCCGCCATCTGCTGGGCGGAGAGAATCACCCCCGCCTTGCCGGTGGGGTAGGTCAGTCCCCCTTGGAGCCAAACAGCGTAGGGCTCCCGCAGCGGCGCATCGGCGGAAAGCTCGATGGAGGCCCCCATGGTAAAGGCCCCCGCCG
>OFFG01001325.1_pt1 | contig 15119 bp, 10 predicted proteins | sample 1521331 | NCBI WGS metagenome assembly OFFG01 (sample SAMEA3504129, study PRJEB24116) | mouse gut metagenome | biome: mouse gut; feature: mouse-associated habitat; material: faeces | place: Denmark | collected 2011 | reverse complement strand
CACACTTCCCAGGGTTTGTCAACCCCTTTTTTCTCCCGGCCGCAACTTTTTTTCAAAGCCGCCCGCCGCGCCGCCGCCCTGTCGGACAGCTTGCTTAATATACCAGATCCCTCGCTCTTTGTCAACTCTTTTTTTTGAAAATTCTCAAATTTTTTTTGCGTCCAGGCGGAGACATTTTCCTTTTCCCGTGATATAGTATAGGAAGCGTATTCTGCCACAACATCTGGTACATATTATATCGTGAAGAACAGGAGCATCTCCATGCAAATCAAACATCTTGCGGCCACCTTCGGCCGCCTGGAGAATGAAACACTGGACCTGGAGCCGGGCTTGAATGTGATCGAGGCCCCCAACGAGGCGGGCAAATCCACCTGGACCGCCTTCCTGCGCGTCATGCTCTACGGCCTGAACACCCGGGACCGCACTGCGGGAGCGGACAAGCGGCGCTACCAGCCCTGGAGCGGCAGCGCCATGAACGGCGCCATAGACCTCTCCCTGCCCCAGGGGGAGATCACCATCACCCGCCGCACAGCCCGGGCCAACGCCCCCATGGGGGCTTTCTCCGCCGTGTATAAAGACACCGCCTCCCCTGTGGACTTCCTCACCGCCGCCGGCTGTGGGGAGACCCTTCTGGGGGTTCCCCAGGATGTCTTCGAGCGCAGCGCCTATATCCGCCAGTCCGGGCTGGCGGTGGACCAGAGCGCCGCCCTGGAACGGCGGATCGCCTCCCTTATTACCACCGGGGAGGAGGACACCTCCTTCACCGACGCGGCGGGTCAACTGAAAAAGCAGCTCAACGCCCGCCGGCACAACAAGACCGGCCGCCTTCCCCAGCTGGAGCAGGCCATGACGGAGCTGCGGGCTGCGGCGGAGGAGCTGGACGGTCTGGTCCGGTCTGTGAATCGGGATCTGGCGGAGCAGGACGAGCTCCAGGCCCAGATGGAGGAGATCCGGGAGCTGATGGCCCGCCACGATGAGGCGGACCTCACTGACGAGTATCGAACTGTGGAGAGCCTGCGCCTGGACGTGGCCTCGGCCCACGACCGGGTCAAGACCCTGGAGAGCGGCAGCCGGGGCCTTCCGGACCGGCTGGAGCTGGAGACCATCCAGGGCCGCATCAACGCCCTGGCCTCCGTGGACCGGGCGGTGGCGGAGGCCAAGACCCGGATGGAGCTGGCGGTCCGGGCCTTCCGCACAGCGGAGGCCGCCCTGGAGGCCCACCCCATGGCGGGCAAGGACCCCTCCCAGGCTGCCAGCGCGCCTCTGAACGCGCCGCCCCGGCCCAAGGCGTCCCCCCTGTTTCTGGTTCTGGCCCTGGCGGCAGGTCTGCTCACCGGCGGGGCCTTGGCCTGGTTCACCCGCATCTGGCCGGCAGCGGTGGGGGGCGGACTGGCCCTCTTCGCCGCAGCCCTGCTGCTGCTCTTCCTCCCCCTGCGCCGCAGGCAGGCGGAGTGGGACCATGACTACGCGGAGCTGGCCCGGCAGCGCCGGGAGACGGTGGAGGCCTATACGGAGCTCTACGACAAGGCCGCCCAGGCCCGCACGGTCTGCCAGGGGGCCCAAGCCGCCTATGAGGCGGTGGAGGCCACGGCCAAGGCCAATCTGGAGCAGATCCTCTCCCAGATCCGGGCCTTCCGCCCCATGGTCCGGGATCTCACCGACGCCCGGGCGGCCATGGACGAGGCCTTTATCCGCTGCGGGGTGCTGGAGCAGGCCCGGCGCAAGGAGGACGAGGCCCGCCTGCGCTGGCAGACCCGGCTGGACGAGGCGCCGCCCCCTCCCTCGGAGCCGGTGGAGCGGCCCCAGGAGAGCCGGGAGGAGCTGCTGCGCCGCCAGGCGGACACGGTGGACCAGCTGGCGGCCCTCCGCCGGCGCATCCACACCACCCAGGGCCGCATCCAGGCCCAGGGGGACCCGGAGGATCTGCGCGCCCAGCTCCAGCGCATGGAGGAGCAGTACGCCTCCCTCCAGAAGGAGTACGACGCCATCGCTCTGGCCATGGAGGTCCTCTTTGTGGCCAGCTCCTCCCTGCAGACCCGATTCTCTCCGGATCTGGGAAATCGTGCCGCAGCCATCTTTACAAAGCTGACCAAGGGGAAGTATAATAAGGTGCTGCTGGACCAGGACCTGCGGCCCTCGGCCCAGGAGTCGGGCCAGTTTGTGGCCCACGATGTGCCCTTTCTCAGCCAGGGGGCGGCGGACCAGCTGTATCTGGCGGTGCGTCTGGCCATCTGTGACATGGTCCTCCCCCGGGACAGGGCCTGCCCGGTGCTGCTGGACGACGCGCTGGTGAACTTTGACGATGAGCGCATGGCTGCGGCCCTGGACTATCTGCTGGAGCTGTCGGAGCGCCGCCAGGTGTTGCTGTTCACCTGCCAGCGCCGCGAGGGGGACTATCTCCGCTGGGCCTCTCCTGGCCGGTTCCACTTCGTCAAGCTCCGGGGATAGCCGTTTCTCTGGTTTCTTTTTCAGCAGAGAAGTGTGTATACTATATATTGATCTAAAAGCCGAGGTGTTTCCATGTCCCTCTTCTTTCCCTCCCTTCTCACCTCGCCCCTGGAGAGGGGCTGCTTTATCTTTCTTCTTCTGATGACCTACAGCCTCCTGGGCTGGTGCGGAGAGATGGTCTACTGCTCCATCGGCCAGCGCCGGCTGTGCGAAAAGCGGGGCTTTCTCAACGGCCCTCTCTGCCCCATCTACGGCCACGGGGCCCTGGTGGTGCTGCTGGTTCTGGACGGCGGGTGTGAAAATCCGGTTCTCACCTTCCTCCTGGGCGCGCTGCTCACCTCCCTGGTGGAGTACGTCACCTCCTACGCCATGGAAAAGCTCTTCCACATGCGCTGGTGGGACTACTCCCGCTACCGCTTCCACCTCAACGGCCGGGTCTGCCTTCTCAACTCCACCCTCTTCGGCCTGGCCAGCGTCTTTCTCTGCCACGCCGCCAACCCGCCCATTACCGCCCGGATCTCCCGTCTCTTTGCCGCCGGCGCGGGCGTGCCCCTGGCCCTGGCGCTGTCCCTCCTCTACGGGGCGGATATTGTTATCTCTGTGCGCAGCGCCATCCGCATCGGGGACCGTCTGGCCAAGCTCCACGCCATCCACCGTGAGCTGGCGGAGAAGCTGGACGCCCTGAGGGCGGAGCAGCAGCGGGCGGCGGAGGCCCAGCGGCAGCGGCTGGAGGAGGCGGTGTCCGCCGCCCGGCAGAGCGCCGGGGAGCGGGCCGCCCAGGCCTGCCAGACCGTCCAGGCCCGGCTGGAGCCTCTGGCGGATCTGGGGGACGAGTTTGCCCTCCGCCTGGAGGCGGCCAGAAACGAGGCCCAGCAGAAGCTCCACGCCCTCTACCAGCGGCAGGATTTCTTTGAGCGCCGTCTGCTCCGCTCCTTCCCGGCCCTCCGCTCTCCCCGCCACGGGGATGCCCTGGCCAAGTGGCGGGAGTATCTGGCCCACTGGAAAAAGTAGGCATTTGCCCTCCCAGGGCCTCACAGGGTCTTTCGGGGGATAATGAATAAGAAACAACGGAAAATGAAAACCATAAAGGAGAATCACCATGTCAGAATGCACCCATGATTGCAGCACCTGCGGCGAGAGCTGCGGGGAGCGCACCCAGCCCCAGTCCTTTCTGAAGGAGCACAACCCCGCCGCCCGGGTGGGGAAGGTCTACGGCGTTGTCTCCGGCAAGGGGGGCGTGGGCAAGTCCATGGTCACCAGCCAGCTGGCGGTGCTGACCCACCGGACGGGCCGCTCGGTCGGCGTCCTGGACGCCGACGTCACCGGCCCCTCTATCCCCAAGGTCTTTGGCGTCCACCAGCGGGCCATGGCGGACGAGCGGGGGATGCTCCCCGTGGCCACCTCCTCGGGCATCCAGCTCATGAGCGTCAACCTCCTGCTGGACAACGAGACGGACCCGGTCCTCTGGCGGGGCCCGGTGATCGGCGGCGTGGTCACCCAGTTCTGGACGGATGTGATCTGGGACGTGGACTACCTCTTTGTGGATATGCCCCCGGGCACCGGGGACGTGGCCCTGAGCGTGTTCCAGTCCCTGCCCCTGGACGGCATTGTCATCGTGGCCTCTCCCCAGGATCTGGTGAGCATGGTGGTGGAAAAGGCGGTGAAGATGGCGGAGATGATGGATGTGCCCATTGTGGGCGTGGTGGAGAACATGAGCTATCTCCTCTGTCCCGACTGCGGCCGGGAGATCCCCCTCTTCGGCCAGGGCCGGACCCAGGCCGCGGCGGAGGCCCACGGCCTGAAGCTCCTCGCCCGTATGCCCATTGACCCGGCGCTGGCCCAGCTGGCGGACCAGGGCCGCATGGAGGATCTCCAGGGTCAGTGGCTGAGCCCGGTGGTGGAGGAGATTCTGCGCTGATTCCACCCACACCCGGCCCTCCCGCACATACGGCGCACCCTCTCCCCCTCCGGGAGATGGGTGCGCCCTCTTTTTCTTCTCCGCTGCAGAACTTTTCTTCCCATTTTGCTTGCACATCGCCGCAGTTTGGTGCATAATGAACCCGAACCACAGACAACCGCGCCTGCGGGGCGCGGATATAAGCCAACCAAGGAGGCCCGCCATGAACAAGAAACGCATCCGGCAGATGTCGTCCAGCCTTCTGCGCCGGCTCACCACCCAGCCGGCAGTCCGGTACCTGTCCGGCCAACGGGAGATGCTCCGGCAGCTGCTGGAGGAGCAGAACTTTCTCCAGCGGTTCGTCCCCCTCTATGACGGGACGCGCATCCGCTGCGGCGACGTGCTCTCCCTGTGCCAGGAGGAGCTGGACCGCCTCAGCCCCCCGCCGGAGGAGGGGTGGATCCCCTTTACCTACGACTTTGCCCGCAAGTCCATGTTCCCGGAGGCGGATCCCCGTCTGGAGGCCCACGGGGCGGGGGCGGTGTTCTTCCTCTCCCTGCTCCAGGTCCTCTTTGACGCGGAGCGGTCCCTGGCTGCGGCGGACCCCATGTGGGATCTGGTCCTGCTGGAGGAGGAGGAGCTGGCCGGCAGCGCCCACCAGGACAGCTACCGCCTCTTCCTGCGCTCCTACCGGCGGGAGTATGTCTACGAGATGATGCGCCTGGGCCTGGAGGCCACCCCCTGGCGGACCCTGGAGCACATCGCCGGGGTCCACCACGTGGCCATGTGGGCAGCCCGGGGTCTGAAGGCGGCGGGCGCGCCCATTGATCTGGCCCTGGTGTCCGCCGGCGCGGCGGGCCACGACATCGGCAAATTCGGCTGCCGCCCCGGCGAGCGGGTGCCCTATCTCCACTACCACTACACGGACCAGTGGTTCTCCCGGCGGCACATGGCGGACATCGGCTACGTGGCGGCCAACCACTCGGTGTGGGATCTGGAGCTGGACTACCTCTCTGCGGAGAGCCTGGCCCTCATCTACGCCGACTTCCGGGTCAAGCAGGAGCGGGGCCCTGACGGCCGGGAGATCACCCGCATCTCCACCCTCCAGGAGGCCTTTGACGTGATCCTCAACAAGCTGGACAACGTCACCGAGGCCAAGCGGACCCGGTACACCTTTGTCTACGCCAAGCTCCGGGACTTTGAGCGGTACATGGAGAGCCTGGGGGTGGACACCACCCTCACCGGCCTCTCTGTCCCGCCGGCGAGGCGGCGGGCTCCGGCTCTCATGGGCCAGGAGGAGACGGTGGAGGCCCTGCGGCTGCTGGGCGTGGAGCACAACATCGCCCTCATGAGCCGGCTCACCGGCCAGCGGAGCTTCGCGAGCCTTCTGGAGCTGGCCCGGGGGGAGACGGACTGGCGGCGGCTGCGGGCCTACCTGGGGGTGTTCGAGTCCTACTCCGTCTACCTCAGCACGCCCCAGAAGGTCCAGACCCTGGCCTTTCTCTACGAGCTGCTGATGCACCGGGAGGGGGACATCCGCCGGCAGGCCGCGGCCCTCATGGGGGAGATCATCGCCCGGTTCCACGCGGGCTACGCCAAGGAATCCCCCGCCGACGCCCCCCCCGACGGCCGGGATACCGCCGACCTGGACCAGTGGCGGCTGTATCTGGCGAAGCTCATCCGCCCGGACCGGAAGCTCATGGCCCAGCACCGCCGGTGGATCAGCTTTACGCTGAAAATGGTGGTCAACTCCCTGTTGGACAAGTGCGCCCCGGACCGCCGGGACCTGTTCCTTCAGGAATTTCTCCGCTATTATCGCCGTCCGGAGCGACTGGAGGACGAGACGGCCTTCCAACTGCTGGAAACGGCCACCGCCCTGCCGGTGGAGGTGCTGGCGGACTGCCAGCGCTATGACCTGCTCTCCTTCGCCCAGGCTCTGTCCGGGCGGAGGGATCTGACTGTGCGTACGGCAGCGGTGCTGCTTCTGGACTATCTCCGTCCCGCCATCACCGCCCAGGACGTGATTCTGGGCGCCCTGCGGGAGATCAATTGCCGGGATTGCCGGTCTCTGGCGCTGCTGCGGGAGCGGGGGATCTCCGCCCAGTGCGACCTGATGGGCCGCTCGGTAAAGGCCCAGATGAAATACGCCAACAAGATTGGAGCTAAATACGTCATCGTCCTGGGGGAGGATGAGCTCCAGAAGGGGGAAGCCCTTTTAAAATCCATGCACAGCGGCAAAACCGCCGCCATCCGCCTGGACGGGAGCTTCTCCGATACGGTGTACGAGGAGATTATGTCCAGCGCCTACGCCGAGCTGGAGGAGGCCGCCGATAACCTGGGCCTGGATATCCACGGCGGGGAGCCCCCGCTGTCGCGCCCTACATGATCTTAGGGCGCGTCTGGAGTCCGGCGCCGCCCAAAAACACCCTTTCCCAGAAATTTTTCCTGCAAACCAGCAGGGGGCTTGCCCCTCCCGCTGGTTTGTGCTATCCTATGGAGGTAGTATCGCAAAAATAACCGCTGCCCTGCTTTTTTAAGCAGCAGCGAAAAAGGGAGTAAGAAGCATGGCAGACACAATGACAGGACTGAAGCGCACCAACTACTGCGGCGAAACCACCTCCGCCCTCACCGGCCAGGAGGTGGTGGTCTGCGGCTGGGTGCAGAAGCTCCGGGACAAGGGGATGCTGGTGTTCATCGACCTGCGGGACCGCTCCGGCATCGTCCAGCTGGCCTTCGACAGCCAGACGGCGGAGGCCCTGCGCCAAAAGGCCCAAGGCGTCCGGGCGGAGTACGTCCTGATGGCGAAGGGCACCGTCCGAACCAGGGAATCGGTGAATAAGGACCTCCCCAACGGCGATGTGGAGGTTTATGTCTCTGATCTGCGCATCCTGGCGAAGGCCCAAACACCCCCCTTTGAAATCACCGAGACCACCAACGTCAAGGAGGAGCTGCGCCTGCGCTACCGCTACCTGGACCTGCGCCGGGGGGAGATGCAGCGGAGCCTGATTATGCGCCACCGCATCGTCAAGGCGGCGCGGGACTACTACGACCAGAAGGGCTTTTTGGAGATCGAGACCCCCTGCCTCATTAAATCCACCCCGGAGGGGGCCAGGGACTACCTGGTGCCCAGCCGGGTGCAGCCGGGAAAGTTCTTCGCCCTGCCCCAGTCCCCCCAGCAGTATAAGCAGCTGCTGATGCTCTCCGGGTACGACCGGTATATGCAGATTGCCCGGTGCTTCCGGGACGAGGACCTGCGGGCGGACCGCCAGCCGGAATTTACCCAGATTGACCTGGAGATGTCCTTTGTGGACGAAGAGGACGTAATGACCGTCAACGAGGGCTTTATAAAGCACGTCTTCCGGGAGGTGCTGGGGAAGGAGATAAAGACCCCCTTCCGCCGCCTCAACTACCAGGAGGCCATGGAGCGATTCGGCAGCGACAAGCCGGACACCCGCTTCGGCCTGGAACTCTGCGACCTCACCGATCTTTTGAAGGATACCGAGTTCAAGGTCTTCCGGGGGGCCATCGACGGCGACGGCTCGGTGCGGGCCATCAACGCCAAGGGGGCCGCGGGGAAGCTCTCCCGCAAGGAAGTGGACAAATTGGCGGAGTTTGTGAAGACCTACCGGGCCAAGGGCCTGGCCTTCACCCGCCTCACCCCGGAGGGAGAAAGCTCCTCCTATGAAAAATTCCTCACCCAAGAGGAGGCAAAGGCCATCCGGGAGCGGCTGGGGGCGGAAACGGGGGACGTCCTCCTCATCGTGGCGGACGCCAAAAACAGCGTGGTTTATGACAGCCTGGGGGCCCTGCGGGTGCGCCTGGCAAAGCAGCTGGACCTCATCCCGGAGGGGAGCTTCGACTTCCTGTGGGTCACCCAGTTCCCCCTCTTCGAGTATGACGAGGAGGAGGGGCGGTACGCCGCCAAGCACCACCCCTTCACCAGCCCCATGCTGGAGGACCTGGACAAGATGGAGAGCGACCCGGCCAACTGCCGGGCCCGGGCCTATGACATTGTGTTGAATGGCACCGAGCTGGGGGGTGGCTCCATCCGTATCAATACACCGGAGCTGCAAACCAAGGCCTTTGAGGCATTGGGGCTGGCTCAGGAGGACATCCAGGAGCGTTTCGGGCACCTGGTGAATGCCTTCCAGTACGGAGCACCGCCCCACGGCGGCCTGGCCTTCGGTTTCGACCGTCTGTGCTCGCTCTTCGGCGGCTCGGAGTCGATCCGCGACTACATCGCGTTCCCGAAGAACAACGCCGGCCGCGACGTGATGCTCGACGCTCCGGGATATATCGACCAGTCGCAGCTGGACGAGCTGCTGCTCACGCTCCGCAAGCCCGAGGAGTAGGGTGGAGAGCGGAATCGCAAGGGGGCGCCGAAAAATCCGGCGCCCCCTGTTGTTTTCAGGACGATGGGGTTGCGTCTATCTGTCGAATCATCGTAAAGATTTATATATGTGGGAGTAACCCTTATTCCATATTGCCGTACCCGATCAGGGTTCGACGGACAATACTTTGAAATTCAAAACACCGCCTTCCATTTCGCATCGTATGCTTATGTCGCACTCGTAAGCAGGGGTCGCCGGATCGGGATCGTTGCCCCTGTCGGATGATCGACGGGTTTCAACCTCTTTGATCCAGCCTTTTACGGTCGAGCGGACTGACATGAATTCCTGTTCGTCCAATGCAACGGCAGCGTCGTTTACGGTGCTGTCGAATGTCGCGTCATGCGGAAGACCCGCTACGGCGACGCGTGGTATCGAAATTTTTACGGCAGCCTCATCGGACTGAGCGAAACAAAACAGTGCGACTTCCTGGTCGGACACCTTGGTTATACTCATGTTGCCGTTGTCGTAGTGGAAACTTTTCGCCGTCTCTCCGTTGTCGTACGAACATTCCGCTTCCATTTTGTAGCCTGCTAAAGAGATCGAACCGGCTAAAGTGTTGTCTCGTTCAGGCTTTGTCGTTTGTGTGTCGTTCTGATCGATGATGCGACCGTCAGGCAAATAAAACAGAGCGTTCCCAGTGCTTTTTCATAATCGTAAGGTTTTGTATTAGGAATAGCTGATTTTTTATAGAATATATGGAATATTATTGAGAAATACAAATTATTCTCTTGATAATGAGATTCGAATGCCGTTTTCAGACATGACGGCGTAAATTTATTCCTGATGGTCCGTGTGCGTGACGGTTGCATCCTGCGGTTCGCTGGCGGCGGCAGAACGGCACGAGCCGCAGGCGAGCAGCAGTCCGTCCCATGGGGCGGCGGCGAACTGCCGACGTCGATACTACTCCTAAAGCATGATGCACGTCCGCCGCTTCTGCCCGGCGAGCCTCCGGCGACGAGTCATTGTGCGGGCAGGAACTTGCGGGCCGCCATGATTGCCCGCGATCGCGAAATATTTCGGCCCTATATTATATAGGTATGGCTTTTGTGGCAAAATGCAAATAAATTTGCTTTTGCGGTCGGCTTATGCGTACTTTGGCTGCGCCTCGGATACTCCGCCTCGGCAAAACCGCAAATAAATTTGCTTTTGCCCTCGGCTTGTGCGTATCTTTACACCCCGAAAACGACTGTTGAAAAACGAACCAACCATGCCGAACATCCCCCTGGCCGAACGATTGCGGCCCCGCACTCTCGACGAATACATCGGTCAGCGTCATCTGGTCGGTCCCGACGGTGTGTTCCGCCGGTTTTTCGAGACGGGCAACGTGCCCTCGTTCATCCTGTGGGGACCTCCGGGCGTGGGCAAGACCACGCTGGCGCGGATCGTGGCCACGCAGCTCGAACGTCCGTTCTTCACGCTCTCGGCCGTCACGTCGGGCGTGAAGGAGGTGCGCGAGGTGATCGAGTCGGCCCGCAAGCAGCGTTTCTTCGATGCCCGCCCGCCGTTTCTCTTCATCGACGAGATCCACCGCTTCAACAAGTCGCAGCAGGATTCGCTGCTCGGCGCCGTGGAGCAGGGAATCTTCACGCTGATCGGCGCCACGACCGAGAATCCCTCGTTCGAGGTGATTCCGCCGCTGTTGAGCCGCTGCCAGGTCTATGTGCTGAAGCCTCTGGAGGACGAGGACCTGCGCGTGCTGCTCGACCGGGCGCTCGCCACCGACACGGAGTTGCGGGAGCGCGAAATCGAGGTGGTCGAGACGGGGGCCCTGTTCCGCTTCGCGGGGGGCGATGCGCGGCGTCTGCTCAACATCCTCGACATCGTGACGGGGGCCACGCACGGCCGCGTGGTGCTCGACGACCGCTACGTCACCGACTGCCTTCAGGAGAACATCGCGCTCTACGACAAGAACGGCGAGCAGCACTACGACGTCATTTCGGCCTTCATCAAGTCGGTGCGGGGCAGCGACCCCAACGCCGCGATCTACTACCTGGCGCGCATGCTGGCCGGGGGCGAGGAGCCGCGGTTCATCGCGCGGCGTCTGGTCATCCTGGCCTCGGAGGACGTGGGACTGGCCAATCCGAATGCCCTGCTCCTCGCCAACGCCTGCTTCGACACGGTGCACAAGATCGGCATGCCCGAGGCGCGGATCACGCTGGCCGAGACGACCATCTATCTGGCAACCAGCCCCAAGAGCAACTCCGCCTACATGGCCATCAACAAGGCGCTGGCGCTCGTGGAGCGCGACACCTCGAACCGTCCCGTGCCGCTGCACCTGCGCAATGCGCCGACCAGGCTGATGAAGCGCGAAGGGTACGGCGCCGGTTACAAATACGCCCACGACTTTCCGGGCAACTTCGCCGAGCAGGAGTTCCTGCCCGACACGCTCGCCGGCACGAAGTTCTACGAGCCGAACACCTCGAATTCCACCGAGGCCCGCATTGCCGAGCGCATCGCCGCATGGTGGCGCGGGAAATATTGATCGGGGCGCTGTCCTGTGGTGCGGGTGCTGTTTTCTGATGTCGGGGCTGGTCTGCATTGCCGGACAGCGGATGGGACGCCGTCCGTGTGGCGTTCGGATCGTGACCGGCTGCCGTCCGGCTTGCGGCGTCGCTTGGCGCAGGGCAATGCCGGCCGGGGGCCCCGGGCGTGCTCGAAGACGGGGTGCATCCAGAAAAAACGGGGGATTTTCGGACTTTTCATGTGCATTCTCGTGCTTTTTCTGATGCGGCCCGGTGGGCGCATGCGTCGGTTTCGTTATCTTTGTAAGATAAAATTCGAATGAAGATGAAGTTTCCAGCCTGCTGTGCGGCGTTGATCGCGCTTTTTTGCTGTTCGTGCGGCGACGGATTGCATGTGCGCAGGGAGATCTCCCGTGCCGAAAGCCTGATGTTCTCGCAGCCCGACAGCGCACTCCGAATCATGCGGTCCCTCGATCGTTCGCGCATTCGCGGCAAGGCGCTCGACGCGCGTTATGCGCTGCGCTATTCGCAGGCGCTCGACCGCAACGGCATCGAGGTGCACGATGACTCGCTGATCCGCCCGGCAGTTGATTATTTCCTCCTGCACGGCACCGTGGAGCAGCGTGCGGCATCGTATTTCTATCTGAGTCAGGTGCATTCCGATGCGGGCCATCCGCGCGAGGCGGCCTGTGCCGTGGTGCGGGCCGAGCTCTTCGCCCGCGAGCTGGGGGCGGAGCATAACGACCTCAAGGGGCTGATATATTCCGAGATAGGAACGCGATACAGAGGAATGGATGGTGGCGACGAGGATGCGGAACGTTATTACCTCAAATCCATCGAATGTTTCGAAGCTACGCAGAACCATTATAATCTGGGGTGTGTGCATCGGTCTTTGGCATATGTGTACGGTCATAAGGATACGACCCGCATGTTCTCCTGTTTTGCGGAGAGTGTGGCGAATTTCCGTCGGGCGGGGAGCGAAGGAGCGCTTCAGGTGAAAAATACGGAGCGGCTGGAGCGTGTTTATGCTTATTTTGTTCGCGATTATCCATCCGATCGTGAAAAAATCAATACGTTGCATGCGGTGTTGAAGTATGATACTGCCCGCAGTATGGCGCAATCTTCAGAGTACGACTGTTTGGCCAAGCTCTATTGCGAAATGGAAATGTACGATTCCGCCGCGTTTTACGAATGGAGGGCCTGTCTTGTGGCCGATTCGCGCGATGAATGGGAATGGAAGGCATACGAGAATCTGGCTCGGGTGGAGCTTACCCGCAAGCGCTATTACGAATCGCTGTACTACTACACCATGGCCATTCGCCTGCGCGATTCGGTGAATGCGTTGCAGCAGTTCGACCGCAGCGAGGCGCTGACGTACCGTCGTGAGTCGGAGGATTACCAGCACCGTTACGAGGTGTTGCAGGCCCGGCAGCGCGACCAGAGGCTGATCGTCGTGTTGTCCTTGGCGCTGATTCTTACGGCCGTATGGCATGCTGTGCGCTGGGTGCGTCGTTGGCGGCATCGCATGCAGGCGGCGCAGCATGCCGAGTTGCTGCGCCGCGACGATACGATCCGGAGTCTGGAGAGTGCCTGCGGAGAGCTGGAGATACAGTGCGCCAAGTTGCGTGCCGAGGCGACTCAGGGGCGCGAAGCGCATTTCGCCGAAGCGCTCGAAAAGCGCTTCTTCGGGCTGAAACAACTGGTGGACAACGCTTATCTGTACAAAAATAAACCTTCGTCCTTTTTCAAGGCCTTCACCTCGTTCGTGTCGGTCAGCCCCAACAGCCGCAAGGAGGTGTGGTCCGATCTGCAATATGTGGTCAATAAGAAGTACGGCGGAGTGGTCGATTACCTGCGTGCGCACTATCCGGAGCTGAATGCGCGCGACCTGGATCTTTGTTGCCTGCTCTGCTTCGGCTTCTCGTCGGCCGGAATATGTTTCATCTACGGCTACGAGGACATGGGGTCGCTCTACAACAAGCGCAGTCGCGTGCGTCAGAAACTGGGACTTGAAGGGCTGAAGCTGGAGGATTTTCTTACCGGATTGTGCGCTTCGCTGACGAAAGACGCGGGGGCTGCGTCGTCCGATGCGGACACGGAGGTCGCCTGAGCGCAATTTCGACGGCATGCGAAATTTTTTTGTCGTGCGAGAGCGCATTACAGAAGAAATTGGATTTCAACGCTTTATTAGCCGAGGAATGAATGCGGTTTTGTATGTATTAGATTAATTATTTCAACGTATTGATTCACAGTGTGAATTTGTATAAAGGTATGAGATGGGGAATCGGTCCTCGGTTTTGTTTTTTCGGGAAACAGTCGTACACTTGCATTGTCGGAAACGTTGGAAAACGAACGACGGACAACCTTTAAAAATGTTCGGATGAAAAAATTATTGCTTGTTCTGACGCCTCTGTTATTGTTTTTTTGTTTGATTCCCGAGCAGTCGGCTGCTCAGATCAATAGCGGCGGCGAAGGCGGCGGCAATTTGCCGGGCATCGGGAATATCGGAATGGGGCCGTGGTTTCCGGATAAACGCCCGGGGGGAAGCAAGTCCGGAGGTGCCTACGAGCCGGTGGAGGCTTGGTTCGATGCGGATTTCGGTCGGATCACGGTCGAGTTCGAGGACGATCTGGGGACGGTAAACGTAGCGATCGTCGATTGCACGGGACGTGTGTTCGCGTCGGCAACGTGCGACACGGCAGTACAGTATGAAGTGTGGCTGCCGATTCCGGAGACTCCGGGGCATTATGTGCTCCATGTGCGCAATGCCGAAGGAGGTGCTTACGGAGAGTTTGAAGTTTGAAATGTTTCAATGATGGAAGTGATGCCTCATTTTTGTCGTTCTTAACATGTTCGTCACCGCGCCAGGCCGGACGCCTCTCGGCAATACTGGAGCGGTGGCATTTTTTATGTGGATTCTCTGCCACGTGACGATTTTGGGATAGAGAGGATACCCCTGCCGGAATTTCCGGCGGGGGTATTTTGTTGTATGCGGTCGGTGGACCTGTCGTGTGTGGTGTGGTGTGGTGTGGTGTGGTGTGGTGTGGCGGATCGGGTTTCGTGCGGGTGCGAAGCGGGCCGCGAGGATGCGGTTCCGACAGGGGCCGATGCCGGCACGTGGTTCGACTTCGGGGAAAGGGCCGCGGGGCGCTGATGGTTGGACACGTGCGGGTCGAATCGGGGTATGTGTCGTGGTTGCTTCGGACGCGAAAACTGTTTGGTCCGGGACGGGGCGAAGCGGCCGGCAGGAGAGGACGGGATAGAAATAGGACGGGACAAGAGAGAACGGGATAGGAGAGGACGGGACAGGGCGATAGGGAACGGTATGGCGGTTGTTGCGGAGGGAACGAGGCGGCGGGCTGTTCGAGGGACGGTTTCGGTCGGTTATTTTGCGGTTCGGGGAAGGAATTTGCAGGGAAGCAGCGAAATTTATTTGGTAGTTCCGTATTTTTGCCTTACTTTTGTCCCGCAATCGGAAATTCACCGTTGCTTCCGGAGAGGTGGGTGAGTGGCTGAAACCACCGGTTTGCTAAACCGACGTACGGGGTAACCCGTACCACGAGTTCGAATCTCGTCCTCTCCGCTGAATCCCGATGACCGGGATTTTTCGAAGTGAATCCCGCAAGATGACAGTTCTTGCGGGATTTTTTTCGTTGTGCCGTGTCGCCTCGGTCCGAAGACGTACGGCGGAATCCTTTGCAATCCTCCGTACCCCGAAGCAATACGCTAATCCTGAGTAATATGCTGTGCCTGAGGAGTACGTTGTTACGACCCGCAGTATCCCGCAGTATCCCGCAGTGCGTCGTTGCGGCCCGTTCGACCCGCCGTGCTCCGTGAAGCGTTGTTGCGACTAATAGCGACTCGCCGTGCTCCGTGGAGCGTCGATGCGGCCCGTTCGACCCGCCGTGCTCCGTGAAGCGT
>OFFG01001319.1_pt1 | contig 15200 bp, 20 predicted proteins | sample 1521331 | NCBI WGS metagenome assembly OFFG01 (sample SAMEA3504129, study PRJEB24116) | mouse gut metagenome | biome: mouse gut; feature: mouse-associated habitat; material: faeces | place: Denmark | collected 2011 | reverse complement strand
TTGTCAGCACCTCCCTACAACTGTGTAATCAGCCATGATAATCTACTATTTCAGTAATATTCGCAACTTGAATAGTATGCCCCTCTTTCTCAAACACCAACCGGTGGCATCGCCCAATGTGGTACAAGATCATGTCCTCAACGGTATCTGAGGCCCGGATTTCATCCATACGCTGGTGAATTTTCACGGCCATACTACTGCCGTATTTCTGTTCTGCAACATGCGCAATGGTACATATTTTTTCAAGGCGCTTATTTCTATATGTAATCTTCAATGCCGCACCTCATCGAAGCTTACGCTTCCTTTTTGTTTAGCCTACCACAGCTGGGCAGTAAAGTCAACGGGAGAGCTTACCTCATCTCCGCCCCCCCCGCCCCTAAACTCACGCCCCTTCGCGAAGTTGGGATTGCTATTGCCGGGAAACTGGCGTATAATGAGAGCAAATATGATTTGAAGGAGTCTCGCTATGTCTGAAACCCAAAACACTGCGGCGCCCCTGCCTGAGGACCCCCAGCTTCCCGACGGCTCCAATCTGCCAGAGGGGGCCAACCAGCCCGACGGCAACGCCGCAGGCTAAGACAGAAAAAACGAACTGCCGCATGGACAGCCCGAAAAACATGGATTCCGTGTAATTACGGATTTCTCGGTTTATTTTTACTTCCAAACTTCTCGCCTCCTACCGTTCCTGCACTTTCTTTGTCTCCCTCTCTCTTTTGTACAGCCGCATTATATCCTTACCCTCATGCAAAACTTTTTCCTGCAAGAGCTGTTTTGTAATGCCGTTTTGTTTACAATAGGATAAATACGTCTGCACGCCCTTGCTGCATTTACTGTCCTTGTCACAGGATTCCTCAATCATTTCCCAGACAGCAGAATGGCACTCCAATGTCATTCCCACAATTTCATACCCATTCCCTAATGGCTCCAGCAAATCAGATTCAAAATTGGATGGCCAGTTATAACTCACGGTTTCTTCCTTACGGAATGGATAGAAAAAAATCTCCTGCTCCCGGTAGTTGGAATACGCATACGCAATTACCGTTTCCGGCTGCGTCCTGCCTTCTTTTAAAAGGATATACTGTATCTGGTAATTCTCTGCTTTATCTACGTCTCTGTCATTCTGATATTCTGCGGTACGTTTCAGGAAACGTGCCGCTTCCCTCATAATCTTTTCTTTACTTAATTTCATCTACATCCACCTCACTTTACAGCCCCATCATCTCACGCACAACCCGGTCTGCCATCTTCACTGCCCCTACAAGCACGAGCATATTGAAAATCAGCTCCCCGATATAACTCCATACCATTGTGACTGCCGCCGCATCCGGATCGACTGCGGGCGGGGACGCCGCAAACAGCGAAAATATGATGCAGGCAAGCACGATAATCGCCCCTTCTAAGCATACCGCCGCATAGGACTTGATAAAACTTTTCCCTACGTTCTGTGACGGCTCCCCGGCAAAAGTCGATAAGGGAATGGGCGCAATCGCTGTGTAAAGGTACAGTCGGAAAAACCGCCCGTACACGCTCATTATCATAATAAAGCTCAACACCGTGATAAACAGCCCGCCGATTAACGTCACCGCCCACAAGGGGATACTCTCGAAAAAGCCGCAGTCCTCCACTGCCTCCACAATCTCATTTGGCAATACGGTCTGCTGTGCGGCTCCAAAGCCTGCGGTTCGCATAATCGTGCTGACTATCCCCTGCACGATATTGAATAACGCCATCATCAGCTCCAGCCCGTGGGATATGACGCCCTTTGCTATGGCAAAGCGGACAAACAGCTTTAATGCGTGTTCCGGCTTTTTCACTTCCACAAAGCTGCCGCACGTCTTTACCACGCCGACAACAAAGAACAGCACCAAAAGGGCATAGGCTACCGCCTGCAACGCCCCGTGGATGTTCACAATCGCGCTCCAGATTCCTCCTCCCTTAAACTGTTCCGGGGACTGCGTGAGAAGCTGCCATATCTCCGCCAGTTTTTCATTCCATGTTTCCAGTGCATTGACTAAGTTCTGCACTACCCAGTTATCTGAATCCACTCATTTCACCTCGCTTCTGGATTTTGCAGAGGGGCCTGCCAAAGCCTGCCCCTCTGCCGTTCCTCTTTTTACATGGTTTTCCGGCAGCCTCCATCAGCCAGTGATAAGGGTTAAGATTTCCTTTGCAAAGGTAATGATGACGCCGCCCGCAAGGGTTAAGAACCCGTTGGAACGCTGGCTCGGATCGTGGGACTGCAAGGACAATCCCACCTGCACAATGCCCCAGCCCAACAGAATCAATCCGACTGCACGGATTAAGCCGAAAATAAAATCAGACAGGTTGTTGATGACCGTAAGCGGATCGCCCGCCGCATACACCGTTGTTGCCCCGGCTGTCATCATAAGCACCAATGCGGCGTACACCGCCATCGCCCGCTTTGTCTTTCTGCCCATCGGCTGTCTGCTGGTTTCCTTGCTGTTCTCGTTTTTCTTCATCATTGTTCTGTTTCCTCCTTGTTTTGAGATTGGTTTTTAATCAGTTGCGCCCCGGCGTAACTGGCGCCGATTTCACCGCTTGCGTTCCCCTGTGAAATCGTGCGCCTCTGCCAGAGGCTTGTTTCAGTGGCTTTCCGCCGCTGAAACAATAGCCTCTAAATCCTCCTCGGATAAAAGCTCATAGGAATCGGTTCCCGCCTGCTCCTGCGACACTTCGCCCTCCAGACTGTCCCCCAATGCAATGCTGCCCACCGCCTGCGTCACTTCCCCGTGGCGGTAGGACTTCCCTTTCCCGTCCGTGGACAGTGCCACGTTGGGGTGTTTTAAAATATCAAATTTTTCATCCATTACCGGGCGTTCCCCACGGATAAAAAGAAGCGCATAGCGGTTGTCCAGCATACGCACTTCATCCGGCGTCAAAAGCTCACGCCCCGATATTTGGTAATTTGTGGAATAGTTGCCCGAATGCCCGGTTGACTTCCCGTAAGTGTTCATATCAATCGTGGCTTTCCCCAGCAGCTCGCTGACGTACTTATGGGTTCCCTGCTCGTTGCCGCCCAGATATAAAAACTGGTCGCAGTTGCCCACAATGCTTTCCCACTGCTTCTCAAACAGCGCCTTTAGCTGCGCCATGTTTTGCAGGATGATGGACACGCTGACTTCCCTCGACCGCATGACGGACAGGATTTTGTCAAAGTCATCAGGCAAACTGACGTTTGCAAATTCATCCATTAAAAAATGCACATGGACGGGGAGCCTGCCGCCGTGCTTATGGTCGGCAAGGTAAAATAGCTGCTGGAATAACTGCATGAGGTAGGTTGGTTGCGCCTTGCCGGATTACTCCGGTAGGTTTCAACCTTCCCCCTCCCGAACCGGACGGACACCTCTCGGCGTATCCGGCTCTCCATCTACTAACTAAACTTGGATTTTTATTATTTTGAAGCATTCCGGGCATACTGCAAGGGACTTTCTTCTGATTTCTATCATTTTCCTTTCCCACTCCGTAACGCCTTTCAGCTCCTTTAATTTCCTGACGTGGTGCATGATAACCTCGTCTGTCTTTCTCCCACAGAGTTCACACTGTCCAGCCTGTAGCCTATGGATGAGGCTGTTCTTTTTCGTATACTTCCGGTAATGCGGCATGACATCCACAAATTCCGGGGCTGGCTTCATATTCTTTCTAAAACCTTCATGGTAGAATACTGTTTCCTTCATTCCATTTTTGGTCTTGTACTTGACTATAAATTCACCGTTGCGCTTATATTTCTTACAGATATGCTTGTACGTTGTGCGGTATTTACAGCCGAAAGTTTTATATAGGCTTGCTTTCATAATGGTGTAAAATTTATCCAGCACCGACACATTCCCTGCGAGGCGGTAATAATTGTATATGCCCCTGATTTCAGCATTGAATTGGCTGACAATCTGCGCATCCGGCATGTTGATGAATTTCCCTCTGTAGGTTGGTTTCCACATTTCCTGTCCGTTTTTGCATTTCTTGATATACATTGCCTGATATTCCATCAGCTTACTGGACCATTTTTCCTTTGGCACGTATAGTTTGACCTGTCCGTACCATGCCCGTTTTAGGTTGCCGTTCTTGTCACGCATGCAGTCTTTGCTTCTTGACACAGAAAGGTCGTAGCCCAGGAAGCGTATCAATTCCGCAGAGTGTGTGATTTTTGTCTTTTCATCTGACATGATTAGGTTCAGTTCCCCTTTCAGGAAATCACCAACCCTCTTTTTTATCTCCTCTGCGTCCGCTTTTGAGCCGATAACACCAATCACAAAATCATCTGCATAGCGTGAATACTGGATTTTCTTAAATCTTTCATCAATGGCTTCGTAGCATGGAGTTACTCTTAGCTTCGCATAGAGTTCTTTAATTCTCCCTTTTGCCTTTGCCATCCCTGCTTCATCATTTTCTGATTTGGCAGTTTTCAGCTTCTTCTTCCAATATCCCAGCAAACCCAGCGTCTGGGAGTATGCCTTCTGTGGCTTCCTATAGGATTCCTGCCTGTCAAACTCCTTTTTTAGATTTTCAACGAATATGTCCAATTCATTGAGATAGATGTTGGCAAGTATGGGACTGACACCCGAACCCTGCGGCGCACCGCTGTAGGTGGTGTTGTACTCCCATTCCTCAAGGTAGCCTGCCCTTAAAAATTTCCAGAGCAGCTCCACAAAACTTTCATCCTTGATTCTTTTCCTGATAATGTTAATCAGTATATGGTGGTCGATGTTATCAAAACAGCCTTTGATGTCCCCTTCCACAAACCATTTCGTCCCTGTGAAGGTTCTTTTTATCTCACCCAGACAGGTGTGACAGCTGCGGTCTGGCCTGAACCCGTGGGAATGTTCGGAAAAATTGGGTTCATAGATAGCCTCCAACAATACCCTTACAACCTCCTGCACGATCTTGTCGTCGGTTGACGGTATGCCGAGCGGCCGTTTCTTGTCGCTGTTTTTCTTTGCAATGTACGTTCTCCGTACTGGCTGTGGCTGGTATGAGTGGTCTTTCAGCGATTCAATGATTCTGTTGATTCTCGCCATACCCATACCGTCCAGGGTGTTCCCGTCGGTTCCAGCAGTCATGCTCCCTTCAGAAGCGGCAATCTTCTGGTATGCCAACAGGTAAAACTCCGGGTTGTACAGGTTCCGGTAGAGCCTTTCAAACCTGTACGATTTGTCTTTTGTTTTTGATTCCAAGTTTTTCAATATAATTTCTGGACTTCTCATAGTGTCTCCCACACCTTTCCTTATTTTATATTGAGTAGTAGACTGCTCCACTTCGCCATGTGAGCGGCTTTCCCGCATCCGGTTTACGGCATTCCCTGTCATTTCAGGGTTCTCAGACTACTATTGGAGCTGTGTTACCATGGTGGATATTCAGAGCCACTTTTCGCATAGTTCTCATAGCCTTTGCAGGCGTTCCACTTTAGGCAATCCCCATTTAGCTTTCATGAAACATGAGATTATTGCATTGTCGGATGGGACTTTCGCCGTTTCTATCACTTATCCTGTGACTTGTCTGCCCCGAATACCACATAGCTCCCCTACACGCAGGTTTGCTACCGGGACACTGGCGGATTCAGTTCCACTACGCCAGGAGCGATCATAGACCCTACTCACGGCTATCCAGCAGGCAGTATAGCTTTCATCCTCATATGCAATTTTCATCCTATTGTGCCTTGTACACCGCATGGAACTTGCGGCTACGCACTCTCCGACATGCTACACTCCCTGTCAGGTTTCCCATTTCAGATAAGTCGGGGGATGATAGGCTGCGGCGAACCGCATGGTATTTTACCTACTGCTTTCTCACAACAGATTTTCAAAAAAGCCACGGCCGGATTTAGAAGCGCCCGGCCTTATGGGCGCACGTGTACAGGATGGATACCAGAAAGTTGTAGCTGGTATCATTGTCCGGTATCAGTGCAAACAACGCCACTTTCTTTTCCCCCAGTGATGACAGGTCTAAATCGTCTGTGGCTGTCAAAGCCGCAAGGCTGGAAAGATTGAATTTCTCCAACCTCGCCGCAAGCGTAATCTGGATGGATTTCAGCGTTTTCGCACTCCCTGAATGGTAGTCCTTATAATATTTCACTGCGATATGCTCCGGCTCCCGCATTTCCAGACGTTCAAACAGTTCGTCTAAGGGGGACTGGTATTCATCGTTGTCCTCCCGGACTTCCCCTGCCCGTAACAGCTCCATCACCATCGGGAAATTCTGCTCGTCTTTTGGTGCCTCGTACTTTAAATAAAATATCAGTGCTAAGAGTAACATGGACGCCGCTGTGTCCCAGAAGGGATCGTTTGACTGGCTCCCCTTTGGGGTGGTTGCCTTAAAAAGATTCGTCACAAGCCGCTGCACGTCGTTGTCATCCTTTAAATACATAAACGGATTATAACAATGGCTCTTTTCCATGTTGATTAAATCCAGCACACGCACTTCATACCCTTTTCCCTCCAGAAGATGCCCGGTGTCCCGCAGGTTCTCTCCTTTCGGATCAAGCACGACAAACGAAGTGTTCGCCTGCATAAGATTCGGCTTCGCATAAAACCTTGTCTTTCCGGCTCCGCTCCCGCCCACCACGATGGTGAGCAGGTTGCGGCGGTGCCTCCGGCTGTCATAGCTGATACGCACGTTGGACGTCATAATCTTGTTGGCTCCAAAGTCTTTCTCGCTGTACTTCTGGTTGACCGCCCGTGCGTTGCCCCATGCGGCAGAACCGTGTTCCTCTCCCCTCCGGTAGTTCCTCCGTGTAGATACATAAATGCCAATCCCTATCCCGTATATCAGCAGGAAAATGAGGACAGCCCTTAAGCTGTCCCCACATAAGCGGATAGAAAACGGATGGTTCATGGCGTCCGGGAATCCCCGTATAATTTCAGGTAATCCCCCCGCAAGGTATGGCGCTGTCAAAAGGGCAAGCCAGACAACGGGAAGGATGCCGAAAAGAGCAAATATCCACGCCGCCTGCTTCTCACCGCTCCTCATGGCATTTCCGCCCCCTTTTCTCTTTCTCCGGCGGCTCCTCAATCAGCTCGATGACTTTCAGAAGCACATCGTCCACTGCGTCTGTCGGCCTGCCCTCCTTTATCATCTGGTTGCGCTCGTCTTTCAGGGAATGGAAGATTACGCCGTACTCGTATTTGTCCAGCTCAAGGGTTTTCTTTTCCCCGCTCAAATTCACCACCTCCGTCTACCTTTCCTGTTCTCTGTTCTTTACCTTATAATCCCGGATTGGCATTTCCCCGTATGCGTCAAGCAGGCGGTCAACTTTCTCCGATTCCGCATAAGTGGTTCCACGGTACAGCGGGTACGTCACGCCCTCCACGCATACCTTGCCGCCTGTCGGCTCCAGATTGATATGGGATAAGGATTCTTCCGGGAAAAGGTTGAAACTATATCCTGCCTTCACTGCCCTCATCTTGCGTCCTCCCGGTTATGCTGCGCCTGTGGCTGCTGCCTCTGGTTCTGGCTCCGGTTCGGTTCCAGCACTTTCGCCATGCGGGAAGATATATCGCCCGCTGCGTCACGGACTTTGGACAGCTCCCCACGGACTTCCTGCGGCTCCATGCCCTCGAAAAATTCCGGCGCATGGGTGAAATCAAACCCCTGCGTGTCCACGCCATATTTTTTGCAGAGCAGATAGGACGCACAATAGGCGTGGAAAGCGTCCTCGTTGCGGTCGTAATTCTTATCCCCGTCCGCAAACCCGGCAAGGGCAAGCTCCGGCGTCACGCTCCGGAAGATTTCCTGTGCGCTCATGCCTTTTCGGACATAAATGCAGCTTTCCTCCGGCTCAAACAATGCCCCTTTGTCCTCCGGCATCTGATCCGGCTCCGCCGCAACAATGGCAACGGGCGGGTTGTTCACCACTGCCCGCACAAGCTGTGCGTCCGTGATTTCCGGCTGCGCCTGCTGTAACCTGTCCCTTGCGTTGGTCTGTGAAATGTCATACACCTTTTTCGCATTGTAATAGGTTCCGGTGCTTCCGTCCTCACGCTCATACTCCTTCCCCGGCTCCATAATCAGGATGGGGTTGTTCCGCTCCTGCCTTTTCACATAGGCTCCCTGATCCCTCCAGTAGCCGTAATCGCCAATCTTCTGCGCCTCCGGCTTCTGCGCCATAATCAGCAGGGCATTGTTGGCGGTGTAGCGGTCAAAGCGGCTCTGCACGTCAAGGTACTGTTTGAACGCCTGCCCGTCCGTGGCCACCGCCGCCGTCATCTGCTCCGACATTTCATAACAGCGGCTCCGGTTGTTCTTGCTCTCTGCGATAAATGCCGCCACCCGGTCATCCTGCGGCACGGCGGAGACGTTCAGTAAAGAATCAAGGCTGAAATTGTTGTCCATACATCTTACCTCTCTTTCGATTTTTTCGGTTTTGTTTTTGTCTGCGGCTGTCTATGCTGCAATGGCTTCTGGTTTTTCGCTTTGGTGTCCTTTGCAGGCTCGCTCCGGCTCCCTGCCTCCGCTTCTTTCTTCCTCCCTGCCTGAATCTCTTTCAGCTCCTCCCGCACGGACGGTTTCTCCGGCGTGGCTGGCTGGTACAGCTTAGAAGTACCCTCGGCGGTTGTCCTTTGCTTCTTTAAGGTAGGCTCGGACTGACGGGATTTCGCAGTCTTGCCCAAAGAGGGGTTTTTCTGCTGCCCCTCCTCTTTCTGCGTGGGGCTGCCTAAAAGCTCGTCTACCAGCAAATCTTCCTGTGACTTCCCCGGCCTGTCCTTCTCCGGCTCTGGCTGTGCCTGCGGTTTTCCCGGTGACGGTTTCTCCGGTGGTGTTTTTTCCGGTGACGCTTTCTCTTTTGGCGGCTCTTTTGTTTTCTCCTTTCCGGGAGCCGCCTTTTTCTCCTTCGCCTGCGATTTTTCTTCCCTCGACTTCTGGATTTCCGTCTTAATCTGTGCCGCCTCTGTGACGGACGCAAACTTGAAACGTTCCACGATACGGTTGATGCGGGGCGCATCTTCCTCCTTCACCATAATGTCCACCATCCCGTCGCTGCTCCCTTTGGGATCACGGACGGCGCAGTAGAGGATTCCGTACCGCTTCGCCTCCTGCACAAATTTCTTCAGGTCGCTTTCCTTTACGGAAAATACGGTGAGCGGTTTCCCGGAGCGCACTAAGGTTTCCAGCCTTATCCTGCCTCTGGTCTTTTTCTGCTCCTTTAAGATGGCGTATAAAAGCACTGCAAGCTGCTTTGCCCCCTCGCCGGAGATTTTTAAGGCCGCTTCCCCCACTTCCATCGACATACGCACCACCTGGTCAGCGGCTTCGCCTGATGTGTTCATGGATTGTTCCCTCCTTTTCCGTGTGGGCGTTCTTTTCCTCCACACTATTTTCCTGCCGCACGGTTTCTAATTTTTCTTTCATTGCGCCGGAACGTGCGGCTATCCCGTCGCAGAGTCCCACCTCCTTTCGCAGTTCCCCGATCTGCTTTGTCAGGGCGGAGATTTCTGTTTTTACCTCTGACAGCTTTTCGCTGTCTTTGACGCTGCGGCTCTGATACCGCAGGTGTTTCCTTCTGTCCGCAAGCTCCGCCATCTTCCCCTGCAACTCTTCCTTCAATGAAAAAAGCTGCTCCGTGGTATCTATGCGATAATGGCAGAGCAGCCTTGTTTCCTTTGAAATCTTATCCAGTTTTATCAAGTCCTCCCGGAACATCATGTGTACCTGCTTCGGACTTTTTGGCGGTCGGTTCTTCGGTAATATCCCCAACAGATAGCAGTAATGCAGGTACAGGCCACGGAGTCCGCCGATTTTCCTTGCCTTTTGTATATTCCCATGCACTTTTATGACATAGGTTTTCTTCTCTGGCAGCATGGCAGGCGGCGCAGGCTTTTCTATCTTCTGCGTGAGTATCCGCCTGCGGATGGATTCTAAGGTGTATTCCTCCCCTAAGTTCCTCGCCAGCTTCATCCCCCGTTCCCTGCCCTCCGCCCGTACCGTGACGTCCTTCCCGAATTTGATGGAATAGCCTTTCTCTTTCAGGTAATGGAAAAACTGCTTTTCCGTCCTCGCCTTTGCAATGGCTTCGTCCACGTCCGCCTTTATCATCCCCAAATAGGTCGGCCTGCCCTCCTGCTCTGCCCGCCACTCCCCATAATGTTTTGCTTTCTGCTTTGGGTTCTCTATGACGGACAATCCATATTCCCGGCATAACCTGTCGGAAGCGTTACGCATATCCCGGTAGTCCTGCTTGCTTCGGTGATAGCGCAGGCCGTCCGCAAAGGAAACGGAGTTCACTACGAAATGGTTGTGCAGGTGGTGCGCCTTATCTAAGTGGGTAGCGACTATCACCTGAAAGCGGCTCCCCCACAATTCCTCCGCCAGCTTCACGCCAATCTCATGCGCCATCGCCGGGGTACATTCCCCCGGCGCAAAGGACTGGTAGCCGTGGAACGCCATAATGCCCTCGTCTTTCCCATACCTCTTTTTGACCGCCATCATTTCTGACCGGGCGGTGGTCGGGGCGCAGTTGACGCCGGACACATACTGCTCCATGACCTTCTCGTTTTCATCATCTATGACATCCTCCGCTGCCTCTGGTTTCCCCCTCTGTCTGGTCTTTTCCGCATTGACCGCATAGGCGATGACGTCGGACAGCCCCTGCGTTTCTGTTTCCTCCATGCCGGACAGCTCCGGCAGCTTTGCAATTTCGGGATTCGTGGTTTTGTCCGGGTTCTCCACATAGATAACTACTTTTCCTAACCATCCTTTGACGCTCCAGATAGATGTGGTTGCCATTACCCCGTCTTTTCCGGCAGGATGACCGCCTCGGTAATCAGCCTGACCGCTTCGTCAAACTTCCTCATGTCGCTGTCATACCTCTGCACGTCAATCACGTTCAGCGTGTGCGCCTTCTGTGCGATCTGGTTTAAGTTGTTCCCAATCTTATGCAGCTCCCGCATCATGGAATAATAGTCGGGCGGCGGAGCCTCCCTCGGCGTCTTTCCCATGATTGCCTGACGCACATAGGCTTCCTGGCTGATTCCGCTTTTCTTTACCCGCTCCCTGAATGCGTCCGCCTCCTCCTTATTCAAACGGAACAGAAACGGGACGTCCCTCTTTCTCATCTGCCTACCTCCGTATCTCCCCCGTGCAGGCGGTTAATCTGCAACAGGCACATCATCACCACGCCCACAATGCCGCCTACAAAAGTTCCACTTAAAAATGCCAGCATACTGCTCCACTCACCTTTCCGTCATGGTGCGCTTTCACCATGCAACTTGTCATATCTGCCGGAACTCCCGGCTCCGCTAAAAAGGGGTATTAGGGGATTTTCCCCTAACAAGCTGCCTTCGGGTTGCCGCATGGCAATCCAAAGGCGTTGCTTGCTGGTATTGTGTATCACCCCTGCGGCTGCGTACCGCCTTTTGTTTTGGTATCATTACCCGCCGAAAACAGATGCTTCCCCGGCTGCTGCTCCTTAATCGGATGGGTGCAGCACGCACATTCCGGACAGCAATGCCCACACTCTATGCACTCCTGCCCACAGTCCCCGGACTCCTTCGCCTCACACCTGCCGCACACTTTGCAATGGTTCACGCACTCCTGACAGCGGTTTTCCGGATCATCCCGCATACATTTCCCATCCATCGGGCAGGAATACGGGCATTTTGCACATCCCTCCGGGTATGCGTTACAGCCGCTTTCTTTTACATCCGCCGCTTTCGCAAGGACGGAAATATCCGTCACGTCCCGGTTGGAAAAATCTAAGAGATTGGTTTCGCTGTATATCTTTTCCACCATCTGTGCGGCGGCTTCCGCACTCTCCGCTGAGATTTTCACCCTCTTTTCCGAGATGGCAACCAGCGTCATTTCATACTGCCTCATGGCAAACGCCTCCTTTCCTACCGCCCTATGCCTTTGTCCCGGACGCACTCTTTCGCCTTAAAATCAGCCCCCACAAAATGGTCTGCGTCCAGAATATACTGGCTTCTGTTCCAGTTATCCTCTGCTGTCTGCTCCGCTTCCGCAAGGCTCTCCGCCTCAATGGGTACAGTCATTTGCAGGGTTTCCGTTATTGTTACGTCATACGTTTTCATCTCTCATGGCTCCTTCCGTGATTCTTTTTTACCCGCTCCGTTATCCCGATTCCTAACCGGATACAGAGGAAATCATTGCAGTCCTTGCCCTTTGGCGGCGGCTTATCCCGTGTCCGATACTGTTTCGGAAGCACGGTCTTGATCGCCTCTGACGCCAGCCTGCCCGCCCGGTCATTGTCCAGGTGCAGCTCCACTTCTTCAACCTCCGGGTACTCTTTTAAAAACCGTGTGAGCGCTGCCGGAACCTTGCTGCGCTCGATCTCCTTTGCTGGCTGATACACTCCCGCAAGGGATAAAAGATGTTCCGCCCTCCAGTCCTGACCGTCCATTTTTTGCAGGGTGGCATAGGACAGCAGGTCGATGGCGGATTCAAATAGGTGGACTTTTACGCTGTTTCCCTCTGCCGGGATAGAAAAGGAATAGTTTTTGTCGCTCCCGTTTGCATCCCCGATAAAGTCCGTCCCGATTCCACGCAGGGCGGCATACCGGGGTTTTCCTCCCTTGTCCATGCCCACAAATACAGCGTTGTGGTAGTTCTCGCTCTCAAAAACCATCCCTCTTTGCAGACAGAATCCAATGATGTCCGTGTCAATCCCACGCCTGTTCAGATAGGAAACAACCTGCGTCTGGTATCGGTTTGGTTTGGGTAAAAGCAGTTTCTTTTCTGTTGTCTTTTCGGCTGGTAGGGAAACAGGCGGCGCAACCGCCGCCTGCCCTGCAATCGTCTGTACCGCCTCCATAAAGGTATAGTCCCTGACTTTTATCAGGTAATCAACCGCTGACCTGCCCCCGATTCCACGGCTCCACCACATCCATTTCCCGTTGGAAATTTTCAGGCTGTCATGGGTTTTCGTAGTGTAGGTGTTCCCCGAAAAATGCACAAGCTCATAAGGCTCATAGTTTTTCAGGTACGTCAACAAATCCATCCGCTTCGCCTCCTGCACGACTTCCGGTGCGATATATGGCATAAATTTCAGCTCCTTTCCTGCCCGTGATTGGATATTTGCAAATGAATTTAAGAATATCCGGGCATAAAAATAGCCGGACAATCTTCATTTCTGAAAACCATCCGGCTATGTAACTGCTCATATTTCCTCCAACACCCGCAACAATTTGAAAATATGGCTACACCCTAAAAGGTACATTTGTATGCTTTCTGCCCTTGCCTTATCATACTCCAACGTGAAAAATCTGGACAGTGCTTTTGTTTCCCTTGCGGTCAGTTCCATCGGTTCATCCACACCCCCGTCATCCGTCAGCTTTGAAATAAAATCGTGCTTATCAAGTATCTTGTACCGTTCTTCTGTAATCCTGCTGTATGATACGGAGCTTCTCAATGCCTCCTCACACAATATATCAACCTCCTCTATGATGTCGCTGAACCATTTGGGCAGGTTGTAAATGTCTATATTTTTTATGTCCATGATAGTTGCGCCTTTTGCATTTCCCATAATCTTTATCCCTCCCTGAACCAGTTATGCTCCTTGTCATACTCAAAGAAAATCCACGCTCCTTTCTTTGTCCGGGCTATGTCTGAAATTGTGTTCTGGAAGAAGCCCTCATTTTCCTCAATTACCCTTTGAATCTTTTCATCCTCTATCAAATCTATCACCGCCTTTCCGTTTTTTTCCAGAGGAATATAGCAGGAAATGGCAGGGAAATCCAGTGTGCGATTTTTCTTTTTACACATTTGCCTTCCCTTTTCCCCGCTATGTAAACGGTACTGGTTGCCCAATACCGCTTTTTTCACCGTTCCCGGTCTTTGCTGCCTTTCTCCGGCTCCGTTTCTTCTTCCTCCGGCTCAACGTCCAGCACGATATTTTCTTTCTTGTCCATATCAAGCAGGGCATTTAACTCCCCCAGCCGGGCGGTCTTTTCCGCTAATTCCTGCTCTTTGGGGAACTCTTTGACTGCCTCTATCTTTGCATTTTCAAGCTGCGCTTTTAAAGTTTCCAGATGTTCCTCACACCGGGAGAGGTTATCGCCAAACTTCTCTATCTCATTATCCAGACGGGTAATGTTCCCGTGGATGTCCGTCCCCAGCGTCACATGGTACGCCCGTTTCCCTTGCAGGGTGATGACAAAATCCTTGCTGAAGGTGCTGTAAGAAAGCTCCATCGCAAGCCCACGGTAGGCTCCCAGCGGAACCGGATCGGGGGAAGTCATGGCTTTGCAGGCTGCAATAATCGCCTGTCCCGCCTCCTTTTTCTCCCCATAGGTCACGCCGTTTATCTGCATGGGCGGGAACGTATCCCGGTCTGGCGGCGTGTGCGCCTTCACCTGCTCGATGTCCTGCTGGTACTCCACAATCCACTGGCTCTGCCTTTTAATCTCCATTGGATAGTATTTCGTTACCTTATCCTCCATCTCGTAACGCTGGCTTAAAAAGCTCTGCTTTAAGAGTTGCAGCTTCGACACCTGGATGTCTAAGTCCATCTTTTCCTTAATATATGGGTTCCCGGTGGCAAGGGCTTTGATTTCCGCATAGGATAAAGCCACCTCGTCAATGTCCTCGATGGTGCGTGCCGGGCTTTTGGACGTCATGATCTGGCTGATAAATTTCTGCTTGTTCTCAATCATCTGGTACATATAAGCGTCAAATGTCCCCTCGGTCACATACCGCACGATAAATACTTTCTTGTTCTGGTTGCCCTGACGGATGGTTCGACCGCCCCTCTGCTCTAAATCTCTCGGCCTCCACGGGCAGTCTAAATCGTGGCTGGCAATGATTAAATTCTGGACGTTTGTGCCTGCGCCCATCTTAAACGTGCTGCCCATTAAGATGCGGACGGCTCCCCTGCGTACCTTTGAGAATAACTCTTTTTTCCTCACCTCCGTGTTGGCGTCATGGATAAATTCAATCTCCTGCGGCGGGATTCCTTTTGCAATCAGTTTATCCCGCACGTCATTATAAACGCTGAATGTCCCGTCATTCTTTGGCGTGGACAAATCGCAGAACAATAACTGTGTTAATTTCTGCTCCTTCCCCTCCTCCCAAAATTGGTAAACTTCGTTGACGCAGGCATTGACTTTGCTCTCCGGCTCGTCCGGCAGCATTTCATTCGTAAGCCGCTGGTCTAACGCCAGCTTGCGCCCGTCATTGGTAATCAGCAATACCGATAGGTAACAGTCTGAACTGGCTTTACAGTTCTCGCCGCTTTCCCC
>OFFG01001317.1_pt1 | contig 15206 bp, 17 predicted proteins | sample 1521331 | NCBI WGS metagenome assembly OFFG01 (sample SAMEA3504129, study PRJEB24116) | mouse gut metagenome | biome: mouse gut; feature: mouse-associated habitat; material: faeces | place: Denmark | collected 2011 | reverse complement strand
CAGCGGAAAAAGATGTGCCGGGATGGCGTTTTGATAGATTTTAAACAGGCTCTTATGGGGGACGGTCTCGCAGCCCAATCCAATGATGACCACGCCATAGACATTGGGATTGCAGGCAAACCCGGTGAGAACCTTCTGCGACATCTCGGTGTTTGCCGCCACGTCGGAACAGCCGGTGTTGAACACGATATTGACCGCCCCACGAACCTGGCTGGCCACGAGCCGGCAGCTCTCGCTTCCGCAGGCGCAGGTGGGCAGGATCAGGACATGGTTGCGAATACCTGCCCGGCCTTCTTTCCGTTTATAGCCCCAAAATTCCATGGTTTCCGCTCCTCTCTCAATGGGTAAATTCACTGTCATAGTCCCGGGGTACGCTGATGATATTTTCGTGGCTCACCCAGCACCCCTTGGCGATGGGTGTGGTGGTCTGCCCAATCATCTCCCCGTACTTCAGGACTTGCGTCCCCTGGGGTAGATCCTCCAACGCCGCCTTGTGACAGTAAGGGATGTCGTCCTGGGCCGTGAGCGTACAGAGCTCTCCGTTTTTCTGATAGACGATCTGGCTTCCCTTGGACACCGCGGCCACACAGGTGACCACATTGTCCCGCTGATCCATCAGCAATGCGTTGATGTTCATATCCGTCCTCCTCGCTCAAATTTTGATTGGCTCCCGCCTGTTTTTTTGTGGTATCTTTACAATAGCATGAGTTTGATGTATAATCAATTTTATGATTTTTATACAGATATAAGGGGGATTTATATATGGAGTTGAATATGCAGTACATCTATCAGGTCTACCAGGATGGCAGCTTCACCAAAGCGGCAGAAAAACTCTTTTTGACCCAACCCGCTCTGAGTATGGCTGTTCGGCAGGAAGAAAAGATCCTGGGAGCGGCACTGTTTGACCGCAGCCGCAGGCCCTTGGCTCTGACACCGGCGGGAGAAGCCTATATCCGTACCACCGAGCGGGTGAAATACTTGGAGGCCGAGCTGGGCCGGGAATTGGAGGATCTGCGGGATGTCCGCACAGGCCGTCTGCACGTCGGCGGCACACACTATCTAAACTGTTTTTTGCTGGCAGAGCTTTTGGCGGGGTTCTCCCAGCGGTATCCGGGCATCCAGTTGGAGGTGTCGGAGGACAGCTCTGTGCGGCTGGCCCGCCGTCTGGAGCGGAGAGAGATGGATCTGATTTTCAGCTGCGACCCGGAGCTGATTGACCGCTTTGAACATCAGCCTGCTTTTTACGACCACATCCTTTTGGCCGTCCCCAAAGGGGCAGCCCTCCCCGAAGGGCTGGCACATTGCGCCATGTCCTCCGAGGACGTTCAAGACGGACGGCACCTCTCCCCATCCCAGCCCAAGGTTCCGCTGGAGAGGTTTCGGGAACTGGAGTTCATACTGCTCCAAAAAGGAAATAACCTCTATGGACGCAATGCACAGATGTTTGAAGAAGCGGGATTCACACCCAAGGTCAAGCTGGCACTGTCCCAGCTGGTCACGGCATACCGCTTTGCGGGTAGCGGGGTTGGAGCCACTTTCGTCAGTGATCGAATCATTCAAAAAGCACCGTCAAAAAATCTGATGTTTTACTCCATTGACTCCCCGGAGATGGATCGTCTCTTTTACACCCTGATGCCGCAGCGCAATTATACTGCCCATGCGGTAAAAGCGTTTATCACATATGCGTTGGAACAGCTCGGGACAAATGATAGTTTAGGGAGGTCGCAATGAAACACAAATCAATTCCTGTTTTGGAAATCCATGTGGAAACCGATCCGGCGGGAACAGTCACGCTGACCGGGGAGATCGGCAGCGTCAAAATGATCCCGTTCAAAGGAACTGTGACAGGCTCTATTTTCAATGGGATTGTTGAACCCTGTGGGGTGGACACCCAGATCACCAATCAGAATGAGGTGCGCCATATGTCCGCCCGGTATATGCTGACAGGAAAAGACAAGGATGGCAGGGACTGCCACATCTATGTGGAAAACAACGGCTGGTTCACAGACGGCGCACGTCCGAAACCGTTTAAGACAGTCCCCACCTTTATCACAGATTCCCCGGCATTGGCTCCGCTCCTCCACCGAAATCAATTTGTGGGCAAAGGGCTGCGCAATGAAAACGGGTTGTGTATTCGCTTCTATGAATTGGGAGACAGCGAATAAATATTCACACCTCGCATCACTTGTTTTAAATATATTAATCGAATCGTTTCTATGGCTGCTCATAATTGGGGACTGGCATTTGCGCCAGAGGCCATGACGTATAACCGCATTGACCAACGGCAGTGTTGTAAAAGTATCGCTCAATGAACCAATCCCGAGCCGATACGTCACGTTGGTCACAGATTTGTACAAATCTCTTTCTGAACTCGTTCGGTTGATGTGCGAAATGATATCGGAAGGAAAATAAGCAGAGGAGATAGTCAGATGGCGGACAGACGGATCTACGCTGGCTACTACAGGCGGTATGACGGCAAAGTGATTTATGTCATTACCATGGCAAAGGATGCTGATACGGACGAAGAAGTTGTCATCTGGACGCCGAATGTCTACTCGGACAAACGTGCCTATTACACCATGAGCAAATGCTCCTTCTGCGATTGTGTTTTTGTAGATGGTGTGCGCCAGCCGAAATTCAAACGACAAACTCAGATGCGGATAACAGCGTCGGCGATAGAGAATTTTGAGGAGGATGGTTTCGTCCGCCCGGTACGGAAAGCAGCTGCTCACACCGAAGATGGATACGACGATTGGCACAGGCCCAGTGCCAGCTCTTACCACGAATACGCTAAGAGGCTCTGCGAGGGTTATCGGTTCAGCCGGGCCAAGTATGCGCTGTGTGTCAAAGAAAAACGAAAGAAAAACGGTACATCGGAATATCAAGAGAGGATTTCCAAGAACTCAAGAGTGACCTGCTCTTTGTGCAAAACTGCCTGAAAACAGTTTTGAGCGACCATGCCAATTATTTTTATGAGCGATTTGCGGAGGGATTGTCTATCCGCAAATATGCCCAGGCCCATGGTCTGAACCGCGGGAGCGTGGATCATCTGCAGCGAAAAATTTTTACCGCCCTTGCCCAAGCCTTGAAGGAACGAGATGAGGCCGAAGGACAAAACTGGCTCCGGGAAAATTGAACACCCCAGCAAAGCCCCCGCCATCATCGGCGGGGGCTTTGCTATGTCAAGATTATGTCAAAATCCAGTGAATTCGGATATAATTAAGTAGAGGCCCTTTACAAGCTTCGAAAAAATTTTCGAAGAAACAGCATAAAAAAGCCTTTCTCGCTGCCTACATAGTGAGGGGAAACTTGAAAGGGGTGAGATGCATGAAGATTTCAAGCTACAAAAACTATGACGATCTGCCGCTGTTCCTCAACGCGGCAATGGTGTCGAAGGTGCCGGGTGTGTCACCATCCAGCAGTTACGAGTTGATGCACGAAAAAGATTTTCCCGTGCTGAGAGTTGGGAATCGGATGGTGATGCCGAAAGAGAAGTTCGTGGAATGGGTGGAGCGGCACTCTGGAGGACAGCAATGAGAGGCGGGCGGTCATTGATAGCACCATCCTCTGATGAGTTCTGCTTGCCACACGAGGTGTTCAAACTCGGTCTGGAGCACAGCCCGCTGCTGGTGTATCTCTATCTGATTTGCAGTAAGAGCCGGAAGCGCGGCGCAGACAAAATGAGCTGTGCTGCCATCAGCAAAGCGGTGAGCTTGTGTGAGAAAACTGTGCGAACACATCTGCGTACGCTGGCTGACGCTGGGTTCATCAAGATGGAGCATCACGGACGAACTTTCTCCTACTCGCTGTGTCCCATCCAATCAAAAGTGCAGGAGCATCGCAGCACGACTCGCTGGATATCCAAGAAGCAAGCTTGGAACACTGACGAGGTGTTCGATGCGGTGTTCCCTGTGCCAGCCGAAGTGTTCCAGCTCGACCTCGAGTGTGGTGAGTTGCTGGTGTACATCTACCTCCACTACCAAAAGGGTGTGCGAAGCGGACAGTGCTGGCCCAGCTACGCTACCATAGGCAAGGCGGTGGGCATGAGCCGGAAAACCGTCCAGAAGCACGTTGGATCACCGGTGAATAGGGGCCTGATTCGAGTGGAAGAAACCGTGATCCGCCGAAAGGATGGTCACCGCTACAACGGCAGTCTGCTCTATACGGTCAAGCCCATTCAGCAAATATTGAAGGAACGCGAGGAAGAATTCCTCGCGGAGTTAAAGCTGGCGGAAGCCCAGCGGAAATGGGATCGGCACTGCCAACAGCGTGACCGCCCCCGTTCCGCGTTGTGAGGTCCCTTGTTGCCCTCCTGTAGACTGGATGGCATCCGTGCACCTCCCAGCCCCTGAAATGCGGCGTTGGCCCCCGTGTAGCCCGTTGTGGGGAGCGGGTCACATAGGAGAAAATCGAAAGATTTACCACGCTGTAATCAGTAAGGGGCACGCGGGCACGGGCCGAACGGCAGCGCAGACGGGGCCCCCGCGCGAGCCCAGCCAAAGGCGGGTCGCGTGGGGAGAGGAGGGGCAAGGGAGCGCAGTGGGGAATGCCCGGGGGGCGTTTCTCACGGCGTGGACTTTTCCCCGATGACAAGCAGGATAAAAGCCGGCGTCACAAGTGACGCCCGGCAGGTCACATCGGCCCGCAGTGCGGACCGTTTCCAAGGGCTTCCGGGGCTTTCCAGCGGGGCTCTTAACAGGCGTCTGTTTGGGACAAAAAACTGGCCGATAGCGTCTGTTTTCCGACAAACACAGCCGTCCCAACGGTTTGGGGCGGCGTCTATCAAGAATTTGGAGGTATTATGAGTACAGAAAGCAAAGACCGTCTGGCCCTTCGCATGAAGCCGGACACCAAGCGGAAGATCGACCAATGGTACAAGGCGGCGGGCTGCCACAGCCGGAATCAGTTCGTGGAGCGGGCCGTGAATTTCTACGTGGATCATCTGGCCGTCCAAGATGACAGCGGCACGTTGCCCCGAGCTGTTCTCTCGTCTCTGGATGGCAGGCTGGGAATGTTCGAGGACAGGCTGTCCTCGCTGATGTTCAAACACTCGGTGGAGCTGGATATGGTGATGGGCATCCTGGCGGACGCCTACGAGTTCACCCCGGAGAATATCCGCCGGAGGCGGATGGAGAGTGTTCGAAACGTCAAAAGCACCAACGGGCGGCTGCCCTTTGAAGAAAAGATCCGCAAGCCGGATGGCGGCGTGGAGGACGAATGGCCCGGTTGATTTTGAAAGCCCATATATCAAAAAAGGCGGCGCAAAGGCGGTCAATTACGCAAAGTACATCGGCACGCGGGAACGGGTGGAGTTGGTTCCAGATGGACGTCCCGTCACAAAGAACCAGGAGCAGCTCATCGCTGAACTGACGAAAGATTTTTCTGACGCGGCAAAGCTGCCGGAGTACGTTACCTACCAGGACACCCCCACCAAAGTCAACGCCTCGGCGTTCATCACCCGGACACTGGAGGATCACTGGTCTGACGTCCAGCAGAGCGATATCTATGCGGAGTACATCGCTACCCGTCCCCGGGTGGAGCATATCGGCAGTCACGGCCTGTTCGGTGACGAGGACTACGTGGATCTGAAACAGGTAATGGCGGAGCTGCAAGCGTGTGAGAAAAATGTGTGGACGCACATCATTTCGCTGAAGCGCGAGGACGCCGCCCGCCTGAGTTATGACAATGCCAGGACATGGCGCAACCTGCTCCGCACCCACCGCAATGACATCGCCGCCGCCATGAATATCCCGCCCAACGAGTTCCGCTGGTATGCCGCGTTCCATGACGAGGGCGACCATCCCCACGTCCACATGATGGCTTGGTCTGCCGGAGACGCGCCGGGATATCTCAGCCCGGTGGGCATTGAGAAAATCAAGTCCGCGCTGAACAACGATATTTTCCATCAGGAACTGCTCCACATCTACAAGCAGAAAGGCCAATCCAGAGATACGCTGGTGGCGGAGGCCCGCCGCACCATGCTGGAGCTGGCTGACGAAATGAAGCAAGGTATCTGCGAACATCCGGAAGTCGAAATGCTCCTGCTGACCCTGTCCCATGACCTGAAAAATGCGAAGGGCAAAAAGCAGTATGGTTATCTGCCCAAGCGCATGAAAAACCAAGTGGATGAAATCGTGGATCAAATGGCGCAGCTGCCGTCAGTGAACGAGTGCTATGAAAAGTGGCTGGAGCTCCAGCAGAAGGTAAACGAGTTCTATTCAAGTAAGCCAATGGAGCGTGTGCCGCTGTCCCAACAAAAGGAGTTCCGCGCCATTCACAACGCCGTCATCCAAGCGGCGCTCCGGTTGGAGCATCTCACCTTTGAGGACAGAGACATGGAACGACACGATGAATCGGACGAAATCCCCCAGGCCAGCGAAACCAGCAGACAGCTCTGGTCTGTAATCTGTGATGACAGTTTTCCTCTGGATCTGCGTGATACGGCAATCGAACGACTCCGCACTCAGGCGGAGGGCGGCGATTCGTCTGCCCAGTTCCTTTTGGGCAGGCTGTACCGGGACGGCCCACTGCTCACGCCGGATTCTGTGGAAGCGCGGTATTGGTTCGAGCAGGCAGCACAGGAATTACCCGATGCACAGTACGCGCTGGGCAAATTGCTGCTGACCGATGACGTGGAAGTCCATGACCAGGAGCAGGGTGTCCACTGGCTGACACGAGCTGCTGAGAGTGGCCACAAATTTGCCGCTTATCGTCTGGCCAAGGAGCTCTTGAAAGATGGCAATGTTGCGGAAGCCCTGCCATGGCTCACAGCATCGGTGGAGGCGGATAACCCCTATGCTGAGTACCTGCTGGGCAAACTCTATTGGGAGGGCAAGGACATCCCCCAGGATATGGAGCAAGCCATCTACTGGCTGACCCATGCGGCGGAGCAGGGCCACCCCTACGCCCAAATCCTACTGGAGCGGCAGGACAGTCCATCCCTGCCCTCCACCATCTTGGCAGTGAACAGTCTGCTCCATTCGATAGGGCAGATTTTTCGGGACAACGCATGGGCAATGGATAGCACCCGCGGCTACCAATTCACCGACCGCAAGCTGCGGCGTAGGATCCAGGAAAAGAAGATTGCCATGGGCCACAAGCCGGACGACCATGAGGAGCAGGGTTATATCGGCCCTGCCATGTGACTCCACGTAAAATTTGCATTGCAGAAAACAATAGAGGCATTCCCTCTGTGCAATGTGCTTCGTTTGCGGCGTTGTTTTTCTCCGCGCTAAATCCCGATTGTGCTTGACTTCCCCGCGATCCTTGGGCATGGTTGTGTTTGCCAAAAGCAAACCAAAACCGAAAGGGGAATAGGTTATGAGTAGAAAAAGAGAAGCGGTTTTTATGGGACTCGGCATCCTCGCTGGTCTCGCCCTGAGCGGCCCCGCCGTCCAAGCGGCGGACTACCTCGCCGCCCGGCCCAGCAGCCAGACATTCTACATCGACGGACAGCAGACAGCCCTCACCGCCTACACCATCGGAGGGAACAATTACGTCCGGCTCCGGGATATCGGCAGAGCGGTGGACTTCGGCGTGACCTACGATGCCGCCACCAACTCCGTCCTCATCAACCCGGACGAACCCTACACCGAGGATGTGACCACCCCTGCGAAGATTCCCCTGACCGTCACTGAGGAGAGCGTACAGGCGGCCCTGGCGCAACTCCGGGAAATCTACCCCACCGGATCCACCTACCCCACGCCCTACCGCTCCACCAGCGGCGGGCCATATGGCCGCGGCGTCACCTGCTCCGGCTGGGCCACCCTCTGCTCTGACGCCGCCTTCGGGAACCTGCCCTGGCGGAGGATAGACAGGCCAAACTGGGAGCAGATCCGTCCTGGCGACCTGGTGGAATACAAAAATTCCGAGTCTTATCATGTAGTGGTTGTGCTGGATAAGACAGACGAATACATCAAGGTCACCGAGAGCGGGTTAAACAATCACACCCGATGGGGCGGACAATACTTCCGCTGGTGGCTGGAGGAGCAACCCCGTTATATCAGCTATACCCGATACCCGCAATAGCGCCTCAGCAGTAAATCACCGGGGGCCGCTCCATGTGGAGCGGCCCCAAAGCTGTTCCCGACGTGTCCGCCCTTGTGAAGCGGTTTGTGCCCATTCCACGGGACAGGCGGCATCCGTATCCCTCCCGCAAGAGAATCGCGGTGTCGACCCCTTTATGGGCCGTTGTGTGGGGCCGCAGATTGCACCACTGTCTACAAAGAGAACACCGCCAGCGCAGATGAAAAAAGATACGTCTAAAATGATAACTATTCCTGCTTGCTATGGCTATTCCCGCCAGCCTGTGGTATGGTGTGTCGCTATAGGAGGCGAGGAAAATGCGAAAAACTTTGGAAGATCTCTACTACGGCAACATCATGCCCAACGCGCAGGACATGGCACCCCATTCCGAGCTGAAGCGGGCGACAGATCGTGTGGCCCGCTTCGAAAACCAGCTCTCGGAGCAGCTTGACGAAGCCGGACAAGCAATCCTGGCAAAGCTCATTGAATCACAGCAGGAAATCGACAGCATCACCGCCACAGAAAACTTCATCCTGGGTTTCCGGCTGGGTGCCAAAATCATGATGGAGTGCATGGATGAAAATGACGGTGACATCAGAACTGGAGGTGACTGATCATGGCGAAGCGCAGGCCATCCGGCGACGGCATGGTACGCAAACGGGAGGATGGCCGCTGGGAAGGCCGCATCGTAGTGGGGCACAAGGAGGATGGCGATCCCATTTTCCAGTACGTCCTCGCACCCACGCAAAAAGCCCTCCTGGCTAAGCTTCACCAAAATATTGAGACCTTCCGGGATGTGGAGCTATGCGAGGACAGCCGTATGACGCTGGCCCAGTGGCTGGACCGCTGGCTGGACGAGTTCGCCGCCCCGCGTCTGCGGGAAAGTACGATGAGCAGCTATCGGACGTACGCCGAACAGTACATCAAGCCCCGTCTTGGAAGCAAGAAAATGAATTCAATCACCCCGGCGGACATCCAGCGGATGTACACGAAGCTGAAAAAGGATGGGCGCGTCCGTGAACACCCGGAGCATGGCCGCACCCTGTCCGCCAGCACCGTCCGGCGCATCCACACCATGCTCCACCGGGCGTTGGGAGATGCGGTAAAAGCCTGCATCATTCCGCGTAATCCCGCCGAGGGTCTAACGCTGCCCAAAGCGGACACTCCGGCCAAGCGCGTCCTCACTGACAAAGAGCTGGATAAATTCATGGAGACTATCAACACCGATCCCATTTGGCATGACTTCTTCTACACTGAACTCACTACCGGTCTGCGGCGGGGCGAGATCTGCGGACTCCAGTGGCAGGACTTTGATGCCCAAGCGGGGACGCTCCAAATCAGCCGTACCCTGCACAGAAAGACGGGCGGCGGGTTCGAGACCGGCGAAACGAAAACCGGGCAGGGAAAGCGCAAGATCCTACTGCCGGGCAGCACTGCAAACCTGTTGCGTGAGCGTCAGAAAACAATCCCTGGCAAGTGGATATTTCCCAATCCGCTCAAGCCGGAGCAGCCTATCTCCCCTGATGCGGCCTACCGGCGCTTGAAGGCCCTGCTGAATGAAGCGGGGATTGCTGAAAACATCCCGTTCCATGGGCTCCGTCATACATTTGCCACTCATGCCTTGGCCTCCGGAGTGGATGCCAAAACTCTCTCCGGCCTCCTGGGCCACACCGACGCCGCATTCACGCTGAACACCTACACCCACGTCACCGGCGATATGCAACGTCAAGCATCGGCCATTGTGGGGAATTTTATGGAGGACATTTTTGGGAAGGAGTTGAAACCTTGGCAAAACGCAGAAAACGGGGCGAAGGAAGCGTCTATCTGAGAAAAGACGGCCGCTGGGAGGGCCGGGTGGTGGTGGGCTATGATGACAAGGGCCTCCCCATTACCAAAAATGTGCTGGCAAAGACAAAAACGTTGTGTCTGGACAAACTGAAAGCCTTGAAAGAAACTTATTCTGAGCAGCCCTCGGAAAAACTACAGCCGGATATGACATTTGGCGAGTGGCTGGATTTTTGGTATCAGAATTATTCCAAACCCAAGCTGCGGCCCACCACCCAAGCCGGATATGAAAACGCAATCTACAAACACATCATCCCCGCGCTTGGAAAGATTCTGTTGTCTGAATTGAGTACAAATGACCTTCAGCAGTTTTATGCCACATTGAAAAAAGAAGGGCGCTTGATCCGCACCGAATCCTATGGCAAAGGCGTTTCGAACCGCACTGTGTGGTCTTGCCACACCCGAATCAGGACAGCGCTGAATCGTGCCGTGCTGGACGGGCTCATCCGCCTCAATCCCGCCGCAGACTGCAAGCTGCCGCCCCAAAACACGAAGGAGATGCAGATCCTGTCTCGGGAAGAAATGCAGCGTTTTCTGATCCAGGCAAAGGAGGAAGGGTACTACGAATTATTCCTGCTGGAACTGGCCACAGGCCTGCGCCGGGGTGAGGTGCTGGCCCTCCAGTGGGATGACTTGGATTTTGACACGGGGGCGCTCCGCATCCAGCGCCAGGTCTACCGGGCCAATGGCGGGCTGGTGGTGTCCGCACCAAAAACAAAAGCAGCTCTACGCACCATCGTTCTGCCGCCCGCCTTGCTGGGAGTGTCGAAGGAATACCGCCAGCAGGTGGAGTCTCGCTGGATATTTCCCTCCCCGGTAAAGGAAGATTCGCCCCTCGACCCTGCCACCGTTCGGAAACGTCTCCAGGCCATTCTGGAACACGCAGGCTGCAAAAAAGTTCGATTTCATGATCTGCGTCATCTTTTCGTAACAACAGCCTTGGAAAACGGGATGGATGTGAAAACCCTGTCCACCATCATCGGGCACGTGTCCGCAAAGACCACGCTGAATGTCTACACCCATGTCACCGACACCATGCAGAGGACAGCGGCGGCAAAGATTGACCGGGGAATCGGCAAGTGTGAGCCGTCTGACGGCCCCGGCGGAGGTTTACCAACCCAAACGCAAACCCCGTCTCCAAAGGCCCCGTTTGAGCCCTACAAAGGCAAAATCCGCAAGCCGGGGACGGGTTGTGTGACGCAGATCAACGACCATCTCTGGGAGGGGAAATTCTCACCCAAGTGGCCCGATGGCAAGAAGCACTCCCGCAGTATCTATGCCAGCACCGAAACCGAATGTAAGGAACGGCTGGCCGAACTGATCCGGCAGATGAAAGCAGAGGTCGCGGAAGCCAAGTGCTTGATTGCCGAGGGGAATTGGGAAGCAGCTATGGCGCTGGCCGGACAGAAGAAGGCACGGGGAGCGAGGAGAGAGCAGTTTCAAGTGTAAAAGTATCCTCTTAAAGGCTTTGACCTTCTACAACAGTTTGTGTCTCAACCGTTGGCGTGTCTGTATCGCCGTTTTTTCGAAAAAATGTGTATTCCATGGAGCGCAGTTTGCTGACCGACAGTTTCCCTGCCAGATTTTTTCTTTTCCCGTTGTATTCTGCCAGCATTGTCTCGGCAAGGCCTGCCGAACCGGGACGCCGATCCTTTGCGGCCCGGATCAGTTGCTTGACAGAACTATTTCCCACGCGTTCTTTGAAAATCTCGTCGTTTAAAGCATCGCCAAAGGCGGTAACAAGACGTGCCACGGCGTTCAGCATATTGGACGAAAACGAGTTGATGTCGCCTTCCCAGGTACCGACGATCAGTCTCATAACGCGGTTCAAAACATGATAGCCGTAGGTCAAGTAGATGTTTTCCAGTGTCGTAACTGCACAGATTACACCTGGGGTTCGCTTAGAGCCCACCTTCAAACCGTATGCCTCAACCACCCCCTGAATAATCAGCTGTACATCATTTCCCGCTTCTACGTTGGCCTTGAATATTTCATAAGGTTGGAGCCGCTTTACAAACTTCATCTGATTGGCAAAAATATCGGCTTCATGCTCATAAACCAAGTCATCATAAATCATGCACCAGACCGGCGTATCCCGCGAGCCTGATACCGTGGCAACGATCTCCACCGTATGCTGTCCATTGAAAACATAATTGATCCCTTCCCGCCTGCTCACTTTTACCGGGTTGATCTGATAGAGGTCAAAATTGGCCGCGGCCCGGGCAATATGGGTTTGGGAGAGGGTGCGCTGATATTCCTGGTTAGAAACCAGGTTTTTGATGGGGATCTGCTCAAAGTGGACGTTGGGGACGAAAACGCTCAAATCTTCCACTTATTTCACCCCAATCGCCATTAACATTTCAGCTGTTTTTTCTTGAAGGTCAAGCAGCGCGGATGCCAACCGTGTCTTTGCCTCCACCGAAACGATATTGAGATTACTCCTACTGATAGTTCTGTCGATGGAACCGGACCAGGAGGGGATCGTCAGTGTAAGTCCGATGACCTCCGCATCTGGATCAAAAGCGGGCATATCTTTCACGGACGGGGACAGGACAACGTGGCCAGAGACGCCGTCAGAATTTTTGACAGTCCGGCGGTTCGCGCTTCTTGAAGCCGGGAACCGTTGTGCGGATCCAAGCTGACGGAGTGTCCGCTGAAAAGAACGGTCATCCAGCCTGGAAAGCCGAAGCAAATGCTTATCGGCAATTTTAACCTTGCCGTACATAATTTCCTCTGCGGCTTTCGGCGCCCTGAAACGGATGCTTTCCAAAGTTGCGGCAAAGCTTGAAAAGCGTTTTACCGTTTCAAATGCTACGTGATTTTCCGCTGCAACCCTCGCGGCGATTTGCTGGCATATCGGTTCGCGTCCATTTTGAAACCATGTCTTTTCATCTTGGAACAATTTTGCCGCTGCCGCCTCTGACCGGTATTGTATGCCAATCAAAAATCTTCTCAGTGTGTCCGGGATATCACTTCGCTTGAGCTGCCTGGCACAAACCCAGGCAACAGCGGATTCCCGGCAATTGAACTCCACACTCTTTGTATGGAACGGCAGGTGGTGTTCCGAATATATCTTGTAGTGGCTGAACCCGTCGATCAGGAACCCGCTCCAGATGACCAGCGGCTCACTGCGGCGGCCGGAAAGAATGTCTGCTTCCATCTGTGCGAAGCCTTGCCGATCCATCGGGTATACCAGCCGCTGGAACCGTTCATCAATTTTGATCTCTTTGAAATTGTGTTCTTCCATACGCACCCTCAGCTTCCCACCGTTTTCAACGTGTTTAAATCGAAAACCGCCATCCTCTGCGATGGCATTATTTTTCCCCTCATGTGATACAGGTGTCCTTCTCCCATGACCGGGGTTAGTGAGCTCAGTTTTGTCACAAAAAAACGGCTATATATCTCGTAGGGGAAATCGGAGCAAAGCCGCTCCCGGCTGACCGCGTGGACAGCGCCACTGAAAAGCGGCGTGTCCACGCACCGTACGGCGACAGTCATTCCGTTGGGATCGACCAGGAGCTGGATATAGTGCGGATCGCCGAGCTGATGAAGCATAGCTTTGTGGATGCGTATCCGGCTTCTCTTGGTATCAATGGACATGGTGGCGGTCAATCGGCTTTCATTCACCATGGCTGTTATCCCCCTGCCCTGTTTGGCTGCCTGCATCAGGCTCAGATGGCTGGTTATTCTTGATCGCGTAAACGGCATATCCATCAAAAATGTTGATCTGCATAGACTGGCGGTGCTCCCGGAATGGTAGGCCGAATTGCCCTTTCCAGTTTTCCGGGAAAACCGGGATCCTTGAAGTTTTTGCTTTTTCCCCTTGGGATGACACCCTTTGGTACATTTCTGTCGCCGTCAGATCGAAGATCAGAAGATATTCTCCATTCGCGTGGGCTCGGCGGCCCAGAATCTTATAGCGGTATTCCGGATCCCATCCCATCATGGAAACCATCTGGGCAAAGAAAAATTTGCAAGTGGACTGCTTAGGTTTCCGCTTTCCTTTTGACAGGCCACACCACGCGAAGGAATCCCGATCCCCTTCCTGGCAGGGGCGCAGGGCCATAACTCGCGACTGCCGGTTGATGAGAACCTGCACATACTCCGTACCTGGGAACTTGGACAGACAGGCCGAGTTCACATAGAATTTGCAGTTGTTGAAAGAAACTGCCGGCTCGGTCGTGTGGGCAAAAAATTCCCGCCGGATGACCTTAAAGCCATCGAAGTCAAAATCGTCCCCCAACTCTAATATTTTGTCTACCTGTTCGTTCATGATTGCCCCTCCTGTAATTCGATTGTCCCCAGCTCCCGCTTGATGAACCTTCGTAATTCCTCAAATCCTGTTATGCTCAGCCTCTTGCCTGCCTCAAAAAGCCGCCCTTCCAGCCGCAGCTTCCAGTCCTCCTCACTTTGGCGTTCCAAAGCGGCAGCGTCCTGCTCGTAGAGATAAAATGGTTTGCCAAAGCTGGTTGTCCACTCTTTTGGAATAGCCCGGATGTGTTTTCCTACAGAGATGAGGGGCTGCAGTGCGGCGTCACAGGGAGCGGTTTCCGCATTTGACGTTGTCCCCGGGCGAATGAGGGCTTCCGCGTCAGCTGAGTCAAAAATGTATGCCAGATCCCCGCCCTTTTGCCACCGAACACCTGTGATTTGATATTTATGGGTCGGGATCCAGCCGAACAGGGCAAAAAGTGTGCCGGAAAACGCGGATGCCGCGATATCCCGTGGCCGGAACCCGGTTTCAGATGGGGTTGCGATACGGACAGCGTTTCGATTTTTTGCGTCGGCGGGCCGGACGGCAAACCGCTTGCCTATGGGATCTGCCAAAAGCTCGGCATAGCCGGTTCCGCCGATTTGCCGGACGCATTCCGCGTTGAAGCAGATTTTTTTGCCCCCAAACGCGACGCGCGGACGATGATGGGTGTCAAGAAACTCCGAGCGGGTAATCTCAAAACCGCGCAGGTCAAAGTCTCCGGCTTCCGATTGGGGGCCAGTACCGGCCGGCCCTCCCGAATCTGCCGCGCGGATATCTTCCTGCATGACGCTTTGGGCAGCGGCAAAATACTCCCTGCTTTGAAAACCTGCCCAGCGAGGGTTGATGATAACAAACCCCTTCAGCTTTCCACTGTCGATGATCCGCAGCTCCGGCAGGATGGAGCGGTTGCCGTATTTCGCGTTGTCCAGCATCTGCTGCACCGCGTTGAAATCGTCCCTTGAGATGATGGCTTCGTGGTGGTTAAGATATCTGCTCTGCGGGCGCTGGCCCCGGTTTTTCTTGGCAAGATGGGTCAAATAATTCGGCGTATATGTTTTCCGGGTCAAAACATCGCCGCAGT
>OFFG01001315.1_pt1 | contig 15241 bp, 9 predicted proteins | sample 1521331 | NCBI WGS metagenome assembly OFFG01 (sample SAMEA3504129, study PRJEB24116) | mouse gut metagenome | biome: mouse gut; feature: mouse-associated habitat; material: faeces | place: Denmark | collected 2011 | reverse complement strand
CCGGGCTCAATACCCAGACCCACTGTGCCGTCCGCGCCGGTGGTCCAGTCATCCTTGTAGTCGCTGTCGATCCCCTCCACGGTGAGGACGGTGCCGGGGACAGGCACTCCGGTGTCGGCGTCGATCTTGGAGAGGGTCAGCAGGGGTTTCTTGCTGTTTTTGAAGATCAGGGTCTTTTCATCGCCGCCGTTCAGAGAGATGGTCTGGGTCCGGTCGGCCTCGTCCTCCGGCAGACAGTAGGGGGTGGGAACAGATTTCTCCGTTACCCGGTAGCTGCCGGGGACAACACGCAGAGTGGCGAAGCCGTCCGCCTCGGTGGTCACATCGTGGCGGTAATCGCTGTCGATACCCTCCACGGTGAACACGGTGCCGGGGATGGGGGTGTTGGTTCCCTGTTCCACCTTGGAGATTTTCAAAACAGGCTGCTTCAGGTTGTCAAAGATCAGCTCCCGGTTCTCACCGGGGCCGAGGTAGATGGTCTGCATGGGTTCCTCGCCCACAACGTAGGGGTCAGGGACGGACTTCTCCGTCACCTCATAGCTGTCCACGGGGATATTGGTCAGAACGGCCCTGCCGTCCGCGCCGGTGGTCACATCATCGTGATAGTGATAATGGATGCCCTTGATCTCAAAGACGGTACCGGGGATGACCTCCTTGGTCTGGGCGTCCCGCTTGAGGATGGAGAGGCTGGGCAGTTTCTTGTCCGCCGCTGTGACGGCGGTTTTGGCGTTGTCAAAAATGTTGGGGTAGCTGTCATAGTCATCGCCGGAATATATCAGTGCCACATCGTCGCTCCCCATCCCCCCGGGCCCGCCGCCGGGACCCTTGGGATTTCCCCCTTCCGGCATTTGGGGCATCCCTCCTTCTTCCTGCCTTTGGAATTCCCTTTCCTCTTCTGCCATAGGGGGCTGCCTGCTGCCTTCCGGCATCCCAACCCCCTCCGGCGGCCCTTCTGGGAACCCTTCCCCCACAGGCACCCTTCCATCCTGGCTGCCCAAAGGCCCTTCTATCCCTTCCCGCCACAGGCCGCCCCCTTCTCCCCTGCCGCCGTCCATCTCCATGCTGTCCGGCTTATAAAGGTTCCCATAGCTGTTTCCGTAATTGCGCGCCAGGAAGCTCTCCTCTACTGCCTCCACCGCCAGATATAACCCCCAGTCTTCCCCGTTCACCGTAAGGTAAGCATAGCTGCAAAGGGGGGATGCCACCCCAAATCCTCCCATCATCTGGTAGGCAAGAAAATCTTTCATGTAGGTGTTATCCTGGATGATGTTGTTAAGGCTGATTTTATCCAGCCCCTGGTAAGAGTTTCCCTTTTCATAACAGTCAAATTCGATTTTGAAGCTGTAACGTTGGTTCCCATATGCGGCAACAGAGCTTAAGGAAGTGTTGCCTTTGGCGCGGATCCCTACATTCTTTACGGTTTCCCCGTCAATCGTTACAGAACATGCCGAATATTCCTCGTTTTCACAGGTTTCCAGAAAGGCCTCCCAGCCCTCCATCTGGATGTCAATGGCATGTACCCGGGAGCTGTCAAAAAGGCCTGCCCCATAGCCTGGCTGCGCCATGGCCGGGACCACGCCCAGCCTTCCCGCATTTACAAGTAATACTGTAAGGACCAAAGCAAAGGCTGTGGCTGCGCAGCAAATCCTATCAATGTATTTATGTGTTGACATAATTCTATTCCCGTTTCCCTTCACGCTGTTTTGGGTTCCATTTATCCCTTATCCCATATACTCCCCATTGTAGCTCACCAGCACCGCGCTCCGGACACCCTCCATTTCCGCCAGGATGTTAATAAAATCTGTATTATCCTCTTTCAGCCGGATTTCCGTAGTCAGCTCCACCTCTCCCTTTCCGGCAGTCTTGCTCTTAACGGTGCACCGCTGTACCCTGTTTTTCAAAAAATCCACCGCCCGCTGTTCGCTGTCATGGTCCTGGCAGCTAAGGACAACGATGTAAGGGTTTAAATGGGGTTTTCTGTTCACAAACACCAAAAGCATGATCCCTACGGCAAGGCTCCCTGCCACTGCCAGGGGAATGATGCCTGCCGCCAGCACAATGCCCACCCCAATGGACCAGAACAAAAAGGCAATGTCCAGGGGTTCTTTGATGGCCGTGCGGAACCGCACAATGGACAAAGCGCCCACCATCCCCAGGGAAAGCACTACGTTGGAGGTTACCGCCAGGATCACTACGGTAGTTATCATGGTAAGGGCCACCAGCGTCACCCCAAAACTGGATGAGTACATTACCCCTGAAAAAGTCCTTTTATACACAAAAAATATAAACATTCCAAGCCCAAATGCCAGCAATAACGCTGCCGCCATGTCAAAGGCACTGACACTTCCAACATTTTCCAGAAACCCGGATTTAAAAATATCATTAAAAGTCATTATCGTCTCCTTTTGGTTTTATTTGATTTCTGCTGCCCTTCTTTGTTACCCATAGGCCCGGCAGGCGGCGTATTTGGAGAACGCCCCGGTTTGCCGCCCTGTGAGCTGCACCGCGTCCCGGATCACGCTGGGGAGAAAGGCGTCCCACTTCACCTCCAGGAGGGTGACGGGCTCTCCCGCCGGGATGGTGACGCAGTCCGGGTTGAGAAAGTCGGTGGAGCCAAGCCCGGTTCGGATGTCGTAGTCCAGGGTCACCCGCACGTTGCCGGGGGCATAGACAAAGGGCCGCCGGGTGTAGTCCACGAGGGTGCGGGGCCGCAGGCCCTGGGTGGCCATCTTGCGGTACAGCTCCCGCACCAGGGGCTGTCCGCTGTCCGCCATCCAGGCCAGCTCCCCGTCCACCACCGCCTGGGCCTGCGCCGGGGTGAGCTGTTGGGCCTCAAGTGGGAGGACATCGACCTGGAGCGGGGCACGATCCAGGTGCGCCGTCAGATCGCCCGAATCGACGGCGAAGTTGTGGAGGCTCCGCTCAAGACGAAAAACTCTTATCGGAGCGTGTCCATCGGGCACGATGCCGTGGAAATCCTCAAGGAGCAGCGGAGAAAAACCAACAGTGAATACGTGTTCCCCTCGTCCACAGGCGGTCCCATCTCGCCGGACAGCATACTCCATATGCTCCATCGGGTGCTGAAGCGGGCGGGATTGCCCAGGATTCGATTTCACGATATGAGACATACGTTCGCCACGGTTGCGTTGCAAAACGGTGTGGATATCAAAACCGTGAGCGGGATGCTGGGCCACTACAGCGCCGGATTCACGCTGGACACTTACGCCCACGTCACCACCCAGGCCCAGCGGCAGGCGGCGAATACCATGGCAAACATCCTCTCCGGTGCTGTTGAGAACTAAGCGGACATTTCCCCGTATGGGTCAGAACCTGGGTCTTGCAGGAAAGCAAAAAATGAACCGCCCCCAAAAGTGCAGAAAATCAAAGAAATTCCCTCGATTTCCAAGGAAATCGAGGGAATTGTGGTTGCGGGGGCCGGATTTGAACCGACGACCTTCGGGTTATGAGCCCGATGAGCTACCAGACTGCTCCACCCCGCGATGTTCAGTTTTCGCGGTTCCCAGAATCGAACTGGGGGCCTGGTGGCTCTCTTAGTTATGAGTTTTTGCAAAAAGAACTTATAATCGGGAGGCTGTTTTCTTGTGCAAACCCAGCAGTACCAATGTGTTGCGGCTCTTGTTGCAAAGCGGCCCAAAAGCATGGAATTTGTTGTCCATTCCCTTCTGATTTTATGCTTTATTATCCGCTTTGCAAATTTACTGCAAACGAGGATTTGAACCTAATGTTGCCGAAGTCTGAGTCCAAAAACAAAATGGAGGACGTGATGTTTAGCATCGTAAGTCTATCTCATGGCAATGGCTACAGTATTTGAAATTTTTCAGCAGAAAACTATCAAATTTTGTAGAAATTTCAAATGCATTATGTTATACTGAAACGAAGGATAATCTGCAATTATCGGGCAATTATTGCGTTAAAATCGTTTCAGCGTACTGAGCCGACAAAAGGGAGACGGATCAGATGTGGGAGAAGTATTGGTTTCAATTTGTGAAAAAAGCATCAAATGCCAAGCAAATTGGCGATGGCCTCTTGTTCGAGAATTTGGTGGAAAGTCTGTTGCAGGCAAAATATGGTGTGAAATGGACCAGAACGCCAAAAAGTCATGATGATAACCGCGATTTCTGGCTTTTGACAGAGGATCAACGCATATGGGCCGAATGTAAAAATTACCATGATAAAATTGCGATGGATATTTTGGCCCCAACGCTGGTGATGGCCCAGGTCTATGATGTGAATACCATTCTGTTTTTTAGCCGTTCCCCAATTAACCGGCGTGCAAAAGACAAAATTTTGTCTTTTGGAGAAAAATCTGAAAAGCAAATTCACTTCTTTGATGCTCAGATATTGGAAAATTTGATTTGGACATATAGGAATCAGCTTCCTGAGCGATACCGCCCTCCTAAGGGGTGCACTCCAGCTTCCGTTACAAAGTTTTCTGCGGATCTATATTTTTCCCAAGAAGCAATCGTTGGCGTCCATGAAACTGAGGAACGCTATGTGGACTATTCTTCAGCGGAGCAGGTTCGCTATAACGAAACTTTTGGACTTTCCTTTTTCATATCCAACCCATTCCCTGACATGCCGCTCCACATCAAAATTTCCTTTTTGAAGGGGGAATCCGATCGTTTCCACTTTCAGTACTTGGACAAAGCCATTTCAGCAGAGCAGGACTTGTGGCATGAACGGCAACTGAACGGAGGTGAAGGATGTGCCATTCGACTCAATATGCGCCCCATCAAATTTATGCCAACGTTGCGTTTGCCCGGTTTCTTAGTTGAAGGTAGCACAGAAGACGGAGAGCCTTACGAGTGGCGTTCTAAATCTATCAAACTCGCTTGCCGTTGGATTGGGCAAACAAAACTGATTGGGCATCAGTATGAGAAAATATTAAATGAGACAGAAGACCTGCTTGTTCAAAATGGCAAGATGAGTTTGATGGTTCTTTCCGGGCGCAGTGGGACTGGGAAAACAAGGATGCTTACCGAATGTACCAACATTTTTCTGAAATATGGATATAGTATTTTGAGTCTAACCGCAGCTGAAAATTTTTCTTCCAGCTATTTTTTAGGAGAAATCGTTTCTTTCCTATATGAGATACCAAGCACACAGATATTGAAGGCACTGGAGCAGAAATTTGCGGCCCAAGATGCGGAGCAAGAGGAAGATACCCGCTCTCGATTTCATACAGCACTGAATATTCTCCGTGAAATTAACTGCCTTCAGACAGAGGAAGAACTTTACCAATTCATTGACACTTGTGGGAGTCTCTTGTTTGAAAAAATGTCCAGTCGGCGCTGTGTATTTGTAATGGACAATGTCCAATTTGCGGGGGCCGCTTTTCAGCATTTTCTCCGTCAGTACACGATATATGCAGCCAACCAAAACCGCCCCAACAGATCCGTAATTCTGTGTGCCTTTAATCAGGACTACATGACAATGTCCGCGTCTGAGTTGCTTTTTGATTTGCTGCACTCCAATATCAAGCATTTGCTTTCCCGGAAGTTGTCTGGCTTTGAAAGCGATGAGCTAGGGTTGCTGTTTCTGCGGGAGCTTATCCATACGGGCAACGGACGTTTCGACGCTTTGTTTGAAGCAATCATCAGGCAGATTTCGTTGAATCCCTACCATATTTTCCAGACTGTACGACATCTGGAGGAAAATGGGGCGGTCAAAGTAACGCCTGAGGGGCAGGGATACATTCTTGAGGATGATCGGGCATGGGAGCTGGTTTCCGGGCTTTCTCACGGAATTGAGGAGGTTCTTGAAAAGCGGCAGGAATTTATCACAAGACATTTGCCGGAAGATCGTCTATTCCAAATTTGCTCGGTTTTGTTCCTTTTCGATAAAATAGACCTTGAACTGATGAAATACTTTGGGCTGAAGGCGTCCGAATTGCAGCAGCTTCAGCAGCATGGCTTCCTGCGTACGATCAGCTCAGATGTCTATGTATTTGATCATGACATAATTCGCAACTTTTTTATGACACATCATCAGTCACAACTGCTTGTCTGCCTGGAATGGTTGCGCTTGCATGGTGATCCGGACAAGCTCCGCGGTTATCCGCAGATATATGATTTGTATCAAATTGAAATTGTGGGCAACGATACATATACCTATTCTGTTTTGACGCAGTTAAGCCAGCACTGCCCATCTGCCAGGCTTTCTTCATTCTTCTATCACCGCCTTTTTGAGCGGTGCCTGGATATGGATACCTGCTTCCAGAACAATGAAGCTTGGATCAAATGCTTGAATGACATCTGTAAGCACATCCGATCCATAGATGGTTCAATTTCGGCAGAAAACTGCTATGCACCGGCACATCGTGCGATCCGGGAGAGAGTGGGCCTTTTGGCATATACACAATGCGCTCCGGCTTACCGACAATTTCTGCATTTCTACTGCGATATATTAGTAGAACTGCATCGCAGAGATGCTGTGGAAGAATTGGTCGGAACTGTCCTTCGAGAAAGCGATTCTCTTGTTGGGGTCAATCAAATCTGCTCTGACGAATTAAATGTGCTGCGTGCTATCATGTATAATCGGTGGTATGTTGCCTACAACAACGAATATCCCACTGTAGCCGTGCGTACGAAACGTGAGCAGCTGATGAAGCGCTCCAGAGCCGCTATACCGCATATTAAAAATGCTCAGCTCAAAAATCTGATTACATATTTGAACAATTCTGATGAGGGATACAATTTTTATGGATACAAAAGTGACGAGTCGCAGTTACTTGCTATATGGGATGAATGCCTGAAGGGTATGCCCGAAGCTGCTCCAGAAAAAACACTGAATTATTACCGCAAGCGGTTGCAATATGACTTAATTCACCATAATTTCGATGATGTACTCGACGATTTGGCCAATGGACGGGAGTATCTTGAAAGCGGCGAGTTCTCCCATGAGCCGCTCATATTCAATACGTTTTTCCTAATGGCGGAAATCATGGCGTATTTACAGAGACGGCCAATTCAATCTGCGGACTACATCGAACGTCTTTTGACAGAATTGTCACAAATTCAGCAGATTTTGGAAAATGGCAAGATGGGCGACATCTTGCTGCTTCGCGGGGTGAAGGCATTCTATGCTAAGGACGCAGATGAAACCTACTATGCCTACCATGGTGCGTATGTCCAGTATAGCAAAAAGAAAACTTCGCGTTACTGGATAAAAATATCGCTACTATTGGAAAATATTCATGTGGCCTTTACTGAGCTAAATATATACTCTGGAAAATATGACTTAGGCTTCCTCCCTCGAGCATACCAGACACGGCTATCAGAGGAAGCCCTTGCGCATTTTCATGCTACCGGGATTCAGCAGACAGACGACGGGCGAATAAACTTACCGCTGATTTAGCACCTATTTTCGGCAATGAGTTGCAGCGGCAGAATATTTCCGTGCCGATCCACCACCAAATCATGACTGATGTCCCGCATTTCGAACCAAAGTCGATTGTTAAATAGGGATGTAAACGTATCTACGAAATAGAGTATCGGAGTGGCCAAGTCAATATAGTTAAACGAAAGTGTTCCATACAGGGTAATGCTTTCTAAATCCCGAGTACTTAACAGGCACTCTATTTTGTCTAAAAAAGAGACCCCCAGTAGCTGGGATATCATGCTGTGATAGGATTCCCGATCGTACATCGTTGAAAGATCTACCAGCACATATGCGTTTTGCAACCCGGGAATATTTTCCTTTGCGTATGCTGCAGAAACACGATACCAGTCCTCCATATCATAGACCAACTTTGAATAGTCTTTCATCCCATACATTCCCTTGGCATCCAAACGATAATAACCGAAAGCTGATTTGGAATTGTCCGGATCTGTTCCGCCTTTATGATAGGCCACTGCGTCTGCCGTGACCCAAGTTTCATAACCGATGTCACGAAGCTTTAAGCAATAGTCACAATCCGTATATGAGTAGGGGATTTCTACATCCATTCCGCCGACCTTTTGGAACAAAGTTTTTTTCGTCATCAAAATAGCACTGCAAACCGCTTGCACTTTTCGATCATCCTGTGCCAATGGATGGTCATATAGCAGACCCATCATAGTATGGGCCGCATTAAAGCGGGAATACATGATTCCAAAGTCAATAATACGATTTGTCCGAGGATCAAGAAGCTTTGCCCCTACGGCTCCTGCCTGAGGATGCTGACCCAGACAGCTAAGCAGAGCCTCATACCAGCCATCCCAGACAAAAATGTCTGGGTCCATGATTGTGATAATTTCGCCAGTGCATTGCTCTACTCCGAAATTTACTGCGCGCGGATATTGGATATTACTTGGGAAACGGAATATTCGGCATCTCGGATCGTCTATGGTAAAATTGAGTTCGTCCGATTGAATATTGTTCCCAACAATTATAATTTCAACATCCTCCGGCACCGTTTCTTTGATGCGTTTCAGGCAATAGAACAACATATCTCTGTCTTTATGAAATGGTATGACAATTGATTGTGTCATATGTATTCTCCTCTCATTTGACATATCTAAGTGTAAAAATGGCCCCCGAGCGTTAAATGCGGACTGGTGAAGTAGGATTGATGGATAATTGCAGATTATCTATTAAAACAGCAGCAGACTGCCTGCTACCCGGCAGCCTGCTGCTGTTATTCAAAGAGAGAATGTCATTTTTCCTCGGGGATGTTTTTCTGCCAGCAACAGTGTTTGCTGTGCTGTTGTAACGTGTGTGTAAATTTGTGTTGTGGATATAGAACTATGTCCTAATAAAGACTGTATGTATCGAATATCCATCCCAGCTTCCAATAGCGAAGTGGCAAACGTATGTCGGAACATATGTGGTGTTATATGATACTCACCACCGATTTTCTTCAGATGTTTTTGAATAATTCGCCGAACCGACTGTGGCGAGATAGGGTTTCCTCGCTGATTGAAAAGAATAAAGCCCTGTGCTTGAATTTCTGTATGAAACTCATGGTAATAGATTCGCATGAGCTTTAGCAGCTCTGGCGTTGTAATCTGGAGAACTCGTTCTTTGCTCCCTTTTCCATTGACCAGCAGACGAAGGTTACCGGCCTCTAATATAACTGTATCTTTTGATAACGCACACAGTTCGGATACCCGTAGGCCGGTACTGAACAGCAATTCCAGTACTACAATATCCCTCAGGGTATCTCGGCGGTCTGGCGAGTAGGCAGCATATGCACATTGCAAAAGGTTGTGGACGATATGAGTTGGGATAACTCGCGGGAGCTGTTTGGGAGACTGGATTCGAATATGGAGCTTGTCAAATGGGCTTTCTTCCAAAGTACCATTCAGCTTGAGCTCATGGTAGAAAGCCCGAACGCTTGCTACCTTCCGCTTTACTGACCGGGGAGCAAAGTTTTGGTTCAGATGCTTCACATAGCTACTTAACAAGTCCCTGTCAGGCCATACCCCATTTACAAATAGGGCAAATTGCCGCAAATCAATTCTATAGGCTTTGAGGGTATCTGGAGATAGCCTCCGCTCATATTCCCCGGCTTCCAGATAATCGGCAATGGACTTTGACAATGTTTTCATAGACAACACTCCGGTTTCTGTTTAGGATGCTCTCTATTATGAGGAGTCTGTCGAAAACTGTCCACAATCGAAAACTGTCCACAATTCAATGTGAAGACGAATAATATGGAGAATAACGCCTGCCATTTTGCCAAAATATATTGCAATTACCAATGCAGGCCATTATACTTAATATGTCGGAACGCACAATTATTATGAGAAAGGCGCAGAATTATGGAACGAGACGATATATTTAAAGCAATCCAGTCTGCTGTTAAAGATACGCCGCTTTTCATTATCGGCAGCGGCAGTTCCGCAGCTCATCACTTGCCAGGAATGGGGCTGCTGGGGGATCATTTACTCACCCAGTTGGACTCAAAATATACGGGTACAACCTGTTGGGATACTTTCCGGGAGAATCTCAAAAGCGGGGCAGATTTGGAGACAGCACTTCTGGGAGTTACCCTCACGCCTGAAATGCTGATTGATGTAAAATGTGAAACCTGGAATTTAATATCATCAAAAGACCTAGAACTGTTTGACCGCATCCTTTTTGATAACGAGATACTTCCCTTATCACAGCTAATTAGGAAATTTTATCAAGCCCATCCACAAAAAGTCGACATCATCACCACAAACTATGATCGTGTCATTGAATATGCCTGTGATTCAATTGGCCTTCCCGTTTCAACGGGATTTGAAGGCTATTATCAAAAAAGATTTACTGGCAGATTTCCTTCAAGGGACACTGTCAATCTTTTAAAGGTTCATGGCTCCCTGGATGTATTTCGGGACGCGCATGATGTGGCGGTTTCCGTGCCCATGCTGCGGGAGCTTCCTCCAGGTCTGGTTCCTGAAATCATTACGCCTGGCCGCTCTAAATTTGAGGCCATTCTGCAGGGCACTCCACGCCAGATTTTGTCTGCGGCGGATGAGCGGATTGGACAAGCTACAGGCTTTTTGTGTATCGGATACGGCTTTAACGATACCCAGGTGCAGGAAAACATCGTATCCCGCATTCGAACCGGCGTACCGATTGTTGTAATTACTCGAGATGTATTTGATTCTGCAGCACACTTACTGGCCAATAATGCAAAGCATTATATATCCATTCAAGAGGGAATGAAACCGAATACCACAGAAATCTGTATTGATCGGACAGTTGAAATTCTGGATGGAACGTTTTGGACCATTGACGGTTTTATGAGTATCATTGATTAGGGGAGTTTATAATGGGTATTTTCAATTTTGATGAAATGCAGACATTTGGGCGTGTCCAAGGGGTGGATACCGCAACCATTATTGTTCAAGTAGAAGACCCGGCCCAACTGTCAAGGCTTCAGGTGAATCATCTGATTGCGATTCGATCTTCTAAAGTAGGACAGGCCCTGATTGGCATGGTCAGTAAAATCATGAGAAAATTCAGCGATGAATTAGACCAGACAGACGGGGACGAGACGGCTTCTGTGGATGTTGTAAAAGCAACGTTGATAGGAACGCTCCTGGACAGGGAAGGCGAGCGCAGAAACGTTTTTAAACGCACATTGGAATCCGTCCCGGAAATTGATTCGCAGTGCTTCATCATGGCGGACGATGTACTTACGGCTTTTATGGGCGTGATCTCCGGCGCGGATTCAGGAATGGAACACCCTTTGTGCATTGGGAAATACACGATCAATAATGGTGCACTTGCTTGGCTGGATGGGAACAAATTGTTTCAACGCCATGCCGTTATTGTTGGGAGCACTGGATCAGGAAAATCTTTTACAGTTGCGACTTTGCTTGAAAAAATAGCAGAATTGAAGTCCTGTAACGCGATTCTGTTCGATATACATGGTGAATACGCGCCTATTACAGGGGACAGTATCCAGCATTACAAGATTGCGGGACCTGCTGACGTACCCTCCGAACAAACGATGTTTCTTCCCTACTGGCTTTTGAGCTATGAGGAAATGCTGGCGCTGATGCTGGATCGTTCTGACACAAATGCTCCCAATCAGGCTATGGTGTTTAGCCAAGCTGTGATTGCTGAAAAGGTTGCCATGCTCGAAAATAGTGGTCACAGCGATTTAGCAGGCGAAATTACTGTGGACAGCCCGGTTCCTTATCAAATTTCGCAGGTTCTGGAATACCTCAGAGGACAAAATATAGGGACAAAAACCGGTTCCAGAGGACAGCAAGTACAAGGCGACTTCTATGGGAAGCTGTCACGGTTTATCCAAAGACTGGACGCCAAAGTTTCTGACAAGAGACTGAACTTCATGTTCTCCAATGCGGAGGATCTTTTAGACTTTTCATATATGGAGGTGCTGTGCCGACGGCTCATGGCACCGGCCAGTCAAGGCGGCGGTATTAAGATACTGGACTTTTCCGAAGTGCCGTCAGATATTCTTCCATTAATTGTATCTCTGCTGGCCCGTATTGTGTTTTCCGTTCAGCAGTGGATGGATCGCTCAAAGCTGAACCCGTTGGCAATTTTCTGCGATGAAGCACACCTGTATATTCCGGCCAATGCGCAGCAAGGGGTTGAATCATCCAGCTTGCAGAGCTTTGAGCGCATCGCAAAGGAGGGCAGAAAATATGGGATTGGCCTGGTGATCGTGAGTCAGCGCCCGTCCGAGGTCAATCGGACTGTTCTCAGCCAAAGCAGTAACTTTATCGCAATGCGGCTGACCAACGCGGAGGATCAGGCCGTAATCAAAAAGTTACTGCCGGACAGCATTGGAAATTTTGCTGACTTGCTGCCTGTTTTAGATATTGGAGAAGCGATTGCCGTGGGAGATGCCTCGTTGCTGCCCAGCCGAATTGTGATTGATATTCCAAGGCAAAAGCCGGACAGCGCGACAGTGAAGTTTTGGGATGAATGGAGCCGCGAGACAGTTTCTGATGATATTGGAACTGCGGTTCAGGCCATGAGAAAGCAAGGAAGATAACCATGAGTGAGGAATGAGGAGTAGACTATAGGGAAGCAAGGCAAGGGTTTAAAGTTTACTCAATTTATTGCTCACATTTTGTGCTATAATACCTCCTGCTGTCCAAAATCGGAGCAACAGGAGGTATTTATTATGAATCACTGCCCAGAAAAGATCAAACGAGAGGTTTTTACAAAGTATCTCTGCGGATACACACCTGTAGAATTAGCAAACGAATTCGGAATCCACTTTACCACAATTTACAGATGGATCGAACGATGGAAAAAAGATTTGTCGGAGCATACGCTGGAGGAATTGCCATTTCAAGATATGGGAATGGTTCTTGAATATGTCAAAAGCCTAAAACAACAGTTGGATGAAGCAGCGCGCTCTTTATCCATTATCCACGAAAGCAATGTGTTACAAACAATTCCCTTAAAAGACCGCATCGGCATGGCAAAAAAATATGTAGAAACATACCCGGTAAATCTGCTCTGTCGAACGTTCGAAATACCTGTATCAACGCTCTATTATTACAGAAGAAAAGCTATGGATGAAACAAAGCGCCAGAAAGAGGAGCGCGACTTGAGCGGTGCAATCCGCGCGATTTTTGAGAACTGCAGAGGACGATTGGGGGCAGAAAGAATCCGTGTTCTATTACAAGAGCAAGGGATTACAACAAGTAAACGGAGGATTGGTAAGCTGATGAAGCAGATGGGATTATCCAGCAACAAATATGCAAATACGTATTATCCCTCCAACTGTGCGCTTGCTCTGGAGGAGGGGACAGATGTCAAAATTCTATGATGAGGCGTATAAATGGCAGTTATATGAAAAGTATCGCGACGGATTTACACTGACCGAGATTTGTGAAATAGCTGGGGTTACAGACAAATCTTTGAGCGAATGGTTCAAGCGATTTGACGCTCAGTATGCACAGGCAAGCACAGTGGATCTGAAAACTGTGCACCGAAGAAATACTGATTTACGGTTTGCTTTCCAACAAAAAGAGGCGGAACTTTTTCTGCTGCAAAATGAGTGGGACATTACAGAAATCCCGGAACCTGCTCGTATAACCTGTGCGCGGCAAGTGCTTGACCGATATGGGCCAAACCGAGTCTGCCGCACACTAAAAATTCGAAAATCAAACCTATATTACCATGCATTCCGCAGGCCAGAGTTCACCACTTATGAGAAGCGAGACCAAGAGCTTCTGCCAGCAATTCAAAAAATCTGCGAGGCGAGTCCCAAGCGAATCGGGGCTGAGCGCATTCGACAAAAACTGATGGAACAAGGATTTACCGTCTGTAAGAAAAAAGTGCTGAAGCTCCTCTGCGAAATTGATCCGAGCTATGTGCCACCAGAGAAGAAAATCGGTTCCGGCTTTACTTGGGATAGAAGCTGCACGAATCTGCTGGCCAGAAAGTTTTCACCACCACGGCCCAATATGGCTTGGCTCAGCGATATTACAGACATTAAAACAGATGCGGGGACGTGCTGCCTGTGTGTAATTCTGGATCTATTTTCCAGGAGGATAGTTGCGGCCCATCTTAACACGCAGAAAAATGCCGGTCTGGTTTGCCATACGTTCCAGGACGCATTTGCGGTACGCGGTTCCCCGAAAAACCTATTGTTTCATAGCGACCAGGGAGGGCAGTACACCGGCCATCAATTCCGAGGTTTGCTGTATGATTGTGGCGTAACGCAATCTTTTTCGGCTCCAGGAGTTCCATATGACAACGCACCTATGGAATCCTTTTTTGCCAGTTTAAAGGTGGAAGAGGTCCACCGCTACCGCTATCATGGTATATCTGATTTAGCAGTGTCTCTGAGGGAGTACATGGACTTCTACAACAACCGAAGGCCCCACAGCAGCATCGGCAATCAAACCCCGGCCCAAGCAGAAGAAATATATTTTAAAAAGCAAAGCGCAGCCAGCATTTCTGCTGACTGCGCTCCGTTTGCGTGCAAAAAATGATGTGCGACCGACTTGAAATGCTAATCAACATTCCAAAAAATCGGCCACACATCATTGTGGTTGCGGGGGCCGGATTTGAACCGACGACCTTCGGGTTATGAGCCCGATGAGCTACCAGACTGCTCCACCCCGCGATATATGGTGCCGGAGACCGGGGTCGAACCGGCACGGGATTTCTCCCACGGGATTTTAAGTCCCGGGCGTCTGCCAATTCCGCCACTCCGGCTTATTGGCACTTGAGTATAATAGCACAGGCAAAGCCTGCTGTCAACCCCCTTTTCCAAGAACAGAAATATATTTTGTTCCCGGGGTTGTTTATTTGCCCTGTTTCACTGGCGCACCTGTAAATGGGTCTACATACTCTATCAAACTAATCTGGTCATTCATGATATCTTCCTACAGCTGATTTTGAATGCACTTCTTTATTGCCCCCTCGTACTTTCCCGTACTTTCCAACCGTATCCACGAAGCAGCCTTGCAACAGGAATGCGGTTTCCATACTCGTACGCCAAGTTTGCGTGCCGATCAAATATGATCAGGCTGCTCTTGCATTTCAAATACCCCTGTACTGTGTCGTACTCATGTGTGGTAGAATTTTGTTGGAATTGCCACAAGCAAATGGATATGATTTGGGTAGCATTCTGTATCTATGATTTCTACCCCTTTCCGTTCACTTAACTCTTAAAATATTCTCCCTATCTATAAATGAGCAAATCTGAAAAAAGGCAAATAAAGAAGGCATAGCCTCAAGTGTTATAATGGAAGCGCGACCAACCACAAAACACGAGAGGGAATGCCTTGTGGAGATTATAACACCGAGA
>OFFG01001311.1_pt1 | contig 15285 bp, 12 predicted proteins | sample 1521331 | NCBI WGS metagenome assembly OFFG01 (sample SAMEA3504129, study PRJEB24116) | mouse gut metagenome | biome: mouse gut; feature: mouse-associated habitat; material: faeces | place: Denmark | collected 2011 | reverse complement strand
TCGGTTCCGGTTTTGAGGGATTGTTTTTCAGTGATTTTGTGGGCCTGAAATGGTTCCAGCAGTTTTTTGGTTCCGTGTATGCGTGGAGGCTGGTGAGGAATACATTTTTGTTATCTTTCTTTTCCCTGATATTCGGCTTTCCGATTCCCATTATCTTTGCCGTCGCGGTGACGCAGTTAAGGGGGAAACGACTACAGAAAGTGATACAGGTCAGTACATATCTGCCCTATTTTATTTCAACAGTTGTGGTCTGCGGTATGATCAACAACTTCCTGTCTCCCTCCGGCGGTATCATCAACCAGCTGCTGGGAAAACTGGGAATCGATGCCATAAATTTTCTGGGCCTGCCCGAATGGTTCCGGCCCATATATGTCATATCCGGTTCCTGGCAGAGTTTTGGGTTTAACTCCATTATCTTTGTGGCTGCAATCATGGGAATTTCGCCGGATCTGCATGAGGCCATGCGGGTGGACGGTGCGAATAAGCGCCAGGTGATCTGGCATCTGATTCTGCCCAGCATCCGTCCCACCATCATCCTTCTGCTGATTATGACCCTGGGAAATATGATGAGCGTGGGTTTTGAAAAAGTATATCTCCTTTATAATCCTTCCGTGTACGAGACGGCGGATGTGATCCAGACCTATGTGTACAGACAGGGTATTCAGAGCAATAACTACAGTTATGCGACGGCGGTAGGCCTGTTTAACTCAGTGGTCAACTTTACGATTGTATTTCTGGCAAACCGGCTGAGCCGTAAAGTCACGGATACCTCAATCTGGTAAAGATAAAAAACCTGGAATAGGAGGACTGAAGGCATGATAAAACAAATCAAAAACCAGACCATAGGCGACAACATATTTGACGGTATTGTGGCAATTCTGCTTCTGCTGGCGGTGCTGGTCTGTGTGTATCCTTTTTTATATGTGGTGAGTGTGGCACTGAGTTCCGGCGAGGCGGTGAACAAAGGACTGGTGACCCTTCTGCCGGTGGATTTGAACCTGGATGCCATGAAGACCGTTCTGAAATATGAGCAGCTGTGGATATCCTATGGAAACACCATATTTTATACCATTGTAGGTACCATATTGAATGTGGCGTTTACCTGCCTGGCGGCATATCCCCTGTCAAAGAGGACATTTTGCTTCCGAAAGCCGCTGAACTTCCTGCTGGCGTTTACCATGTATTTTTCGGGAGGACTGATTCCCATTTATATCGTGGTGACCAGCCTGGGATTATACAACAAACGGCTTGCCATGCTGGTGCCGGTTCTGGTAAGTGCATATAATGTGATGATCTGCCGTTCCGCATTCGAATCTATCTCGGATGAATTGTTTGAGGAGGCAGAACTGGAGGGGGCCAATGATTTCCTGATCATGCATAAAATTGCAATCCCCCTGATCAAGCCCACCCTGGCGGTGCTGACATTATATTATGCGGTGGCAAGATACAATGATTTCTTCAACGCCATGCTGTATATCAGCGACAAGAAACTGGAGCCCCTGCAGCTGTTCTTAAGACGAATCCTGCTGGAAGCGTCCACGGAGATCATGCAGACCACCAGTATCAGTATGGCGGCGGCCAGCCAGTCCACTTTGCAGGTGAGATATGTGTGTATCGTGGTGTCGGTGGTACCCATCATGCTGGTGGTGCCCTTTGTCCAGAAGTATCTGGTGGAAGGAACCATGCTGGGAGCAGTGAAGGGGTAACGGGACGGCGGATGCGCGGTCCGGTACGGGGGGCAGGGCCTGCCCCGGGGAAATAGAAAAAAGGATGTTGCTGTGTGCAAATACAGTTAAAATACATCAAAGGTAAGTTCGGCGGAAACGCCGGCAGAGACGCCGCGAGGCGAGTAAAATAAGGAGGATGGAAAAATGAAGAAGAGAAAATTGCTGGCTCTGGGACTGGCTGCTGCCATGATGGCAGGATGCCTGACAGGATGTGGAAACGATGCCGCAAACGGCAGCTCGGAAGAAAGCACGACGAGTTCCGGGGAATCTTCCAGTGATGCCGGAAGTGAAGAGGGAAGCGAGACCGGAGAGGAAGCGTCAGGAGAAGCTTCTGGGGAAGCATCCGGCGGAAGTGAAGGCGGATTTACTTATACCGGAGAGGCTCCCATCACGGATACGGACGCCACACTGAAGATTCTTGCCGAGACATCAAACTATACTACCGTGGATATCAAGAGCGCTCCGATCGTGGAGACAGTGGTGGCCAACGCCGGTGTCCAGGTGGACTGGGATTTGCATGACTATGGCACCTATGCCGATTCCGTGGGGCCCATGCTTACCACAGGCCAGGCGGATGCAGACATTATACTGCTTCCGGACCAGGATCCCAATCAGACTTACATTAAGTCAGGGATTTTTGAGCCGCTGGATACACATTTTGACGAAATGCCGAATTTCACCAAATGGCTGGATGCAAATCCCGTCATCAAGGCTGAGCTGACGGCAGAAGACGGACATATTTACTATGTTCCCGGAACCAATGTGGGCAAGGACTATCAGCCGGTGCTGATGTACAACCAGAAATGGCTGGACAAGGCAGGCAAGGAAGCGCCTACCACCCTGGATGAGTTTGTGGAACTGCTCCGTTATTATAAGGAGAATGACATGAATGACAACGGGGATGCAAGTGATGAAATTCCCATGAGTATTATGTCGTCTTTCCTGCCCTATATGTTCGGACCTGCTTTCGGACTTGATCTTGTGAGCGGATTCCAGGCAGATGAGAGCGGCAATGTGACCTATGCCGCAGCAGACAGCGAAAAGTATAAAGCATATCTGGAATTCCTGAACGGATTATACAATGAAGGGCTTCTGGAAGTGGAATATACTTCCCTTGACAGAGACCAGATTACCACACGTATTGCAAATGACACCACAGGCGTGACTTATGACTTCAGCTGGTCCATGTCCATGACTTTCAGCCCTGCCCTTCCCGGCTATGACGGAACAAAGGAAACCGCTTTTGTGGGCGCGGCTCCTCTTTCCGGAGATTTTGAAGGATACTATGTAGGACGTGTGGAACTGGGAAATATGTTCGGCGTCAGCTCTAAATCTTCCAACATTGCACTGGCATGCAGATTCCTGGATTATGCCATGAGTGAAAGCTGCCAGACCATGTATCAGTGGGGTATTGAGGGCGAGAGCTACACTGTGAACGCGGATGGATCAAAATCTTTCACAGAGCAGGCAAATGACAATGACTGGCTGCAGCAGCTGGGAATCAATCCTTCCTTCGTATTCCCCGCACAGCAGTCCGTAGAGTCCACGGATGTGCTGGTGGCTGACTGGCACGCAGAATGCAACGCTTGGCAGAGACAGTACGTGGTAGATCCCTGGCCGTTTGTATATGCGACGGATGAGGAGTCTTCCGTAATCAATACTTACATGACCGACATCGAGACTTACGTAAACGAGAACGCAACTGCATTTATCACAGGTACCAAGGGAATGGATCAGTTTGACAGCTATATCACCGGACTGGATGCACTGAACCTGGCAGAGGTACTCACTGTGAAGCAGGGACAGTATGCAAGATATCTGGCAGCATTGAATTAATCGCCGGATCAGACAAAAAAGAACGTTTTTTTGGGGGACACTTCGCGGGAAGTGTCCCCTTTTTCTGCGCAGGCCCGTATACAAAGTGCGACTCTTCGCACCCGGAATTATGCCGCTAAAGCAGCGTACGGGCTGCGCGGCGGGTAGGGGAGAAGAGCATTCCCCTGCTGGATTGCGCCCCTTCTTCCCTGCCCATTGGAAAATATTGTCATATTTGATCGGGACAGCTTTCCCGTGAAATATAGGTGACAGGTATCACTTTGGAGGTTATGCCGCATCCGGAGGCATGCATCTGACGGTGCATGAGCCGGGTACATTCCGAGGCGACCGTCTCCAGGGGAAGATGCACCACGGATAAGGCGGGGGTGCAGACTTCGCTGATGTCCAGGGCAGAGTCCCCGATGGCGATGAATTCCAGATTCCCGGGGAAAGGGATTTTCAGCTCGGAAAAGACCCGGAGGGATCCCAGGGCCAGCCCCTCCCGCATATAGAGGATGCAGTCCGTCTCCGGATGGGCCTTGAGAAGTTCCAGGGTTTTCTCATAGCCGCTTCTGGCGGTAGGTTCACAGCAATAGACCAGGGGTTCGTCCATATCCCTGGAACGGCAGGTATAGGCGAAGAGATTCTGCCGGATGCTCATGCCGCTGAATGTGGGCAGGGTGGTGACCACCGCCGGATGCTTTTTGCCGTGGGAAGCGAAGATTTCCCCGGGTATGGAGCCGATGGAACGGTCATCCATGACCACACTGGAATATTTCCTGGAATACCGGTTGTAGAGGATGAGGGGACGGGGGAAGCTGCCGGCCTCCAGATATTCCAGATCCTCCTCGGCCGCATTGCACACAAGGATACCGTGGCAGGAAAGAAGCAGCTCATCCTTCATGGCAGACCGGAGCGCACCGGGTCTGTAGGACTGGAGCAGAACCTCGAAGGGAAGACTTTCCCTCTCAATGGCAGCCTCGATGCCCCGGAAAAAGCGCAGCATGGTCTGGGCCCGGGTGTCTGCCACCCAGAAGATGAGGATTCGGTAGGAAAACGTGCCTCCCCCTTTTTTCAGGCTTATGGCCTGGAGATTGGGAAGATATCCCAGGCGCTGCGCGATCTGCAGTACCCGCTGTTCCGTCAGGGCAGATATTTTCCGTTCTTTGGATTTATTGTTCAGTATCAGGGAGACAGTGGTGGGAGATACTTTTGCCTCCCGGGCAATTTCTTTGATTGTAACCATAATAACGCTCCTGTTCAAGTGGTCAAAGTAAGGCTTCCTGGCTGTGGTGATGTGTTTCCGGCGGTTCATTCCGGCTGCCGGCCTGCAGAAAGCCAGTGGGAGCAGGACTTTCCGGGAGAGTCTGCGGGAGACGGACACCGGGGATCCGCCCGGCCTTTTGGGAAACGGCCCGGAGACGGCAGGGATGAACGATTGAGCTCTTGTTAGTATGCTACAACGAAACGGAACATTGGTCAAGAAAAATAGAGCCGGAAAAGCAGGGGAAGACATTCTGCCGGGTAATAAGATATCTTTTGACAGTGAATAGGTTAAACGGAAGGATTGACAAAGGGGATATAAAAAGGTATCATAATGAGACAAAAAAACTAAAACGTTAAACCCCCTTGAAAAGAGGAAAAAGATAGATTACACTGTAAGGAGGGCGCTATGGGAAAAGTGATAATCGGAGGAGGACAGGGCTTCTGGGGAGACAGCAATGACGCCGCCATACATATGGTCCGACACAGCAATATCAATTACATGGCCTGCGACTATCTGGCGGAACTGACCATGTCCATTATGGCCAGGCAAAAGAAGAAGAATCCAAAGGCAGGATATGCAAGGGACTTTATCGACATGATGAGGGAGTGCGGAAAAGAGGCCTATGAAAAGCAGATCAAAATACTGACCAATGCGGGCGGCATGAATATCGAAGAGCTGGTGGCGGCCCTGGCGGCCCAGGCATGGGAACAGGGACTGGGAGGGATGAAAATCGGTTATGTGACCGGGGACGAGATTTCGGACCGGATCCCGCAGCTTCTGCGGGAAGGCGTTTCCTTTGAGAATATGGATGATGGGGGAGATTTCCGGGAAATTCAGGACAAGGTTTTTCACGCCAATGTCTATTTTGGACATGAGCCCATTTTGGACTGTCTGAAGCAGGGGGCAGACATGATTGTCACGGGACGTTCCACGGATTCTGCCCTGTTTCTGGCACCCTGCATGTATGAACTGGACTGGGAGGCAGACGACTGGGATAATCTGGCCAGGGGCATCATGGCAGGGCATCTGCTGGAATGCGGGGGCCAGGGAGCCGGCGGAAACTATGACTACGGCTGGAGGGACGTGCCCGGGATGGACGAACTGGGATTTCCCATTGCAGAGGTAACGGAAGATAATTTTGTCATCACAAAGGCCCCGGACTGCGGCGGCGTGATCTGTGAACAGTCCTGCAAAGAGCAGTTTCTCTATGAGGTGCATGATCCTGCCAATTATCTGACCCCGGACGTGACGGTGGACATCAGCCAGGCAACCCTGACCCAGACCGGGGAAAACCGGGTCAGGGTGGGAAATATCCGGGGCAAAGAGCGTCCCGGGATGCTGAAGCTCTCCCTGGGGTACCACGCCGGGTACAAGGTGGCGGGGATGCTGAGCTTTGCCTGGCCGGATGCCTATGAGAAAGCACAGTACGCTGCGGATATTATCCGGAAGAAGCTTGCGCGTAAGAATCTGGCGGCGGAGGAAATCCGGATTGACTATATCGGCGTAAACGCCCTGCATCTGGGGGTGGCGGAGATGGATCCGGAGAAACTGAAAGATTTAAATGAAGTGGTGATGCGTATCGCCGTTCGGACACTGACCAAAGAGGAGGCTTACAAACTGGTGCCGGAGATTGCGCCGCTGCAGCTGAACGGCCCGCCCGGAGCGAGCTTTTTCGGCGGCAGGGCCAAGGTACAGGAAGTGCTGGGGCTGTGGCCCTGCCTGATACCCAGGGACGCGGTAAAGTTAGAGAGCCATATTTTGAAGGTGGGATAGCATAAAAGGAGGTGCAGCCAGTATGGAGATATATCTGAATCAGATTGCCCACGGCAGATCCGGGGACAAGGGGGATACCAGCAATGTGTGTGTCTTTGCCAGGAAGCCGGAGTATTACGGCATTATTGCCAGGGAGGTGACGCCGGAACGGGTGAAGGCTTATTTCGGCGATATGGTCAGGGGTGAAATCATACGCTACGATGTGCCCTCCCTGCAGGGATTTAATTTTGTCATGAAGCATGCCCTTGGAGGCGGCGCCACGCATTCCCTGCGGCTTGACAGTCTTGGAAAGTCCATGGGGAGCGCCTTTTTGCGGATGAAGATTGAAGTGGCAGAAGGAGAGTGCTGAAAATGGCGGAACATGCGGCTTTGGAAAATCTGGTGGTGCTTGACTTGTGCCGTGTGATTGCCGGTCCCTTCTGCGGGGCCATGCTGGCGGATCTGGGCGCCACGGTCATCAAGATAGAGATGCCGGGAAAAGGTGACGACGCCAGGGCCTACGCTCCCCATCTGAACGGGGAGAGCCTGTACTATTCCAATCTGAACCGAAATAAATATGGAATGACTCTGGACATGAAACAGGAAGCGGGAAAAGAAATCCTCCGGGAACTGGCGGAAAAGGCAGACATTCTGATCGAGAATTTCCGTCCCGGCGTCATGGACCGGCTGGGTCTTGGCTATGAGGAACTGAAAAAAGTAAATCCGCGGCTGATTTACGGGGCCGTCAGCGGTTTTGGCAGTTACGGGCGTTACCATGACAGACCGGGATACGACATCATTGCCCAGGCCATGGGCGGACTGATGAGCATCACGGGGCAGAAAGGGGATCCCCCCACCCGTTCCGGCAATGCCATGGGGGATATTCTGGGGGGACTGAATCTGACCATAGGTGTCCTGGCTGCCGTGAACGCAAGGAGCATTACCGGGGAAGGGCAGAGAGTGGACGTGGCCCTGACAGACTGTGTGGTGGCCAGCCTGGAGCAGGCCGTACAGCGTTATTCCGTGTCAGGCCGGGTGCCCGGGCGCCGGGGAAATTCCTATGAGGCCATCGCCCCCTACGATACCTACCGGGCGAAGGACGGCTATGTGGTAATCGGCTGCGGGAATCAGAAACTGTATGAGCATTTCTGCAGAAATATCCTTGGCAGGCCGGAACTGGCGGAGGATGAAAGATTCCTGACGGTACCCCTGCGAGTGGAGAATAATCTGGTTTTAAAGGAATACTTCGAAGAGTGGACCCGGGGGAAATCCGTGATGGAAGTGACGGACATTCTGCTGAAAGAAGGGATTCCCGCAGGGCCCATCTATGACCTGAAAAATATTTTCCAGGATGCCCATATCGCAGTGGACAGGGAGATGCTGGTAGAGACCACCCACCCGGTGATGGGAAAGATTGTGCTGAACGGGAATCCGGTAAAACTGATGGGTACCAGGCCCAATGTGACCAGGAAGCCCTCCCCCGTGCTGGGGGAGGATAACAGGAAAATCCTTCTGGATTTTCTGGGCAAGACAGAAGAAGAATACAAGGCCCTGGAAGCCGTAAAGGTGATATAAAGAGGCGGCATGCTGCCGGGAGGAAAGGTGCCTGCAGACAAAACAGTAACCAAAAACCGGGAAAGAAATCCGGGAAATAACAATATATCAAATATAACAAAACGGAGGCGGTAAGTATGGAGAAAAAATTTATCTATGATGAGCAGACAGCTGTGGTGGAGACCGGAAAAGGAAAAGTGAGAGGGTACTTTTACGACGACATGTATATTTTCAAGGGCATCCCCTATGCAAAAGCCAGAAGATTCCATGCGCCGGAACCGGTGGAACCCTGGGAGGGCGTGTTCCAGGCTGTCAGCTACGGCTGTGTATGTCCCCTTCTGGATCTGCCCAAACCCGGAGGCGAGCTGATGGTGCCCCATCGGTTCTGGGTCATGGACGAGGACTGTCTGAACCTGAACATCTGGAGTCCGGGTCTGGACGGGGAAAAGCGCCCGGTGATGGTGTGGCTTCACGGGGGCGGTTTTTTCGCAGGCTCCTCCATCGAGCAGATTGCCTATGAGGGCGAGAACATGTGTAAACTGGGCCAGGTGGTGGTAGTGTCCGTGAACCACAGGCTGAATATTCTGGGTTATTGTGACCTGTCTCCCTTTGGAGAGGAATATGCCAACTCCGGAAACGCGGGAACCGACGATCTGGTGGCGGCGCTGAAATGGATTCATGACAACATCGAAAGCTTCGGCGGAGATCCGGAGAATGTGATCATATTCGGGCAGTCCGGCGGCGGGGCCAAGGTGACCACCCTGCTGCAGACACCGGCGGCAGACGGTCTGTATGCCAAGGGCATCAACATGAGCGGCGTCATCGGAGGCGCGCTGGCAGACGCCGGGGGAAACGGCGAGAAACTGGTCCGGGCATTGATGGAAGAGCTGAAGGCGGAGGATGTGAAGGCGCTGGAGACGGTGCCCTACGACGCCCTGGCGGCGGCCTACAACAAGGTGAAGCCAGCCCTGGAAAAAGCAGGGGAATATGTGGGCGGCTCTCCTCATCCCAACGCATTTTACCTGGGCGAGCCTGTGGCCAACGGATTCCGGAAGGAGACGGAGCATGTGCCCCTGATGGTGGGCAGTGTGTTCGGGGAATTCGGCTCCTTCGCTCCCACACCCTATAAACGCCGGGAGATGACACCGGAGGCAGGCGCAGCCTTCGTGGAGGAAGAAGTGGGGACGGAAGAGGCCGGGGAACTGATCCGGCTGTTCCAAAAGGCATATCCGGAAAGGAATCCGGTGGACATCATGACCATGGACTTCATTTTCCGGACACCCGAAATCGACTATATCAGGGCCAGGAGCAGCTGCAGCGGCGGCACATGGTCTTATCTTTTCAATCTGGACATGAACTTTGACGGCGGGCGCACTCCCTGGCATTGTGCGGATATCCCGTATTTCTTCCACAATACGGAGCTTGCGCCTTACACCCAGGAGGAAGGCGTCACCGAAAAGGTGGAGAAACTGATTTTCGATTCCGTCATGGCATTTGCCAGGAACGGGAATCCGGAGAATCCGGAAATGCCCTGCTGGCCCGCCTGCACGCCGGAGAAAGAGTACACTCTGGTTATCGGAAAAGACAGCCGGGTGCGGGAGAACTTTGACCATGAATTGATTCCGGTGCTTGGAAAATGTATGGGACCCGTGTACGCCAGAAACATGGAGAAGCGGATGAAGGACGTGCAGCACTGAAAACGGAAAAAAGATAATAAGATGACACGGAAAGGTATGGTTATATTTATGGCAAAATTTTTTGCATCCACAAGCCCGGAAATCAGCGGGCGGGAAAAACGGAATATGGAACGGGCAAGAAAAATTGCCTCCCAGGGCATGGTGCTGTTGTCCAACAACGGCGCACTGCCCCTGGCCGGGGGCGGAAAAATTGCCCTGTTCGGCAATGGCGGAAGGAAGACCGTAAAGGGAGGCACAGGCTCCGGGGACGTGAACAGCAGGTTTGTAGTGAACGTGGAGCAGGGACTGGAGGAAGCCGGTTTTCAGGTGACCACCGGGGACTGGCTGGACCGTTACGACAAGGCGGTGGAGGAAGCCAGGGCTGCCTACGGGGAAGAGATGAGGGCAGCGGTGGAAGGCAGCGGCGTCATGCCCATCCTGTATCTTTTTGACCACCCTTTCAAAGAGCCTGCGGTGCCCCCGGTGACGGAGGAGGACTGCCGGAAGGACCGGCTGAGCCGCCGCCTGACCGGCTGGCTCCTCCGCCCCTTGGCGCCTTTAATGTAGAAAACTCTTCAAAAAAGATGCTTCGCATCTTTTTTGACCTCTATCCCCCCAGGAACGCCGTGCGCAGGCACCGCTCCAGCACCTGCCAGTAGGTCAGCCGGGCCACGGCCCGCTCCGCCACCACGGGCACCTCCGCCAGCGTCTCATCGCCGGAGGCCACCACCATCCGGCCCACCTGCTGTCCCGCCTCCACCGGGGCGTCCAGCCGCTCCTCCAGCTCCACCCGGACCTCCATAGCCTTCACCTTCTCCTTTGCCGCCAGGATCGACGCGCTCCCCTCCAGCCTTGGCGTCACGCAGGCCTCCTCCCCCATGTCCACGGGGATGGGCTGCAGGGGCTGGGGCGGCTGGGCCTGGGCCAGGGCGTAGGCGGCGAAGCCGTAGTTGAGCAGGGTCTTGGCCCCCTCGAACCGCTGGGTGGAGGTGGGGGATTTCAAGATGACGGCGATGAGCTCCATGCCGTCCCGCTCCGCCGTGGCGGAGAGGCAGTAGAGGGCGTTGTCGGTGCTGCCGGTCTTCAGCCCCGTGGCCCCCTGGTAGAAGCGGATGAGCTTGTTGGTGTTGCTCAGGCCGAACTCCCCGTTGCGGAGGGTGTCCATCCAGATGGTGGTGAAGCGGCGGATATCCGGGTGGTTGAGGACCAGCTCCCGGCTCATGAGGGCGATGTCATAGGCGCTGGTCACGTGGCCCTGGGCGGGGAGGCCAGTGGGGTTGAGGAAGTTGGTGTCGTTCATCCCCAGCTCCCCGGCCCGCTGGTTCATCCTTTCCACAAATGCCTCGGCGCTGCCCGCCAGGTGCTCCGCCAGGGCCATGGAGCAGTCGTTGGCGGAGGCCACGCAGACGGCCTTGAGCATATCCTCCACGCTCATCTGCTCGTTCTCCTTCAGCCAGATCTGGCTGCCTCCCATAGAGCAGGCGTAGGCGGAGGCGGTGACCATGTCGTCATAGCGCAGGGTCCCGGCGTCGATGGCCTCCATCACCAGCAGGACGGTCATGATCTTGGTGACGCTGGCGGGCTCCAGCTGCTCGTGCTCGTTGACCGCATAGAGCACCTCCCCGGTGGTCTTCTCCATTAAAAGGCAGGCCTGGCTCTCCACCGCCAGCGCCTCCGCCCTGGGCAGCAGCTCATGCAACGTCTCGCTCAGCTCCCGCGCCTGGGCGGACATGCGCCGCAGCTGTTCCCGCTTCTTCTGAATGCGCTCCTCCAGCTGTTCCAGCTCCCGCTCTCTGGCGGGCAGCTCCCACACGCACCGGGTGACCAGGTTCTCAAATTTCTGGGTAAAGCTGCTTCCTTGCTGGCGGTCGATGAGTTCCGCCAGTTCGTCGGAAAACCGGATACTGCGAATGTTGTTCTTTGCTGGCATTAAATCACCCCCGTCAGATCAAGAATAGTGTTGTTGATCTCGTCTATCGCTTTTTTGATCTTGATTGATTCACGAGCGGTTGTATCCTCTCCCGTATCCCGATAGATTAGGCTGAGCCTGCTTTTCAGGTCGGCCAGTTGGACCAGGATCTCACGGAGCTGGCTGCGGTGTATCCGGTTCATATCCTTTAAGCCTCCTTCGTCATTCTTCTTCCCAAAGAGTACAGCCGTCTTCCGGCTCCATCTTTTCGAGATATTCAGCGCCGGGGTTGTGACAGATGCCATTTTCGTACCAAGAGCAGTTACAGCAGTCTCCCATCATGTTTTCGTCCTCCCAAAATAAAAGATTGTCGGCCTGCCGAAGGCTGCGGCGACTTCGGTTGGCTCCTGCCTGCACAGCCACTATCCTGGGTCAGGGGTGAGCGAAGCGAAAGCAAAAAATTTTTCCCAGGTCTGCACCAGACCTGGGAAAAGAACAATAGGGAAAAATTTTTTGCGGCCCTTGACGCTGGATCGTTGCTGTGCCACCGTTCCGGCCCTGCCGGAACTCCTCTTCCCCTGGGCACTGCGTCTATCCGGGCAGCCTGTAACACAACCGCATGATTGCTGCAGGGCATCCGGACTTGTTTCTGTGTTACACTCTCCTTTGTAGCTGTAAAAATCGTTTATCTTTTTTCTTGATACTTTCGTTCTAAATGTCCAAATTCTTCTTGACATTTGCCGATAGCGCCGGGTTGCCTCTTGTCTTTGGCAAGATATCACGGTTCATACTGGGAGCAGTTCACAACCGTAGAGTGATGTCCGGACAAAAAACAGCATAAAGAGAGCGGCTCTGCTGAAGCCAGCAAGGCCGCTCTCTTGTTTCTCTTTATGATATTGGGCAGAACTTTATTTGCACAGCGCGGCGGTATCCATGGCGATCATCAGCTCCTCGTTGGTGGGGATGATGAAAACCTTGACCTTGGAACCGGCGGCGGACACGTCTACTTCCTTGCCGCGGACGTTGTTCTTTTCCACGTCCATCTTTACGCCCATATACTCCATGCCTTCGCAGATTTTAGCCCGCAGGTCGCAGGAGTTTTCGCCGATGCCGGCGGTAAAGACAATGGCATCCACGCCGCCCATAGCGACGGCATATGCGCCGATGAACTTCTTTACCTCGTAGATGAACTTGTCCAGTGCCAGCCGGGCCCGGTCATTGCCCTGCGCCGCGGCGTCGTCCAGATCCCGGAAGTCGGAGCTGACGCCGGAGATGCCCAGCACGCCGGACTTCTTGTTGAGGATGTTCAGCATCTCCTTGATGTCATAGCCGTAGCGGCCCATCAGGTACTCCAGGATGGTGGCGTCCACATCGCCGGAGCGGGTGCCCATGGGGAAGCCGGCGAGGGGCCCCAGGCCCATGGTGGTGTCCACGCACTTGCCGTCCACCACGGCGGAGAGGGAGGAGCCGTTGCCCAGGTGGCAGCAGATCACCTTGCTGTGCTCCGGATTGCCCAGCATGTCGATGGCCCGGGCGGAGACGTAGCGGTGGCTGGTGCCGTGGAAGCCGTAGCGGCGGACGTCGTCCTTCTCATAGTACTCGTAGGGGATGGCGTAGATGTACGCCTTGGGGGGCATGGTCATATGGAAGGCAGTGTCGAACACGGCAACCTGGGGGGTGTTGGGCATGATCTTCTGGCAGGCCTCGATGCCCATGAGGTTGGCGGGGTTATGGAGGGGGCCCAGGGGAATGCACTTCTTGATGGCCTCAATGCAGGCGTCGTCGATGATGCAGCTCTTGGTGAAGGCCATGCCGCCGTGGAGGACGCGGTGGCCCACAGCGGCGATCTCGTCGGTGGAGGCGATCACGCCCTTGGCGGGGTCCACCATGATGTCCAGCACCGCCTGGATGGCCTCGCCGTGGGTGGGCATGGGGATGTCCTGCTTCACATCCTCCCGGCCCGGGACCTTGTGGGTGAGGCGGCCATCAATGCCGATGCGCTCACACAGTCCCTTGGCGAAGACCTGGCCGCCCTCGGACTCCATGAACTGGTACTTCAGGGAAGAGCTGCCTGCGTTGATAATCAGAATTTTCATGTGCGTCAATTCTCCTTATCCCTAGATTGTCATTGTTTTGTTAATTTTTGTTTCCGGCCTGTGGCTTGCATTTTTGGCAGGAGACAGGTAGAATGAATACCGTTATCTATTGTAGACTATTTTCTCCGGATAGACAACCATTTTTTTGTCTGTTTTCAAAAATTTCTCAAATCAGGGACGAAGGGAGGCCGTGCCGTGGCGGTAGCGGGCATCATCGCCGAATATAACCCCTTCCACCGGGGCCATGCCTGGCAGATCCAGGAGGTGCGCCGCCGCCTGGGGGCGGATACGGCGGTGGTGGCCTGCATGAGCGGCAACTTCGTCCAGCGGGGGGATTTTGCCATTCTGGCCAAGCATCCCCGCGCGGAGGCCGCCCTGGCCGGAGGCGTGGATCTGGTGCTGGAGCTGCCCACGCCCTGGTCCGCCGCCACGGCGGAGCGGTTCGCCCGGGGGGGCGTGGCGCTGCTGCTGGGGGGCGTGCTGTACGGCAGCGCGGCCTACGGCCTGCTGGACTACTGCCAGCTGTCCGGGACGGTGACCAGCCTGTACGAGGATGAGTATGTCGACCCCCGGCAGGTATCGGTCACCGCCGCCGGCCCCACCAGAAATCTGATCTACATCTATGTAGAGAGCATGGAGACCACCTACGCCTCCCGGGAGGACGGCGGCTTTCAGGAGGGTGTGAACTACATACCCAACCTGACCCGTCTGGCGAAGGAGAACCTGAATTTTGCGGATGTAGACAACATGGGGGGCTTTCACGCGACGACGGGCAGCACCTGGACCATGGGTGCGCTGCTGGCGAGCACCTCGGGCATTCCCTTTGCGGTGGCCTCGGTGTCGGACATGGCCATTGCGGAGTCGGAGGCATTTCTGCCCGGCCTGACGACCCTGGGCGAGGTGCTGGAGGACAAGGGGTACGTGCAGGAGTTCATGTGCGGCTCAGACAGCAGCTTTGCGGGCCGGAGGAACTATTTTGAGCAGCACGGGAATTACCGGATCTTCGATATCTATGCCGCCCGGGAGCGGGGCCTGGTCCCGCCGGACTACTGGGTCAACTGGGGTCTGGAGGACAAGCTCCTCTTCGACATTGCCCGCAGGGAGCTGACCAGCCTGTCCCAGGAGGGGAAGCCCTTCAACCTCACGCTGCTGACGGTGGACCTCCACGCGCCGGCGGGCTGCATGTGCCGGTGGTGTACAGATACCTATGAGGTAGGCACGGCGAATGTGGCCAACTGCAGCGACCGGCTCACGGCGGAATTTGTGGACTGGTGCCGGGAGCAGGATTTTTACGAGAACACCACCATCATCATCACGGGGGACCACCCCCGCATGGACGGCTTCCTGGTGGACGGCGCGCCCTACTACGACCGGACGGTGTACAACTGCATTATCAACCCGGCGAAGGAGAGCGCGCGGGATGTAAAGTCCCGAACCTTTACTGCGGTGGACCTGTTCCCGACGATACTGAGCGCCATGGGCTTTGACG
>OFFG01001296.1_pt1 | contig 15365 bp, 18 predicted proteins | sample 1521331 | NCBI WGS metagenome assembly OFFG01 (sample SAMEA3504129, study PRJEB24116) | mouse gut metagenome | biome: mouse gut; feature: mouse-associated habitat; material: faeces | place: Denmark | collected 2011 | reverse complement strand
GCCCGTCAGGGCGTTGAGGTAGGCGGGGAGGGTGGCCACCAGGGTTTTGCCCTCGCCGGTCTTCATCTCGGCGATGCGCCCCTGGTGGAGCACCACGCCGCCCACCAGCTGCACCCGGAAGGGCCGCTGGCCCAGCACCCGGACGGAGGCCTCCCGCACAGCGGCGAAAGCCTCGGGCAGGATATCGTCCAGTGTCTCGCCGTTTGCCAGGCGGCCTTTGAATTCCGCTGTCTTGGCGGTCAGCTGGGTATCGGAGAGAGCTTTGTATTCCGGCTCCAGGGCCTCGATTTTATCCACAATGGGGTAAATCTGCTTTAGTTCCCGCTCGCTGTAGGTTCCAAAGATCTTTGTAATAAAACTCATTCGCGCAACGCTCCTCTTTTGTAAGAGTGAAATTTCAATACAACAGCACAATTTAATAGTATAACATAATTTTTATGATTTGCAATGGGAAAAATAAATGCGCCTTGCTTCTCGAACAATTCTTTTGAAAAATGAGCCTGTTTTCATCCGGAAAACGCATTTGAACGCAGCCCTACCTCTTACCATCGCCACTCCAACAGTTTACCCCAAAATTCCGGCGCAGAGATTCAAACCAGCATGAAATCCCGCAGTTGACAGACCTGGAACGAGCTGGTATTCTTATACGTAGCCTTTCAGGAAGGGAAACGCGGCCGTACAGGCCGCGTTCCGCTTCCCGGCGGAGCGTCACCCCCGTCCTGCGTCATTTTGACCGCCGGACTTTACCGATTTTCAGGTGTACCGGCTATAATATAAAACAGCAGCCTTGTCAAAGGCTGCTGTAAAAAGGAACAGGAGATGTTTGTATGCGTCTGGAGGATTTACTGATCTTCCATGATATTGTTATTCAATGCCACAACAACCCGGACGCGGACGCTATTGCCAGCGGCTTTGGCGTATACCGCTATCTGAAAAGCAAAGGAATCGCGCCGCGGCTTATTTATGGCGGAGACACAGCCATCCAAAAAAGCAATTTAGTTCTCATGACGGAAATTCTGGAAATCCCCATTGAGCATGTGCGCAACCTGCCGGAGGCAGAATTACTGCTGTGCGTGGATTGTCAGTACGGCGGAGGAAATGTCGCCCGCTTCCCTGCCAAAATGGCGGCTGTAATTGACCACCACAAACAGGAGGTGGAATTTCCCGTCCTGCGGGAGGTGCGGGACCGGTACGGATCCTGCTCCACCATCGTCTGGGATATGCTCCGGGAAGCGGGCTACGCTGTGGAGGCGGACGAGCGGCTGGCTACGGCGCTTTACTACGGGTTGTTCATGGATACCGGAAAAATGCAGGAGCTGGGGCATCCCAAGGACAGAGACCTGCGGGATGAGCTGGAATTCTGCTGCGATAAAAGCCTGCTTCTGCGGCTCCAGAACTGCAACCTGTCCGGAGAGGAACTGCGAATCGCCGGCCGGGCACTGTCCCGCTGCGAATATATGCCGGAATACCGCTTCGCTCTGGCAGAAGCGGAGAGCTGCGACCCCAACATTCTGGGAATTATCAGTGATATGCTGCTGGAGGCGGATATTGTGGATACGTGCGTCGCCTTCTGTATATTGGAGTATTGCGCAAAGCTTTCCGTACGCAGCTGTACCAGTGAGACCAAGGCCAATGAGCTGGCGCGGTATCTGACCGAGGGCGTCGGGTCCGGCGGAGGCCACGCCCAGAAGGCAGGCGGCAGCATGGGGCTGGCGGAGCTGAAACGAATCTGCGGCAGCTCCATACCGGACGGCGCGGTACAGGCGCTGGTCCGCCGCCGCGCTGCCGCTTATTTTGAAAACCAGTCCATTATCCATTCCGAAACCAGCCAGGTGCCGGATCTGACAGGGGAGCCCCTCTATCAAATGCGGCGGCAGCCTATTGGATATATCAAGGGAACCGACTTCTATCCTGAAGGTACAGAGGTCTGCATCCGGACGCTGGAGGGCGATTTCACCTTTGATGTAAAGGCAGACACCTACTTTCTGTTCGGGGCCAACTCCGAGGTATACCGGGTGGACGAGGAGGATTTTCTTGCACGCTACGATCTCATCGGGCGGCCTTATGTATTCCGGGGGGAATACGCTCCCTCCGTCCACCAGAAAATTGCCGCCACCTCCGGCCTGGAGGCGAAGCCTCTGGCATCCCGCGTCAGAACCTGCATCCCCAAGGCGGACGCCCTGATCCACGGGCGCGAGATCAAAGCGGGCCGCGTCAAGGTGTTCCGCAGTTGGGATAAGGACAACTATATGCTGGGTCTTCCGGGAGACTGGCTGGCAGTCCGGGCGGAGAACCCGACGGACTGCTTCATTGTGGACAGGGAGAATTTTTTTCAAAATTACGTCCCCTGCGTTCGGACGCTCCCTTGACGGCGGATGGACCGGTCTGCCGGATAATTCCTGTCGCAGCAGCCCCAGCGGGGAGCACCCGGATGCAGGCATGCCGGGAGAGATTCCGTACTCCGATTGAGAAAGACGGCCGCCGGAGTCCCGCCATCAGAGAGAGCGGGAATGCGGGTTTCCTCCGCCAGGGAGCGGTCTCGGGCCCGCAATACGCTCGGTTCCATGTTTCAGACAGGAGCCGCTGTATCGTATCTCATTTGCGTGCGCAATACAAGTGAAAAAGGCTCTCTATTTTCTCTTGCTTCTCTTCTGCCTCCGTATTATAATGGAGGCACAAAATATGCGCCAAGGAGGAGCAATGAATGGATTTACTGTACTGGTTTGAGTCCATCCGTCACCCTGTGCTGGACGTTTTCATGTCCCTGATCACCCACCTGGGAGAAGAGACTTTCTTCATGGTGGGTGCCCTGTTCGTGTTTTGGTGCGTGGACAAGCGGAGAGGCTATTACCTTTTGTGTGTAGGCTTTGTAGGAACACTGATAAACCAATGGCTGAAAATCATCTGCCGGGTGCCCCGGCCCTGGGTAAAGGACCCTGATTTTACCATTGTGGCCTCCGCCCGGGCAGAAGCCACCGGCTACAGCTTCCCCAGCGGACACACACAGACTGCCGTGGGATTCTTCGGCGGCATAGCCCGGTTTACCGGGCGGCTCTGGCTGCGGGTCGCCTGCATTGTGATTTTGCTGCTGGTGTCCGTTTCCCGGATGTATCTGGGGGTACATACGCCGGAGGATGTAGGCGTGTCTTTTGTGGTGGGGGCGGTGCTGGTGCTTGCACTGTATCCGCTGCTGGAAAGCACGCTTTGGTTTCCCCATCGGATATATCTCATTCTGGGTGTCATGCTGGCATTCAGTTTGGCTTTTGTGGGATTTGTGGAGTTTTTCCCTTTCCCTTCCGGAATTGATCCGGAGAATCTGTCTCATGCAGTCAAAAACGCGTACAGCATGACCGGCGCCGTGGGCGGTATGCTTGTGGTCAGCGTGTTTGACAACAGGCTGCTGCAATTTCCAAATCGTGCGCCATGGTGGGGACAGGCCGTAAAACTGGCTGGGGGACTGGTTCTCGTGGTTCTGGTCAAGAGCGTTCTGAAAGCGCCGCTGCTGGATCTGTTCGGCGGTCATTCGGCAGCCCACGCGGTGCGGTATTTTTTGATGGTTCTTGCGGCGGGGTGCATCTGGCCGATGACATTCCGGTTTTTTGAGCGCTACTCCCGGTAAGCGGAAACACGATATGACCCGCAAAGCATTGCAAAAGGCCAGGAATTTTGATGCCCGGTATGGCCCCCACATCCCCGCCGTCCGTCCATATTACCCCCACTATCGACTGAATTGGGAATACTATTTGGCCCTATGCCGGAGATGTACTGTTTTTCCTGACGGTATCGGCAAATAACTGCGCGATCTCTTTCCTGGCAGGATAACTGCTAACTGTGCCGGATTTCTGTACGCTATGGGATGCAAAGATATTTGCCCACTGGCATGCCTCGCCCAGCGTGTCGCCCGCAACCAGTCGTGCCGTCATCGCTCCGAGGAACCCATCACCTGCGCCTGTTGTGTCGGTAGCATCCACTATATACCCGTTCCTGTGTGCAGCAGAACCGCTTGCATCCAGCGAAAAGACCCCATCAGCCCCCAGCGTGATTACGATCTGGCGGCAGCCATAGGTCCTCTGAAGAGCCTGCGCTTTGAACAGCCAGTCTCCCTCCGTTTTTGCACATGCCAACTCCAACATATACGCAGCTTCCACCTCATTGAGAATTAATATGTCAACGTCTCTCCAAAAATCCGGCTTCTGGCTTGGAACCGGCGAGGGGTTCAGCACTACTTTCACGCCATATCTTCTGGCTGTATCCAGGATAATGCGGACGCTGTCCTCAGCCAATTCGTATCCAGTGATGCAGTATTTAGCACTTTTGAATGTACCAAGCGCCTCTTCAATCTGTCTTTCCGGAATAAACTGGGCTTCTTCATCAGAGAGAATGATCATATTATTCCCCTCGTCGTCAATCAGCATACAGCCGGGTACTTTGTGCGCTCCAGGCCTACAGGTCACGAAACGATCATCAATTCCTTCCTGCCGGAGGATAGCTTGCCCGTGGGTGTACCACTCTCCGCCGGCCACATTGGCAACAAGTGCTACATTGGCCCCGATACGGCTAGCTGCTACTGCCACATTGGTGCCCTTGCCGCAGTCAATACCCGCATTTATACCAATGGCCCGTACGGTTTCTCCTGGCCGCGGCAAGCGGTGAACCCGAACGCCGCCGCTGCTGACGTTGTGTGTATACGCAACAATAATTTCAGGTTGACTTTCCATATTTGATTGAACCTCAAGTTTACTTCAAAGTAGACAATTCCTTGTATTTGTGCGAAATAATGTGATCCGCAGTATTCAGGTCACAGTATAGCACACAATTTGGAACGTATGCTGGAAATAGTGTGACAGGATATTCTACGGTCGGTTCGCCAAATAGAGCGATACGAATAATCGTCTGTTTCCAAGGGCCGGTCGTGACAACAAATATCGCCCTCTTTGCAGTGAGCATGGATTTCATTCCAATCGTGAAGGCATTGGGCGGCAGCGCCTCAAAACAGGAGCCGAACTCGCGCTCAGCATAAGCAAAAATGGTATCGTCACGCAGTCTTACGATGCGGGACTTGGACTGTGCATATTCTTCCAGTGACAGATGGCGATAACAGGTATCCGGTCCCTCGTTAAAAGCGACAAGACCATTACACCCCACGCCGCCGACCAGAGTATCGATCCCGCCAAGTTCCTCAATCTTTTTATCAAACAAGTCCGGCTGCATGGGATCCGGGAAAAATCTTTGCGGTGCGGGAACGTTCAGCTCCGGTTTGATCCGGTCATAGAGCAGACGCTTCATCTTGCCGGGACATGAAAACCTCTGATCACTCTCCGGAAAAAGACGAAACTGCCAATCCAGCCACGTATCCATATGAAAAATGTACAGGTTTTTCAGACTAATATTTTCCCGATTAACACGATCTGCAAAAGCATCATACTGTCCCGCAGGACCTCCAGGCAGTATCCAGCGTGTCGGTCTGCCCAAGGAGTTGTTCTCAATTATTTCGTCAGCCAGAAGATTTCCCACTTCCTTATTGACCGCATCTTTTTCCTGCCGGATGTGCAGTTCCATTTTTCGGTCAGGGTGGTCTGCAAGTTCCTCCGCCGGGATAGAGCACCATCGCCTAAGCTCCTGTCTTGAGATCACATATTCGTTCATACTTGTGCTGTCTCCTTTTTACATTGATCTGTTATCCCTTTACGCCGGAAGCCGTAACGCCTTCAATCACATGCCTTTGGAAGAAGACATAGATGAGAAGAGGCGGCAATGTGGCAATCAGCATGGCCGCAATTTTGACACGGCTGTCAACCCAGTAGTGGGGAGACAGAATGTTTGCAATCACAACACTGATCGGCCGGATCTTACTGGCCGTGATGAGCGAGGGCCAGAGATACTGTCCCCAGACCTTCATGAACATCAGCACAGCCACAGTCAGCAATCCGTTTCGCATCAAAGGCAGAACTATTCTGAGATAGATTGTGAAATGCCCTGCGCCATCTATTCGAGCTGATTCAATAAGATCCACCGGGAGATTTTCAACGAACTGCATCATAATAAAGATGGAGAACGGAGAAACCATCAGTGGCAGAGATATTCCCAAAAGGGTATCCGCAAGACCCATATTGTACACCATCCGGTACAATGGAATGATATACAGAATCTGCGGAAGCATCATGCTCACCATCACAAGGCCGAAGAAAAACTTCTTCCCCGGGAATTCATAAAAAGTGAACTCATAGGCGGCCAGAGAACTGATGATAAGGATACCAAGCACAGTGAAACCGGTATATATCAAGGTATCCACTGTTGCGGTACCAATGTTGACGGTACGGATGGCTTCCGCGATCTTGGAAATGCCATTGGAAAAAGAGGACGGAAAAACAACGTTTACCAGATTTTCGCTGTCGGCAGAGAATGTGCCGCAAAACAGAACCCAGATGGGAAACAGGCATACCACTCCCCAGATGCCGCACAATGCAATCCATAACATTTTTTCCTTCTTTTTCAGACGTCTCATAAGCAGCACTCCCTTCCCATTTAAACTTTTCTGCGGCGGAATCGGAACTGTATCAGGGTGATGAGCAGAATAACGCTCATCAGGATTACACCTTCAGCCGCCGCACGTCCCAAACCGGATGGAGTTCCAAGATATACATTGCGGACCATTTCCATGACTGGGAAGAGCATGACCTGTCCGGGACCGCCGATACTGTTATAGTCGCCAGTCCCGCTCAGGATCCACGGAATGTCATACACCTGCAGCGCACTGATAAATCCGTAGGTGATAACCATGAACAGAATAGGTTCCAGTAAAGGAATCGTGATATACCGCATCTTCTGCCATGAGGAGGCTCCATCCAACTCTGCGGCTTCATACAAATCCGGAGGAATATCCTTCGTCCCCGCATTGATAATAACGAAGTTAAATCCTGTTGCGTGCCACACGTCAATCATAACAACCATCAGGATCGCATATATCGCCGTATTTGCCCAATCCACGCCTGTGCCAATACCAATACTTGCGAAAAAATTAGAAACTCGTCCAGTGCCAGGCGTCATAAACCACTGCCAAATACCGACGCCAATGAACAGCGGCAGGACATATGGGGTAAAGAAGACGCCGCGGAAGAACCCATAGCCGCGTTTGCCCAAGTGATTTACGATCAGCGCCAGAAACAGAGCGATGGTCATACCAATCAGCAGGGTTGTCGGAACATAGATAAATAGATTTTTCAGAGCTGTCAGGAAGCGCTCTGATGAAACCCCTTCCCCGGAAAGGATAAACCGGTAATTCTCGCTCCCTGTGAACCTGATCTCCCCACGACTGCTTACAGACCAATCCGTAAAGCTCATGACAATACCATAAATAAACGGATACAGCATAAACACAAAAAACAGTGTGAAGAAGGGCAGAAGGCCCAAATAACTCTTCAGATACTCCTTCCTGCGAGCACTTTGCAGCTTTCCTCCGGTCTTTTTCTTAATGCTTTTCATAGGATCAGTCTTCTCCATTTACAATGTACGATTTATTCCCCTGCTTCAGCATAGAGTGCATTGACCGCCTTGATGAACGCTTCCGCTCCCTCTTCCGGCGTGAGCTCGCCAGAAGAAACGCGGGGCGCAATGTCTGTAATAGCGCTGACCCAGAATACGGAACTATGACCAAACTCCATCTGAGGCATTCCTGCGTTCATACCCTTGGACAGCACCTTTGCAACATCCAATTCCAGTGCCTCTGGATCGTTCATAACATCTTCACGCAGAGTGGAACGTCCAATCACCCTGGTGAAAGCCTTCTGGGTATCATACGCCCCCATTTTTTTCAGCCAACGTCCAATTGCATCGTTACGGCCCGCGTCACCGGAATCAATGCCGTACATCCAGTCCTGCCCTTGACAACCGCCGGTCCAGCCGCCGTCCTCATACGCGGGAATCAACTGAATATCGTAGTTCATACCAGCCTGCTGATAGTCCGGCTCAGTCCATGGACCTGCACAGAGGAACGCCAGTTCACCGGTCTTGAATGCCTCGGTCGCGGCCTGGCTTGCATAAGTCATGCCATTGGAAAACTCGTCCATTTTGCAGATGGTTTCAAAAGCACGCACGCATTGACTGGCTTCTACCATAGTTTTGCCATCCTTGTGCCCAATTGTCAAATTGGGCGCGTCACAGGCTAAAATACCGCCAGGGCAAGTGAAATGTCCGGTGGACCAGGAGTGAGTGGCATCTATACCAGCGGTGTTAACCCGTTTGCACTGATCGTAGAAATCCTCCCAGGTGGACAAGGGTTCATTTTTCCAGTCAATACCCGCCTTCTCCAAAACATCCGTGTTGCGGAAAATCAGGGAAACAAAGCTCATAAAAGGAACGGCGTATTGCTTGCCCGCATCATTAGTAACGGCGCTGCGCGCCCCCTCGTAAAAGCCGTCCGCCCAATCTTTATCTCCCGAATAAATGTAGGAAATATCCAGAAGATCAATGGCCCTCTGAAAACTGAGCGCGTCACGGGCGCTGGCACAGAACATATCCGGCAGTCCGACGCCTGCCATCAGGCTGGTCAACAGATCGGAGTCATCTTTTGCCACAACCGTGATAGAATTGACATCATCATTCTCTTCACAGAATTCCTTGACCCACTGATCCATCAGTTTACCCTGATCGTTCAAGACCATATCGGAGTAGGTCCAAAAAACGAGGTCATAACCATTTGAAGAAGTGGTTCCGGACACGTTGCCTCCATCGTTACCGCCGTTGCTGCCGCCATCGCCTCCGCCCCCACAACCCGCCACAATTGAGCACGTCAGAATAGCTGCAAGCCCCAGGGATACCAGAGTTTTCCATGTACGTTTCATTTTCTTTTCCATCCTTTCTTTTGTCTGTCCTACTTCCGTTTGAGGTATATGCTGTAATCTATATCAGCAGCCAGCAGGCCAAACCGCCGTTCGCCTACCAGTTCCTGCTGCCGATCGCGATAATGGAACCCAAAAAACCACAGCGGGAAAACATAAAGGAATGGTGTAAGGCACTCCTCCATGACCGCAGGCATTTTGATGAATCTCACATCAAACTGGCTGATCTCGGGCATCTCTTCCTCCGAAAAGATGTATGCCCGAGTATTTGCGATCTCACAGCCAGCAAGTAAATCCAGCACTTTTTCCATTGTGTCTCTGTGTGGAGCAATCATAAAAATCGGAATCCTGCCGTCCATCTCACGAAAGCGGCCATGCGCAAAATCTTCCAGTTCTTCACAAGCGCCAAATATCCAGGCAAATTCGCAGATTTTCAATGCGCCCTCCTGTGCTGTTCCGAAATTTGGCCCGGTGCCCATGACGACCAAATCATGTAGATTGCGGTCTTTATAGTCGCTGACCACATCGTCCATAGCATGGAACAGTGCAGGGAGCGCATGCATTTTAGCTTTGATATCTTCCCACTGCTCATTCCAGTATGCCTTCTTCTCTTCGGTGACAACACCTCTCTTTTCGCCAAGCAGGAGGGCGAATTCCATGGCGCCCTGCAGAATGAACAGATGAGAAATGCTATAGGCGCTCATACCGTTCCTGGTTTCGATTTCCGTGTATGCTTTTACACGATAATCTGCAAAAGGGGCCATTTTAATCTTTCCGCTTCCGGAAACACATAAAGTCATTGCACCCAACGCCTTGGCATTTTCCAGTCCCTTGACAACGCTTACCGTATTGCCGCTACAGCTGAGGCCGACCACCAGCGTGTGCTCAGGCCGAGGCAGGTAGTCCCGGGGATAAGATCGGAATTGAAAAGCAGGGACAGCCCGGGCGGACACGCCTGCCAGCTTAGTGAAAAGAAACTCGGCATTCATCGCAGTGGCTAAGGAAGTTCCATGGCCGATCAGGCAGACAGTGTCGATCTGGGCAAGGCGGCTGTCATCCCCATATTTGACTATACTTTCGCGGACAATGGATTCATTATATTCCCATGTTTTCTGGTCTGTCACACTGTGCATTTGCTGTTTCAACTTCTCGTTCCGATCCAAAATTGATCTGTTCATGTGAGCACTACTCCTTTTTATTCGTTGATTGCGGCACAGCCTGCCTGTGCGCTGTTTCCCAGGTTATAGAACGCCACACAGGCGGAACCACAGAGCCCAACATTATTCGTCCCCAACGCAGAAATTTCTATCCGCGCATTCCATTTGAAAATTCCTTTCTGGAACCGGGCAGATATTTCCGCTATTTCCTCGGAAAGCCTTGCCCGCATCCACGGGTCGGCCATCACACCTCCTACCAAGATATATGTCCCGATGTCAAGACAAGCTTCCAGGTCTAAAAGCAGTATAGCTAAATGGCGTATCACGGCATCAATCACTTTTTTTGCAAACGGATCACCTGTCTTATGCGCCTCCACCAGGGCCCGCCCGCCTTTTGGGACAGGAGAAGGTCCGCTAATAGCCTCCTGCCGGTTCCTCTCCAGGTCTATTCCTTGACCGGAGGCTATCGTCTCAATACGGACAATCTCACCGCTATCGCACCGCTGAAACAGCATATTGCCAATTTCTCCAGCGTTGTTATGTATTCCATGCACCAGCTTTCCTTCCAAAACCAACCCCATAGCAAGTCCGGTTCCCACATTGATACATGCAAAGGTATTCCTCTGACGGCCCCATCCGAACATTAGCTCGTACAAGGCCGCTGCCTTCACGTCGTTTTCCATGAACGCCGGTACACAATACCTCGCAGACACGCGCCCGCATAGATCGCAGCCGCCGGCATCCAAAACAATTGAAGAACTTCGCAGGCGCTGCTGCACATGGTCGACAGATCCCCGGATCCCTATACCAACCGCGATCAGATTAATGCCGCTCCCGTACTTCGTTAGAAAAGGATCAATCCGTGAAAAAAGAGTTTCAAGCCAAACATTTGCCGGGGCACTGTGGGATCGGTATTCTTCACAGGCAAGGATCTCTCCTTTGACTGTGATAAAGCCATACCTGATTTTTGTACCCCCTGCGTCGATTCCCAGAACGCAGGTCTGACGGTCATTGCCCATCATCTGACAGTCCCTCCATATGTTTTAACGCCAGCGGCAGCACGCCTCGCAGTTCGCCAAAGCGACTAAAAGGCACTGCTTTAATCTTCGGGAGGATCTCCTCCGTCATCTGGCCGCCGGTTCCCTCTTGTCCTACTCTTACCGTTCGCGACGCCGCTGAGCGAAATCAGCGCAATAGCAGTGATAATCAGGATAAATCCAACCACTGTTTTCTCATCAAACATATCCTGATAAATGACAGCTCCGGCAGCAACACTGGTCAAAGGCTCCGCAATATTCAGCAACGCCGCATTTGCCGCACCCAGCACTCTTATTCCATAAATTAGGAAATAGAGCGCCAGCACCGTACAGAAAAAACCCAGAGATACTGCAAGGCCCCATCCTCTGAAAGAAAGAGGGAGTGTAAAGGTCCTTCTGAAAACAGTTTTTCCGATGAAAAACACACTTCCAAACAGCAATATGTAAAACATGGAAGAGAGACTGTTCATTTGTGCCAGAGCCGGTCTCTTATTTGCCAGCACATAATACGCATACGAGACCCCAGACAGCAGAGCACACGCCGTTCCTTTCCATATATTTTCGTTGGTGCTGTCAGGTCCGATCATAAACGCCAGTCCCAAAACCATGAAGATTACAGCGGATATACGGAGACCTCCAATTTTCTTGCGATCAACAAGGAACTCATACAGCAGCACGAACAGCGGATAAGAGAAAGGCAGCCATTATTATTAGGTTACACAAGGCCACACGGCCATGTGTGGCCTAATTTTTTTATCGTTTGGGGGTGAGGACGTGGCCGATTATGCTTTTAGGACCCTGGAGGACCGCCAGAAAATCGAAAGATTGTGGGAGGACGGGCGGACGCCGAAAGAAATTTCCGAAACCACGGGCGTGTCTGTTCATGTGGTCTACAAGGAACTGACCAGGGGACAGGACGGGACCCGCCTGCCGGATCGGCGCCTGCGGTACAGTGCGGACGTGGCCCAGCGCCGGGTGCAGGCGTCACTGGAGCGGCGGGGCAAGCGGGCCGGACAGCCCACCGACAACAGCCAGACGGTGGAGGCCGCCGGCAGATAGGAGGACGCCATGGCAAAGCAAAAGGAAATCAAGTTCCAGGACCTGCAGGCGGCCTATGACGCGGAGGACGCGGCCAAGGAACAGGCCGCCATCCGGGAAGTGACCGAGCGGGCCAAGAAGTTCCACGCCCGCCTGGACGCCATGGGGCTGAAATACCGGGACCTGCTGGAATTGGAGGTCCTGGCGCACAGCCTGGGCGACATGGGCCACAATATCCTGCTGGGGTATGAGCACGGGGAGGGGTGGCCAAGTGGGACCTGAAAGCAACAGCGGCCACATGGTGGCCTATCTTGACGGCAAACCCATTGAAATCAAGGGACCGCTGCCAGAGTTCACTATTGAAGATATTTCAGAGGACGCAAGGACCGCCAAGAAAGCCCTGGAGGCGTGGGAGGACATTTGCATAACAATGGAAGTGGTGGGCGACGGATTAAGAGACTTTTTAGACAAAACGGAATTGCGTATTGCCGTTTGTTTGGCCGGCTGCTATAAGTCCACAAAGGCTATGGCCCACCGCTACCTCCACACAAAGAAAAAGAGGACCCGAAAAAAATACGAAAAGAGGATCCGGGCGTGGTTTCGGGAGGTGTTCCGGTAAATGTTCAGACTGAAAGCCAACAAAACCAGCCTTTACAAGCTGGTGGGCGAATTTGAGGACCTGCCGCCCATGCGCCGGGTGACAATCACCAAGGCATACCGGACGCCGGACTGGTGGCTAAAATGGACAGACGCGGACGGCCTGCTGTGCGTGGCGTTTTTCTCCACCTGCATGGGAAAGGCCCTGCTGTCCATCGACAAAAAGGAGTTTTGCGGGCCGCAGGTTTCCCGCGTGGTCCATGACCTGGACACCAAGGACCTGCTGGAGCGGGGCATGGTGGAGAAGTTCACCACGGCGGCGGAGAGGGGGGCTGCCTGTGGCGCGGTGTAAATTTTGCGGCCAGGAAATCGACTGGATCACCAGCATGGAGGGCAAGCAGGTCCCCGTGGACCCGGATCCCGTTTTCGTGATCGAGGACGGCAGCCCGGAGGCGTTCCTGGACGATATGGGCGCAACCATCACCGGGCGGCAGGCCAAGCCGGAGGAGGAGAGCCGGGACCTCCCCGTGGCCTTTGTACTCCACCGGCGGACCTGTCCGTGGGCGGACAAGCCCACACAGCGGCGGGTGGAAAGGGGTGGCAGCTATGGCGGACTTGCACCGGCCACCTGATGGGCGGTATGGCACAGACTACCCAAGGATCAAACCGCAAGAATACATGGTCACGGCGCAAATGGCGGCAGAGTGGCGGCGGGAATTTGAGGCCGCCATGGACCGGATCGAGGAGGTGGCCAAGCTGCTGGGAGCGGACGCCGAAGAAATGGAGCGGGAGGCCACCCTGCTGGCGGCGTCCACTACAATGGACCGAGCCACCGCATTACACCATGTCGCAAATAAGCGTTTGAACGCGGCCATAAAGGAACGGGGTGGTGGCCATGGCTGAAATCATGCCGTTGCCTGATCGGCGGTACAGCGTAATATATGCGGATCCGCCGTGGTCCTATGGCCAGGGCGGAAAGGGCAAGAGTTCTCACGGGATTGCCCGGCAGCACTATGACACCATGACGACGGCGGAAATTTGCGCCATGCCGATCCGGTCTATCTGTGCGGAGGATGGGGCCGCCTGCTTTATGTGGGCCACGTTCCCCAATATCGCGGAGGCCATCAAGGTCATGGAGGCGTGGGGGTTTCGGTATAAGACCGCCGCCTTTGTGTGGGTCAAGAAAAACGCCAAGAGCGGCGGCAACTACATGGGCCTGGGAGCATACACCCGCGCCAATGCGGAGGTGTGCCTGCTGGGGGTCACGCCGGGATTTAAGGCCGGGGCGCGGGTCCGCAGCCATAGTGTGCGCCAGGTTATAGAGGCCCCTTTTCAGGGGCACAGCAAAAAGCCGGACGAAACGCGGCGGCGGATCGTGGAACTGCTGGGCGACGTGCCCCGTATTGAGTTATTCGCCCGCCAGAGGGCGGACGGCTGGGACGCCTGGGGCAACGAGGCCCCGGAGGAATAGGAGGTAAACGTGGAACAGATAGCAAGGGATCCAAGGGCGGATTTTCTGGCGGTGTATAACCGCAGTATCGGGCGAAACGGCAGGACGGCCCTGCTGTATTGGCTGGAGAATGAAACGGACTTTTTCACGGCACCTGCCTCCAGCAAGAACCACCTGGCGCAGCCGGGCGGGCTGACGATCCATAGCTTGAACGTGTGGCGCCGCCTGCGGGAAATCACCGTCCGGGACATGACGGACCGGAACGCGCCAGGTGTGCGCCAGCTTTCGGAGGCGGAGGAGGAAACCGTGGCGATCCTGGGCCTGCTGCATGACGTGTGCAAGGCGGGGGTGTATCACCAGGAAACAAAACGACGCAAGAACCAGGAAACGGGAAAATGGGAGGACTATCTGGGTTATACATTCCGGGACCCGTTCCCGCTGGGCCACGGGGAGAAAAGCCTGTTTCTGATCACCCGCCACATGGCGCTGACCGAGGAGGAGGCCCTGGCCATCCGGTGGCACATGGGGGCCTATGACGACGCGGTGAAAGGCGGATCCCGCTCCATGACGGAGGCCATGAACCTGACCCCGTGGGTGTGGCGTCTGCAGGAGGCGGATATGTGCGCCGCCTGGATCGACGAAAGGAGCGCGGCGGAGTGAAAAAACTGCTGTGTAAGCCCTGCGCCGTGGCCCTGGAGGCCAGGGGCAAGACCGTGAAACCCGCCGGCGGGCGGTGTGAGAAAATCACCTGTGCGGAATGTGGCCGCCGCCGGTTTGGGGTCCTGTATGACGTGACCGGCTGGCCCACCCGCAGGAAAAAGGAGGGGACGGACAAATGAGCCAGAGGGCTGAAAAGTACGCCCGCAACATGGAGCGCCGGACCGGCGCCCTGGAGGAGCGGGCGGACAAGCTGGAGGGCTGGGCGGACTTCACACGCGGAGAACTGCGGAACTGTGGCCGCCGCCTCCAGCAGATCGAGGCGGACATGGCCCACACCCGCGCCATGCACTACAACGAGGTGGACGTGAGGCGGCAGGGTGAACTTCACGCGGTCCAGGAAAACCGCCGCAAGCGGCGGGAGATCGAGCGGGACCTGGAGCGCCAGCGGCGCGGCATGGTGCTGGCCCTGCTACTGGCCATTATCGCCCTGATCGTGGCGGTCAAGGCCACGGGCACCGAGCGGGCGCCGGAAACGGTCAAGCCCACCGCCTCCATGGCCGAAAAGGTGGAGGCGGACCTGCTGACCACC
>OFFG01001292.1_pt1 | contig 15436 bp, 14 predicted proteins | sample 1521331 | NCBI WGS metagenome assembly OFFG01 (sample SAMEA3504129, study PRJEB24116) | mouse gut metagenome | biome: mouse gut; feature: mouse-associated habitat; material: faeces | place: Denmark | collected 2011 | reverse complement strand
GGGCGGTCCGCCCCGTTTCTGTCCCCACCCCAGAGAGAAAGGAAGCGCGATATGGAGTTTATCTCGCCGGGCGCCCCACAGTTCAAGGCCAACCTGCACTGCCACTCTAACCTGTCCGACGGCAGGCTCACCCCGGAGGAACTGGTCCGGGCCTACCGGGGGCAGGGCTATTCCATCCTGGCCATCACCGACCACGAGGCGTCCTACGACCATACGGCGGTCTCCGGGCCAGATTTCCTGATGGTGACGGGGTACGAGGCGTACATACGCCCCTCCCCCGACTGCCGGTTGGACAACTACGGCCCGGAGATCCACCTGAACCTGCTGGCAAGGGAGCCCCACAACACCACCCTCATCGGGTTCGACCCCAAATTCTGCAAATACATGCCCCCGGAGGAGGCGGTCCGGCGGGAAAAGGCCGGGAACCTGGGCCCCCGCCGCTATGACCGGGCATATATTCAGGCGTTTATCGACCAGGCCCGGGCGAGCGGGTACCTGGTGGCCTATAACCACCCCTGCTGGTCCATGGAGAGCCAGGAGGATATCCTGGCCTATTCCGGCTGCTTCAGCCTGGAGGTGTTCAACACCGGCTCCATGAAGATCAGCGGCGCGGAGGAGAACATGGCTCTCTATGACCGAATGCTGCGCATGGGGAAGAGGCCATACGTCCACGGGGCGGAGGACAACCACAACCATCAGCCCTTCGGTTCCCCCCTGTGCGATTCGTTTGGGGCGTGGACCATGCTGCTTTCAGAAGAGCTGAGCTATCCGTCGGTGATCCGGGCGCTGGAGGGGGGCGGTTTTACGCCAGCACCGGCCCGGCCTTTACCCGGCTGTCCTTCCAGGGGGAAAGGGTTGTGATGGAGTTTTCCCGCGCGAGCCGCGCCATTATGCACATGAGCCCCAAGTGGGCGGTCAACCTGTGCGCCCATCCGGGGCAGCCCTTTGACCGGGCGGAGTTTACCATCCCGGCACAGGCGCCCTACGTCTACTTCTCCCTGCTGGGCGGGGAGGGCGGGCGTGCCGTCACCCGCGCCTTTACCCGGGAGGAGTTGGGTATCTAGAAGCGGTATCAATAGCCTCAGCACACATTTTCGCGGCCTAAACTGCCGCTGGCTTCGTTGTAAAATCTTGAAATATACAACGTAATCCTGCGATTTTTCGCCTTGCCACCGGCAATTTAGGCTCGCACATATGAATACTTCGGCTATTGGTACAGGCTCTTAGGGAAAATTGAGGAGGTATTGGAATGAAAAAGCGTTGGCCTGAAAAGGCGGCGCTGCTGGCGTGCGCCGCGCTGTGCGCGTCTTTGTGGGGGTGCGCCCCGGCAGAGAAGGATATTGATGTTCCCGGCCAGAACGCCCCCACCCCGGAGGCAGCGTCCCCCTCAGAGCAGGGCGGCGAGGGGGCCTTCCGCATGACCCAGGAGGGCTCCGTGCGCAACGAAAAATTCCGGGAACGGGAGGAATTCGCCGGTTTTATCGGCCGGGCGGAGTCCAAATTTTTGATTGCCGGCCTCAACCAGGCCATGACCCCCCAGGGGATCAGCTACAGCGGGGATACCGGCCTTGCCTACATCACGTCCTACGCCATCACCGACACCCCCTCCGCCATCACCGGCGTGTCGTTGGACACGGGGGAGCTGGCGGCGGAGTACTACCTGTTCAACCCGGACGGGTCCCCCTTCACCAGCCATGTGGGGGGGATCGCGGTGGTGGGGGATATGGTCTATGTGTCCGCCAAGCTGGACTCCGACGGGAGCCACAGCGTGGCTGTACTCCCCCTGGATCAGCTGCCCGCCTCCGGCAGCCATGACGTGACGGTGGAGCGGACCATCCCGGTGCCCGTCTCCCCGTCCTTCCTGAACTACTCCCGGGGAGTTTTGTGGGTGGGCAATTTCTACCACCCCAAGGCGGACTATAACCTGTCCCCCGAGCTCAACTTCACCACCCCAAGCGCCGACGGCGAGTACGGCTGCTACATCCTGGGCTACAAAATGGGGGAGGACGGGCTGCTGGCCATCCCGGACGGGGAGAAGTACCCCATCCCGGACTATGCCATGGCCGCCCCCGACCGCATCCAGGGCGTGTGCTGCCTGGGGGATGAGGTGATCCTCAGCCAGTCCTATGGCCGGGGGGCCAACTCCACGCTGCTGTTCTACCGCCTCCCGGAAGGGGAGGGGTTTGACGGTGCGCTGGACGTGTGCGGCCGCGAGATCCCATGCTATATCCTGGACAGCGCCCGGCAGAGCGAAGCCATGACCGTAATGCCCATGACCGAGGGGCTGTGCCTCAGCCCGGATGGGATGCTGGTGCTTTTTGAGTCCGGCTCCAGCCGGTACAGCGACGGAAAGTACCGCACCGACCACGTGTGGGAGCTGAAGGACTGATAGGCGCGAAAAAGGGAGAGGGGACTTGGGGGACACTTCGTAAGGAGGTGTCCCCCAAAACATTTGTTAAGACAGCCGAATGTGATTGAATTGCAGGAATATTCAACACTTTGGAGGTAAATATTATGAATAAATCCACATTTGAGCTAATGGGCGGGACTTATCGCCAAGAGGGAGATTATCTTCTTCCGAATCTCTCTGTGCCAGAAATCGCGCCTATTGGCATCTGGGGCCAGCGCAGGCGGTGGTATCTACGAGAACACAGGAAAACTCTTTACAATGCCTTGTTACTCAGCGGAAAGCTGAGTAGCCACTTGGTTGACATCAGTCAGCAGGCGGAAGATATGTTTTCTCAGCTTGTAAAGCAGATGGCAGAACGAGAGGGTGTTACGGAGCAACTTAAAGCGGATAGCCAAATGGAATGGGTTGGACACATGAACAACATTCGTGGTCGGGCAATCGAAATAGTTAATGATGAGTTGATTTTATCTTAGTAAAGGCGAGCACTATAAAAGGACGCAAGGCTGTGTGCCTTGCGTCCTTTCGTGCTCTATTTATCCAACAATTTTTTCAGATTGCGCTCGGCTGTTTTCACAGATTTTCTTACAGTTTCTAAACTGCACCCCTCCATTTTAGCAATTTTGGTATATGTCAAATCGCCAAAATAATATTGAAGCAATCTGCGACGTTGCGTGTCAGAAAGTTTGGCGATTGCTGCATATAGCCTTTCTACTTCAATCCTTTCAACAACAGTTTCCTCTAAAGATACCTGGGGAGTTATCGCTCTTTTATTAAGCGTACTCTCTGTTTGTTCAGCGTGTTCATAATGCCTGTCAATTTTGTTCATATAAGAAATGTCGTCCAGCTCAAAGCGATCAAAGACATTGAATAGTGTTTCACTGATTTCTATGAACTGCCTGATACCGCTACTGTCAAGAAATGCTAAGTAGTAATGGGGAGAACTTGTTCCTCCCCCTCTGGAAAGTATCTCATAGGGGTTATCTTTTGCTTTTCTGCGTTTCGGCCTTGGGTCAAAATCAATCACGCCGCTTTCCTCCATCCAGTCTGAATTTTTTAAAATTCAGACTGGATGGAGGACTACGGCAGCCGGGGGTGCTGGAAAAGTATCCAGAAATACTTATGCAGCCCGCAAATATTTTTCCTGTGTGCCATTGTGCGGCAGCATCTTCTCTTTATTTACTTATTTTCAGGACTAAACGGCAAAATCTTACCTATTTTGCACTTGCAATGCAAACTATTCATTTTCAAAAATACAAAGCTGTTCTGCGATTTTCTGCATCTTGATATCTGTTTCAGAAAGCATATCAGCACATTCCAGTAATTCTCGGTCAATCTCCGGGCCGCAGGGCCTATCTTTCTTATAGCGCAGGCTGTGTTCCAACGCCGCCCAAGTGTCCATCGCTGTTGTACGAAGCTGCAATTCACAGATCACTTTCTGAACGCCGGTCTGAAAAGGAACAGGGACAGCGACAATCAGGTGCAGGCTCCGATAGCCGTTTGGCTTTGGTGTTTTGATATAATCCTTTTCCTGCAAAAGTTCCATGAAACCGTCCGCAAGCAGATTGTCCCGCACTTTGTAAACGTCTGCTAAATACTCGCAGATAATCCGCACTCCTGCCACATCATGCAAGTTCTCCATAATGGATTTTGTTGTGAGCGGCATCCCCCTGTTTCGCAGTTTGCGGTTGATGCTGAGAGGCTGCTTGATGCGGCTGGAAATGGAGCGGATCGGGTTGTGCTTTCCATTGGTGCCTGCTTCCTTTTCCATGATATTTAGGCGCATGGCAACACAACGGATTGCACTTTCGTACAGGGTCATTAGCTGCTTATAGTGCAGGATAAATTTTGTTAAAGCATCATCATCTGGCAGAGGAATATCCAGGATTTCGGTTCCTTCCATCATGTCTATGTCCTCATTCGCTTTCAAGCATCATCTTCCGGGAAACCCTGCCATAGAGGAACAACGCCAAACCGATGGAAAGAATATCCGCCACCGGCTGTGCCCACACAAGGCCGGTGATGCCAATAGCTGCCTGTAAAATAAACAGGGCCGGAATGAAGATGATCCCCTGACGGCTCAAATTGATAACCAGAGCAGGAGTGGCGGCTCCCATCGCTTGCAGTGTGTTAATCAGCACATAGAACACGCCGAACAAAGAGCTTGTCGTCAGCAGGATGCAGGAGAATTGTACGGCGTAGGAATAGGCGCTTGCGTCCGTCAGGAACGCCCCTACGATTTGATTGACAAACAGGTAGCAAATGACAGTCAGGGTTACCCCCAGCGCCAGCGAGAAAACCAGCGAAAAACGCAGCGCCTTTTTGAACCGCTCCCACAACTTCGCCCCCACGCAGTATCATAACCACTTTGTCGTCAATTCCGTAGGCTTGTGGAACGGCAAAAAGTTCAACTGCGGCAAGCGGGCCTACTATCAGTTTCGCCAACTATCGGACGATTTATGCAAGGAATACCAGCTTTCCACCATCAAAAATCCGAAGGGGAAAACGCCCCGAAGCATTTACTTTGCTGAAAAGAACGGCGAACCCACCAAGTACAACCTGATGCGGGAAGCCCTGGACGCTGCCCTCAAGGTCAGCGTGGACGGGAACGACCTGCGGAAAGCCCTCCGGGAGCAGGGCTATGAACTGGATGCCAACCCCGCCCACAAATACGTCACTCTGCGGCGGATCGGCAGTAAAAAGGCGGTTCGGCTCTACCGATTGGGCGAGGACTACGACCTCCCGGCCCTTCGGGAACGGATCGAGGAAAACCGCCAGCGGTACGCCTATGACCTGGGCTATCAGCGATACAAGCCCATCCCCATTCAGCGGCATCGTCCCAAACGCTTGCGGTTGAACAGTTCTTTCAGCACAGTAAAGAAGATCGGCGGTTTCCGGGGGCTGTATCTCCACTACTGCTACTGCCTGGGTATTCTGCCCAAAGGGAACAGTCGCCGCCCTCTCTCCCCGGAACTGCGGGAGGAATGCCGCCACCTGGACGCTATCAGCCGTCAGGCACAGTTGATTTGCCGGGAAAAGCTGGACACAGCGGAAGATGTTGCGGACTTTATCAGTGGAAAACAGGCTGAAATAAGAGAACTGGGGGCCGCTCGCCAGAAATGCTATAACCGTCTGCGCCGCTGTGAGGATGGGGATGAGATTGCCCAGATCAAGGCCCAGCGTGACCGATTGACGGCGACAATGGCTGTTTGCCGAAAGGACATCAAAACCACTGAAGGCGTACTCGCCCGGAGTGACCGGCTGAAAGAGAATTTGAAGTTGGAACAGGAGATGCAGGCCCAGCGCATGGGCCGCACCCAAGATAAACACAGGGGAAGGAGCGTTGCCAGATGAGCGCATTTCAAATCGAATTGTCAGAAAAAGAATGGGAAATTGTTGAGGAAGTATGGGCAAAAGTGGAACAGGAAACCGCCTATCTTGCTACGTTGAGCCAGGAACAGCGCCTTTTATGGTTTCAAGAACATCAATATCCCCACCCCATCAGTTTTGAACGGGAAATCGGCGGCACCGTCTATACTGTCAACGCCCGTTTCAGTGAAAACGCCGAAACTGCGGAAAAGAAAGTAAATCGCATTCTCAATCAAAATATCACACTGTAAAGTGTTGAAGTTTTGCGCCGGGTGTGATATGATAAAGCTATCCTGCAATTCATATCACATCCGGCTGCGGAAAGGAGCATATTTTGAAGAAAAAGCAGCCAAATAGTCAGAGAATTACAGCATTATACGCTAGATTGTCCCGTGACGATGAGAAAGAGGGCATCTCCGGCAGCATTCAGAATCAAAAGGCCATTTTGGAGAAGTTCGCCGCAGACAATCATCTGCCCAATCCCCGGTTTATGTTTGATGACGGCTATTCTGGAGTTACGTTCGCAAGGCCGGCATTCATGGAGATCATGGAGTTAGCTGAACAGGGTCTTGTGGCAAACCTTGTTGTCAAAGACCATTCCAGGTTGGGCCGGAACCGCCTTGTGGTGGGCCAGCTTCTGGAAGAAGATTTTGTCCGGCTGAATGTACGGTACATCGCCATCATGGACAACATCGACACCGCCAACGGGGTAAGCGACATTGTTCCAATGCAAGACCTGTTCAATGAATGGCACGCAAAAAATACCAGCGATAAGGTTCGCCGTGTCATGCAGAGCCGTGGTAACGCCGGGATACCGCTCACCACTAATGTCCCCTATGGCTACAAGAAAGACCCAGAGGACAAAAACAAGTGGCTAGTAGACGGGCCAGCGGCGGAGGTGGTACAGCGGATTTTCCGAATGAGTGTGTCCGGCCTGGGGCCTACCCAAATCGCCAAGGAACTGCGTTCTGAGGGCGTGTTGACCCCCAGCGAGTATCTTCACAGCATTGGCGTAAACTGCCCCGTCAAGCCCCCTGTGTACCCGCACAACTGGTGTTCTTCCACTGTGGCCGATATTCTGGACAGGCAGGAGTACACCGGCGACACGGTGAATTTCCGCTCTTTCAGACAGTCCTTTAAGTTGAAGAAGCGGCTGGACAAGCCCCAGGAGGAATGGAAGATATTTCCCGATACCCACCCCGCCATCATTGACCGGGAGACTTTCGCCCTCGTCCAAGACCTCCGGCAACACCGCCGCAGGCCAGATCGTACCGGCATCGTGAGTATGTTTTCTGGCTTGCTCTACTGTGCCGACTGTGGTGAGAAGCTGTATTACAGCAGTACCAATAACTATAAGCGAGAGGGAGCTTTCTTCTTCTGTTCCAGCTATCGTAAAAATTCCAGTGTATGTTCTGCTCACTATATTCGGGAACGTACCGTGGAGCAGTTGGTGTTAGAGGGCCTGCAAAGGCTGTTGTGGTACATCCAGGTCTATGAAAAGCGGTTTGCTCAGGAGCAGATGGAACGGTTTGGACTGCGAGAGAAAAAGGAGTTGACCGCCAGGGGCCGGGAGTTGGACAAGGCCAAACAGCGGGTGGTGGAGATTGACCAGCTTATCCAGAAAAGCTATGAGGACATGAGCAAGGGCTTGTTATCCGAGGAACGCTTTGCCACGCTATCCGTGTCGCTGGAAGCCGAACAGAAGCAGTTGAAAGCGGCGATTCCTGAAATGGAAACCAGCTTGGAGGCCACCACGGATAGGGCCGCTGACTTGCAGCGGTTCATTGATCGGGCCAGACAGGTGACACGGCTGACGGAGTTGACGCCTGAAATTGTCCACGAGTTCATTGACAAAATCGTGGTGTCCAAGCCTGACAAAGTAGACGGCAAGCGGCACCAGCGGGCGGACATCTACTACAACACTATTGGTTTGTGGGTAGCGCCGGAGCCGGAAACGCTGGAACGAGAATATCTGACCTACTATAATTCCATGCAGAAGCGTAAGAAAAAGACAGCGTAGCCGAAGCTACGCCATCCAAATAGGTAACTTGTCATTTGCGGCCCCCGCCGTCCGGGGCAACTTCCTTACGGGAGTTGCCCCGAGGCGGGGGGCTCGTTTTTATTTGGAGGGGAGGATCGCCGCAATCGCCCCGGCGAAATTGCTGATGGGCATGGTCTGGAGCACCACCCGGCCCGGGCCGGTGACTACAGTGTTGAACAGCCCCTCGCCGCCGAACAGCACGTTCTTGACCCCCTTCACCGACTGCACGTCCACGGAGCAGGTGGCGTCGATCATGGCCAGGTTTCCGGTGTCAACCACAATCTGCTGGCCCGCCGCCAGCTCGTACTCCACGGCGGAGCCATCGATCTCCAAAAACGCGGTGCCGTGGCCGGACAGCTTCTGGAGGATGAAGCCCTCGCCGCTGAAGAAGCCGGACATCCCCTTCTTCTGGAAGAACACGGACAGCTCCACCCCCTGCTCGGAGGCCAGGAAGCCGGACTTCTGCACCACGATGGGGTGGTCCGGCGTAATCTCCACCGCCCGGATGGAGCCGGGGAAGCTGGACGCGAAGGCGATCATGCCGGGGCCGCCCTGGGCGGTGTAGATGTTCTGGAACATGGACTCGCCGGAGAACATCCGGCCGAAGGCCTTGCCGATGCCGCCCGCGCTGGTTTTCATCTCCATGTTGGGGGACATCCAGCACATGGATCCCTTCTCCGTAATCATGGACTCGCCCGATTCCACGTCGCAGATCACCACGGGCATGGGCTCTCCGGTAATGTTATAGCGCATAAGACGTTTCACTCCTTATTTCAATCAATCTCCGGACCGGATCAGCCCTTCAGCCCCTCCGCCCAGGCGGCGTACCGTTCCACCTTCTGGTCGCAGTCCTCCCGGCTGGCCCCCTGGGCCAGAATGTACACCTTCACCTTGGGCTCGGTGCCGGAGGGCCGCACGATGACGGAGGTGCCGTCCGCCAGCTCGTACCGCAGCACGTTGGAGCCGGACAGCTCCATGGCGGTTTTCTCCCCGGTGGCGGCGTCCACCACGCTGCCGTCCTGGTAGTCCTTCCAGGTCTTCACCGTCTCGCCGCCGATCTCCTTGGGGGGATTGGCCCGCAGGCCCGCCATGAGGGCCGCCATCTTCTTCAGCCCGTCCAGCCCCGGCATCACCAGGTTCAGGGTGCGCTCGCCGTAATTGCCGTACTTCTCATACAGGGCCAGCAGCGCGTCGTACAGCGTCATGCCCTTCCCGGCGTAGTACGCCGCCATCTCGGTGAGGGCCACCGCGGCAGTCACCGCGTCCTTGTCCCGGACGTAGCTGCCCAGCATATAGCCGTAGCTCTCCTCGTAGGACATGATCACGTTCCCCTGGCCGGAGCTTTCCAGCTGGTCCTTCTTCTGGGCCAGGAACTTGAACCCGGTGAAGGTGTCATAGCACTTCAAGCCGTTGACCTCGGCGACCTTCCGGGCCATCTCGGTGGTGACGATGGTTTTCAGGGCCGTGGGGTTGGCGGGCATTTTCCCGGTGCGCTGCTTGGCCCCGATGAGGTAGTCCAGCAGCAGCACCCCGGTCTGGTTCCCGGTGAGCACCTTGAACCCGTCCCCGGCCCGCACCATGATGCCCACCCGGTCAGCGTCCGGGTCGGAGCCCAGGATGAAGTCCGCGCCCTCCTGGTTGGCCAGCTCCACCGCCAGATAGAAGCCCTCCGGGTTCTCCGGGTTGGGGGAGGCCACGGTGGGGAAGTTCCCGTCAATCACCATCTGCTCAGGCACGCAGATCACGTGCTTCATGCCCAGCCGCTTCAACGCCTCGGGGATGAGCTTGTAGCCGGTGCCGTGGAAGGGGGTGTACACCATCTTGAAGGTGTCCGCCACGGCGTCCACCGCCGCCTGGTCGTTCACCTGCTCCATCACGTTGGCCAGGAATTTTTCGTCCGTCTCCGCCCCCATGATGGTGATCAGGCCGTCCGCCACCGCCTTGTCATAATCCGCCACGGTCACGTCGAACACGTCCGACCGGGCCATGATTTTAGCCACCTGGTCGGCGTGGCTGGGGGGGAGCTGGGCCCCGTCCTCCCAGTACACCTTGTAGCCGTTGTACTCCTTGGGGTTGTGGCTGGCGGTGATGTTGATGCCCGCGATGCAGCCGTACTCCCGGATGGCGAAGGACAGCTCCGGGGTGGGGCGCAGGGACTCAAACAGCCGCACCGGAATGCCCGCCGCCGCCATGATGCAGGCGGCCTCCCTGGCGAACACGTCGGAGTTGTTCCGGCAGTCGAAGCACACGGCCACGCCCTTTTTCACCGCTTCGGGACCCTCGTTGAGGATCACCTTGGCGAAGGCCTGGGTGGCGTGGCGGATGACGTGGATGTTCATCCGGTACAGGCCCACCCCCATGGTGCCCCGCAGCCCGGCGGTGCCGAACTCCAGCTGGGAGAAGAACCGGGACTCGATCTCCTTCTCGTCCCCGGCGATGGCGGACAGCTCCGCCTTTTCCTCCGCCGACAGGGCGGGAGAATTGAGCCACAGCTCATAGGTTTGTTTGTAGTCCATTGGATTTGTCCTCCTGATATATTAAAATAGGGGTATTCTTCGTTGTAGGGGCCGATGTCCTCATCGGCCCTTGAAAAGGGAGCGGAGGGCGGATGAGGACATCCGCCCCTACGGCGTCCCCGTCTTAGAACCTGTATTCACAGCCGAGGATGCCGTCGGGGCGAGGGATTGTTCCGTCAGGCAAGGCGAATTTTCGCCGGAATACTTTGTGTATTGCAAGAAAATTCAACGCGGCATGGCGGAAAAAGACCCGGCCAGATGGCGTTTGAGGCTGTGAATACAGGTTCTTAAAACGCGAAATTGCCGTCCACAAACACCGGGATCTCCCGCCCGTCCCGGGTGGTCCCCACGATGGACAGATCCTTTGTCCCCACCATGAAGTCCACATGGGTGATGGAGCGGTTCAGCCCCGCCGCCTTCTGCTCCTCCGGGGACATATCCTCGCCGCCCTTCACGCAGCTGGGGTACGCCTCGCCGAAGGCCAGATGGCAGGAGGCGTTTTCGTCGAACAGGGTGTTGTAGAACAGGATTCCCGTATTGCGGATGGGGGAGTCGTAGGGCACCAGGGCCACCTCGCCCAGGTAGTGGGCACCCTCGTCGGTGTCGATGGTCCGGCGCAGGTATTCCTCCCCCTCCCCGGCGTGTACGTCCACGATGCGGCCCTCCTGGAAGTCCAGGCAGAAGTCCTTCACCAGATTGCCGTCCATGGCCAGGGGCAGGGCGGCGTATACCCGGCCCTCCACCCCGTCCCAGCGGGGGGCGGTGAAGATCTCCTCGGTGGGGATGTTGGGCAGGAACTCCACCCCCGCCGGGGTGTGGTCGGTGGCCCCGGCCCACAGGTGGTTGTCCGGCAGGCGCACCGTCAGATCGGTGCCCAGGGAACTGGCGTAGCGCAGGGAGGCGAACTGATAGCCGTTGAGCAGCTCCACCCGGCGGCGCACGGAGACGGCGTGGGCTTTCCACCGCTCCACCGCCTTGCCGTCCCCGGTGATCCGGCACACGGAGAAGATGGCGTCCCACAGGGCGTCCATGGCCTCCTCCCCCTTCTTGTTCGGGAACACCTTTTCCGCCCAGGCCGGGGTGGGGTGGGCACCCACGCACCACTGGAATTTGTTGGCGGTCAGCGCGTCGAAGTAGGGCTTGGTGGGGGGGCCGGACGCCTTCCGGCGGGCCTGGATGCGGGCGGGGTCCACCCCCTTCAGCAGCTCCGGGTTGGAGCCGGTGAAGGACAGCCGGGGGGACTTCTGCTCCAAAAACCAGTCCACCCGGGCCTTCATATAGCTGGGGTATTCCTCGAACACGGCCCCGTCCGCCCGGAGGAAGCTCTCCCGGGTGGTGAAGTCGTCCCCGTAGTAGGGCACCACGTTCCGCGCCCCGCAGTCATAGCAGGCGGACACGCACATCCGGGTGAGGGCGGCATACTCCACGTTGCTCTCGATGCTGGGGGTCTGCCCCGGCTGGACGTTCAGTCCCACCTCCACCAGCAGGCGGGCGTATTCGCTGAGCTTGGCTTCAAAATCTGGAACCATTGGTATCGTCTCCCTTTCAACAGCGGGCATTTTGCCGGAAATCTCCAGCTCCGTCCCATGATATATGGAAAGTATACCATATTCAAGGGGGAAACACAATTCGATTTGCATTTTTTTCTGGGCCGTACTATAATATTATCTAAATTTGTGCTTCCCGCCCTGCCGGGGCCGGAATCCCGAAAAAAGGAGACGCCGCCTATGCTCACCACCATCATCCCCCAGGGGTACGCCCCCCTGTTGAACCTGTACGATACCCAGAAGGCCATCGGCCTGCTCAAGCGGCTGTTCGAGGACGATCTGGGCGGCTCGCTGAACCTGCGCCGGGTGTCCGCGCCGTTGTTTGTGGAGGCGTCCACCGGGCTGAACGACGATCTCAACGGCGTGGAGCGGGCGGTATCCTTCGACGTGCCCGACGCGGGGCGGGACGCCCAGGTGGTCCACTCCCTGGCCAAATGGAAGCGGATGGCCCTCCACCGCTACCAGTTCTCCGTGGGGGAGGGGCTGTACACCGACATGAACGCCATCCGCCGGGACGAGGAGCTGGACAACCTCCACTCCGTCTACGTGGACCAGTGGGACTGGGAGAAGGTCATCACCCCGGAGGACCGGAACGAGGACTACCTCAAGTACACGGTCCGCTCCATTGTGGGCGCGGTGTGCGACACCTGCGACGCCCTCCGCCGGGCCTTCCCCCAGCTGAACGTGAAGCTGAAGCGGGAGGTGTCCTTCATCACCACCCAGGAGCTGGAGGACCTGTACCCCGCCCTCACCCCCCAGGAGCGGGAGACGGCCTTCCTCCGGGAGCACAAGACCGTCTTTCTCATGCAGATCGGCAAGACCCTGAAGAGCGGGTCCCGCCACGACGGCCGGGCCCCGGACTACGACGACTGGGAGCTCAACGGAGATATCCTCATGTGGAACGACGTGCTGGACCGGGCCTTTGAGATCAGCTCCATGGGCATCCGGGTCAACGAGGAGAGCCTGGCCCGGCAGCTGGAGCTGGCGGGGTGCCAGGACCGGCGGGAGCTGCCCTTCCACCGGATGCTCCTGGACGGCCAGCTGCCCCTGACCATGGGCGGCGGCATCGGCCAGAGCCGGCTGTGCATGCTGATGATCGGCTGCTGCCACATCGGCGAGGTCCAGGTGAGCCTGTGGGACCAGCAGACACTGGACATCTGCGAGGAAGCGGGCGTACAATTACTGTAAAGAAAAGAGGAGATCATCTTGGACAATCCTGTCTTGGCCAATCTGGAGCCGAAAAGTGTATTCCGTTTTTTTGAGGAGCTGACCCGCATTCCCCACGGCTCAGGGAATACCGCCGCTGCCAGCGAATGGGCGGCGAACTTTGCGAGAGACCGGGGCCTGCGCTGCCGGCAGGACGGACTGGGGAACGTGGTTATCTGGAAAAACGCTTCCCCCGGCTATGAAACTCATCCGGCTGTCATTTTACAGGGCCATTTGGACATGGTCTGCGTAAAGGAGAGGGGCGTGGACCACGATTTTGAGAGGGAGCCTCTGGACCTGACGGTGGACGGAGACTGGGTGAAGGCCCGGGGCACCACACTGGGCGGGGACAACGGCGCGGCCGTCGCTCTGATTCTGGCCCTGCTGGACAGCCGGGACGCTGCCCACCCGCCCATTGAGGCGGTTCTGACCGTGGACGAGGAGGTTGGACTGCTGGGGGCCAACGGCCTGGACTGCTCAGATCTGGCGGGGCGGAAGCTCATCAACCTCGACAGCGAGGACGAGGGCGTGCTTACCGTCAGCTGCGCCGGAGGATCCCGGTGCGACATTGTGAAAGAATTTTCCATGGAGGAGGCGGAAAGCGCGGTGTGCCGTCTGACCGTTTCCGGCGGCCAGGGGGGACACTCCGGAACGGAGATCGGCAAAGGGCTGGCCAACGCCAACAAGCTGCTGGGCGCCTGCCTGAAAAAAATGGAGGGCATCCGTCTGATCTCCCTTTCCGGCGGCTTGCAGGACAACGCCATCCCCAAGGAGGCGGAGGCGGTGTTCCTGGCGGAGGACCCGGCGGAGGCGGAAGCCGTGAGAAAGCGCTTTGAGAGCGAAACCTGCGCCGCTTTTGCGGCAACGGAGCCAGGGCTGTCCATTACGCTCAGTTCCCTCCCGCCGGAGCGCCGTCAGGCTCTTTCCCCGGAGGACACGGAGACAGCCCTCTCTCTTCTGAATGACTATCCCAACGGCGTACAGGCCATGAGCGAGGATATTCCCGGTTTGGTGCAGACCAGCCTGAACATCGGCATTCTAAGGCTGGAGGAGGGCAGAATGGAGCTATCCAGCTCAGTGCGCAGCAGCGCGGCGGCGGAAAAGGCGGCGCTGTGCACACAGCTGGAACGGCTGGCTGCCCGGTACGGCGGCAGCTTTTCCCAGCGGGGCGAATATCCGCCCTGGGAATACCGGAAGAATTCCCCCCTGAGGGACGCGATGCTTCGGGTTTACCGGCAGATGGCCGGCAGGGAAATGAAGGTGGAGGCCATTCACGCCGGTCTGGAGTGCGGCCTGTTCGCGGGGAAAATGCCGGGACTTGATGCGGTATCCATCGGTCCGGATCTCAGAGACGTTCACAGCGCCAGAGAGCGGATGTCGGTATCCTCCGTGGGGAGGACATGGGCGTTTCTTCTGGCAGTTCTGAGAGAGCTGTAACGCTGCATCCCGGCGGCCTGGCCTGAAGCGATGGGAGACGAATGAAACGTTTGCTGCCCTCCGGACAGCAAAGAAAGGAATATGTTATGAAGTTTACAGAAATGCCCTACACCCACCCCAACCTGGAGGAATTCCAGACCTCTGCCGGCGAGCTGCTGGAACAAATCCGCGCGGATCTTAAAGAGGAGCTTTGGCAATGGTTTGACGAGGTGTTTAACCTGCTGAAAGCTAAATGGATGATATAAACTATATAACTATATATTAAGGAAGGAAAAAAATTTTATGCTTGATAAATTTGCCAATCTAAATGATGAAAACCTAAACCCAATGGATGAAATTCTGTTGGAAGAACAGTTGATGAACAGCCTGCTGGAAGAACAACCACAGGCCAAGCTGCTGCACGGCAAGCCGGTGGCCGAGTCTATTATGGATGACAACCTTTCCCGCTGTATTCGTTTGAACAGCCAAAAACGCCCGCCCACGTTGGCCGTGTTCCGGGTGGGCGAACGCCCTGATGATATTTACTATGAAAACTCCATCAAGCGGCATTGCGAGCAGGTGGGCGTGCGTTGCCAAACGATGACTCTGCCGCCAACCATTCGGGAGGATGAATTTGCCGCCATCTTAACGCAAGCGGTGCAGGACCACACCATTCACGGCATTTTCTTTTTCAGCCCGCTGCCGCCCAATCTGAATGAGGCGCATTTGCGCAGCTTAATTCCGCCTGCCAAGGATGTGGACTGCCTATCCAACGCCGCCCAAGCAGCCCTTTATCTGAACCAGCCCGGCGCATTTGCCCCCTGCACGCCGGCGGCGGTGATGGAAATGCTGCGCTTTTACCAAATCCCCATTGCGGGCAAACAGGCCGTGGTGCTGGGCCGCGCTCTGGTGGTGGGCAAGCCGCTCTCCCAGC
>OFFG01001290.1_pt1 | contig 15450 bp, 10 predicted proteins | sample 1521331 | NCBI WGS metagenome assembly OFFG01 (sample SAMEA3504129, study PRJEB24116) | mouse gut metagenome | biome: mouse gut; feature: mouse-associated habitat; material: faeces | place: Denmark | collected 2011 | reverse complement strand
AAGATACGGGCACAGCGCAACAAGGAATATTTCGAATATGCCGGAGCGGCCGGCGGTTATATGGACATTTACGGGTATCCTTATTGCCGGGGACGCATTCTGCATATAGTAGAAAAAGACGAAGCCCAATATGATACGCCTGCCGATATCCTCTGGGCAACAGGGGCCTGCCTATTTATCCGTACCGCCGTCTATAAAGAAGTAGGCGGCCTCGATGCCGGTTTCTTTGCCCATCAGGAGGAGATAGATATGTGCTGGCGGTTACGTTCGCGGGGGTATCGGCTGGTATATACGCCCCAATCGGTCGTTTATCATGTCGGAGGGGCGACTTTGCAGGTGGAGAGTCCCCGCAAGACTTTCCTCAACTTCCGCAATAACCTGCTGATGCTTTACAAGAACCTTCCCGAAAAAGACCTGAAGCCTGTTATGCGTGCCCGCTTCTGGTTGGATTATATAGCTGCTACGAAATTCCTGTTATGCGGCCATATTCAAAATGCCAAAGCTGTATATGAGGCCCGTAAAACCTTTTTCGATATGAAACCGGAATATGAAGAGAAACGCAGGGAGAACCTGGCAAAGACAACGCTTCCGATTATCCCGGAACTGATGCGCAGCAGCCTAATCCTCGCTTTCTATTTGAAAGGGAAAAAGAAATACTCCGACCTTTAAGTTCTTTCTTCATAATATCTAAGTGGAAAGGATATGACATCTAACCTTTTTTGTCAGGACTTTTAGAAAAGAAAGATTAAGCATACATATATGTAAGGCATGCTTTACATATCCGAAAGTTTAACCTTACATATTTGTAACGTATATATTACATATTTAAAAGTCATAACAAAAGGGATTAATTGTCAGGACCCAAAAGGATAAAACCAGTAATGAACCGGCTTAAGGAAGCAGAGAGATAATATCCCACAACGAATCGACAGTAAAGAACCGCGGGTTTACGACAGGCTCATCCACCTTTTCATGTTCCCAGGTGGTGTGGTAAGGAATATGAACGGCATAACTGCCAAGTTCCAAAGGCGGGAGGATATCAGAACGGACAGAGTTGCCAATCATCAGAAATTCTTCGGGACGAATATCCAAATGCTTCAACAGCAGACGGTATTCACGGTCGGTCTTATCGCTCATGATCTCGACGTGATGGAAAAGATGCTCGATACCTGAGCGGCGCAGTTTCTGTTCCTGGTCGAGCAAGTCGCCTTTGGTCACAACAATCAGACGGTAACGGCCAACCAACGCATTCAGTGTCTCCTCCACTCCATCCAGCAGTTCTACCGGCTTGGTGAGTTGTTCCTTTCCCAGGGCCAGGATTTGCTCCAGTACGTTTGCCGGGACTTTACCGCCGGTAATACGGATAGCTGTTTCCAGGACAGACAAGATATAAGCCTTTACCCCGTAACCGTAAAGAGGCATGTTGCGGCTTTCCGTGCGGAACAGTTCAGCCGAGACAGTTTCGCCGTCTACATAGGGAGCAAGCAAAAGACGGAGTTTTTGCTCCGTCTCCAGAAAATAAGTTTCGTTTACCCAAAGTGTGTCGTCGGCATCGAAGCCGATCACCTGTATTCCTTCCATTATAAATTAGCTTGTTGCAATATGTCAATCATTATTGGTTTGAAACCGCTTACAAAACATTCCACGGCAATCACCATCAGGATAAGTCCCATCAGACGCATCATCACGTTATTACCCGTCTCACCCATATATTTGTTCAGCCGAGTGGAAGCACGGAGTATCAGGAAAGTGATGAAATAGACAGATGCTATCACACTCACCAACAGGATTTTCTTTATCAACGTATCCGCATCTTCCATCAGCATGATACCGTTGGCTATCGCACCGGGACCACAAAGCATCGGAATGGCGAGCGGGGTGACAGAGATATCATTTACATACGTCTTTACCTCTTCATCCTTCAGTTTTGCCTTGGAATAACGTGCTTGAAGCATGTCGAATCCGATGGTAAAGATAATAATACCACCGGCAATACGGAAACCGTTTGTAGAGATACCGAAGAACTTGAACAGGAACTGCCCCGAGAAAGTGAAAACCATCAGAGTGATAAAAGATACGATGGTGGCACGGCGCACAATGGTTTTGCGTTCATCGTCACTCATCCCGTTAGTCATCGTCAGGAAAACCGGCATAGTACCCAACGGGTTTGTCAGGGTAAAGAAAGAAGTGAAGCACAAGAGGGCAAAAGGGAGTAAGGTATCCATAATATGCTAGTTTAAAGTTATTTCATAACAAAGATCAAGCGACTGATGGTAACTGTTTCCCCTCTTGAGAGGGGATAAGGGGTGTGTTATAGTTCTGCCTAAACACTTGCTTTAACACACCCCCTGCCCCCTCTCAAGAGGGGAACAGTTACTCCTGTCACTAAATTGTTTCTATTCATCCCAGACTAAATAAGCAGATACCAACCAATGGTTCAATTTATTGCCATCTATCTCCTGAGCTTCGGGGATGCTTACGGTAAATGTATGTTCACCCGGTTGGATATCGGTCAATTCGACCTCCTCAGGCATCACATCGGAACCCGGACACCAGTTGGAACGGGAAAAATCGGAAGAAGCGACAGGCTCTTCCACTTCTTTCTCTGCATATCCTTTCTCTCCGATATAAGAGGCCAAACGTTTCTCCAACCACACGCCCGTTGCCGGATTGAAACGGCGGAAAGAGGCACAGTCATTACGCCACGGGATAAAGTTCAGCACTTCTTTGCCATCCACAGAAATAATATTGCGCTTCTGTACAAACTCGTCGCCACCACTATGACCACCATGTCCGGTAACGATATATTTCAGACGCACGTTCTTTGCTCCTTCCGGAACGGTAAAGCCGGTCGACACATCTTTACGGGCAAAAATATCAGGATAAGACTGACCGATATAGTAAACCGTATTCATCAACGGTTCCACATGTCTTTTAGGCAATGCGTCACAGGTTATATCCGATTCGTCCACATCAATGGTAACACTGGCAATATATCCTTCGGGAGTCCAGGTATCGATAAAGACACCTACATAAGCCCCGCCTTCCAGTAAAGGATACAGGTCGGTGATATTCTGCTCCCAGCTCACACTATCGGCCCACTGGTCGATATAAACAGGCTTGCGTTTGCTACTCAGGCTATCGTCTGCACTGCTGTAATGACCGACACCGAACGGGGTCATAAAACGCATCAGTTCGACAGTCGGTTCATAATCCTCACCGGAAACAATACCAATCAAGTTTTCCAATTTCGTACTGTCTACTGCAGGGAATTGCTTCTCTCCTTTTGCTATGTTCAGCAGATTGATAGCCGACTCTTTGGGAAGGATAAAACAGGAACCGGACTTATCCCAACGGTCACCATTGGAGGCGATTGTTACTTTCAGGTTCACAGAAACATTGCGTTTATAGTCGGGCAATGTAACCTTCTTCAGGATGATACGTCCATTTACCAGATGGTAGATGCTGTCTGCTCCCGATTCACTGTAACCGGCATACTGGTCCGGGGCGAACTTCACCGGAGTGTCGTGAAATACCTGCACGGAATAATCTCCCATCGCCGGTAATTCCCGGTGGCCGCATGCTGTCAACAGCATCGCACCGGCCAATGAGAATGATACTAAGATTTTCTTTGTCATTGTTGTTTAGAATTTAGTAAGTTCCTTAATCAGTTGCTTCTGTCCGGTTACTTTATCGGCGTGGATACAAGGGCCGGTTACACACCCGCCTTCGCAGGCCATCACTTCGATAAACTGTGCCGGAGCCTTTCCCGTCTTAGCATAAGCACGAAGCAGGGCGACGTTCTTCTTTGTCAGGTTAGCTACCTGTACGGCATTTACCTGTTCTTCTTTCAGATAGACTTTCACGGCATTTATCACACCGCCGCTCTGGGCAAAGCCATGTGCTTCACGCACGGAATTATAGAGGACGGAGAACGGTTTCGCTTCTTCCACCTTTATACCCAGGCCTTCCAGCACCGAACCGATTTCCTCGAAAGTCAGCGTAAAGTCGACTGCCGGGTCCATCTTTACTTCTTTACGTTTAGCAACACACGGGCCGATGAAAACGACTTTGGCGTCCGGATGTTTTTCTTTCACGAGACGGGCCGTATAATACATCGGGGAACCGGTTGAAGAGATATATTTCTTCAGGTCCGGAATATGTTTCTCTGCCAGCTGGACATACGACGGGCAACAGCTGGTCGTCATGAACGGTTGTCCTTCTTCCAGCTTTTCCTTCAGTTCTTCCGCTTCCCGGCGGGTCGTTTCCATCGCCCCCTGGGCGACTTCCACAATCTCCTCAAATCCCATTGCCTTAATCGCTCCGTACACACTTTCCACCGGTGCACTGAATTGTGCCAGGATGGAAGGGGCCACGATGGCAATCATCTTCTCCTTATTGCGCAAACGTTGCAGTATATCAAACACTTGTGATATTTCGAAGATAGCACCGAAAGGACAGGCATTGATACATTTACCGCAGTAAATACATTTCGATTCATCGATATGCTCCACGCCGTATTCATCTTTGCTGATAGCCTTGACCGGGCAAACTTCTTCACAAGGAATCGGTATATAAACAATTGCATGGTAAGGACAGTTCTGGTGGCATTTGCCGCAACTGATACAAGTGTCATGGTCAATCCGCGCCTGTCCGTTCTTTTTGAACTGGATGGCGTCTTTCGGACAGTTCATATAACAGCTACGCGCCACACAACCACGGCAGAGGTTCGTTATTTCATAGTTTACCTGTACACAGGAGGAACATGCTTCATCCACCACGCACATCAGGTTCTCTTTCTTGTTTTCCGAACGGAGCAGCGCCCGTTTAGCATACTCGGAGAGCGGTGTCAGTTCGTCAACTTCGTCCTGCATATCAAAACCCAGAAGAGGAAGTGTCTTATATTTCCATACGGCACGTTCTTTATGTACGCAGCAACGGCCTATTACTTTCGATTTACGGGGACTCAACTCTATGGGCAAACGGTCAATCTCGTCGAGCAGACGATTTTCCTTCCAAAGTTTAACTAACTTCGCCATCAATCCGTGGCGGACAATCATTACGTTGTTGGTAAATGCCATGGTGTTTTGTTTATTTGTGCTTTAATAATGCAAAGATAGAGAAAGTTATCCAAATACTAACCGTAGCTCTCCCTTAGAATTACAGAGGCGCTGTAAACATCGCCTCCAAAAGGCGGGTTCAACTTGGAGAGTTTCAGTTCGATAGCCAGAAGTTGCGGAAAAGTATCCTTCAAGGCTGCCAGGATACGTCCCGCCGCATGTTCCAGTAATTTGGAAGGGATAGCCATTTCACGCTTTACAACTTCGTAGACAACGGCATAATTTATCGTATCTTCCAGGTCATCGCTGGCTACCGCCTTTTCAAGGGGAGCCGTCAATACAAGATTTACCACAAACGTATTGCCGACACGTGTCTCCTGAGGGGAGACCCCATGACAGGCGTAAAATTTCATGGTTTCCAGTTCTATTTGTACTGTCATTTTTCGTTATTTTATCTGTAAAAGTAGATAAAGTAAACCTTTCTGCAAAAAAATAGTCTATATTTGCGATTAAGCAAACAAACTATTTATGATGGGAATAAAACAAAAAGATGAAAACTCTGCCGGTGGCCTACATAACACCCTCGCCGCCGGAACAAACGTAAAAGGTAATATTATTACAGAAACCGATTTCAGATTAGACGGACAGGTAGATGGCGACATCAATTGTAGCGGAAAAATCGTAGTCGGTCCCAAAGGACGTGTAGTAGGCAACATTATTTCTACCAATGCCGAAGTCCTTGGCGAAGTGGAAGGTTCCGTACGTGTCACCGAAAAACTGGTACTGAAAGCTACCGCAAATATTAAAGGAGACGTGTTTGCCCAGTCGCTGGAAATAGAGCCGAATGCCCGTTTCAACGGTGTTTGCAACATGTCATCCGATATGACGAAGAAAACAAAAGCCCAGTAATTTACCGGGCTTTTTACTTTTATAGACTGTTACTTATTTTCTTCCTGAGGCAACAATCAGTTGCGCAACCTTATCATTAAACTCCTCTTTCATCAACAGACTTTCCAACGGTATATGCATCCGGTAGCACCAGTAATGGTTTGAGTTGGCCGGGACATTGATTCGTTCGGCTTCGATGTCTTTCCTCTTCACCGTATCGTCAATAGCAAACCAATCCTGTAAAGGAATAATAGTCAGCATAGAGTTTGTTGCCAGATGGTTTGTGATAATCCGGGAGGCAATTTCCGATGAACATTCCCCGGGAGCCTGCCCTTCATAATGCAATACATTATTATAATAGCGCTGTATCTTTTCGCGATCTTCCTTCCACCAGTTGCGGAGCGGTGACATATCATGGGTAGATGTAGTACAAACAGAATTATACGGCAGACTGAACAAATCGGAAAACTCCCGCTGAGGAGTCTTTGGCATCCGTTCAATCTCCAGGCTCAGAATCTGTAACTTGTTCATTACATCAGGTACCGATTCGGGAATCATCCCAAGGTCTTCCCCGCACACCAGCATATTGGTACTGCCCACTAAAGGAGTCAGCCGCTTGAATGCCTGTGCCTTCCAAAAGTCGTTATGACGGTGATAGAAGAAATCCCAATACAGCTGGTCGAAGGCATACTTTTCGGATGTATTCAATTCACTATATATATAGGAATGGCTGGCTGAAATACGCGGATGGAATTTTTCCTTTTCCTGTGGGTCACGCAAAAACAACACTTCATTGGCTATGGCAAACAATCCGTCTTTTATGCGTAAAGAGACTTCGTCTGTTTTCCCATCGAATATGGCTTCTATCTTCCGTTGCGTATCACAGAATGATTTCAGGACGAAATGATTGGATGAAGACTGTGCCAGATAAGTACCTTCTACCTCTTCTGCCAAATCGCCGAACAACTCGGGCAGGAACTTTCGGTTAATATGCGGTGTAGTAAAACGTGCTTCATTGAAAGTTAATCCGTACTGTTCAATCTCTTCCCGGGTAAAAGGCAAAGCTGGATTAAAATGTCCGCAAAGGCCTTGTATATAATCCAATGGGACTTCCCAGATACGGAAAAAGCCTAAGATATGGTCGATACGGAAACAGTCAAAATAGTCGCTCAACTTATGGAAACGTTTCTTCCACCAGGAGAAATGGTCTTTCTCCATAATATCCCAGTTATAAGTCGGAAATCCCCAGTTCTGTCCATTGACAGAGAAGTCGTCGGGCGGAGCTCCTGCCTGGCCGTTCATATTGAAATACTGTGGTTCTGTCCAGGCATCGATACTGGTACGATTCACTCCGATAGGGAGGTCGCCTTTCAGGACAATGCCATTCTTACGGGCATAGTCGGATACCGACTTGAATTGAGTATGTAATATGTATTGCAGGAAATAATAAAAGGATATCTCCGGATAGGCGCCGCTGTCTTCCGAGCAAAGTTCGCGTATCTGAGACTTATTATAGATTGCATTCTTATCCCACTTCGTAAAGTCGGAAGTCTGGTACTTCTCACGCAGATAACTGTAAGCGGCATAAGGCATCAGCCAGGATTGGCTTTGTTCAAAAAACTCATGGTATTCCGGACTCGACAGAATGGCTTGTCCTTCCTGACTGAAGAACTCACGGCAATAAGCCAGCTTATATCCTACCGCCGCTTCATAATCGACAAAATCTTTTGCATTCAGCTCTTCCTGTTTTGCCTTGTAGAAGGCAACCCTGTCTGCATCCTTCAGTTCGCCCATCAAAGGCAGGCTGATATACATCGGATGGAGCGCATAAACAGAAATGGCACTGTAAGGATAGGAATCCCTCCAGGTATGGCTCATCGTCGTGTCATTCATCGGCAACACCTGGATAATGCGCTGGCGGGGTTTCTTTGCCCAGTCAACCAACATACGGAGGTCTCCCAAATCACCGACACCGAATCCTTGTTCCGAACGTAAAGAGAATACAGGGATAACTGTCCCCGCACACCGCCACAACGGTAAGTTATCACGAAAAGACAGACCGGAAACCACTACTGTTTCTCCGAAATCCTGCGGAGGCAAGTTCAGCTTCCTGTTTTCGTCTTCCTCCCAATATAATGGTTGGTGTTTGTCATTATCATATACCAGGAACTTATATTCCAACGGATAAATGATATCATTGGCATCCAGGTCGATATGCCAGTCGGGAAAGGTATCGCAACTAAGTATCAACGCTTTATCCGGATGCCAGTTTCCCAGGCATTCCTGGTTTCCGGTGATGGCAACACTCTGCCATTTCTCCACCCGGGGAGCCGATATCTTGATTGTCAGCTTCTTTCCGCTCTTAACAACTCTTTCATATGTATTACAGGGATGTGCAAACAGACTTTTAGTAAAAGCCGACGAGTAGAATGCCAGATTAGCCGGACGTATCTGCCAGTAGTCATATAAAGTATAATGATTGGCATGTCCTTCAAATGTGACCTGATGATTTTTCTCCCACTCTTCAAATATCTGCTTATCGTTTATACTTAAAAAGTAGCGGTATTCTATGGTCTGTTGCGGCGATGTAAGTTCCAACTCCAGCTCAAGCTGCCAGTTTCCATCCCCTTTGTAGTTCATCTCTTTAGCCAAAGCAGGCTCCCATGAGCCAAGCTCCGGAAGAGACCCTACTATACATAACTTCTGTCCCCAAACGGTATGGAAGTTTATATTAAAGGTGACTTTCATGTGTATCAAATTTAGTTCCGGAGACGAAGGTATAAAAAATGCGGGGAAAATCCCCGCATTCCTATAAAAATATTTGTTATGTTACGCTTATCCACACTTTGAAGCTCCACAGTTCGTACAGATCAGACACCCTTCCTGATAGATAAGGGTTTCCAGACCACAGTTCGGACACACCTGTCCTTTTACTTCCGTACCATTCGGCAGATACTTCTTCAATGCACGTTCAACCCCATTCTTCCAGGTATTGATCGATTCATTGTTCAGTTCCATTCCCTGAACCAACTTGATAACCTGGTCGATAGGCATGCCGTAACGCAATACGCCGGAGATCAGTTTCGCATAGTTCCAGAATTCGGGATCAAACTTTCCGTCCAGACCTTCGATAGTCATCTTGTAACCACGCTTGTTCTTGAACTGGAAATCATAATGTTTCTTGCCGTCTTCATCATAACTCTTGATAATCGTTCCTTTGGATACATTCTTCGGCAACATGATACCTTCGTCATCATCGGCAAGACCGGTAAAGATCTCATACGGACGACCGTTCAGCAAACCGACAAAAGCGATCCACTTTTCGCGGTTGTTCTGGAATTTCACTACATCAGCTTCCAGTTCACGCGGACGAGTGGAAACAATCACCGGCGGTTGCATGCAATTACAATCATCTTTCTTCTCTTTTTTCTTTTCTGTCGAGAGCAGTACACCTGAACGGGAACCGTCACGGTAAACCGTACAGCCTTTACATCCGCACTTCCATGCTTCAACATACAAAGAATCTACCAATTCTTCCGATACGTCAGCCGGCAAGTTGATAGTTACACTGATAGAATGGTCCACCCATTTCTGGATACGTCCCTGCATCCGGACTTTCTGCAACCAGTCTACATCGTTTGAAGTAGCTTTATAATAAGGTGATTTAGCTACCAACTCATCAATTTCTTCCTGGGTATATTTCTTGATAACGGAATAACCGTTAGCCTGCATCCAGGTTACAAACTTATGATGGAATACGACATATTCTTCGAATGCGTCGCCGGTTTCATCCACAAAATCGACACGCGTTTCCGCATCATTCGGGTTAACCTTACGACGACGTCTGTACACCGGAAGGAATACCGGCTCGATACCGGAAGTCGTCTGCGTCATCAAACTGGTTGTTCCTGTCGGAGCAATAGTCAGACAAGCAATGTTACGACGACCGTACTTCAGCATATCTTCATACAATCCCGGATCAGCTTCACGCAAACGGTTGATAAACGGATTCTTTTCCTCACGTTTCGAATCATAGATTTCGAAAGCGCCACGCTCTTTAGCCATCATGACGGAAGAACGATAAGCCTCCAAAGCCAATGTCTTCTGGATTTCTTCAGCACACTCTGTTGCCTCATCCGTTCCGTAACGAAGTCCCAAAGCCGCAATCATATCGCCTTCAGCAGTGATACCCACACCGGTACGACGGCCTTGCAGAGTCTTCTTCTGTATCTTTTCCCACAAATGACGTTCCGTTTCCTTCACTTCCATTGATTCCGGGTCAGAATCGATCTTTTCAAGGATCTTCTCGATCTTTTCTGATTCCAGATCGATAATATCATCCATGATACGTTGTGCCAATGCTACATGTTTTTTGAACAGATCAAAATCGAAGTAAGCATCTTTTGTAAACGGATTTACTACATATGAATAAAGATTGATAGCCAGCAAACGGCAACTGTCGTAGGGACAGAGAGGTATTTCACCACACGGATTGGTTGAAACCGTACGGAATCCCAGATCGGCATATGAATCAGGAACAGATTCACGCAAAATAGTATCCCAGAACAAAACACCGGGTTCAGCCGACTTCCATGCATTATGGATGATCTTCTTCCACAAAGCAGCCGCATCGATTTCCTTTACTGTAGTCGGTTCATTTGAATCAATCGGATATTGCTGTTTATATGAAGTTCCGCTAACAACGGAATTCATAAAATCATCATCAATCTTCACCGAAACATTTGCCCCGGTAACTTTTCCCTCAGTCATTTTTGCATCAATAAAGGACTCCGAATCCGGATGCTTAATCGATACACTTAACATCAGCGCCCCACGACGACCGTCTTGTGCAACTTCGCGTGTCGAATTAGAATAACGCTCCATAAACGGCACCAAACCAGTAGATGTAAGAGCTGAATTTTTAACAGGAGAGCCTTTCGGACGGATATGCGACAAATCATGTCCCACACCTCCGCGACGCTTCATTAACTGAACCTGCTCTTCATCAATCCGGATAATTGCACCATATGAATCGGCTTCTCCGTCCAATCCAATAACAAAACAATTAGAGAGTGAGGCAATCTGGTAATCATTGCCAATCCCCGTCATCGGACTTCCTTGCGGAACGATGTAACGGAAATGATCAAATAGGTCAAAAAGCTCCTGCTCTGATAAAGGATTAGGATACTTTTTCTCTACACGGGCAATTTCACTTGCCAGACGGTGGTGCATATCCACGGGAGATTCCTCATAAATATTCCCGAATGCATCCTTCAAAGCATACTTGTTTACCCATACTTTAGCGGCAAGCTCGTCGCCCGTAAAGTAGTCCAGTGAAGCCTTAAACGCTTCATCGAATGTGTAAGTTTTATGGTTCACGATAATTACTGTATTAATAATAGTGCAAGTTTAAGAATACTTTATTTATTGACCAAATTATTAAACAACTAAAATCGAAAAGAATATCAGGTTTTCCAATTCATTTCATACCATATATGAAAATCAACATATTAACATTTCGCAAATCCAAAAATATTTTCCAAAAAGAAAACCACTAACATTTCCATGTTTCCCAAAACAGAAAAAGGATGCCATATAAAACGACATCCTTTCCACCTATATAAAATGATTTATCAGCTTCTTAATTTAACCTCGATCTCTTCAACAGACGAACGGAAAGACTTGCTCGTTTCCATCTGGTCCTTGATTGTTTTGCAGGCATGCAATACTGTGGCATGATCTTTCTTTCCTACAATCTTCCCAATATGGGAAAAAGAACAATCGGTATACTTTTTGGCAAGATACATCGTAATCTGACGAGCCTGCACAATCTCACGTTTTCTGGAACGCGTCTGAATGACTGCCTGATCCAGATTAAAATAATTACATACGATTTCCTGAATCATCTGAACAGAGAGCTGTTTTTTCTCCAGACGGACAGCCTGACTTACCACACGTTTAGTCAGAGGCAGATCTATTTCCTTATTATTAATAACAGCATTCGCCATCAATGAAACAAGGATACCTTCCAGGTCACGTACATTCTCAGTAACATTATTCGCAATGAAGTTGAATACCTCATCCGGAATAACAATACCGTCATGATTGATCTTATTCTTCAGAATCTTCTTTCTCAAATCAAGATCCGGACGGCTCAACTCAGCTGTAAGTCCCCATTTCAAACGGGTTATCAATCGCTCTTCCATTCCCTGCAAATCGACAGGAGCTTTATCTGAAGTAAGTATCAACTGCTTTCCCAGCTGATGAAGATGATTGAATATATGGAAGAATGTATTCTGAGTCTTATTCATACCGATCAATTCCTGGATATCATCCAATAGCAGAACATCGATATTCTGGTAAAAATTCAAAAAGTCATTCGTTGTATTCTTACGGATTGCATCAGTAAACTGAACACGGAACAGATGAGAGGAAACATACAACACCTTCTTCTCCGGATGGAGTTCACGGATACGGGTTCCTATGGCATGACACAAGTGTGTTTTACCAACCCCTGACGGTCCGAAAATAAACAATGGATTAAACGTCGTCTTTCCAGGATTCTGTGCAACAGCCTCACCTGCCGTACGTACTAACTTGTTGCTGGTTCCTTCAAAATAGTTATCAAAGTTATACTTGGGATTTAACTGCGGATCCAAATCCTGAGGTGCAGTCTGTACAAATGGATTAGGAGCCTTATTAGCATCTTTGGGAGTTATCTTCTTTACTGCTACCGAACCATTCTCTGCCGGATAATCTACGGTACCACCAGTTGTCTTATCTACCATAACACGGTAGTTAAGAATCGTACCCTGACCTATTACACGATATAATGTAACTTTCAATACATTTACGTATTTCTCCTCAAGGTATTCATAAAAGAACTGGCTCGGCACCTGGATCGTGAATTTATTATCCTCATAGGATAAAGGTACGATCGGCATGAACCATGTGTTAAAAGCGGCCTCCGGCACGATGTCTTTAATGACAGCGAGGCATTTATTCCACAATGTCTGATATTCAGTCTGCATGATTTATTACTCTCCCAACTATACTTTTTTTATTTTTCCGACTACAAAGTTTAGAAATTAATTCGGAAAAAAAAAGTGCCGAATTATTTGGTTCTTTTGAATGTTTAATATAGCATTTAGTGTCAACAAGTTATAGAAAACAAGTCTGATTTACAAACACTTAAACACTTACACATCCAAGAGCCCTTTATTTTAGGACACTTTTAATTATTACGCTATCCCACTGTTTCTCATGCAAAAAGGCCCGTAGACTACGTTATTTTCCTCTATCTAAAGACCTTATGCATCTCTAAAAATACGTTTAGACAGTTTTTTCCTTAATTGGAAAAATTCTAAATAAGATTAGATGATTTAATATTCTTTTCGGTTAAAAAACAGAAAAATGAACATATCTTTTCGGATTCTGCTTCAGATCCAGTAACAACCTTGATGCATTTATCATCGTACTATCCAGATTATTATATAAACTTCTGTCATTCAGCAACAACCCTAATGTATTATCCTTCTGGTTCAACTTATCTGTTGTCAGTTGCAGATTTGCCAAAGTCGCATTAATGGAATTGACGGTAGTCGCCAGATCCAAACCTTTTAAACTGGTGCTCACTTCATTAAAATTACCGGTTATCACTTTCAAATCAGACATAATACCCGGCACGTCTTTACTCAGCATAGTATTCAACTGACGAGTAGAAGCCTCCAGGTTACCTGTAGTCCTCGCTATATGATCGAGAGACTGCGTGATAGCCGGATGATTGATCAGTACCTGCAAACCGCCCAGTATAGAATCCAGCTTAGGCAAAAGGGCTTCCACTCCCGGCAGAATCTTCTCCTGCACAGACTGCATCATATCCTCTTCCATCTTCCCTTCAATCGTAGCCCCGGGCTTTAAATAATCCTTTACATATTTATTCAGATGGATATGAAGTTCGCCACCACTCAGAAGCGTCTTTATAATCGTAATGTAACTTCCCGTCGTAAGCTTCATTTCATCATCCAGACTGATCTCTACCGTTATTTTATCTGTATTCTCATAATCATAAACAATACTTCTTACCAATCCCACTTTAAAACCATCGATATAAACAGGACTGGATACCGTCACATCCTTCACATTATGAAATGTAACGAAATAATGATTTACCGGTTTAAATAAATTTATACCTTTCAGATAATTAATCCCGAAATACAGCAACGCCAAACTAATAATACTTACAAGTCCAATCTTTGCCTCTTTGGTCAATATACTTTTCATCCTTTTAAATTATATGTTTCTCTTTTAATACTTTACCTTTTTGCCATCTTTAAATGCTACGATAAAAGCATCTTTAAAGTCTTTAGCAGCCTGTCGGCGCAACTTCCTGATCGAATCGAAATCGGTCGTTTCGCCATAGGTGTATTTATAGATTCCTTTCTCCACAAAGAAGTCTACATTCTTATATCCTTTAAACACTTTTGCCCCCGGAGAAAGTTTTTTATCCGAGGTAAGAATTTGCACTTTATAGACAAATTTCCCTGTTGCATTCGATTTTGTCCGAGTCGCAGCAGTAGTTTGTTTCTTTTGTGAAGAAACCGAAGCATTTTTCTTTTTATTCAGAATATCCTCTTCACTACCGGCAGGCACAGCCTCTTCCGTTGCTTCATATTCAACATAAGACACCTCCGAGCTTGTTATACCCTGCACAGATCCGGATAACCCTCCCTGCTTTCTGTCGTATTCTTTCTTATACCTGCTGAATGCGTCATACAAAGCACTCGCCAACCGGTTTTGCCCATCCGAAGATTTCATAAAACGCTCCTCATCCCGATTCGAAATATACCCCAGTTCGACCAAAACACTTGGCATACTAGTCTTCCTCAAAACCAGGAAACCGGCTTGCCTTACCCCTCTATCTGCCCGTTTTGCCGAGACAAAGCATTTTTGTATCTCTGAAGCAAAACTAACGCTCTGCTCCATATGCTTGTTCTGCATGAACTCAAAAATAATATAGGATTCGGATGAATTCGGATCAAAACCTTCATACTTCTGCTGATAGTCATCTTCCAGCAAAATAGCAGAGTTTTCACGCATAGCCACAGCCAGGTTTTCGTCGGTACGAGCCAAACCTAACGTATAAGTTTCCGTTCCACGAGCAGTGCTACCTTTTTTGACTGAGTTCGTATGGATGGATATAAAAAGATCCGCCTTATTACGGTTAGCTATATTCGCACGTTCATCTAGTTCTATAAAACGATCTGTCTTACGGGTATAAATAACTTTTACATCGTCATGACCGGCGGCTATCTTATCCCCAAGTTTTAAAGCCACAGAAAGATTAATAGCTTTTTCATTAATAACAGTACCGCGAGCCCCAGGGTCCTTTCCTCCATGACCGGCATCAATCACGACAGTAAAAGTCTTCTCTCTCGCCTGAAGTACAGGAAGAGTCAAAAACAAGGCCATCAACAGATTAATATATAGAAAAGATATTCTA
>OFFG01001285.1_pt1 | contig 15486 bp, 17 predicted proteins | sample 1521331 | NCBI WGS metagenome assembly OFFG01 (sample SAMEA3504129, study PRJEB24116) | mouse gut metagenome | biome: mouse gut; feature: mouse-associated habitat; material: faeces | place: Denmark | collected 2011 | reverse complement strand
CCACCAGCGACCGCGTTTCGTTTGAGTGGAAAATCTGAAAATCTTTCTCTCTGCGACTTATACAACCGCCTGTGTGCCCTTGTTAAGCGTTGCTATTATTGTGAAAAACGGATTGAAGATCGACAATATTATTGCAGTTTCCTCTTTGGTTGAGTGGATGACATCAGATGGGACATATGTTGATGCTGAAAATATTGACAATCTTCCAAGACATGATGTTGAAAACCTTCAAATTTCCTTTGATGGAAGATACAATATCGAGGAGTTACTTGATATTTTGGAAAATGCCATCCTCGATTTTGAGGCTCAGATGGGGTTGAGGATGGCTGCTAGACTTAGTGATGTTGTAAAGAGGATTGCTAAACATCTGAACAACATATTTTCGGGAATATCAGCGACTGTAGCACTGACTCCGATTCCTGTATCCGATATTTATTTGCTTCTTATTATACAGTCTATTTTGGTGTGTTTAATTGCTTCTCTTAGTGGCAGAGAGATTTCACTTGACGCTGCAAAAGAGTTTATTCTGGGTATGGGAGGCATTGCCAGCGCAGGTTATACTTTTCGTCTCGTTGCTCAACAGGCAACTAAACTTTTAAATACAATTTGGCCCGGTTCTGGTTCAGTTGTAAGCTCAGGTATTGCTGCGCTTGGCACTTCAGCTATTGGGAAAGCAGCAATTGCTTATTACATAGACGGACAAAATATGGATGAAGTAAAACAGATATTTGAATCTTCAAAAAAGTGAATATGAATAAATTTATCCAAGTCTCTCCAACTATAATTCAAGAACCAGCTCCCCGCATTCGGTCAAATCATCTCTAATGGTAGCGTTGTCCTCAAAAGCAATCAGAAAGGCGTTCAAAAGAATAAGAAACCGCCAGTGCGCATTTTGGGGTGGGCATTGGCGGTTTTCTAATCTCAGAGCCCCAAAATATCAATTGGTATATTGGGATAAATGTCGATTAACCTTTCCTCAATCGTTTCAGACACAGAAGAAATCAATTCCTGATTAAAATTCCTCCCCCGTACATCTAAAACAATCCGCTGTGTTGTCCCCGGAGGACAATTAGCGACACGGGCACTAACTTGTCGTTCCAGTTCGTTGTATAAAGTATTTAAACTTTTTGAATTTTCAAGATTGTAGTTTTTAACTTCGATAGCTTCCAAATGATTATCAACCATTCGGACTATATCTGGTCGGGTGCTTCCAGGAGTGCCAAATGGAACTTCTTTTCCCCCCATATAAGTCATTTGTTCACTTCCACCGTATTGATTAAAAACATCCAATTCGGATTGCCGCGGAGATGGAATGTTATCAATAGTATTTGCCGCATTCCGAAGTGTGTGAGCCTCACTTAATCCACCAATCAGCGCACCTGAAATAGCCCCCCACTTAAAACTCTCACTACCTGTAAGTGCCGCCGTTTTTATAGCCTGGTCAAAATCTTTTGTTTGGATACCAGTAATAGTACCCGCAAAAATACCACTAAAGCCAGCAGAAGACAATGCAAATGCAGTTCCTGTTTTAGCCGATGCCGCAAAAATCATGCTTACAGTTGGAGCACCAACACCTGCACTCACAACAGATACCGTCACGCATACCAAAATTACACCGGTTCCAACAGCTACATTTTTTATTACTCGATCATAGGTATCATCATAGTCCTCAAAGCGTTGCACTGTGGTTTCGCCATTATCGTTTAGGGTAAATACATATCGTTCGCCTTGGAACTGTTCATCCAGTTCCGCAAGGGTATAACCGAAAAAAATATTGGCTTTAGAATTATAAGCTGTTTCTTCCAAATACTCTTTAGAGTAATAAATAGCACTTACATTTTCAATGATGTAATCTTCACTGGAAAATTCGTCTACCAAGCCTGTATATACTGTATCTTCTACATATTGAAGTAGATGGGAATCATTCAAATTATTGAAAATCGGAATATCTTCTTGCTTGGGGGCGGTTAGCGTGCTAGTACTTGACTCGAATTGCTCAATTGCATCGGAAGCATTCTGATTTTTGCTATCATCAATCTGAGAAACAGAGGATGAGGTAGAAGTTAATTGCTGATTACAGCCAGATAAAAGCAATACACAGGTAAGTATAAAAGAAATCATTCTCTTCATACGTCAGCCCCTTCTTTCTTTTTCTTGGCTCTTTTCACTATCACTAATACAGCACATACACCGCCAATAACAACTATCGACACAACGACAATAAATAGCGTTGAATAACCACTTTGAGGTGTTTCAGTTGTCGAAGGTTCCGGAACCACTACCGACGGATTTTCAGGAGGCGTATTATCAATAGGGGTATCTACGACCACAACGGGCTCCGACTCTGATTCCTCTGGTGCGAGCGGCTCTGAAGGCACATAATCGGAGATTATCCCATCATCACCGATCTCTGCGCCTTGCTCAATTTTTTCATTTAAGGTATCAACAGTTAGCAAATTTCCAGATAGCGCCAGAAGATATTTGCTTGTCCCTACATAAATCGTTTTAGTAGTTGTTTCATCGGTGTACAGGTTCTTAACCGTAAATGTGTAAATACCCTCTTCGGTATAGATATCATTGTCCTTTGCGGGCCGGTTAAAGCGCACATCCTCTGTTAGTTGACCATCAGTTCCCACGTTTAGAACAATTCGTTTAACATCAATCGTCAAGTATCTTGATTTTGCCATATCAAGTTTAAAGCCATTTGCAGTGATGGCATGATCCGGCAACTCTGTACCCGTCACAGTGTCAAACGGATACACCATGCAGTTGCCGTTGCGGATAGAAAAGTTAAACGAAATTTTATAGTTTGTGTATGTGGGAACAACTGAAACTGGGCCTACCTGACGGGGATTATTCTTGATCTCATAATCAAGAGAGACCTCATAATCACCCTCTTCAAAAAGCTGTACTCTGGTATCCGCCCCTGTTACTGCGTTGGCTGCAAGAAAATCAGTATAGATAACTGGATTGTGTGTATTACCTTCATAATCAGTATATCGAACAATCAGTGTACCCCGCTTGAAATTTGTCTGTGCAATCTCAAAAAGCTGATCGTATCCATTGGTATCCTCTGAAATCGTAAGTGCACTTTTTCCATTCAGGTTGTTAATGTCCTGCGTGAGGGTAAACCATAAGGTTACTTTGTCACCAACATTTTTGAGAAATACTGGAGTTCCATTGCTGGAGGTTTCTCTGGTATACCCATTCACCACAAAAGTTCCCAGGTTCCATCCATAATGCGGATCGTCTTTGTCAATCGCATTATTTCCTGAGTAACCGTTATCTTTACCTGTGTTGACTTTCTGGCCCAATTCTTTTCTCGGTGCGGCAGCGGAGCTAGTCGTAGTTCCTGCCACTTCACTGCTTACCGCATAAAACTCGTATACTTCAGCAACTTTCTTTTCTTTTGTGATGTCTGAGGTGAATGGGCCAGTCTTCTTCTCCCCGGTCTTGATTTTTAATTTATACGCAACAATCACACGATAATAGCAGCCGTTCTCCAACTGAATACCTTTGGTGGTGTATAAGCTATCCGATAAATTGGTATCGGTAGTAAAGACATCCGTCATGGTCACATCTGTAATCCAGTTTGACCCGTCTTTAGAAGACTGTACGATAATCGTACCACTTAGGATGTTTTTATTAAGGGAAATGGTATCGACCTTTTTGGTCTTATCATCTATCAAATGCCATTCCGTGTCGGCGACATTCAGTTTGGATTGATTATATGAATAATAAAAATTAAGCGTTTCGGAATTGACAGAATATGTTGGCATCCCATTCTTATTGCCAGTGTTTTTTAAGTTCCCAGAAACAGCAAATGAACCAAAAGTATTCCCACCAGATGCGGCTGCTGATGAAAACTCATAATGAGCATTTGAGGTAAACTCATATATATTGCCTTTAACAGTGATAGAAGATTCTTTTGCGTATGTTTGTGAGGTTAAAAGTTGTAAGCACCCCATAATGAAAAGGATCGCAATGAGGCCAGAGAAAAATTGTTTTACTGTGCTGCTTGAGTCTATCATAACGCAGTCCCTCCAAATGTAAGACAAAATATGCCTAAAGCATAGTGCCGATCAAATAATAGTATAGCATATTCTGTAGAAAACTGGGAGAACATTTTACTTGTTTGTACCTGAAAATTGTCATCTAAATTGGACGATAACACTGTAACGACGGTCGATAGCCTTAACGACTGGCTCATAAACCTCCTTGACCATTTTAATGGCGAGGTCATCTGCAACCTGCCCGTTTGCCGCAGTATTAAATTTCTCTTCCAACCGGGAGCGCAATTCCCGTTCAATGGCGTTACAGTCCGCTACGGTCAGTTTAATATCGCCCCATGCCAGCAGGCTCTCCCTCACGTCATTCACGATGATGTTGTTCGGATCGATGTCAATCGCCTGTAGGTAGGCGTGGTCGATAAGGATTGTGACTATCTTCTTGTCTTTGTCCTCTATCACATTGGCTGAGGTCAAATTGTCCAGGTCTACGACAAAGTATCCTGTTCCAGTGTAGGATACTTTCTGTGTCTTCTTCATAAAGTCAAAGTCGAGCTGTTTGATAAGTCGGTCAGTCAGCTCCGTTTCGACCGTGCCGGTCTGTGTACTGACAATCAGCTTTCGGGTCTCATTTTGACGTGAGAGAATGACGTCAGAGAAATTGACCTCCACACCGCTGGATTTCAGGTAGATTGTGTCTAAATCGATCTGCTCAATACCATCTGAAACCTGCGTATGTAATGGTTCGGTGCCATGAGTGCAGCCCCAGATGATAACAGCGAGAACCAGCACAGCAAGTATGCCAGCAATGATATTTAAACGCTTTCGTCTGTATTTCATGACTTTTTCCCTCCTGTAGAAGCAAACTCAGAATCGGATTCATCATCAGGCACGATATTGCGGTGTCCCCGCATTGGCGGCATTGGAATCGCAATTTGAAAAACTTCTCCCAAAATCCATTTTAGGACAAAGAGCGTAAGCAGCGGCATGAGACAGTTGGTCAGGATCAGGATGGCAATCGAGTTCATACATCTGCGGATGGTGTTCTGAAAGTGAAGCATAAGATCAGAGATGCCATTGATCGCGGTTTGGAAAAGGTCAGACATCTTTTCCAAAATAGTCTTTTCCTCGCCGCCACTTTCCATGGCCTCATTGAGCTTGCCAGCACCGTTCTCCGTCTCTTCAATGGTCTCATTGACGTATGCTGTGAGGTCGGATGCCACAATGTTGGTAATATGCGTGCTGCAAGGAACGACGAAGGCCACAGCCAGACCAAAAATACAAAGTCGAATCGCCAACCCTTTTAGGATGTTCTTTTTTGTGGTGACGAACAGCAGCCACACGGCACAAGCCGCTGGAATAAGGATCATAAATGCCAGTTTCATTCCATATTGGATTAGGATTTTTTCCAGGAACAGGACTACAAGGATAGCGATAAAATAGATATTCATATCTGCCAGACTGTCCGCCAGGGGCGTCGCGAAATCATCAGGCAACGCGGAAATTGCCAGAGAGGCGGAGAGGGTAGTCGCCGAGAATTTCATTACGGTATTGCTGCTTTCCTCCACGCTTTCAAGAGATTCCTGAACAAAGCCCGACTCCGGGAGTGCGGATGCAAGCACAAAAAACGAAAATACGGCTGCCAAGATCGGCACTAGGATTTTAATAGCTAAATCAGCGTGTTTTTCAGATAGCATTTTAATTCTCTCCTTCCTCATTTTGACAAAATGCCGGCCTGTGCTCAATTTGGACTGAAACACCCAGCTTCTTTATGTAGTCTGGGTTGCTTTCCTGCCGCTCAAACAAGCGCAGGGCAAGGATTCGTTCTTGAACTGTCATGACCATACCCTTTCAAATTTGCATAGAACGCTTTATTTATATCATCATTTTATCAAAGCGAGACTATAGAATAAATGATTAAAACAGCAAATTAACTGGCCGTTTTATCAAAAATATGGAGAAATAGACCGGCACTTTGAGCAATCAAAGTGCCAGCGTTGATACTGATTTATTTTGCTTTTCTTGCGTGATAGACATTCGGATCAATGGTACCGTTTGCCAGCATCTTTTCTGCCCATAATTGCAGCGTCTCCACTGTAATGGAGATTCGCTCCAGTTCATTTTGTATGTATATAAAATCATCGATCTCGTCACTGTCAATTTTTCCATCAGCGGCAATTTCAACCAGACGATCTTTCATTTTGCCTACAGAATTTAGAGAGGCGAGCATCTCCAAGACAATAGAGGATAACTCCTTGATTTCTACTCGGGGGACATATTGCCGGCCGATGGAGCACTGTTGGGAACAATAGAAATTGCAGAGGGTCGGCTTTTTATATTTGCCTGACATAATCAACACTTCATCGGCACGTGGAAGGGACTTTTCACTCTCAATTTTTTCGATTCGTTCTGGCGGGATGGACTCTAACAGTTCACTGGCTTTTTCGCGGGAGAGACCCAATTCCTCTCGGGCAATCTGATAGGGGGTCTTGTTCTCTTTGATTGACGCTCTTCCCATTTCTCTGCCTCCTTTGTCAATAAAGCCACAGCTTTTTGATAGAGTATAGCATAGAAACGCTTGCTGTTCAACATCCATAGCTACCGCAGAGGCCGCCTGCCCGAGGACAGGCGGCCCCAGTTAAAGGGTCAGAGCGATGTTTCAGCCCAAGGCGGGCTTACCGGTAAAGGTGACGACCGGATCAGCGATAGTGTTATAGTCATTATCTCGAACCTCAACGGCCAATTCGATTTCTGTGATATCCTCCAGTTTTTCGATACCGCTCTTTTCCAAAGAAGAACTATCCAGTTCTACCTGTAAGACGGCGCTGTTCCCTGGAATAACCCAATTACTGAAGCAGAGAAAATCGGTCATATACCCATTAATGGAGATAGAATCATCAATGATATCAAAACAGAGTTCTTCAGAGCTGCCATTTTCTACCAGAAGCAGGAGATGGATATCGTTACTGAGTTCAAAGGGGTCCGGTACAAGCTCCTTGGAGACGATGCGGAGCCCATTGCTCTGATATAACTCCTCTCCGGAGGCGTCGTGTTCGGTGGTGGCACCGGGAACAGACAGGGTAAGTATCTGCGGGGAACCGACTGTGTCGTAATCGGTATCCTTGATCTCTAAATTATAGGTAATCAGACCGATTTCTGATATTCCGAATATCTCCTGGTAATGCTCGTCCAGTGCGGATGACAGGGTCAGGGCAGATACCCGGCGTTTTCCCGGACCAATCGCATCCGTGGACCAGGTGCCGTCTTGAAACTCCAGCCCGTTGATGGCGACATTGCTGGTGACAGCACGGACGATTTCGTTAGAGGTGTTTTCCAACTCAATAAGCAGAGCTGGTTCACCGTCAGAATTTGTGGCCAGAGTCTGTGTAACAACGCGGACCCCGCCCTGGCTGAACACCTCCTCTTCAGAGTTGTATGTTACGGAGAGTCCCAGCGAGTTGAGCAGATCACTGTTGCCAATAGTTTGGCGGTAAGTATCAACCGCACAGTCGTAGTTATCCGCAATCGAGGTCTTTAGTTGACGGGGGCCTGTCTCCAGATAATCATCCCGATCTTCATCACAGATATAAAAACACAGTTCAATGTCCGCAATATCGGTAATACCCATCAGGGAAAGCTCGTCGGCACTGAACGAGAGCGTTTCATTGGCCTTTTTCCCTGCCGTCACATCGGTGTTCAAGTATCCGCCATCCACCATGTATCCGTTGATGGAGCTGCAATAATAGTTTCTCATCCCACCTTGAAAGGATAGATTCTTGTTGGTGTTGTTCTCAATAGAGAGGTTTACCTCTACGGCGCGTTTTGTGTAACTGAGGTCAGTAGCGGTGATTTTGACATCGCTCTCATCTACCAAAACAGTTTCTTCTATAGTCGCGGAGGGAGCAAACTGGATTGTATTTCCGCCGGTGGGCGGAGTGGGAACGGCACTGGGGTCGGATACGTTCGTCTGCCCCGAGGAACCTTCCCTGGAAGCAGGCCCTCCGCAAGCAGAGAGCAACAGCATAACAGTTGCCAGCGACATAGCAAGTTTCTTTTTCATAGTATTACCTCCAATTTATTTTGATCTTTGTTGCGTTGGTTACTCCCCAATCAAGCTCGCCCATTTCTCCGTTTTCCAGTTGAGCCGCAGAGAGTCCGCACGGGCAAGCTGTATTTCGGTGCGGGCTTTTTGGCCTTTCAGCCGAACAATTTGCCGTTCCAGTTCCTTTTGCCAACACCGGGATGGATCAGCGAGAATAGTCCGGATGATCCTGACAGGAAAGTCCAATTCCTGGCACAGGGAGACAAGCTGGACCTTTTTCATGTCCTCTTCACTGTATAGCCAATAGCCGCTCTCCGATTTTTGCGAGGGTTGGACCAGCCCTTGCTCGATGAAATACTTCAGCTTCCGCTTTGGAATACCCGTGAGTTTTTCCACCTCCCCTATGGTTTTTCCGGTGGCCGTCTTGCCGCTCATGTTCAATTTCTCCTTTTCAAATTTGATGCTAAGACCGGCCGATATCGGCTGTCAAGTCATTAGCGAGGACTTTTGGCAGAGCCGGTCCTCATCATAGAGCGTGTAAAATTTGCGAATTTGAATTGGAGAAATTGAGAGGGAGGAGAGGAGAGGGTCGTATAAAAACAGGACTACTTTACAAAGCGTAAAATAGTCCTTGCCAACGATATTGACAACTGGGGCGGCGGTTACCTCGTGATCGGCGTTGAGGAAAAGGACGGCAGGCCGGTTCACCCTTTGAAAGGCGTTCCAGCAGACAAAGTAGACGGTTATCTGAAGGATATGCTTAACAAGTGCAAGCGTATCCAGCCAGAATATCTGCCCATCGTTGAAGTGGTGGACTATCAGGACAAGAAATTCATTGTGGTCTGGGCGCCTGGCAGGTATCTGCGCCCCTACTCCTCCCCCAAGTCGATGGCCAAAGAGGAGAAGGAGCGTGTTTGCTATATCCGGAAAATGTCCAGCACCATTATGCCCTCCGAGGAGGAAAAACGGGATCTCTACAATCTGGCCAACAATGTCCCGTTTGACGACCGGGTCAACCACGAGGCGGATATCGTTGATTTGAACCTTACGCTGATCCAGGCGTACCTCAAAGAGGTGGAGAGTTCCCTGTATGAAGAATCCAAGCGCATGGATTTCCTTGATTTGTGCCGGAGCATAAACATTGTGAATACCCTGCCGGAGTACACCAAACCGAAGAATATGGGGCTGATGTTCTTCAGTCTGGAGCCCGACCGTTTCTTCCCCTATGCTCAAATTGATGTGGTCCAGTTCCCGGAGGACCTGGTCGGGGATCAAATTATCGAAAAGACGTTCAAGGGTCCGCTTCATCGGCGGCTGCGGGAGGCACTCCAGTATATCCGAAACAGCGTGATTCAAGAGCAGGTAATCAAGCTTCTGGACAGGGCAGAGACGGAACATTTCTTCAACACCCCTACGCTGCCATCGAAGAGAGTCTCTGCAATGCGGTGTATCACAAGGGATACGATACGTGGGAACCTATCGAGGTCCGTATCCTCCCCGACCGCATTGAGATCGTCAGCTATCCGGGGGCGGACTGGTCCATCTCAGAGGAGGGTCTGCGGACCTATCGGGTATTCAACCGTAGATACCGCAACCGCCGTATCGGGGATTTCCTGAAAGAAATGAATCTGACCGAGAGGCGGAACACGGGATTCAGGAAGATTCTCAATGCGCTGGATCGTAATGGCTCTCCCGCTCCGGTTTTTGAAACCGTCCCTGAGCGCCTGTCCTTCTGTACGACGATATTCATCCACCCTCATTTTTTGTCCCAAAGTGGAACCAAAGATGGGACCAAAAGTGAGACCAAACAAGCTGTGCCGAACCGCCGCACTGAGCGAGTACAGCTGATTCTCTCGGCGATTCAAGAAAATCCCCAGGTAATAGTGCGTGCATTAGTTGAGAATCTGGGCCTTTCCAAAAATATGATTTTACGAATTTTAAAAGAGCTGCAAGAGACTGGAACCATCAAGCGGGAGGGTTCCAGTCGGAAGGACCGCTGGGTCGTGTTGTAGTTTGACCACACAAACAGCCACAGACACTGCCGGAAACAGTGGAGAGCCCGTCTTTAGAAAGTGCCGAAAAACAATCATTCTGGAGTGGAAACAAATAGAAACAATCAAAAATTATTATAAAAAATCGCATTTTGGGGTTGACGTGCGGGAGGTCACAGGTTCAAGTCCTGTATCGTCCACCACGAAAACCACTCTTTTCGAGAGAAAAGAGTGGTTTTTTCTAACTTTTTCCGAGACTTTACGAAATCCTCGCCTTTCCGCTTTTGCGCTGACCACAGTTTCAGCCACAGACAGAGAAAAAATCGCCCTCCGGGAAACCCTTGTCCCAGAGGGCGTTGGACTGTTTTCATCCGGCCTTTTCCTGCGCGCGCAGATCGGCAATTTCTTCTTTCATCTCCGCAATCAATTGAGCCAGCTTCTCCTCGCATTCTGCCTCGGTTGGGGCGTAGATGTTCCGGGCCATGCGTTTCCCGTTGACTTTCGGAGAGTACCGCCCCTCCCATAAGTGGTCATTGATTTGTGTGACGCAGCCTGTCCCTGGCTTGCGGTACTTTCTTTTGACGGCCTGGAAGGTGCTCCGGGCGGGCTCTTTCGGAATCGCGGATTCTTGCTGAGGTTCTACCTTTGCAATGGCCCGGTCAATTTTTGCCGCCGCCGATTGCCGCATCTCGTCGGTGACGTGGGCGTACACGTTCAGCGTGGTGGCGCTGGAGACGTGGCCGATAACAGCGGACAGGGTTTTGATGTCCATACCGTGTTCCAGAGCGTTGGTGGCGAATGTGTGTCTGAGGTCATGGAAGCGGACGTGCTTACAGCCTGCCCGCTCCAGGACGATGGCCAGCTTCTTTCGAACCGCTGCGGGGTCCAGAGGGGAATTTTCTTTTCTTGGCGAGGGGAACATCCACGGGGAATTGATGTTCTGCCGATAGTTTTTCAGAATCTCCAGGATGGGCGCCGGAAGGATGATGCTTCGGCTGGAGGACTTGGTCTTGGGCTGGGTGACCGCCAGCGATCCTTTTACCCTCTGCACCTGCCGTTCCACCCGCAGCGCCCCTGTCTGAAAGTCCAGATCATCCCACCGAAGGGCCAGCAGCTCCCCGCGGCGCAGTCCGGTGGACAACTCCAGCAGGAGCAGTTCGTAGCAGTCATTTTCTTTCGCCTGGATCAGCAGCCGCTGCATCTCTTCCTGGGTCAGTACCTGCATCTCTTTGGGGTGAGTCGTGGGGGCTTTGCAGGCGAGAGCGGGATTTTTCAGAATCAGCCCTTGGGCTGCCGCCCTGTCCAGCGCCACCTGGCAGGTCACATGACAGCTTTTCACCATGCGGTCCGAGAGACCGGGGCCGTATTCCTCTGTGCGCAGGAGCCGCCCTCTCTGTTTGAGCCGGATATAGAACTGCTGGAGGTCGCCGGGGGTGAGCTTAGCCAGCGGAATATGCCCCAGCTCCGGGATGATGTGCTGGTAGATACGGTTTTCGTAGTCCGCCTGGGTTTTGGGGCGAATCGCCGGCTTGCACTCCGTTTGATACCAGCGGTCCATCCAAGCTCCGAAGGTCATGTCCGCCTTGGGGCGTTCCGGTTCCGCACCCCTGATGCTGTCCCGCAGCGCCTTGAGTTTTTCCTCACACTCCCGTTTGGTCTTAGCCAGCACATTTTTTGTTTTGGGCAATCCCTTCTCGTTGCGCCCAATGACGTATCTGCCTTCCCAGCGGCCATCCTTCCTCTTATGGATGCTGCCGTCCCCGCGGCTGCTCTTTCGCTTTGCCATAAGCTCACCCCCTTAGAGAATATCCTGTATGAAGTCGCCCACGACCTGGGCGGCATGGCGCTGCATGTCTCCCGTGACGTGGGCGTAGGTGTCCAGTGTGAAGCTGGCCTTGGTGTGTCCTAAGATACCGGACAGGGTCTTGGCGTCCACTCCTCCGGCCAGAGCGTGGGTCGCGAATGTGTGACGAAGATCATGGAATCGAATATCAGGCAATCCCGCCTCCGCCAGAAGCTTCTTCAACTGCCGGTAGGCACTTTCAGGGCGGGTGGGGCTTTCCTGTTTTAACAGATCAGGGAATACCCACTCCGTCAGTGCGGATTCTTTTCTATCACGCAGAAGCTGCGCTGTGCTGCTGGGCAACAGGATCGTCCGCTTCCCGGCGTAGGTCTTGGTGTCCCCCGCCTCCAGCGCACCTCCCTTTCCGGAGCGGATGGTGCGGCATATTTTCAGTGTCCCGGCTTTGCTGTCGAAGTCCTCCCACTTGAGACCGCACAGCTCACCCCGGCGCAGACCTGTGGTCAGTTCCGTGTAGAAGAAGTCATGCCAGAGCTCGTCTTTCGCTATGGTTTCCATCAGAGTATCCAACTGTTCATTGTTGAGGATACCTTTGGATCGGTTTGCTATCTTGGGTGGTACGACCTTACTTGCGGGATTGGAAGGAATCAGTCCTTCCTCCGTCACTGTTTTCAGAGCGTGGTGGAGGATGGTGTGAATACCGCGCACAGTGGCCGATGCAAGACCGGAGTAATTCCTTTGCCCCTTGGCAATCCGTCCATGTTCCAGGAGGAACGTATACAGATCATTCAAATCGGACGGTGCAATCTTAGACAGCTGCTTTTGCCCCAGGTAGAGATTGACGTGGTTGTTGATGTCCCGCCGGTATCCCTCCAGGGTGTGACTGCGAACCGTTCCCCTCATGCGCTCATCCAACCATTTGTCCAGCCACTCCCCAAGAGTCATCCTGCTCTGCTCCGTCAGGTCGATACCCCGGTAGGCGTCGATATTCTGGTGGAGCTTGGTAGTCAGCTCTTTCTGGGTGTCGGCGTAGACGTACCGGAAGATAGACTCACCGTTTTCCTTATGACCCACCACGATGCGGCCCTCCCAGCGCCCGTCATCCCGTTTGCGCACCATGCCGTCCCCCGACGGTCTGCGCTTTGCCATTTTGAATCGCCTCCTTATCAGCAACACACAATACCCCAACTGTGGTTAAATAGCCATCCCTTTTGAGCAGAGTTATCAGAAATTTAATAGGTTGATCTTCATTGGAGACGGTAGCGCAATTGATAGCTATCCCATCGACATCGTCCCGCTTGGGGTCTGCTCCTCATGGTCGTCCGGTTTGTGCCCCATGGCGATCCTCTTTTCTCTGAGCTGTACCAGCCGCTTCCGGTCAATCTGGATTCCGCCAGGAACAGATGGAACTGGGGCCTGCTCTTGGAAGATACGGCCCATGTGGTGAAGCAGTCTGCTCACGGACAGCATGACCGAGGGTGGCTTCAGGTTATCCCAGCGGTTCAGGAAGAATTGAGCGTACTCGTTTCCTTGAGTGGTTGCCTGTGAGAACCAGTAGTGGGCCTGCTCATGATCCTGCCTGTCCAGGTACAGCTTGCCGAGCGCATACTGGGCGTACCGGTTTCCGGATTCAGCGGACTGGGCAAGGTACTCTATCGCTTTGGCAGCGTTCCTCTCTACGACTTTGCCTCTGAGATACTCCTTGCCCAACTGGTAGGCGGCGCAGTCACTCCCATGGTGGGCGGCGTACTCCAACCATTGGATTCCCAACTCAGTATCATGCACTTCCGCATCGTCGGTGAGGTACAGTTTACCCAGAGCATACTGCGCCGGCACATGACCCTGTCGGGCCGACTGATCGAACCAGTATTGGGATTCGACACTATCTGGAATCAGAACCGGGCCATCCTGGTAGAGTCTGCCAACAAGATACTGCGCGTCAGTATTACCCTTTTTGGCCATGTCCAAGAGTTGAGCTGCCGCTTCATCTCTGTCTGCCATTGGAGCAGTGTCATCCTGTGTGACTATCCACAGCGCCCAGCAGTCATATGACAGGTCAGAGAACTCTGTAGGCTCCTCCATCTTCTCATCCTCAAAGGTGACTTTGCCCATACGGATGTTCTCTGCCTCTTGGATAACTGCGTTCTTGATAGACCGGAACTCTTTCTGCTGTGAGAGCGGCGGACGCCGGCATTCTCGCTCGGAATAAAAATCTTCTATCTGACACTGGAGCTCCCACCATGTTTGGTAGCACTTATTGACGACAGGTAGCTGTTCCATCAGATCAACGATCTCGTCTACTGTTTTCTTCACTGCTTTGGGGAGGTAGCTGTATTTTTTCTTGCCTTTTACAGTTTCCAGTTGGGCGGCCAGCATCATCATCAGCGTTTCCACCTCCGGATGATTACCGAGGCTGGTCTGCATTTCCTGCGCCAGAGTTTTCATTTCTTCCCTGACTCTGCGCACCAGTTCATCTCTGCTTGCCGACTTTTGTTCGTAGGTGTGGAGCATCTCCTGCTTGAAAATGTCGTTGGTCAGCGCGGACTTGATTTTGCGGATACCATCCTTGGAGAGGTACGCCTGTCCCGGCTTCAGCGACCACGCCATCATGTGGATGTGGGGGTGGCCGCCCTCGTCATGGAAGGCAGCATACCAACGGAAGTCGCCGGGCGGGATATTCATCGCAGCGGCGATCTCATTGCGGTGGGATCGGATCAGGTTGCGCCACTGCGCGGCGTGGTCGTATCCCAGCCGCTCGGCATCCTCCCGTTTGAGGGAAATAATGTGCGTCCAGATGTTGCCGGGGTACTCGTTCAGCTCTTTCATGACATCGTCCATATCCATGTTGTCCTCGTCACCGAAGATGCCGTGAGCGCGCGGGCGCTCCGCCATGTACTCCATATAGCCGGCGGGCAGCAGATCCACGCCCTCGCGGGTACCGATGTACTTCAGGTAACCTCCCGGACCACCACCAGCGCCGCCCTTGATGTAGGGACTCTTGACAATCAGTCTGGCCACTGGTCATCACCTTCAGTGCCTTCCTCACGCTCTCTGGCTTTCTGCTCAAAGGTCAGTAATCCGTTGGTGGATTTCACGTTCTTCACACTGTCTGCTCGCAGTTTCCGCAGGTAGTCGCTATCCATCTGGATACAATCGAGGACGGCGCTGATTCCCATATCTGTTTCCACCGTCAGCTTGTAGAGAAGCCGGGCCATCCGATCCTCGAACATCCCCAGCCGCCCATCGATAGCGGACTGGATCGCCGTTGGAAGTGTCTCGTTCTGTTCCGTCTCAAGAAGATCCTGGTAGTGGGTGATGGCTTTTTCGATGAATTCGTTTTTGCTTCGGCTGCCATCCAGACGGTAGTCCCGTTCTAATCGGAACTCCGTGATCGGAGACAGCCGAATAGTCATTTTGTGCGTGTTTTCTGATTTTCCCATAATATCCTCCAAATTGTGTGTTTGGTGCCGGGGAAAGGCCGGCCGTTCTAAGCGTGAGGCCTATCATGAGGTCAAACGCTCTTTTTTCCCTCTGGAATGAGGTCACCCCGCACCCCCGAAAACTGCCCGCACTGCGGGCAGAAGTGGTTAGCGGGACGCCCACAAGGCGGCACGCGTTTATCCTGCTCTTTTTTCGATCCTTCGG
>OFFG01001279.1_pt1 | contig 15512 bp, 17 predicted proteins | sample 1521331 | NCBI WGS metagenome assembly OFFG01 (sample SAMEA3504129, study PRJEB24116) | mouse gut metagenome | biome: mouse gut; feature: mouse-associated habitat; material: faeces | place: Denmark | collected 2011 | reverse complement strand
GATGGGGTCCACGGTAAGCAGCCCGTACACATTATTGATATCCTTGTAGTAGTCGGTCTCGCTGGGCACCGCGGTCATATCGGCCTGGGCGGGCGCCTCGGGCTGGACCATTTCCGCGGCCTTCTGCCGCTCCAGCCGGCCGCTCATCAGGTAGCCGAACACCGCCAGGCCCACGCCCACCACCAGCAGGGGAGCCGTAGGGGTGCCCGGGATAATGCCCAGGATAATCAGCACAGCGCCCGCGGTGAGGATGGCCCTAGGCTGCCGGGCAAACTGCTCAATCACATCGGAGTTCAGGCTGCCCTCAGACACCGACCGGGTAACGATCATACCGGTAGCGGTGGAGATCATCAGGGCAGGAAGCTGGGACACAAGGCCGTCGCCGATGGTGGCGATGGAGTAGGTGGAGAGCGCTGCGCTCAGCTCCATGCCGCCCATGGTCACGCCCAGGATCAGGCCGCCCACGAAGTTAATCATGGTGACGATGAGGCCCAGGGTGGCGTCGCCCTTGACGAACTTGGTGGCGCCGTCCATGGCGCCGTAGAAGTCGGCCTCCTTCTGGATCTTGGCCCGGCGGGCCTTGGCCCCCTGCTCGTCGATGAGGCCGGAGCTGAGGTCCGCGTCAATGGCCATCTGCTTACCGGGCATGGCGTCCAGGGTGAACCGGGCCGCCACCTCGGAAACGCGCTCCGCGCCCTTGGTGACCACGATCATCTGCACCAGCACGATAATCAGGAAGATGATGAAGCCCAGGACGATATTCCCCTGGGTAATCATGTTGCCGAAGGACTGGATGACCGCGCCGGCGTTGCCGTTGTTGCCCAGAATCTGCCGGGTGGTGGAGATATTCAGTCCCAATCGGAACAGGGTGGTAATCAGCAGCAGGGACGGGAAGATGGAGAAGTCCAGCGCGTCCGCCACGGTCATGGTGATGACCAGGATGAGCATGGACAGGGAGATGTTGACCACCAGCAGGATGTCCAGCAGCTGGGTGGGCAGGGGCACGACGATAAAAAGGACAATAATGACCACTGCCAGCGCTATGGCGTTTTGGAGGATTCGCTTCATGCACTCTGTCCTTTCCTGTCAGCGTTTCCGAAACTTATGAGGGAAAACCGCCGGAGAGGCGGGAATATTCTGATAAAAAGCATCATGGATCAAAAGAATCACGTCGATTTACGCTCTCAGGGGTTGGACCGGGGCTCCTGGTCCAGCTTCAGCACGTAGACCAGCACCTCGGCCACGGGGCCGTAGAATTGGGGGGGGATCTCCCGGTCCAGGTCCGTCTCCGCGAACAGGGACCGGGCCAGGGGCACGTTTTCCACCACGGTGACCTGATTCTCCTCGGCCACCTTGACGATCCGCAAGGCCAGCTCATCCAGCCCCTTGGCCACCACCACCGGCGCCTCGTCCCGCTCGGGCTTGTAGCGCAGGGCCACGGCCACGTGGGTGGGGTTTCGGATGACCACGTCCGCTCCCGGCACCTGCTGCATCATCCGCTGCTGTGCCCGGCGGCGCTGGATCTCCTTGATCTTGCCCTTGACCTGGGGATCACCCTCGGTCTGCTTATACTCCTCCTTGATCTCCTGCTTGCTCATGCGCAGCTGCCGCTCGTAGTCCCACCACTGGTAGAGGTAGTCCGCAGCGGCCAGGATGATGAAGGCCACGCACACCTGGAGGATGAGGGTAAAGATATCATTGTAGAGGATGGAGCAGGCCTGCCCCAGCTCCATATCCAGAAACCGGGCGAACCCGGTGACCACGCTGGTAAAATAGTTGTAGATCAGATAGAGAAGAATAACAATCTTCAGAAGGCTCTTGATGGCCTCCACCACGCTGCGCAGGGAGAAGAGCCGCTTGAACCCCTGGAGGGGGTTGATGCGGCTGAACTTGGGCTTGAGGGACTCCCCCGCCACCAGCAGCCGCGTCTGGGCGAAGGTTGCCGCTATGGCCAGTATGGCCGTAACCCCCAGAAAGGGGCCCGCCACCATGACCAGCGTTACCACGCACTTAGTGGCCAGCTCCCGGAGGATGGTGGGCAGCAGCCCGGCGTAGCTGGCGTTCATATACTGGAAACAGGTGGCGAAGAGGCTGTCCGCCTGCTTCACAACAACGCCGCCCATCAGCTTCAGCATCACCAGACTGCCCAGGAGGGTGGCCACGGCCACCACGTCCTTGCTCATCATGACGTTACCTTTTTTTCGTTCGTCACGTCGCTTTTTTGGTGTTGCTTTTTCGGTCTTGTCGCCGGCCACCGCTTACTCCCCCCTTTCGCCCCTCTTTCTTACGAACCAGCCATCAGAGGCAGCAGGGAGCGCAGGGCCCGCAGCATGGTGGTCTCCGCCGCCAGCAGAAACTCGCTGAAGGGGGCCATCAGCACCAGCAGCAGGCTCAGTCCAATAATCACCTTCAGCTCAATGTTGATGGCGAACACGTTGATCTGCGGGATCACCTTCATCAAAATGCCCATGCCCACCTGTCCCAGCAGCTCCGCCGCCAGCACGGGCATACACAGTTTAATAGACATGAGCACGCAGTCCAGGAACAGCTCCGCCACCGCCGCGTACACCGTCTCCCCCAGGGCCACGGTGCCGAAGGGTACGATCTCCCCGGAGACCAGGAAGATGCGCAGCAGAGTCTGGTGGCCGTTGGCCACCAGGAACAGGAGCATCATGAGGATGTTGAGCATGGAGGCAGTGACGGAGACCGAGGACTGGCTGCCCGGGTCATAGGTCTTGCCCATGCTCATGCCCATCTGCACGTCGATCAGCTCTCCGCCCACCAGGGGGATGATGAAGAAAATATTCACCACCAGCCCCAGGATATACCCCAGGCCCATCTCCAGCAGCAGCCGCACCGCCATCTCCAGCACCGTGTCCGGCACAGCCGGCCGGTACTCGGTCATGGCGGCCGCTGTCACCGACAGCAGCAGGATGAACCCGCTCTTTACAATGCCCGGTATGCTCTGCCGCCCCAGCAAGGGGTTGAAGAGCACGCAGCCGCTCATCCGGGCCAGGATCAGCAAAAACAGGGTCAGCTCAGACCAGTCCATCCCGGCCCCCTATCTGACCATCAGGTCAAAGAGGCTGCGGGCATATTCCAGCAGCGTCTCCATCATCCACCCGCCGCCGATGAGCAGCACCAGCATCACCACCGTCAGCTTGAAGATAAAGGACAGGGTCTGCTCGTGGATCTGGGTGACGGCCTGGAAGATGGCCAGCAGCACGCCCACGGACATGCTCAGCAGCAGCATGGGCGCGCACAGCTTGATGACCACCCACACGCCCTCCCGCATGAGTTCCGTAATCAGCACGGTATCCATCGCTCACCCGCTCCTTTCCCGCCTAGAGTACCCCGCCCACCAGGGACGAGAACAGCAGCTGCCAGCCATCCAGCAGGATGAAGAGCAGGATCTTGAAGGGCGTGGAGATCATGGAGGGCGGCAGCATAATCATGCCCATGCTCATCAGCGTGGAGGATACGATCACGTCGATGAGCATGAAGGGGATATACAGCAGAAAACCGATCTCAAAGGCGGTTTTCAGCTCTGTGGTGACAAAGGCCGGCATAATCACCAGCATGGACAGCTCCCCGGCCTCCTCCATCGTCTCCGGCGCGTCCACGCCGGACATGTCGCAGTAGAGCCGCACAGTGGACAGCTCCGTGTTGCGGAGCATGAACTCCTTCAGCGGCCCCTGGGCCCGCTCAAAGAACTCCTCCTGGGTGATCTCCCCGGCGGTGTAAGGGTCCAGCGCCTCCTCCCGCACGCTGTTGACGGTTGGCGTCATGGTGAAGAGGGTCAGAATGATGGCCATCCCCACCAGCACCATGTTCGGCGGCGTCTGCTGGGTGCCCATGGCGGTGCGCAGAAAGGAGAAGCACACGATATACCGGGTGAAGGAGGTCATCATGACCACCAGCGACGGCAGCAGGGTCAGCACTGTGGTCAGCAGCATAATGTCCAGCATCTGGACGCTGTCGCCATTGACGTTGATAATCGCGTCGGTCACGCACTCGCGCCTCCTCTCTCTATTTCTTCTCCCGCAGCTGCCGGAGCAGGCTGCGGAAGTCCGGCGTGGCCTTGGCCTCGCCGTCCGAGGGGGGAGGCGTCTCCCACAGCGCCCCCTCCTCCTGCGTCAGTTCCGCCAGCAGGGTGAAGCCGGAGGGAGAACTGCCAATAAGAAAATACCGTCCTGCGGCCTTGACCACCAGCAGGGACTGGTCCCGGCCTGTTGTCAGCCGCTCCAGCACCCGCATCTGCCGGCCCGCCGGAGACACGCCGAAGCGTCCCGCCAGGCCCGTTCCGGCCCAGCGGGTGAATGCGTAGCACCCGCCCAGCACCAGAACCAGCACCAGCAGGATGCCCAGCAGAGACAGGACCTCCTGGGGGATCAAGGCTCGCCTACGATGGACGTAACGGTCTTGAGCACACGCTCGCCCTTGAAGGGCTTGACGATGAAGTCCTTGGCCCCTGAGCGGATCGCGTCGATGACCATGGTCTCCTGGCCCATGGCGGAGCACATGACCACGTTGGCGTTGCCGTCGGCGGCGCGGATGGCCTTCAGGGCCTCCAGGCCGTCCATGTTGGGCATGGTGATGTCCATGAGCACCAGATCGGGCTTGAGGGAGTTGTACTTCTCCACGGCGTCCGCGCCGTCCACCGCCTCGTGGAGATCCGTGTAGCCAGCCTTGCTGAGGGTGTCCTTGATAACCTTGCGCATGAACGCGGCGTCGTCAACCAAAAGAATTCTAGCCATTATAATGCACCTTTTCCTTCTCTTAATTAGTTATTTGATCTGGCAGATGTTAGAATTTTGCCAGTTCGTTGATGTCAGGCTTCTGCAAAATCTCGGTGATGCGGATGCCGAAGTTGTCATCAATCACCACCACGTCTCCCCGGGCGATGCACTGGCCGTTGACCAGCAGATCCACCTGATCGCCTGCCAGCTTATCCAGCACCACCAGGGACCCCTTGGAGAAAGCGATGATATCCTGGATCTTCCGCCGGGTGCGGCCGATCTCCACCGCCACCTCCAGAGACACGTTCATGATGAGGTCCAGATTCTGCTTTTGCTCCTGGGGCAGGGCCGCCTCCGGATCCAGAGGCTGCATCCGCGGCGGCTGGGCGTTGATAACCTTGGGCTCCGGCGGCTTGGGGGGCTCAGGCTGCTGCTGAGGCGGATACATGTAGTAGGGTGGATACATGGGATAGGGAGGATACCCGGCCTGCCCCTGGGGGGGATAGGGATAGCCCCCGGGCATCTGGGGATAGGGCTGCCCGTCGGGCGCGGGGGGCGGGGGAGGCGGGGCGAAGGCGGCCCGCTTCCGCTCCTCCTCCCGGTCCAGGGCGAACACCTGGAGGCAGTCGTCAAAATCGCCCTCCACGATCTTCATGGCCCCCACCACGTTGGGGGAGAAGGGCAGGTCGCCGTAGGGCAGGGGCCGGCCCTTCCGGTCATACGCCGTACCGTCCCGCAGGACGCTGCCCTGGTACTTCCAGACCATGGGCCGCTTGTCCCTGGTGTAGCCGTAGCAGTGGGCCCCCCTGGCGTAGGCCATGCCCACCTCGTAGACGCTGCCCCCGTCCACGTCGGCGCCCCGGTAAAACTCCAGATTGCAGAGGATGGCGGTGGACTCGTTCATGCACCGGGCGCAGTTTTCAAAAATGGCGTCCCCGTTTTTCCGCAGGTCCTCGTGGCTCAGGTCCAGCTCCCCGTCGCTGGGCATGGTCACGTCGAAGCCCTTGACCCGGGCCCGGTCCCGCATGACGTACCAGCGGGGGTAGCCGTCCTCATAGAAGCACATGGGGCCGGCGATATACAGCTTTTCTCGTTTCATGTCCGCGCTCCTTACTGCAGGACCAGATCCCGCAGGAGGTGCAGGAACCGTCCGTAATCAGCCTCCGCGCCGATCTCAATGAGGGGCAGATGCTCCCAGACGAAGTGGTGCCGCCGGTCCAGGACGGTCATGCCCAGGGTCAGCGGGCTCTGGGTTTCCACCCCCACGCGGCCCCGGATGGTCTTCACCAGGGTGGGATCGATGGCGTAGGCCACGGCCATGCAGTCGATGATGGTGGTGTACGCCTCGAAGCCCCGCCCGGCGGCGAACCGGATGGCCTGGGACAAAAACCGCGCCTCGGGCCGGGGGCTCTCGGCGAAGGCGGCGATGTCCTCCGGAGAGAAGTTCACGTCAAAATGGGTAGCCACGTCCAGCCCCAGGGCCACCAGGGGGACTCCGGACTCATAGACGATCTTGGCCGCCTCCGGGTCCACGTAGACGTTCCACTCGCTCTGGGGCGTGTCGCCGGTGGCGTTGAGGAAGGCGTACCGGTTCAGCCCGAAGGCCCCCGAGATCGCCACCACACCCGCCAGCTGTCCGGCCAGGGCCGGCTCCTTCACCAGGGCCATAGCCAGGTTGCTCATGGGCCCCGTGCAGAGGACCGTCACCTCGCCGGGGTTCTCCCGGGCCAGCCGTATGATGAGGTCCGACGCGTGCTCCTCCGCCAGGGGCATGGAGGGCTCCGGCAGGAAGTTCTCCGCCTGGCCGTCGCTGCCGTGGGTGAAGGGGTCCGGCGGGGCGGGACGGACCATGGGACGGGCCATGCCCCTGGCGGCGGGGATGTCCTGCCTGCCCAGCAGCTCCAGCACCTTCCGGGCGTTGACGCTGGTGACCTCCACCGGATAGTTGCCGCTGACGGCGGTCACCGCCAGCAGCTCCAGCTGGGGGGCCTTGGCGGCCATAATGATGGCCACGGAGTCATCCATACCCGGATCGCAGTCCAGAATGATTTTTTTCAACCCAAACGCCTCCTCTCAGCCTTCGCTGCCGTCCGCCTGGACCTTGACGAAGTACTCCCGCTTCCGGGGACCATCGAACTCCAGGAAGTAGATCCCCTGGGAGTGGCCCAGCAGCAGCTTCCCCTGGTGGATGGGGATGGTGAGATTGACGCCGATGAGGGAGGACTTGACATGTCCCGCCGCGTCCTGGGGTGTGTCGTGCTGATGCTTGAAGTCGATGCGGGTGGGGATCAGACGGCAGATCTCGTCCTGCAGGTCCAGAAAGCCGTTGGGATCCCAGAAGGAGGTGATGGTCAGTCCCGCCGTGGTGTGGGGGATGCAGATCACGCACAGCCCCTCCTGGACGCCGCTCTCCTCCACAACGGCCTTCACGTCGTCCGTCAGCGCGGTGACGCCGCGCTCCTGGGTGGTCAGCTTGATATTCCTCAGCATAGCTCGCTCCTCACTTTACGATGATTTCGCTCTGGGTGATGCCCCGTCCGCCCTGGGCGAAGGCCCAGGGGCCCTTGCAGCCCCGGCCGTCCTCCTCGCCCAGGAATTCGCCCAGGTACCCCGCCAGGAGGCACAGGGGAGCGAATTGGGACAGTACGCCGCTGTGGGCGTACCGGGTTTCCGGGGTAAGGACCGCCTGACAGGTCCCCTGGTCAAAGCGGTTCTCTCCGGAGGTAACCGCCAGCAGGGGCCGTCCCATGTCCCGCCCGGCGTAGTCGGCCAGCTCCAGGGCCCGGCTGGCGGCAGGACTGCCGCCGGCGCAGACCAGGACCGTCCCAATCTTCTCCACGTTCTTCATGAAGAAGTTCATGTGGAGCCACTCCTCGGTGTTGATGCACATGGCGTACCGACCGACGGCCTCGTAGATCTTCGCCTGCCCGAACCAGGCGGCGGCGTAGTCGGGGCCCGCGCCGATGAAGTCGAACGCCTCCAGGCCCTTCCACTCCCCGGCCAGCCGCTGGATCTGCTCGTCCATGGCCGGGAGCGCCCGCTCCAGCGCGTCCGCCTGGGCCAGCAGGTCGGCGCGGTAGTCCATGGCCTGATCCATGGTGTACCGGCCCCGCACCTCCCCGAAGCGGATGGCCAGCAGCAGCAAAGCCAGCAGGGATACCAGATAGGACCGGGTCCCCGGCGCGCTCTCAAAGGGCGGGACGGAGAGGGGGAGAATCCGGCTGGCGCAGCGGCCCAGGGGCGAATCCGGGTTCCCCGTCACCCCCAGGGCGAAGGCGCCGTGGGCCACAGCCCGCTGGATCGCCTCGCTGACCCGGGCAATGCCGCCGGAGTTGCTGACCGCGATGACCAGGGGATTGTGGGGGGCGAAGCCCAGCTGGCTCTCGCTGTAGTACCGGCTCAGCTCGATGGCGGGAACCACCTCGGTGGGGATGCCCGTCAGAGCCTCAAAGGCGTACCGGACCGCCATGGCCGCAGCGTGGGAATCGCCGCAGCCGGTCAGGACGATACGCTGGATGGAAAAGATCTCCGGCGTGGTCAGGGCCTTCCGGCACTCCGGCTCAAGGCAGCCGTACTGCTGCCGCAGAAGCTCCGGGAGGCTCCAGACCTGCCGGCACATGGCGTTGCTCGCTTGTTTCATAATATACTCCTGTCTCTTCAGAATATAGATTCGCCTGTCCGCGCCGCCGGGGCGGGCGGACAAAAATTTATGAGGATTGATTGACAGACAGCCGCCAAAACGGTATGATAGAGGAAAATATATACGATTTACATAAGAATGAGGTGCAGACCATGGCAGACGGCTACGCTTTCCAGGATTTCATCGACCGGGACTCCCCCATCCCCCTCTACCTGCAGGTTTCCGCCGATATGACCCGCCGGATCGCGGAGGAGGAGTGGCGGGTGGGCGACCAGCTCCTGCCGGAGAACACCCTGGCGGAGCTCTACCAGATCAGCCGCATTACCACGCGGCAGGCCCTGGCCCAGCTGGAGAGGGACGGCCTGATCTCCCGGAAGCGGGGGGAGCGCACCGTGGTGCAGGCCCGGCCCCAGTACATCGTCCAGGAGCTCCAGTTCCCCAGCCCGGAGGGAAGGCGGCCCATTGTCAATCCCGCCGAGCAGATTACCTCCGCAAACGTTCGCATTGTCGGCCTGACCGCCCCCGACCGCCGGGCCGCCCGGATGCTCCAGCTGCCGGAGGACGCGCCCCTGGTCTACCTGGAGCGGTACTTCCAGAACTGCGGGAAGGTGGTGGGCATCAACCGGGCCTGGTTCCCCCGGGAGCGGTTCCCGGACCTGGCGGAGCGGGGCCTCCTCCGCCAGAGCATCTCCGCCACCCTGCAGGAGGTCTATCAGACGGAGACGGAGGCGGTGGAGAATTTCATCGCGGCCATCACCCTGGACGCCCGCTGCGCCAGGATTCTGGACGTCCCCTACGGCTCCCCCGCCCTGCGGATCGACTCCGTCCACTTCGGCGTCCGCCACGTCCCCATCGAGTTCGCCAGCACCATCTGGAACGGGGCCAACGCCCAGTTCCGCCTGATGGTATCCCGGGAGGACTAGGGCTTGTTTGATAAATGGCGGAATGCCCAACAGCGAGAGATTTTTTCGCTGGGCAAGGCAAAAATTCGCAGGAATCCTGACGGATTTCAAGAATTTTTAACGCCGCACAGCGGAAAAAGATCCGCTGCTTGGGCGTTTTGACATTTTTCAAACATGCCCTAGAGGGACAAGAGGTACTCCCCTACCTTCACGCTGTAGGCCAGCGCGTCCTGCGCCAGCGCGTCGGGGAGGGTAGCGGTGTAGCGGTGGATCTCATAGGTAAAGTCCCCGGCGTAGCCGACCTCCCGCAGGGCCTCCATGACGGGGGCCCACTGGACGCGGCCGTTAAAGGGCAGCAGGTGGTCGCTGTCGATGTTGATGAAGTCGGAGATATGGGTGGCCCGGAGCTTCCCGCCCAGCAGGCGCAGCACGGCGACGGGGTCCTGGCCCATGATGGCCGCGTGCTCCACGTCGCAGCAGACGCCGGCCATGGGGCTGTCCAGCCGGTCCACCAGCTCCAGCAGCTCCTCTGGCTGGGCCGTATAGCGGCGGCGGGGCGCGATGTTCAGGTCCCATAGGTTTTCTATGGCCAGCCCCACCCCCTCGCCGGCGGCGTAGTCCAGCAGGGGGCGGAAGTACCGCAGGTTCTTCTCCAGGGATTTTTTCCGCCAGTCGGCGGCGGCGAAGTCCGTCCCCGCATGGATGACCAGCCAGGGGATACCCAGCCGGGCGGCGCCCCGGACGGGCCGCCGGATCAGCCCGTCCATTTCCTCCCGGCGGTCGAAGCCGCCGTCGCAGAAGTTATAGAAGGGGGCGTGGGCCTGGCTGAAGGACACCCCCCAGTCCCGGGCGCACCGGGCGACTTCCTCCAGCCACGCCTCGTACCCCTCCGTGACGAATTCGTTGCGGAAGGTGCAGCAGTCGTGGAAGTTCATGTCCATGACCCGGTAGCCCGCCCGGGCGCACCGGGCGATGGAGTCCGTGATGGCCGCCTTGCTGCCGTCGGGGCGGTTGAAGTAGATGTTGGTGGAGGTCGACAGGCGCATCAGCTTTTCCCGCAGAATTTCTCTACGGCCTCCTGTACGCCCTGGAACTCCCGGGCCTGGCACACATAGCCGGCGTAGGGGCGGGCGTTGTCCGATACGTTGCCCACCGCGGCGGACTGTCCCGCCGCCTGGAAGAGCTGGATGTCGTTGTCATCGTCCCCGATGACCAGCACCTCGTCCATGGAGACGCCCAGATGCTGGACCAGAAGCCGCAGCGCCGCCGCCTTGTTGGAGCCTTTTTCGTTGAGCTCCAGGGCCTTGAGCCGGTAGCGCACGTACATGAAGTCGCCGGGGACGGCCCGCAGCTTCTCCTCGATCTCCAGGATCTTTCCCTCCCGCACCGTGTCCATGATGAGGAGCTTGTCCGCCCGCAGCTCCGCCCACTCATCGTCCGTCAGGGGCTGGGCCTCGTAGGGGCGGTTCCGCTTCTCCCCCTCCCGGATGATCCAGGGGGTGATCCGCTCCGTCCGCTCCTCCCCCTGGAAGGTGAAGAGGACGGACATGCCCTCTGCATAGCACTCCTCAACCAGCTCCCGCAGGGGCCGCAGGGCGAACTGCCGGCGCAGCACGGCCCGGTCCCCGTCTATTATCGTGGCGCCGTTGGTGACGATATACGGATGGCGCAGGCCCATCTGGGCCGCCTTTTCCCGCATATAGCCCTCCGCCCGGCCTGTAGCTACGGTGAACATGATCCCCCGGGCCTCCAGGGCCGCGATCCACTCCGCCGCGCCGGGGGGGATGATTTCGTCCCGGCCTATCATGGTACCGTCCATGTCGCACACGACCAGCTTAATCATGGCAAATCACTCCTATCGTTTCAGATGAAAACCAGGCAGGGACGCAGCCGCCCCCGCCTGGTCGTTTTCTTATCCGTTGGCCCGGATATATTCGGTCAGCTTGGCGTTGAAGTTATCCACAATATTGTCGTGGCATTCCTGCTTTGTGATCTCACCGGCCGTCCACGCGATGAAGTTTTCCTTGCACAGGGTGTTCAGCTCCCAGTTGATGAGGTCCATGGGCTCCTGCATGCCGGGGTCGGAGTTCTTCAGCTGCTCCACCGCCACGGCGGCGTTGGGGTTCCCGTCGATAAAGGTCTGATAGGCCTCCGTCTCATAGGCGCTCTTGCAGATGGGCAGGTAGCCGTTGTTCTCGAAGAGGTACATCTGGCTGTCCGCGGAGGCCATGAACTGCATGAACTCCCAGGCCGCCTGCCGCCGGGCGGCGTCGCCCTTGTCAAACAGGGCGATGGAGCCGCCGCCGACCGCCGCGCTGGCCTTGTACTGGCTGGAGCAGGCGGGCAGGGGGGCTACGCCCAGCTCAAACTTGCCCTCGGCGTTGCTGGCCATAGCGGCCAGCTGGGCGGAGGACTGGAAGTTGATGGCGGACAGACCGTTGGCGAACTCGCCCCGCTCGTCGTCGTTGACCGCCTTGTAGCCGCCGGTGGCGATGACCTTCTCCCACTCGTTGAGGAAGGTCATGAGGGAGCCGTCCTCGCCGATGGTCAGCTTGGAGATCATGGCGTCCCGGCCGCCGCCGTTGTCGCCGATGTAGTTGCAGCCCGTATCGCTGACGCCGGACAGGAAGTTGACCAGCTCATAGCGGTCCATCTGGATGTTCAGGCCGTAGCGGGTCACCGCCCCGCTGCCGTCCCGGACGGTCAGCTTGTCCGTCCACTGGGCCAGCTCCTCGATGGTGGCGGGCGGCGCGTCGGGATTCAGCCCGGCCTCCCGGGCGGCGTCCTTGTTGTAGTACATCAGCATGGTGGAGGCGTTCAGCGGCAGGGAGATCAGCTGCCCCTCGTAGGTGTAGGAGCGCAGGAAGTTTTCATAGATGTCCTCCTTCTGCAGGGTGATCTCGTACTCGCCGGAGGAGTAGATGGTATCCAGGGACACCAGATTCTCCATCTGCAGGACCGTGGACAGACCGGCGGCATAGATCTGCCCCACGTCGGGGAAGTTCTTGTAGTCGTTGGCCTGGACCAGGGTCTTCAGCTTCTCCACCACGTCGCCGCCCTGGAACACGGAGTTGACGAAGATGCCCTTCTCCTTGCCCACGGTTTCGTTGAACTGGTTGACCAGATACTCGGTGGAGGTGGCCATAGCGCCCTCCGCGGAGTTCCAGTACTCAATGGTGATCGTCCCCGCGGCGGGAGCGTCGGGGGAGGCGGGCGCATCGCCGCCGGGGTTGGATGTGCCGCTCTTGTCGCCGCAGCCGGCCAGCAGGGCCAGCAGCAGAACCGCGGACAGCGCGAGACTCAGTAGCTTTTTCATGGTTATCCTCCAAATCATTTTTGTGCCGGGAACACGTTCTGTATTGCAAGCGGCAGCGGGTCAGCCCTTAATGGCGCCGCCCATCATGCCGCTGACAATCTTCTTGCGGAAAATCAGAAAGATCATCGCCGTGGGAACCAGGACCATCATGGACGCGGCCATGATGGGGCCGTAGACGTTGCCGTCCTCGTTGTTGAGCATGGTCACGCCCACCTGCACCGTCCGCATCAGCGGATTGTTGGTCACCAGCATGGGCCACAGGTAGGTGTTCCAGGTGCTGATGAAGGAGGAGATGAACACCGTGGTCAGCACCGGCGTGGAGGTGGGGAGCAGGATCTTGAAGAAGAACCGGATATTGCTGCACCCGTCCACGTAGGCCGCCTCCTGGAGGGTCTTGGAGAAGGTGAGGAAGTTCTGCCGCATCATAAAGATGTTCATGGCGGACACGCAGAACACGCTCATCATGCCGATGTAGGTATTCACCAGCCCCAGCCGGGAAATGGTCTGGTAGTTGGTCACCAGCACCACGTCGGAGGGGATCATCACCGTGCCCAGGCACAGCATGAACAGCAGATTGCGCCCCTTGAACTCATAGAAGGCGAAGGCAAAGGCGGCGAAGGAGGCGGTAATCAGCCGTATCACGCTGCTGGCCCCGGCCAGGATCAGGGAGTTGATCATAAACCGCCCGATGGTGGTGGTTTCCATCACGTTCCAGTAGTTGTCCAGGGTCCACTCCTTGGGGAAGATGGTGGGCGGGATGGACTGCACCTGGTTGGGCATCATGAAGGAAACGAAGAAGCAGTAAATCACAGGGAACAGGACCAGCAGGCCCAGCAGAATGGCCGCCGCTTGAAAAGCCGCCTTTCCCAGGTCCTTTTTCGTTTTCGATGCGGAAACGCGCTCCATTTGCAATTTCCCCCTTAGTCGTAATTGACGTATTTCTTCTCAAACCCGAAGCTGAGCAGCATCATCGCAAAGGTGATGAGGAAGGCGATCACCGCCGCGGCGTAGCCGTTATTGTAGTTCTGGGCATTCACCGACTGGGTGTACATGTAGGAGATCATGGTGGACGCGCTGCCGCTGCGCCCGCCGTCGGAGAGGATGATCACCAGCCCGGACATCATCATGCTCTTGGCCAGGGAGTTGATGATCAGGAAGAACACCGTGGGGGAGATAATGGGCAGGATGATCCGGGTGGTCAGGCGGACGGCCCCCGTGCCCTCCATAGTGGCCGCCTCGATCAGGTCCGCAGGCACGTTGCGCACGGCGGCCAGCAGGAACAGGAAGTTGTAGCCGATGTTCATCCATACGGAGATAAAGCTGATGGCGTAGATGGTGAAGCGGCTGTCCGTCAGCCAGCTGATGTTGGTGCCCAGCAGCTCGTTGAGGATGCCCAGGGAGGGGTTGTACATCAGCTCGAAAATCATGGCGCACACCGAGGAGGACATGGCCATGGGCAGGGCGTACATCGTCTCATAGACGGGGGAGCAGAGGGTCTTGCGGCTGGCTACCATAGCCAGGACCAGGGCGATGAAGACCGAAACCGGGACGGAAGTCAGCACGTAAAGGAACGTGTTTTTCACCGCCGCCAGGAAGTCCTTGTCCTGAAGGATGCGGAGGTAGTTTTCCAGTCCCACGAACTCCCGCCGCACCCCCATGAAGTTGGTGAGGAAAAAGCTGTTGAACACCGTCTTAATAAAGGGATAGTACGTAAACAGGAAAAAGAAAAGCAGCGCCGGGAGCAGATACGCCAGCGGCTCGAACTGGCGTAAGCCTTTTCGTCTCATTCTCCATACCCTCCGCCTTCGTGTGGTTTAGTTGTTCTATTGTATGTATCATAATACAAGTAGGCGCGCAAATCAATTGTGCGATATAACAATGTTTCCGCCGATGGTTTGTGGAAAGGATACAAGCCGACCCTGATCGATGGCCTTTTGTGTTTTTCGACTTTTCTGCTTTTAAGAAGCTGTATTCATAGGCGGGGGATGCAGTCTGGGCGAGGGATTTTGCTGTCCTGCAAGGCAAAAAATCGCAGGAATACTTGGCGTATTTCAAGATTTTTTAACGCGGCAGGGCGGCAAAAGACCCGCCCAGACGGTGTTCAACGCCTATGAATACAGCTTCTAAGAGGACCCTACAGATGGGACAGCTCCAGTCCGATGGACAGTCCGGCGCGGAAGGCGGCTTCCAGCTCCAGTCCCTGGATCAGTTCCTCTTCGCTGATGTAATTGAGGAGGGTTTCCCGCCCCTTTTCGGGCAGCATGGACAGGAGTTCTTTGCGCGCGCGGTCCGACATGTCGCCGCTTTCTTTGATCTGCGCCCCGTCTTCCAGCGTGTAGGTGGTGCGGTTTTTCTGGGCGTAGGTGTAGAGGGCTTCCAGTAAGGTGGGCATGTGTGTCACTCCTTTTTTAGTACTACTCCGTTTGGAATAGCCATATTATAGCTATTCCAAACGGACTTGTCAAGGTGTAAAGAAAAATATGGCGAAATTATGCGAAAGAGTGCTGGCGCTGCGCAAAGAGAAAATGCTGAAGCAGGAGGAAGCGGCTGATCTTTTGGAGGTCAGCTTGAGCTCCTACTGCCGGTATGAGCGCGGAGAACGGGAACCAGATGCGTCTACATTGTGCCGGTTTGCAGACTTTTACGGCGTTACGCTTGACTATTTGGTTGGCCGGTCGGACGAAAGAGGATAAAAATGAACGTAACAGTAATCGGCGCGGGGCTGGCGGGGAGCGAGGCGGCGTGGCAGCTGGCCCAGCGGGGAATCCAGGTCGCGCTGTGGGAAATGAAGCCCGAAAAAATGTCCCCCGCCCACCATACCCCCGACTTCGCGGAGCTGGTGTGCTCCAACTCCCTGCGGGGGGCGGGGCTGGAAAACGCGGTGGGGCTCCTCAAGGAGGAGCTGCGCCGCCTGG
>OFFG01001274.1_pt1 | contig 15547 bp, 24 predicted proteins | sample 1521331 | NCBI WGS metagenome assembly OFFG01 (sample SAMEA3504129, study PRJEB24116) | mouse gut metagenome | biome: mouse gut; feature: mouse-associated habitat; material: faeces | place: Denmark | collected 2011 | reverse complement strand
CCAGATTGTACCTTCTAACCTCTTCCTCCGCTTCCAGCAAATCACAAACGATGCCAACCAGCTTTTCAATATCGTACATAACAGATACCTCCGTCAAAAATTTGTGGCCTCTATTCTTATTACAGCGCTTCCTATGTATTTGCTAACCACTCAGATCCATTCAGGAAAACGAAACGGCGTCCCGCTCCCAGGCTTGTCAATGTCAATAGAGAATTTGACCACCCTTGTTTCCTTGAACTGCTTTAGCAGACCGTTCCGTAGGGCGGCAAACTCCGCATAGTCCTCGACGGTAAAAGCACCATTGTCGATCATCTCCTGCTGAGACACCACCCAGCCGCTTCCAGATAAAAGGCTATCCATTTTTAGATTGTCTGAAATATAAACCAGCGAATCGTCCGAATTGTCATAATGGCCCGCATTATCATAGTTTTCCCGCTTGCCCAGATAGACACGCTTCACACCTTGTCCCCAGGGCTTGTCTCGATCAAACTGGCACAGCGAAACATATCCTTCATAATTGCTCATAATCGCCGCCTGAAATTCCACGATCTTCTTCATGCCAAACCTCCTTGTATGTGATGGGTTGAATTTTCAATAATTCTTCAATCGTCCCGCACCTCAGAATCTCTTGATTTTTCGCCTCAATCTCTTTGGCCTCTGCCTCAGTGATTTCTCGGCCTCCGACAAAATATTGTTTCAATACCTCGCCTCCTATTTGTTATTACAGCCGATTATCTGCATTTGCTAACCATAAAATAAGTTTTGGCCGAGATTTCTCTCGGCCTCCACTATTTTAATAGTTGGCTTCCCGCATATACTCCCGTCTTGCGGCCCAGTACGCTTTTCTTTGTGTCTCCGTAAAATTCAGCTCATCAAAATACTGGTCAACCTCGTTATCATCGTGGCCGTGATACTGGATGTTTCCAAACGCCCCCAGGGTATCATAGTCCGCCTGCCAGTTGATTGCGTACTCATGGTTTGCCATCTCGTACTTAAAAGCGGATTTCCAATAGTCAAAATTGTCATCTACAGCGTTCCGCACCGCTTCCAGCAACTCGAAAAGCGCATTGTGTTCCTGCACAAACTCGGCGTTGGTATAGTAGGCGAAACAGATAGGGTTGAAAATCATCTTGTCGATCTCTTTCTTCCGTTCCGCTCGCTCCTGTTCCGTACCACCGCCAGCGCAGAACATGGAGATGTGATCCTCCTGCATCCCGTAGTAGTTCCGCAGATAATACTCACGGCGATGGTAGTCGGTATAGTCCGATAGGGGAGCGGCAATCTCCTTCGGTGTAAAGAGAATGTCCTGCATCTTCTGCAAATACACCTCCCGCAACTGCTCCTGTGTCGCTTTTCTCCACTTGTGATGCAACTCGTAGTCGTTCGCATAGTAGATGTGATGTCCTTTCTTGAACACCAGACAGCTATATCCGAAGTAGCCGCCGAAGTCCACCAAGTAAATCGTATGTCCTTTTACATCCAGCGTTTCCAGCGCAATAGCAGCGGCCTCCGCCTCCGTCATGGCCTGGATGTCGTCGATCATGTATTCTTTCATTGTCATGCCTCCGTTCTGTATTTTGTGGCGTGGGCTTTTGGCCTGCCGCAGATGTTTCAGCGGCTCCACGCTTGTCCTATTCTTATTACAGAATAAAACAGCTTAGGTATCCTTCACCTCGACGATAACATTCAGTTTCTTCCCGTTATGCTCAAAACAGTACATACCATCCAGACGGTCATCAACCTCGGTACAGCAGCACTCACAACCGTTCAAGAATAAAACGCCCTCGCACCACAGTGGATCTCCGTCACCAGATGAACACACTTTGATATCAGCCTCGTATCCGTTGCCCATATCTACCGTCCACGACTCGACCGTTGCGTATCTCTGGATGCCGTTTTTCTCATAATCCACAGTATCGGCCTGCATTAGCCCGTTGTACTTCCAGACTTTTTCATCCTGGATGAAAAGAGTTTTGTTTATGCTCATTTGTAGCACCTCCTATTATAAATACAGAATAAAGCGTATATTTGCTAACCACTACAAAAAAAAGATGCTGGAGATTTCTCCCCAGCATCCACCGCATTTATCTGATCTGTTCATCCTCAACTATCTTTAATAATGTTATTCAACTCATCCCTCAGCTTGCGGGCACAGCACTCACACAAGGTAATCTCTCCGTCATGCGAATCACACGCCCAGAAAACCTTCAGCGCTCCATCGTGGGACACTTCCACAGCAGCCTCAGCATCACAAACCACACAGTAGTAACTGCCCTTCGGAACACGCACAACTTTCATTATGTATACCTCCAAAAAAAATAAAGTGTTATTTTGTGGCCTCTATTCTTATTACAACTCCAAAATAGACTTTGCTAACCACAAAAAAAAGAAAGCGGTGGGAATACTCCCGCCGCAAGTGTTAAACTGCCAGGCTAATCTTGATTGCATTATCCACACGTTCCTGCGTCCGCCCGTCAATCTGTCCCAGATAATTTCCAAGCCTCCGCTTATCAATAGTCCGTATCTGTTCCAGCTCCGCAAAAGATGACCGCTGCAAGCAATCCAACATAACGTGCGTCGGAAACCTCGCCTTGTGCATCTGGCTACTAATTGGGGCGATGATAACGGTAGGTGCATGGTAATTCCCTTTATCATTCTGAATCACCAACACTGGCCTAAATCCACCTTGCTCGCATCCCTCCGTTGCGGCTGAAAGATCGGCCATGTAGATGTCTCCACGTTTGATTGCCATTATGTAGCCTCCTCTCAGATCACATTGAATTGCACTCGCGGGCGCTCAATCCTATTGCACCAGCTATCCGCGTGCGCCTCGTCCGCTGCCTGCATCTTCGGGATATACGCTCCATCGTCCACCTCGAAAATAGCAATCCAGCCGTCATTCATGGTAGCAAAAGCGTAGTCGATCCCGTTGAAGTGCTTCCGCACCACATTCCCCGTTCCGTTCTCTGAAACCCACTTGTCAAATCCATTCCTATCCAGCATTATGTAGCCCTCCTTTTTTTTGGGATGTCTCCCGTTCTATTGATATAACAGCGAAAAATTCACCCATGCTAACCGTTCCAAAAAACTTTTTTTTGCCGTTCGTAAAACAGAAAAACGGCGGAAGGGTGTCCTTTCCGCCGTTCCATGTTATCCGTTACACCTCCCTATAAACGCAACCCGTCCAAACCTGCTCCGTTGTTCCAGGGCATCCGTCAACCACTCGTCCAAGCCGCTTGCAATGCCAGCAAATTCCATTGAGCTTTTCCAGCCCGCCCAGCCAATCCACAGACCGAATATAGTCACAGATGTCCGAATTATAGTCTTGCTCCAGAATGTACTTGCAAAGCGCCTCCTGAACGTCCGCATTTTTTCTGCTGTCCATCGCCCGCATGATCTCGCCGCCTATGTAGTATCCGAAAACTGACGCCTCTTTCATGCAGTAGTTGTAGAAGTCTTTTGCGTTGTACGGCTCGCCGTCTTTACGGTCAAGAATCCTATCCACAATCATTTTGAATACCTCCATTGATTTTCGTTGTGGCCTCTGTTATAATTACAGCCGAAAAGATACACTTGCTAACCAGAGGAGAAAAGAAAATGAAAAGATTTTTTTATGCTTTATTATCCGTCTTGCTCCTGTTTGGCCTGGTGGGATGCTCCAGCGCTGAATCTCTGAATGAGAAAGAGAAATTTGTATGTGATGCAATTTCCGACAATCTCCAAAATGTCACCAGCATAGAAGTCCAAAGCGGCACGGTATCCGATGATAGAGCCTATTTGACGATCTCATATATTGATGAATCCGGCGAAACGATAACCGGCCAGTATAAAGTGACAGCCTCCGCCGTTACGGATATATCAACCATAGACGAAAAGCCGACAACACTTGCCCGCTATCTTGAAATGTCCACCATGACCAGCGATGATTTTGACTATTCCAAAATTTCCGCATATCTGAACGGCGAGAAATGAAAAAGCGGCGGGAGTATTCCCGCCGCCGTTCCATATCATGCGCAGAATTGCAACAGCTTTTTGACGTTGTACCGACTTGCGGCCTCCAGCGTCCTCTCCGTCCGTTCCTTGACGATCTGCCATGCGTCCCCGTTCTTCTTGCGCTTAAAAATTTCCTCCATGTACTCGCCGCTGCCGTCATAGTGCTTGAAGTAGTACACGCGGCGAATTGTCTGCTCCATCTCCGTCTCCGCAATCACTTTCAAAAAGGCCGGGTAATCGTTCCCGTATGCGGGGTTATAGAGATAGTTTGCAATGTCGAATTTGTAGCCGTTCGGCGCTTCCAGCCTCCGAATCTTGTTTATGTACTCCGGTTTGAGATTTCTTGCCATGTTCCATACCTCCAAAAATTTTGTTGTGGGCGCGTTCTCTACTTTCCTGCCGGAAAGCGTTGTTAAAAAAATTGCGGGTGTGTTCGATGCGGTGGCGAGCGCGTGGGATATTGCGATCGGTGCTGCAAAAGGATATATTAGCGGTTTTGTGCAGGCTATAAAGCCGCTGATCGAAAATATAAAGACGATTTTTAAAGGCGTGGCACAGTTTGTAAAGGGAGTGTTTACCGGAGATTGGAAGGGCGCACTGAATGGGCTGAAAACCATAGCAAGCGGCGCATTATCCGGTTTGGTAAACATCATAAAGGCACCGTTTAAACTGATAGCAAACACCGTAAAAGGCGCGGTTAATTCCTTTAAAAATCTGAATATTGTAAAAAGCATTTTTACGGCTTTAGGAAATGCGATCAAGAATGTGCTAACCAAGTGCGGCGTTGACATGAAGAAATTCAGCGCAACGATCAATAACATTAAAACGCGGGTAGGCAGCATCATAAACGGATTGAAAACGATATTCAGCACCGTATTTAATGCGATCGGGAAAGTGGTTAAGGCACTGGCAACCGTAATAGCAAATATTTTCGGTAAAAAGGTAAGCAGCACTTGCAGCGCGGCGGGCGCGGTCATTACGGCGTTTAAGGCGGTGGCAAGCGCGGCATTTAACTTTATTGCCGGAGCCATAAAAAAAGCAATGAATATCATTGTACCGGTTGTAAAGGTTGCGTTTGGGGCAATTAAGGGCGCAATTTCCGCAGCAGTAAACACCATTACATCAATCATAAGCGGGGTATTAACTGTTTTCGATGGATTGATAACCTTTATTTCGGGCGTATTTACTGGAAATTGGCGGCAGGCGTGGGAAGGTGTAAAGAGCATTTTCAAGGGCATTTTTGACACGTTCGCGGCAATCTGCAAGGCACCGATCAACGCGGTCATAGGCATCATAAACGGCGCAATTTCAGCTTTAAACAAAATCAATGTTACAATACCGGATTGGGTGCCGGGGTTGGGCGGGAAGTCATTCGGGATCAATATACCGACAATACCGCAGCTTTACAAAGGTACGGATAACTGGAAGGGCGGCATGGCAATGATCCATGACCGAGGCGGCGAGATCGTAGACCTTCCGCAAGGTTCGAGGGTATACCCGCACGATAAAAGCGTGGAAATGGCGCGGAGAGAGGGAGAGCGGAACGGATCCGGATCTATCTCAATCAATATTCAGAAGTTGGCAGACAAAATAGAAGTACGCAGCGATGAAGATATAGACCGCATAGCGGAGGCGTTGGCGTACAAGTTAAAGAAAATAGCGTTTAACACCGGCACAGCATAAGGAGGGCGGCAAAATTGGAAATTTGGTTAAAGCAGGGCAAGACGAATTTTAGATTTGCGGTTTTGCCGTCTGAATACGAATTGACGAGCGAAAGCGATAATACGCAGGTAGTTATCAATTCATTAGGCGAAATAAATTTGTTGGGGAAAAGGAAATTGAAAAACATTTCCTTTTCCTCTTTTTTTCCGAAACAGAAATACAGTTTTTGCGAGTACACGACATTCCCGACACCGAAAGAAAGTGTAAAGCTGATCGAGAAAATGAAAAATAACGGCGTATTGCGTCTTACAATGACCGGTGCGCCGGTTAATATGGATTGCACAATAGAAAATTTCACATGGGGAGAAAATGACGGCAGCAAAGACATAAATTTCACGTTGGAGTTTAAAGAGTACCGGAAAGTAAAGGTAAAGACCACAAAGAAAAAAGAAAAGGTTACAAAAAAGGTAACGCCTGCGGCGACACAGCGGGCGGCAAAGGAAGTAAAAAGCACCACATACACCGTAGTAAAGGGCGATAACCTAAGTAAGATCGCAAAGAATTTGACCGGTAGCAGCGCGAACTGGCAGGCGATCTACAATCAAAATAAGGGGGTTATAGGCGGCAATCCAAACTTAATATACCCCGGTCAACAGTTGGTGATCAATGTATGAAAATAAAATGGATTAGGCATAAAAACGGCTATGTATATACAAGCGACATAACGCAGGCAGTATCAAGCGTTTCATGGAGTGGATCCGTATCGCAGGCGGCGCGTACCGCAGAAATAGCGGTTATCAATGCGCCAAATGATAAGAATGTAAAAAATTTAAAGCTGAACATCGGCGCGGGGCAGGTAATAAAGCTATATGAGGGCGGCGATCTGATTTTTTTCGGGGAAGTACAGAGCGCAAGGAAAACGAGCGAAACCGGCACCGTAACATATACCTGCTATGATCTGTTAAATCACTTGCTTAAAAGTACCGGCGTTTATAATTTTTCCGACACAACGGCAGAACGGATCACAAAAAAAGTATGCGCTGATTTGGAGATCAAGACCGGCAGCATCGCGGCGACAAAGGCGACAATAAAAAAGATGATTATAGACGGCGATACATTCTATGACATTATTATGAAAGCCTACACGAAAGCAGCAAAGCAGACCGGAAAGAAATATATTTGCCGCATGGACGGTTCCAAATTGTCGGTTGAGGTTAAGGGGAAGAAAGTTAAAAATTTTGTACTGGCAGAGGAATACAACATAACAAACGCCGAGTACGAGGAAACAATAGAAAACATGGTAAATGTGGTAAAGATTTACGATGAAAAAGGGGCGCAGGTTGGAGAGGTAAAAAAGGATAAATGGGTAGAGAAATACGGCATCTATCAGCAGATATATAAAAAAGAAAAGGGGATAAACGAGCAGGCGGCGGCTAAAAGTATGCTGCAAGGCGTGGAAAAACGGGTAACGGTTGAAGGGATAAATGGAGATCTAAAGTGCATCGCGGGTAACGGCGTAGAGGTTTACGACAAAGCAACCGGATTAAACGGGCTGTTTTGGATTGACAGCGATACCCACACATGGGAGAACGGCACACACATAATGAGTTTGGAATTGAATTTTAAAAACATCATGGATAGCAAGGAATACGAGGAAAACGAGGAATAGAGAGGGGGCGCGGGAATGAACAACCCATACGAGGAAATATTAGGAATAATGAGGAATGAGGGGAAAAAGGACAATACCGCGCCGATCCAAATAGGCATAATGACCGGCGCGGCAAGCTGCAAGATTGGAAAGCTGACATTATCGGGCGGCGATCTGCTGATAGCCGAACATTTGAAAACCGGCTATCATTGCGCGGTTTATGATGATACACCGTCAAAAAAAGATAAGAATACATTCGTTGCGCCACTAAAGAGCGGCGATAAAGTGGCGGTTTACCGGATCAGCGATGAATTGTATATTATTTTGGAAAGGTTGGTGTAGCGCATGAATTTGTTACCGGCATATATCGAGGACGAGGACGAAATAGAAGAACTGGAGGAAGAAATAAAGCCTCCGAGGGAATACGGCATAGATTTCAAAACCGGACAGCTAACCGGCGAGATAGTGGAAGGGAAAGAGGCTATAAAAGTTTGGATATGGCTTGTTCTGCAAACGCCGCGTTACCGGTACTATATCTATACATGGGATTACGGAAACGAATTTGAGGATTTCATAGGAAAAGGATATACAGAGGAATACATAGAGGCAGAGGCGCAGAGAATGACGGAGGATTGCCTGCTTGTGAATGAGAACATACAGAGTATAACGGAATTTAGCGTAAGCATGGAGGGCGACACATTAACCGTATCATTTACGGCAAACACCATATACGGCGAAATAGAATTTAAGGACGAGGCGATCGCAAGACCGGCAGCGGCATAAGGGGGCGATAGAATGTTATTTGATGATAAGACGCAAAACAATATTATGATCGACTTGAAAGAGGCGACAGATCCGGACACAAACACCGAGGAAGGAACGCTTATAGATCATTCCTTTAGGGGAGCCGCCGCCGAGTTTGAGCAGGCATATATCGAATTGGGGTTGATAGACCAAAACGGATATGCGGAAACGGCAGACAGAGAGCATTTAATATTAAGGGCAAAGGAAAGGGGCATAGAACCGTTTCCGGCATCTAACGCCGTTTGGAAAGCTGAATTTAATATTGATGTGGAATTAAACGCCCGCTTTTCGGCGGGGGAATTAACCTATATATGCACTGAAAAGATAGAGCCGAGGAAATACCGGCTTATGTGCGAGCAGACCGGCACAAGGGGAAATATAAAGCAGGAAGAACTGGCACCGATTGAATATATAGACAGTTTCGACAATGGGGAATTAACGGAACTTTTGAAACCGGCGCGAGATGATGAAGAAACGGAGGCTTTTCGGGCGCGGTACATTTCCATTGTTTCGGCGGCGCAGGCGTTTGGCGGCAACCGCGCACAGTACAAAGCGATGATGCACGAAATAGAGGGAGTCGGAGCCTGCAAAATATACCGCGTGACACAGAACGAAAAGAAAATAAAGATATATTTTCTTGACAGCACCTATAAAACGCCAAACAATGCCCTTGTATCAGATGTGCAGGAAATCATAGATCCGGTTGGAAAGCAGGGCGAGGGCGAGGGGAAAGCGACAATATTTCATGTGGTGGATATTTACCCCTGCATATCGGAAACGGTAAAAATCGAGGCAGAAATAACGATAGATACCGGCTATGTATGGGAGGACTTGTTACCGAGCATACAAGAGCGGATAGACGGCTATTTTTTGGAGTTGGCGAAAGGTTGGGAGAATGAGGAACATATAACCGTAAGAATATTAAAGGTAAATGCGGCAATCGCAAGCGTGGAGGGGATCGTAGATGTGCAGGACACAGCTTTAAACGGAAAAGAGGAAAACCTGCTTTTGGATCCGAACGCAATACCGGTTAGGGGCGTGATTTTATGCAGACCTTAATATTAAACCATTATCCTCCAGTGATAAAGCAGATCAAGGAAATGCAGCAGATCGCAAAGGCAGAGGATATAGAATTTTCAAAGCTGAATGTATCAATCAATGAAGTTATACGAAATATGTTTGTGTTTACGGCAGACGAAACCGGCGTTATTCGGTTTGAAAAGCTGTTAGGCATAAAGCCAAAGGCGGCGCAGAGTTTGGACGATCGGAAAATATACATTCTTTCCATGATGAACCGGCGCAAAATGAGCCTGTCCGAACTAATGGCGATGTTATCCAATTATTCGGAGGGCATCACGTTATTAAACGACATTACAAACATGGAAATGATCGTAGAAATAAACACCGATGCGGGCAGTTTGGATACGTTAAACAGCATCATTGACGAGATCCTGCCATTAAATATTTATTTCATGTTTGCGATGCAGCGGGAAACCGTCATAAAGTACAGATTAGAGGATCTGATCTTTATGGCGTTTGAACCGGCAGCAGCCGACACAGAATATTGCAATTTTGACAACAACATAACAGAGAGGAAGGAAACCGGCTACATTCAGAATGTGGGCGGCTTTTCTTTTGTGCATGAGGATAACCCGATCAGCGGGCAGGCGGTTTGCGGCGTTGAATGTTGTTTAGGATTGCAGGCACCGTTTGAGATGCAGGAAGGGGCAATAACCATAGGAACGGCGGCAGAGAGCATAGAAACGCCGGTTATGCCTTGCAGCGATGATCTAACGGTTATCGGGGAATATGCGCCATTTGAAACGCGGGAAAGCGTTATAAGCATAGAAACAGCGGGAAACGGCACCATAACGCCGGTTGCAGCCTGCGGCGACAATACCGCAGCCGTGGGAACCGATCCGCCGTTTGAGATGCAGGAGAGCGCGGCAGCGTTGCAAATGAACACAGAGGCGGCAACAAATGGTTTGATGATGTGCGGCACAGATTACGCGAGAGAGGAGGGCTAAAATGTTAAAGGAAAGGCTTTTACAGTATGCAGAAAGCATAGTGAAAAGGGCGACATACACCATTAACGGCGTAGTGAAAGAAGGAGCCATTGGCAAGGTTACGCGATCCGGCGACAGCATCACATTTTATATTTATATTGATGATGAAACAAACGGAACGATCACAAACGCCAAATTATACGATGTCAATAACGAACTTTTGGAAAGCAAGGATTACAACACCAAGAAGGACACACTGGCAACCGCGACTATTGGCATCAGAATAACCATAAGGAAAGAGTAAGGAGGGCAAAGCGGAATGTATGATCTGATTTTATGGAAAAACCGCCGTACTGAAAAGAGTAACACATACACGATCACAGAAAACATTGATCCGAAAACAAAGCAGCCGGACGGCACCTATACATTAACGCCGGTTGTCGGGGAAGTGATCGAGGCAGGCACAAGTTTTAATCAGCAGAACATGAACCACATGGATAACGGCATCAACGAGGCTATGATAATTGCCAACATGGGAATTATTCAGTTGAGGCAGCACCAAAGGGAATTAGAGAACACCTATTTTGAAACCGGAACCGTCAATATAAGCAGCAATGAAAACTATCCATTCAACAAAGAAAGCGTAACGGTTGCAATGGATAAAGCCCGCAACACGTTAGATTATATCGTGATTGCGTTTTGTGACGATTTGCAGCAGGGGCGGGCGATCCGGATCAAGGATAAGCAGTTAAACGGCTTTAAAATCGAGGTTGAGGACTGCCCGAAAACGCCGGTAACTATAAAATATTTCATTTTAGGAGGTATGATGTAATGGCAAAGACGATCAAGGTTATCGAAAAGAACGCCGGAAAAAAGATCGGCTATGAGTTGGACGGTAACACACTATGGATCGGCGATGCGATCGCTATGAAGTTGCAGCGGTTACAGACCGATGATGTGGTAAAAAAGGACATTTGCGCGGACAAAGACGGCAATTTGGTTTTTGGTTTGGGCGAAAATTATGTCGCACAGGTTGAGATCCCGCCCCGCGAATATGATTATATCGCAGGGGAGCCGGACGGCGAGGGCAAGCCGACAACGGAAAAGGTACAGAAAAGTTTTGATGTTTCCAAGTGTACACTGACATTATGGAGTATTGAGGAGGTATATATCAATGAGTAGTTATGAAGATTTGAGAGGCGCAGCAGCAAATGACGAGATCATTTTGGACGATATGGGGATCCCTTCGGTTATGGTAAAAGTGCCGCTTGTGTATTTGGACGAATTGGGGATTGGATCCGCCCATACGCCGCACCCTGCATTTATCATCAATGATAAAGTGGTGCCGTATATTTATGTTTCCAAGTACATCAATGTAGTTAAGAACAACCGCGCCTATTCCCTGCCTAATCAGGATCCGGCAAACTGTATCACGTTCGATCGGGCGGTTGAGGTTTGCTATAACAAGGGCGCAGGGTGGCATCTTATGACGGCGGCAGAATGGGGCGTATTGCATAATCTCATTACGGCAGCAGGATTAGAGCCGCGCGGAAATACGGCGCAGGGAAAGTCACATATAAAGGCGTATGAAAGGGGCGTATTAAGCCCGCAGAACCCCGCCAACGTATACCGGACATTGACCGGCACCGGAGGCAAGAACTGGGAGGCGTTGGGTGTAAATGATATTGTCGGAAACGTGCATAAATGGGTTGTGGCGCGTTTGGTAAATGGGGAAATTCAGATCGTGCCGAACAATAACGCGGCAATCCATAATACCGATTTGGGCGTAAATAGCGCGGCATGGCGGGCAATCCTGCCGAACGGTACATTGGTTGCGCCGGGGACAGCAGGCACATTGAAATTTGACTATACCGGCAATCCTGCCAACAGTACGGCGGCATTTCATATCACAACCACATTAGAGCATCAGCAGGCAGACGATAACGCAGGGTACGGCGCAAAAGATTTTGGAACGCTGACAGCAAAAAGCGGCGTAACGATCCCCGATCTGTTAAAGGCATTAGCACTTTTCCCGAACAGCGACAAGACCGGCAGAGGGTTTATATATTTCCGCAACAATGGGGAACGGTTGCTTTTTCGTGGCGGTCGTTATGCTAATGGCGGCAACGCAGGAGAGGCTAACGGCAATTTCAACAACCCGCGTTCTAACTCCAATGTGAATGTGGGGCTGTTTTCCGCTTTTCTCATATAGTCAGATTGCGCCGCAACACGCGGGCGGCGCAGCGTACAGAGAGAAGAAAAGGGGCATATTTCCCTGCCTGCAGGGGTGCGGGCAAAACAAAAATTTCCATGAATACGGTTAGTAGCAAAAGCGAAAGGCGTAACGCATGGAGTATTAAGGCAATAAAAGTATGAAAAAATTTAATGTAACCTATGAACAGATTACAAGCTATACAAATATTTATGCAGCTTATTTAGATGCACGAAAAGGAAAAAGTGAACGCAATGAAATTATGCGCTTTTCAGTAGAACTTGACAGCAATTTAAACAGCTTATACAAGGAACTGGAGGAAGGGCGTTACAAAGTAGGCGGGTACAGAATTATTTATATTTATGTGCCAAAGAAACGGCTTATTATGGCGTTGCAGTTTCGGGATCGTGTTCTGCAATGGGCTATTTATAGGGTACTCAATCCACTTTATGAGAAAACCTACATAAAAGACAGTTACGCTTGTATCAAGGACAGAGGCAGAGAAAAGGCGGCGGCAAGGCTGCAATATTGGTTACGGCAGGTAAGCAGAAAGCCGGAACAATACTATTACTTGAAACTTGACATATCGAAATTCTTTTACCGAGTGGATCACGAAATACTGTTAGAGATTTTGAAACGCCGGATCAAGGATCCGAGGTTGATAAACTTATTCAGAATTATTATAAATTCGGAGAAAAGAGCCTTCGGGTTGCCGTTGGGCGTGGATCCTTGTGAGGTAGATCCGCGCGAAATGCTATTTGATAAGGGTATGCCGATCGGCAATCTGACAAGTCAGATGTTTGCAAATATCTACATGAACGAACTGGATCAGTACATCAAGCACGAATTACACATAAAGCATTTGATCCGGTATGCAGATGATACGGTTATTTTGGTGGAGAGTAAAGAAAAGGCGCATTGGGCGTTGGGGAAAATAGAAACTTTCCTGCTTGAAAAATTGCGCTTAAATCTGAATAGCAAAACCGCCATAAGACCGGCAAGCTGCAATGTTGATTTTGTGGGATATGTGATAAACGAGAAAGAAATACGATTAAGATCCGCGACAGTTAAAAGAATGAGATCCCGCATAAAGTACATTGTGAAAGCATACGAGCGCGGCGAAATGACTTTAAAGGAAGTGAACGCAACCATGCAAAGCTATTTCGGATTGCTAAAGCACTGTACAAATGCGGGGCTGAAAGAAAACATTATAAACGGTTTTGTGCTGCATTGTACCGATGCGGCGCGGGCTAAAGCACTGGAAAGCCGATAGGCTTTATTTTTTTGCAAAGAAAAGGAGGCAGACAATGAAAGAATTTTTTGTAGCAATGAAAACACCGGACGCGGCAGGTTTGAGCGTATCGGCAATTTTTACGGCAGTAGCGGCGGCGTTGGGAAAAATACCGGTCATTCTGATCTTATTCATGGCGGCGGTTGTGATTGATTATGTGACTGGCTGGATCAAGGCAAAGTGTTTTCTGCGGGATTGGAACTCCAAAACCGGACTGCAAGGCATCATTAAAAAAGTTATGTATTTCGTGATGATCGGAACCGCCTTTTTGATTGGGTGGGGCATTAAGGAAATGGGGGAGGGCGCAGGACTGAATTTGGAATTTGCCCTGCTGATCGGTTGGTACGTTACCGCCGTCATGCTTGTGAATGAGTTTACAAGCATTTTAGAAAACCTTTATGTAATCATGCCGGAGAAGGTTCCGGTTTGGTTGATAAAAACATTAAAGATTGCAGATGAAAAGATCGAGGGCAAGATCAATGATTTGGTTTGCAAAAATCAGAATTGCGGTACCTGCGAATTGAAAGACCGCTGCAATCTGAAAAAAGAGGAAGGAATAGATGAACATTAACGAGTTGGCAGTAACAACAGCGGCAGAGGCGTTAAAAGACGCGGGTAATGTATGAGGCAATCATAAAACACACAAATAAATATCTGACACGCCGAAAAAAGATATATGAAAAGGTGGCGGCGGTGCAGGAAAAGGAGGACACCATGACAGAAAAACAGTTGAGAGAAAAAGCCGTAAATACTGCGAAAGTATGGGTGGGCTGCAAAGAGAGCAACGGAACGCATAAAAAGATCATTGACCTTTACAATTCAGTAAAGCCACTGCCGCGCGGGTATGTGGTAAAGTATAATGATGCGTGGTGCGCGGTATTCGTTAGCGCGGTAGGCATCGCAGCGGGATTATCAAAAATAATCCTGCGTGAATGTGGGTGCGGCGCAATGATTAATCTCTACAAGGCGGCGGGGCGTTGGCGGGAAAATGATGCCTATGTGCCGAGTGCGGGCGATGTGGTATTTTATGACTGGCAGGACACCGGCAAGGGCGATAATACCGGATATCCGGATCACGTTGGTTTGGTGTGCGGCGTTTCCGGCAGCACTATTAAAGTGATAGAGGGAAATAAAAATGATGCGGTGGAATACCGTGATTTGCCGGTAAACGGCAGATACATCAGGGGGTACGGTTTACCGGAATATAAAAGCATGGAAATGGAAGCAGAACCGGAAAAAAATAGCATTGCAGAAGTGGCGCGGGAGGTAAAAGCCGGTAAATGGGGCGATAATCCAGAAAGAAAGAAACGGTTAGAGGCGGCGGGCTACAATTACTCCGAAGTGCAGGAGGCGGTTAATGCCCTTATAAACGGATCCGGATCGGCACCGGCAATATATACCGTAAAGCGGGGCGATACGTTGAGCGCGATCGCAAGGAAACATAATACAACGGTTGCCGCCCTTGCAAAGCTGAATAACATTAAAAATGTGAATGTTGTCAATGTGGGGCAGGTTTTAAAGTTGAGATAAGGAGGCACACATGGCAGAAAACAAGGCAAGCAAGGCGGCAGGAGAGGCGCAGGAACCGCACAAAAAGGAAAAGACATATAAAGTTACCTGCGGTACATTTAAAGCCCGAAATGAGGCGTTACAGAGGGCAGCAGAGGCGAGAAGGGCGGGCGTTCATGTATCGCTGATAATCTGCAAGACGGAGTACAGCCTGCTTTATGCCGAGGGCATGACGAAAGCAGAGGCAGAGGCGGCAAAAAAGGCAATCGAGGCGAAAAAGGTAAATGCCGAGGTTTCCGAGCAGTGAAGAAATTGTAAATGCAATGTTGGGGTATGGCGCAGGCTATACCCCTTTATTTTTGTGAGCGGAAATATTTTTAAAATATTACGCAATATGTATTGACATATTGCGTAATATGTAA
>OFFG01001255.1_pt1 | contig 15743 bp, 16 predicted proteins | sample 1521331 | NCBI WGS metagenome assembly OFFG01 (sample SAMEA3504129, study PRJEB24116) | mouse gut metagenome | biome: mouse gut; feature: mouse-associated habitat; material: faeces | place: Denmark | collected 2011 | reverse complement strand
ATTACTTGCCTCTTTTCGCCCACATTACCCGGGTAATAAAAGAAAAACACGTGGGCCGCTCCGGGAAAAACTCATCCTTCAGATTTTCTGTAAAAGCATACTGAAACCCGGATTTTTCAATTACTCGCCTGGAGCGGTGATTTTCCTGATAGTGGGTACACCAGATCTCCTCCAGACCTAATTCCTGAAAGCCGTAGCGCAGCAGCTCCGCCGCCGCTTCCGGCATCAGTCCCTGCCCCCAGCAGTCCGGAGAAAGCGAGTAGCCAAGCTCCAGAGACTTTACCCCAGCAGCGCCGCGGGCTGCCGTAAATCCGGCCGAACCGACGACCCGTCCGGTCTTCCGCTCCACCACGGCAAAAACATTCGGCTCGGAAAAGACGGTACAGATGATCTCCCTGCTTTCCTCCACGCTCTCGTGGGGCTTCCACCCGGCAATGGGACCCACCCGCGGGTCCTTGCAGTAGGCATAAACCTCCTCCGCGTCGTCTGGCGTGAAGGGTCGCAGAATGGTGCGTTCAGTTTCCAGAATTGTCATGCGGTTCCTCCTGCCGCCGGTATGTGCGGCCCGTTAAATACTTCAAAAATACTGGAAAATAATCTTCCGGGGCAATCAAATTGCACCCCCGCGGTCATCTTTATGTACGCTCCTTATCGTCCCCGGTACTCCGTACCGGAATGGCTCTTCCGGTATTCGTCAACTCTCCGGACCACCTCATCCGGATAGTCGCTGATAAGCCCAGAAACGCCCATTTCAAGATACTGCCGCATCCTTTCATCATCATAGACGCTCCAGGCGTATACCGGCAAATCCTGCTCTCTGGCCTGTGTGACGAAGCGGCTAGTAATCAGCACCTCCTCCACCGCCAGAAAGTCTACGTTATAGCGCCACACACTCTCATCAATATCTCCCGCAACGCTGAACAGACAGTAGCCGGTCCACCACTCTGGGCGCAGCTCCAGCAGCGGAAGAAGACAGCCGTAATCAAGGGACATGAACATGGCCCGCTCCCCGAAGTCATAGCGGTCCACCAGCTCCATAACTGCCGACGCCAGAGCCTCCCCATTCCGGTCAGCCGGCTTCAGCTCAATCAGCAGCCCCATGGAGCCGCCCTGCAAGACTTCCAGAACCTCTTCCAGTGTGGCAATACGGGCATCCGCCTCCGGATGGACGTAGTCAGAGAGCGGAATGGTCCTCAGCTCCTCATAGTCCAACTCTGCCACGCTTCCGCTCCGGCCCGCCAGACGCTGAAGATTCCCGTCATGGAAAAGCACCGGCACCCCGTCCCGGGTCAGCTGCACGTCAATCTCCGCATAATCTATTCCGGCCTCTTGAGCAGCCAAAACCGCCGGGAGGGTGTTTTCCACCCCCAGCAAGCAGCCTCGATGGCCGATAGCCAGCGGCGCATGAATAGCGGGCGGCTGCCAGCTGGTCAGAACCAACCATACGGCCAGCAGTATGCAGGCCGCCGCTGCGCCCAGCTTCCAGCGGCCTCGGTGGGCGCGCAGACGGTCTGTCCAGCCTTTCCATCGCCGCTCTGCCATTTCCAGCAGTGCCGCACTGTCTTTGCTCCAGGGTGGGCAGAGGACCGCGCAGAATTCTCCTCCCTCCCCCAACCCGGAAAGTATCAGCCAGATCATTCCCGCCATAGCTGCCGTGACCAGCAGATTCACCAGCAGCCAGTAAAGCAGATCCACCCGGAAAGCCTCTGTTTGGAAAAGATTCTTGAAAAAGTATTCCCCAAAGTCGTCATTGCCCAGAGGCTTTCGCCGCCAATACCGGGCAATCTCCGTTATTATCCGCTCCCAGAGGACCAGTCCTCCCAGAATTCCAAAGCGGTACTTCCAGGACAGCCGTTTCCAGCAGCGCAGGCTCTCCCTCGCCGCCTCCCGGAACCGCTGATGCCGCAGAACCATGCACACCGGAACAAACAGGAAGGCCAGATGGACGGTGCACTCGGCAAGATAAATGAGAACCATCCCCGCAACACCCAGACGTGTTTTTCGCATTTCCGCAAAGATAAATTCTGGAATGACCACATGAGATACCATCGTGCTTACATATCCAATCCGCATCAGCGGCAGCAACAGCACAAAGTACAGCGCTCCCGCCGCCAGGGACCAGCCCCGCATAACCCCCAGATTCCATAGAGAGCTTTTCATCACGTGGGGCAGTGTAAACCTTTCCCCCTGCCGGCAGAGCGCAATGGTATTGATGATTACGCTGTATTCATAAAAATTCAGCAGCGCCGCACCAAAAAACAGCAGCAGAAACAGCAAGCCGCCTTTTGCATTCAGAAATGTTCCAATCATATTCTGATTGAAGCTGACACCCACAGAGGCGACATAAGTCTGATAAATCTCCCGGAAGAGAGGGTTGACCAGTCCCAGAATCAGCAGCTTCCAGAGCATCTCAAACAGAAAGATCTTTTTTAACATCTCGCGCATACACCCACGCTCCCGCCTATTCCCAAGGCTCCTTTGGCTCCGTCCAGCCTTCGATATAGGGCTTTACCACTCCAATGGCCTTGGGATTGCATACAGCCACCACATCAATGAACTCCGCGTACTCTACGCTCTCCACCTTTGCCTCCCGATACAGCAAATCCAGAAGCCCACCCTTATCATAGGGCAGGTGCAGCGTCACCCGGCGGGTGCCTTTGTCCAGAATGCGGTCAATGGCCTGTCGCAGCCCATCCAGTCCCTCCCCAGTCCTGGCGGAGATATTCACCGCTCCCTCTCCATGAGGACGGATATCCCCCCAGAACAGATCGGACTTGTTGTAGACCCGCAGACAGGGCGTCCGCTCCGCGCCCAGCTCCCGGATCAGAGAGTCAACTATCTGGGCCTGCTCCTGCCAGCGGGGATTGGAGATATCAATGACATGGAGCAGCAGATCCGCGTACTCCAGCTCCTCCAGAGTGGCCTTGAATGCATCCACCAGTTGGTGAGGCAGCTTGCGGATAAAGCCCACAGTGTCAGAGATCACCACATCCATAGTATCGCTGACCGTCAACAGCCGGCTGGTAGTGTCCAGAGTGTCAAACAGGCGGTTGTTGGCAGGAATATTCGCGCCGGTCAACGCGTTCAGGAGGGTGGATTTTCCCGCATTGGTATAGCCTACGATGGCCACCACCGGTATTTCGTTCTTCATCCGGCGCTGACGCTGGGTGCCCCGGATCCGGCGCACCTCCTCCAGCTCCTCCTTTAATTTGTCAATTTTACGGTGGATATGGCGGCGGTCGGTCTCCAGCTGGGTTTCGCCGGGACCTTTGGAACCAATAGGCCCCTTCCCGCTGGTACCGGCCTGACGCTCCAGGTGAGTCCACATACCGGTCAGTCGGGGCAGCAGATACTGGTACTGGGCCAGCTCCACCTGAAGCCGGCCCTCCCGGGTCCGGGCTCTCTGAGCAAAGATATCCAGAATCAGCGCGCTGCGGTCCAGCACCTGAACGCCCAACTCCTCCGTGAGAACCCGCATCTGGGAGGGGCTGAGGTCATTGTCAAAGATCACTGTGGTGGCCTCCGCGGTTTTCACCAGCTCTTTGATCTCCGCAGCCTTTCCCTCTCCAATAAAGGTTCTTGGGTCCGGAGAAACCCGGTGCTGCAGCACAGAGGCGGCAACTTCTCCTCCGGCAGTCTCCACTAGGGCTTCCAGCTCCTCCATGGACTCCTCGTCCGCGTTATCCATAGCGTCCAGCCGGGGACTGGAAAGTCCCGCCAGAATTGCCACATCTCTTGGTTTTTTAATCTCTTCGTATTCTCTCATATTGCCTCTTTGTCATAATAGAATCGATATACGGTCGAACAACATAAAAATCAGCAAGGTCCGGCGGATATGACGGGGCACCGCTGCCCTGCTTCTTCAGTCGATCGACTATAGTATAGCCGAATTTTTCTCCGAATGCAACTTGTTTACCGTCGCACAGCCACAAGCAAGACAAAAAGCCGCTCCGCAGACGCGGAACGGCTTCTTTAGTAATGCAATCACTTCAGGCCAAACTTCTTGTTAAACTTGGCAACCCGTCCGCCGGTATCAACCAGCTTCTGCTTGCCCGTGAAGAAGGGGTGACACTTAGAGCAGACTTCCACGCGAATGTCCTTCTTCGTGGAACCTGTCTCAATTACATTACCGCAGGCGCATTTGATCGTAGTCTGCTGATAATTGGGATGGATACCTTCCTTCATTGCTCTTGTTCACCTCTTTCCTCTTCAAGTAAGCCTCTATGGCTTTCACCATAAAACCAAGGGCTAGTATAGCACGACAAATCAGAAAATGCAAGCACTTTTTCTTAAAATGCCCTATTTTTTGCAAAAGGACGGGCAGCCACAGCCGCCCGTCCTTCGAGAAACCATATTCAGCGCTTACTCCTCGATCTCACCGGCAGGGACAGGAGTAGGAGCCAGCAGTGCGCGAATAGACAAAGAAATCTTCTGCTTCTCCTCGTCCACTGCGGTGATCTTAGCTTCCACTGTCTGACCCTCGCTGAGCTCATCGCCCGGCTTCTCAATGCGGTGATCCGCAATCTGAGAGATATGGATCAGACCGTCCACGCCGGGTACGACCTCGGCAAAGGCACCAAAGGTCATCAGCTTCACAATACGGACATTCGCCACATCGCCAACCTTGTAGGTATCCATAAATACCTGCCAGGGATTGGTGCTACGATCCTTCACGCCCAAAGAGATCTTCTTCTTCTCGGGATCAAAGGAAATGACATACACTTCCAGCGTGTCGCCAATTGCCACCACCTCGTTGGGGTGTTTGATCCGGCTCCAAGACAGGTCGGTAATATGTACCATACCGTCCACTCCGCCGATATCCACAAACACACCATAGCTGGTCATGCTCTTGACAGTGCCGGTGTAACGCTTGCCCACCTCGATGCCGGACCAGACCTCGGCGGCGGCGGCGGCACGAGCCTCCTGCTGCACAGCCTTGATGGAACCAACCACCCGGCGGCGGGCGCGGTTGACCTCGGTGACACGCAGCTTCACCCGCTGCTTCACCAGCTCGGTCATGGCGGCATCACGGGGCAGGCCGGACTGGGAGGCGGGAACAAACACACGCACGCCCTTCACGGATACCACAACGCCACCCTTGTTCTCCTCGGTGACAACGCCTTCCATGACATCCTTGTTTTCGCAGGCCGTCTCGATGTTTTCCCACACCTTCACGGCGTCTACGCGCTTTTTGGACAGCGTGGCATACCCCTCCACGTCGTTGACGCGGATGACGAACAGCTCCACCTCGTCGCCCACCTTTACCACGTCCTCGGGCTTGACCGAAGGATCGTCGGAAAGCTGGTCTACAGGGATGTAGCCGGCTTGCTTACAACCCAGGTCCACATGGATTTCCGTGGGGGTAATGGCAGTGACCACACCGGTTACCTTATCTCCTGTATTTAAAGTATTGGTATACTGCTCTACCAATTCGGCAAAATTTTCCATGCCCTCGCCCTGGATTTTTTCTTCGCTCATCGTCTTTTTGACCTCCTTTATGATGCTCGCAGGCGTGGAGGCCCCCGCCGTCAAACCAACCCGAACGCACCCAGCCAGCTCCGCCAGCGGCAGCTCGTCCGCGCTTTCGATCTGAAAAACGCGCCCGCAGCCCTGCCGGCAGATCTCTGTCAAATGCGCCGTATTGGCGCTTTTGGGATCACCAACCACCACCATAGCGTCCACCTGAGAGGCCAATTGAGCCGCCTCGGATTGGCGCGTATGCGTAGCATCACATATTGTATCAAAGATTTTCAGATTTGTACACTGTTTTTTTAGAATTTTTAAGGAACTTTCCCAAATTTCTCGCCGCAGGGTGGTCTGCGATACCACTGTGAGAGCCATTTCTCCCGTATTTTCAGCGGTTTGCGCCCACTTCTCCACTTCCTCCGGGCCAGAAAATACCATGAGATTTCCGCACCAGCCCCCCACGCCCAGCACCTCCGGATGGCCCGGATCGCCGATCATCACTGGCTGGCGTCCCTCCGCCTCCGCCCCGCTGACCAGCTGCTGGACATAGGCCACCTTGGGACAGGTGGCGTCCACGATCTCGGCCCCCTGCGCCTCAAGGGTCTCATAGACCCCCCGGCCCACGCCGTGGGCCCGGAGCAGCACCGTGTCCCCGGCCCGGGCCTCCTCCGGTTTGCTGATGGCGGTCATCCCCTGCCGGGCCAGATCCTCCGTGACGCGCTGGTTGTGGATGACGCTTCCCAGCATTCTGGGGCTGGCGGCGGAGCTGGCCAGCTCCTGGGCGATTTTCACCGCCCGGGCCACGCCGAAGCAGAATCCGGCGCTTTTGGCCTCGATCACTTCCATCCGTCCACCTCGCTCAGATCATAGATGCGGCGCAGAACCTCCTCCGCAATCTCCCGATTCTCCTCCGCCGTGGGCCGCCGTCCGGCGATCACAGGCGTGTAGGGCTGACCGAAGACAACGGTGGTCCGGCGCAGGAACTTCTTCCGTTTCCCACAGTAGACGGGAACCATAGGGGTTCCGGTGCGGGTGGCCATGACGACCACACCGCCCTTGGCCACGCCGCCCCCCTCCTCCTCCACCCGGGTCCCCTCGGGGAACACCAGCAGCCGTCCCCCCTCGTTGAGGGCGCGGATGGCGGTCTTCATGGCGGTGAGATCGTTGCCTCCCCGCTTGACAGGGAACACCCCCGCGCTGCGTAGGAGCCACCCCACCACGGGGATATGGAATAACTGGTCTTTGGCCATCACCGTCAGCCGGGAGTCGATGGGCAGGGACACCGCGATGAGAAAAGGGTCCCACCCGCTGACGTGGTTGGCGCACAGCAGCGCCCCGCCCTCCGGCAGGTTCTCCAGCCCCACCACCCGGTGGGGAAAGAAGAGACGGATAAAGGGCGCGATAATGGAATAGATAACGCGGTAAAAACGATTCATAGCCCGACCCGCCCTCTGATGATATCCAGGAGCTGCTGCCGGCTCTGCTGGAAGGTGTTGCCGGTGGTGTCCAGCACCACCGCGTCCTCCGCCGGCCGCAGCGGCGCAGCGGCGCGGTGGGTGTCGTTGTAGTCCCGCTCCTTGATCTCCCGCAGAAGCTGCTCAAAGTCCTTGGCCGTGCCCCGCTGGCAAAGCTCCTGGTAGCGCCGCCGGGCCCGATCCTCCACGCTGGCAGTGAGGAAGATCTTCACATCCGCATGGGGCAGCACCACGGTGCCGATGTCCCGGCCGTCCATGATGACGTTGTTTTTCTCCGCCAGGGACCGCTGCATGTCCAGCAGAAAGGAGCGCACCTCCGGCAGGGCGGAGATCCGGGAGGCGGCCATGGATACCTCCGGCAGACGGATCTTCTCGCTCACGTCCTCCCCATTCAGGTACATCCGCTGCTCCCCGTCCTCCCCATAGTCCATGGTGATCCGTATCTCGGGGAGCAGGGCCGCCACGGCGGGGGCGTCCTCCGCGCTGCGGCGCAGAGCCGCCCAGCCCACGGTGCGGTAGATGGCCCCGGTATCCACGTACACGAACCCGATCTCTCGGGCCACGCTGCGGGCCAGGGAGCTCTTTCCGGCCCCGCTGGGACCGTCGATGGCAATAGCGTATGGCTTTCTGTCCATGATGTTCCTCTACTTATATATTAGTTGTATGAATCCCAAAAGGCAGGATAGAACACGCTCGAAGAGCCTCTAAAATTCTTTTTGCTTCTTTTTCTTTCAAGAAAAAGAAGAGAAAAACTATGTATCTCGTTTGCAAATCCCCATATGTCAATAAGCAATTGTAAAATCCTTCTTGCATTCGCCAGGTACGCAAAATCGAATTGCGATAAAACGGGTGGGCCTCAATTGCCTGCGCAGGCCAGACCCGCGGCCCGGCCCGTGGACCATGCGATCTGCAAATTGAACCCGCCTGTATAAGCGTCCACGTCCAGCACCTCACCCGCGAAATAGAGCCCCGGCAGCAGCTTCGAGCCCATGGTGGAGGGGTCCACCTCCTTCACCGACACGCCTCCGGCGGTGACGATGGCCTCCGCCACAGGCCGGGGCCCGGTGATCTCCACCGGCAGGGCCTTCATCAGCTCCAGCACTCGCCGCCTCTGCTCCCGGGTGAGATCGTGGACCTTCTGCCGCAGGGGCACCCCTGTCAGCTCCGCGAAGGGCTCCGCCAGCTTCCGGGGCAGCAGGTCCTCAAAGGCGTTGACAAAGTCGCTGTTGGCGTGCTTGGCAAAGTCTGACACCAGCCGCTTGTCCAGGGCCGGCTGGTCCAAGGCCGGCTTCAGGTCGATCTCCAGCCGGTAGCTCTTCTTCTCAAAGTGCCGCATGTGGGCGGAGGCGGAGAGAACCATAGGCCCGCTGACCCCGAAGTGGGTGAAGAGCATCTCCCCGAAGTCGCTGTAGATCATCTTCTTGTTCTCATAGACCCGCAGGGCCGCGTTGCGCAGACTCAGGCCCTGGAGCCGGGGGCACAAATCCCCGGCGGCGCACAGGGGGACCAGAGACCCCCGGGGCTCCACCACCGTGTGGCCGGCCTGCCGGGCCAGCCGGTAGCCGTCCCCGGTACTGCCGGTCAGGGGATAGCTCACCCCGCCGGTGGCCACCACCACGCTGCCGGTCAGGTAGTCCTCCCGCTGGCCCCGCACCCCCTCCAGCTTACCCTCCCGGAGGAGCAGGGCCTCCGCCCTGTCCCGGATCACGCGGACATTCAGCTGCCGCAGCCGCCTCTCCAGGGCGGCGCTCACGTCAAAGGCTCGGTCTGACACCGGGAACACCCGGTTCCCCCGCTCTGTCTTCAGCGGAACGCCCAGGTCCTCCAAAAAGGCCATCATAGCGGCGCTGTCAAACTGGGCGTAGGCGCTGTAAAGGAATTTCCCGTTACGGGGAACGTTGCGCAGAAACTGGTCCCTGTCACAGTTGTTGGTCAGGTTGCACCGGCCCTTTCCGGTGATATTCAGCTTCTTCCCAAGCCGCTCATTGGGCTCCAGCAGGCACACCGTGACCCCCTGCTCCCCGGCGGCAATGGCGGCCATCATCCCTGCGGGGCCGCCCCCCACTACCACCGCGTCAGCTCTCATCGCTGTCACCAAACACGCCGTACTCGTCCCAGATGCCCTCCAGGCGGTTGAAGATCTGAGCGATGTCCGCATCCTTCCGGTGTCCGGCGGACACGATAATGGCGTTGAGCAGGCTGAAGGGGGCCACCAGGGAGTCCACGAAGGAGATCATGTCGCTGCGGGCCAGCAGGGCCGAGGAGGCCAGGGAGTACAGGGGGGACATGGGGCTGTCGGTAATGGCGATCACCTCCGCCCCCCTGTCATGGGCGAACCGGACCCCCTTCACCGTGGACTGGGAGTACCGGGGGAAGCTGATGCCCACCAGCACGTCCCCGGGGGCGATGCGCAGGATGCTCTCCAGGATGTCCCCGGCGCTGTTGCTGGTCACCAGAGTGACGTTGTCAAAGATCAGGTGGAGGTAGAAGTGGAGGTATCCCGCCAGAAAGGAGCTGGACCGGACGCCCAATATGTAGATGTGCTTTGCCGCCATCAGCTTGTCCACCACGGCGGTAAAAGCGGTTCGGTCCACCTCCTCGATGGCGATGCGGATTTTTTCCATGTCCATTTGCAGCACCGAGGACACCACGTCGGAGCTGAAAAGCCGGTCGTTGGAGGTCTGTATGCGCTGGATGGAGGTGAGCTTGCTGCGCACAAGCTCCTGGAGGGCCCGCTGCATGGCGGGGTAGCCGTCGTAGCCCAGCATGGCGGCAAATCGCACCACCGTGGACTCGCTGACCCCCACCAGCTTGCCCAGCTTGCTGGCAGTCATGAAGGCGGCCTTGTCGTAGTCGGAGAGGATGTAGGCGGCAATCCGCTTCTGTCCCTTGGAAAAATGGGCCGTATTCTCCCGTATTGTATGCAGTACGTCCTTTTTCATTGTGACCTCCTCATGAGAACAGGCGAAGGCGCTCCGCCTCCGTCAGGGGCCTCCAGCGGCCCCGGGGCAGATCCCCCAGCAGCAGGGACCCCTCCCGCACCCGCACCAGCCGGACCACCTCCAGCCCCGCCAGTGCGCACATCCGGCGGACCTGCCGGTTGAGGCCCTGACAGATGGTTACCGACAGCACCCACCGGCTCCCCCGCCGCTCCAGCAGCGCCACCCGGGCGGGGACAATGGGGCTGCCGTCCTCCAGAGTCGTGAGCCCCGCCAGCCGCTCCAGACCCCCCACCAGCCGGCCGGAGACCGTCACCCGGTACTCCTTCTCCATGCCGTGGCTGGGGTGGGCCAGACGCTGGGCGAAGCCGCCGTCGTTGGTTAACAGCAGCAGGCCCTCGGAGTCCATGTCCAGCCGCCCCACCGGGTAGACCCGGCTCCCGCAGTCCGCCGTCAGCTCCGCCACCGTAGGCCGTCCCCGCTCGTCGGAGAGGGTGGTCACGTACCCCCGGGGCTTGTGGAGCATGATATAGATCTTCTCCGGCGGCAGGGCCAGAGGCCGGCCGTCCAGAGTGATCCGGTCCGTTTCCGGGTCCGCCTGATCCCCCAATGAGGCGGGGCGGCCGTTGACGAACACCCGCCCGTTCCGCAAAAATTCCTCCGCCTGACGGCGGGAACACACGCCGGCGGCGGAGATAATCTTCTGTAACCGATCCATGGCGCTGTTCCTCTCCTTTCCGCCGCTTCTATGAATATAAAACGGTGTTCAACGCCTGTGAACACAACTTCTAAAACGCCTTGTTCCACCATGGGGCCGCAGAGGGAATCTCCCTCCTCGCCGAGGGCGCGGCGGCCATCAGATCCACCTTGGCCACTTCCTCCCCCTCCAGATAGGCGCAGACCTCCCCCACAATCTGTCCCGGAACCACCGGAGCCGGAACAGACAGCGGCACATGGGCCACCACCGACAGCTTCTCTTCTCCGGTCAGGGGGTAGCACAAATCGTCCGCAGCCGCCAAAGGAACGGAAACCACGGTTCCCTCCCTCACCAAAGTAGAGGCCAGCACCCGTCCGGCAGGCACCGCCGTTTCCATATGGTAATTGGCGAATCCGTAATCCAACAGCGCCATATGATCGTTCCAGTCGTCTCCATCGTGAAGGGTGGCACAAACCAGTGTCATGCCGTTCCGGGCAGCGGCAGAGACCAACGTCCGGCCCGCCGCTTTGGTAAAGCCGGTCTTCACGCCAATACAGCCCTCGCACATGCGCAGCAGCTTGTTGTGGTTGGCCAGATACCGTTCCCCAATGGTAATGGAGGCGGTGGAGACAATCCTCCGGAAATCCTGATTTTTCAGCGCATACGCCGCCAGCACCGCCATATCCCGGGCACTGGCGTAATGTCCCTCGGCATCCAGACCGTTGGGATTGGCAAAATGAGAATGCGTCATACCCAACTTCTCGGCAGTTTCATTCATCAGCGCCACAAAATCTTCCAAATCTCCGGACACACAGTGAGCCACCGCCAGTGCGGCGTCGTTCCCGCTGACCAGCATCAGTCCGTACAGCAGTTCCTCAAGGCGAAGAACATCCCCCGGCTGGAGATACATGGAGGACCCCTCCGCCATGTCCTGTGCCGTGACGGTATACGGGCGGGCCTTATCCCCATGCTCCAAAGCCACCACGGCGGTCATGATCTTGGTAATGCTGGCAATCAGCCGCTCCTCATCGGCGTTCTGCTGATAAAGCACACGCCCGCTCTTCTGTTCAATCAGTACTGCCGACGCGGCAGATGTACTGATTGCATTAGCCTGACAAGATAAAACACTTGTCAGCAAAATTGCGCACAGAGCCCTTCGGCCCCATCCATGCTTTCCCATATCCTGTCTACCTCCGGGTTTTTTGGATAGGGATAGTATGCCGCATTACTGGCAGAAGGAACCCCGTAAAACCTTTCCTGCTGAAAAAAGATGGTCAGCAATCCTCTATGACCGCTTCCGCTTTCTTTTTCTCCTGCTGCTTTTCGATAAAGCCCGTGACACGGTCGATTACCTCCGGGGCCATTTCAATTACCCGGTCCACAGTATTCATCGGCGGCGCAGCCACGGGCATCACCCGAGTAAAGCCATCCTTCACAATCAGAAAAGCGATGGGGTCAATGCTGACGCCTGCGCCCATGCCTGCGCCCAGATTTCCCTCTGGGTTTGCCTCCCTTTTCTTGCCGAAAATAGAGCCGCCGCCGCCCACGCCCAGGCTGACTCTGGAGATTGGGATCAGAGTTACGCCGTCGGGCGTATGAATGGGCTGGCCTACAATGCTGTTGGTGTCCGCCAGCTCCCGCAGCTTGGTCATGCTCTCCTGCAGCAGATCGCTGATGGGATTGTTTTTTTCCATATTGTCTCCTTTCACAGGCCGGTCAGGCCGCATGTTCCCTTTCATCCTTATGATTCTTTTGGTCTTTATCGGACTCCGTCGGAGGCGGCGAAGCCAGCTTGCGGAATCCCAGATACCACTTCAGAAGGCTTCCTCCTGCCCGGAGCGCTATCCAACATAAGCTAACGGGGCGCAGGGACACGCCCACATCGGCGGCAAAGTCCATCTTCCGCTGCGTAAAATCCATATAAAGCCGCACATCGGCATCCTCCAACCGCAGCAGCCGCTCCAGACTGGGAAAACCGGCAGCCAAGGCAGCTTCCATCCGGCCATAGAGGGCAGCTGTGGCCGCCGGGTCGCTGCCTGCCACCAGCACATAAAGCTTCAAAGGCTGGATATGGATACTCCGGCCTGTCCGCTTCAGAGCCCGCGCCAAAATAGGGGGCAGCTTTTCCAGTGCATACAGTATCTGGTCAGTGTTAATCTTTGCTCTGGGCTTTTTCTGCTTTTTCGGTTTTTTCTGCTTCTCCGATTTGGCCTTTTTCTGCTTCAAAGGCTTTCTCTCCGTCTTCTCCGCCTCTTCTTTCCGCGGAAACAGCTGCAGCCTTACCAGCCCGTAACGGATATGCAAAAAAGGCGCGCCTTCCGCATAGGAACCTCGTACCTTTACCGGGATTGACAGCAATCCTGCTATCAGCAGCAGAAGCGCCAGCAGAACCCACAGTATGATCTTCCCCACCAATGGCGCTCCCTCCCCTTTCCATCTATTGGTCTATTCTTCCGATTCCTCCGGCGGCCCGGCTTGCTCCTGATTGTTCAGCCGCATCTGGCCGCTTTCCTCCACTCCCGGCATCGGGGGCAGATCCTCCAGGGACTTCATATGAAAGGACCGGAGAAAATCCTGAGTGGTGCGGTACAAACGGGGCCGGCCCGGCGCCTGTAGGTGCCCGCACTCCTCCAGCATCTTCCGATCCAGCAGCAGGCTCACGGTATACGCGCTGTCCACTCCCCGTATTTGATCAATCTGCGCCCTTGTCACAGGCTGGTAGTAGGCCGCAATAGCCAGCACCTCCAGCGCCGGTTGGCTGAGCCTTGCGGTTTTTCGTATCTCAAAGGCGCGGCGGATGATCTCCGCATACTCCGGAGCGGAGCAGAGCTGATAGCTGTCTTCCATGCGGACCAGACGGATCCCCCGGCGCTCAAAGGCGTAGTAATCTCCCAGCCGCTGCAAGGCCTCCTCCGCTCTGGGGCGGTCCGTGTCCAGAGCCATACAGATACGGCTGATATGTACCGGTTCACCGGAGGCGAACAGGATGCCTTCCACGGCAATTTGCATTTCCTTGTTATCCAATAATTTTCCCGTCCCGTTAATCTTTCATTCGCGCTTAAATCCGCTGCTATTTCACGATTTCCCCCTCGCAGCGGCACTGTGCTCTGCATCAGAAAATCATTGCGTCATAACAGCGCCCCGTCATAGCTTCAGAGCGTCGATACTCACGCCGGTAGTGGTAATGGTACAGTCCCGTTCTCCACCAGACAGGGTGACGATCCTGGCCCGGCAAAGCTCCAGAATTGCCAGAAAGGTAGCCACCACCTCGCTGCGGCTGCGGCTGCCCCGGAAGAGCAGCCGGAAGCTGGTAATCCCCCGCCGAAGACGCCGGAAAACCTCCAGCGCCTTTCCTGCCACAGGGTAAGGCTCCTGTCGCACAATCTCCTGAAAGCTGCTGGCGGTCAACGGCTGACGCCGCTCGTCCCGCCCGGCAATCTCTCCTATCATCTTCGACAGGTCGGAGGGGACATGGCTGTAGGTATATATTTTCCCCCGCTCCAGCGGTTCCGGCGCCCGCACAAAAATTCTCCGGCCGAACTCTCCCATTGGCTCCAGAATAGCGGCAACATATTTGATCTTGGCGTAATTTTCTCCGCTGCGCCGTTCCTCCAGAGAACGAATGAGTTCCGCCATCTCGCTTTTTGCCTCCTCATCTTCAATGGATAGAAGCATTCGTGTCTTGATGAACATCAGCTGGGCGGCCATGGCGACAAACTCGCTGGCTACATCCAAATCCATCTGTTGGCGCTTTTCCAGATATTCCAGATACTGCTCCAGAATCAGGGCAATCGGAATATCCTGAATCTCTATTTTATTTTTGCTCAAAAGAAACAGAATCAGATCTAGCGGACCCTCAAAATCCTCCATACCCTCCCGGCTGCGCACCACCTGTTCCAGCTTATAGACCGGCTCGTCCATCGTTTGTCTCCCATCGTCAGAAAATCAGTATGTCAGAAGAATACCCCGGCCATCCACAGATAAATATTGTATATGGCACCGGAGAGATGACTGCCGCCCAAATCCAGCCCTACAATCAACAGCAGAATCACCATACCATAACGCTCATACCGCATCAGAGTATAGTATGCCCCCTCCGGCAGAACAGAAAACAACACCTTTGATCCGTCCAGCGGCGGAATGGGTACCAGGTTGAACAGCCCCAGTCCGATACTCAGCACAGCAGTGCTGGTCAGAAAAGAAAACAGCCAGAACGCGGCTCCGCCTGCCGGAGCGAAGCGGGCCAGCAGAGAAGCGGCAAAAAGAAGAAGCATTGCCAGTATAAAATTAGAAACCGGCCCCGCCAGAGCGGTGACGGCCATCCCCACTTTCGGCTTTTTGAAATAACGCATGTCCACGGGCACCGGCTTGGCCCAGCCAAAGCCGCAGATCACCATGGACGCCAATCCCAGCCAGTCAATATGGTGCAGAGGATTGAAGCTGAGCCGGTGCATCCTCTTTGCAGTGGGATCCCCCAGAGCGTAAGCAGCGAGCCCATGGCACGTCTCATGAACGGTCAGGCACAATAATACGCCCAGCACCCGCTGAGCCATGTAAAAAAGCCCTTCCCAATTGAATTGCTGCAAAAATAATCTCATTTTTCCAATCAAGCATCCGCTGTTTTCTGTGTTTTCCAGATTCAGCCAGGAATTCTTTCAACACATGGACCCGTTTCCTGCGCACTCCCGGAATTTGTCCGATTTTTTAGATGTTTTTATAGTATAGCAGATTTTTCTTGGAATTACAAGGGGGATTTCATCAGCCGCTCAGGGCTTATGCATGAACAGAGCGGAGGACATCGTCAAGGACAATGTTATCGTAAGAACAGCGGCGGCGTTTTCTGGCAAAGGATATGTTCCCAGGCTAGATTCATCTCTTATGATTTTACCCCACTTCCATTGCCCTGCATTGTTTTTCATGCGTTTGCCCGGCAACTCCACCGCCTGCCTGTTGCCAAAATTCCCCCGCCATGATACAATAAGCAAAAACTGCCGGATGCCCACGCACCACAGCCGGAAAGGAGCGGACCGCAATGCTCAAGCGCGTTTATGTGGAGATCACCAATATCTGTAACCTCCGCTGCTCCTTCTGTCCCGGCACCAGACGGCCAGGACGGTTCATGCCGCCGGAGGATTTCCAGGTGCTGGCGGAGCGGCTGCGGGGGCG
>OFFG01001250.1_pt1 | contig 15797 bp, 8 predicted proteins | sample 1521331 | NCBI WGS metagenome assembly OFFG01 (sample SAMEA3504129, study PRJEB24116) | mouse gut metagenome | biome: mouse gut; feature: mouse-associated habitat; material: faeces | place: Denmark | collected 2011 | reverse complement strand
TGATTATACATCAATTCCTTGCGTTTGAGGTGTCAACTAAAATGATACAACATCATTTCGCTGTCTACGCCGTTGTTTACCGCTATGAAGCGCACACCCTTTTCGGGGAACATGATGTCTGTGTAAAAGCCGACTTTTAAGTAATTCCTGCCTAGCCTGCTCATGTCCTTTACAATCACTGTGCTTACATTGCCCGCTTCAACCTCGGCTATCAGTTTTTGAAAACCCTCACGCTCAAAAGTAGTGCCGGATATGCCGTCATCAGTAAAATGCCGGATATTGGAAAAACCCTGTCTTTTTGCGTATTCCTCTAAATACTGTTTTTGGTTTATGATACTGTTGCTTTCGCCCTGTTGTTCATCATCTCGTGACAGTCTTTCGTAGAGGGCGGTAATCTTTGCGCTGTTCGTCATTGTAAATTCCTCCATTTCTCGCTATAATAAAGCTGATTTCAGCTTGGGGAAAAGGTGGTCTTTTCAAAAACTCACACTTTTTTCGTCCTTCTCAAATATATCCCATAGCGTCCGTCAACGCTTTGCTCTAATGTCAAGAGAAAGGTGGAGATTTTCGTAGAAAATACTACCTGACCTTGACATTCAATCTATGTTAAAATGGTTTAAGGGCGGAGCATTTTATGCCACCGCCCTTAATTACCTTAAACGAACTGTAATATAAATACTAAAGTGAATATATCAAATCATGCAGCACAACTTCTTCTGCCCTGCTTCTGATGCTGTTGATCTTCTGAAGCCAGCAGAGCCAGTCCTCAGCTTTTAGCTGTTCTGTCACACTCTCATTTTTTGCCATCTGCCCCACAAGCCTGTCCATCATCTCATTGCATTCTTCATCAATTTCCGCAAGATGCTTCCATAAGGTTTCCGACAAAAGCATATAAGAATAAATGCCCCTGCGGTTTTCTTCTAAAAACCGCTTTCTCATTCTCCCATACTTCCCAATCTGATATTCCGTTGTATCCGAAAGTTTGAGGTCAGGGATTAGATAGTCACCTTCCCAATGATAAGTGATTTCCATATACAACCGCCTTTCTTTGTGCTAAACTGTTTACAGATACGAATAAAAAGAGTTATCACCCACTTTCTATATTACAACATCTGCAATTTACCATTCACCACAAATGAGCCAGCCGCATATGTTGTATTTTAGCAGATGCCCCATTTCCGCTAAAATACTGCGTTTGCCGAAAATGTTTACATCTACAGTTCACAACATATCACATCGTCCAGGTACTGACACTTCATAAACATATCGGAGCTTTTCTGTGCGTCTGTCTGTGAAATCCCGGCAACATTCCGCATCTTTGTGTATAAAAACATATTTTTATAGTTGTGGCTCTCGTCTACAAACAGCCGATCCACGCCTAGCTGCTCGAACGTCACCACGTCGTCCTTCCGGCTCTGGTCATTCAGCTTCGCAAGCCTTGTTTCCAGCGTTTTCTTCGTCTTTTCCATCTGCTTGATGGTGTAGCGTGTGCCTTCTTCCTCCGCCAGCTCTGCAATTGCTGTAGTGATGTCGTTCATCTGCCGCTCGATGGCTGCAATCTGCCGTTCCCTAGAAAGGGGGATGCGCTCAAACTGGCTGTGCCCGATGATGACGGCATCATAATCGCCTGTCGAAATGCGGGAACAGAACTTCTTGCGGTTGGCAGGCTCAAAATCCTTTTTCGTTGCGACTAAGACATTTGCCCCCGGATACAGGCGTAAAAAATCGCTGCCCCACTGTTCGGTCAGATGGTTCGGCACGACATAGAGGTTTTTCTGCGCCAGCCCAAGCCTCCGGCTTTCCATTCCAGCGGCAATCATCTGGAAGGTCTTGCCGGCCCCCACGCAATGCGCAAGCAGCGTGTTATTTCCATATAATATATGCGCCACCGCATTTTTCTGGTGGGGCATCAGGGTAATCTCCGGCGTCATGCCTGCAAACTGGATATGGCTCCCATCGTACTCACGGGGACGGACGCTGTTGAACAGGTCGTTGTATTTCCTGCACAAGTCCTCCCTCCGGTCAATGTCCCGGAAAATCCACTCTTTGAAGGCTTCCTTTATCATCTCCTGCTTCTGCTGTGCGATCATGGTTTCTTTTTTGTTCAGGACACGCTTTTCCTTGCCGTCCTCCACGATTGTATCAAAGATTTTTGTGTCCTTGAGATTCAAGGCATCTTCCAGCAGACGGTAGCCGCTTGCCCGCTGTGTCCCGTAAGTGGCTGTGACAAGGGAATTGCCACGGGAATCCGCACTTTTTCCGGATATATTCCACTGGCCGTTGACTTTCGCATACTTCACGTCAATCTGGTTCCCCAATAAATGGCCCGGCGTATGGAACAGCTCCCCCATGAACTCTGTGATATAAGCCGGGTCTACCCAGGTTGCCCCAAGCCGCACCTCAATCTCCGATGCTTCCAGGTCTTTCGGCTGCACACGCTCCAATGCCTGCACATTAATCCTGTATTCCGGATGATTTTCTGCAAACTGTTTTGCGACCGTAAGTTTCTCCCGGACATTGCCGGATAAATATTCATCCGACGCTTCCCACTGGTCTGTCAGCGGATTTTTAAAGATTACCCCCGCCAGTTCCTCTGTGACTTCGGATTCTGTCTTGCCAGACAGTTCCGCCATAAACGGTACGTCCACCTTTGCCCGCTCCCCAATGGAAACAGCCAGGGCTTCACTGGCAGTATCCACGCTTGTCACCGGCACCGCCTTACGGATTGTCCTTTTGGTAAAAATATCTGCCTTCCGCTTTAGCTTCCCTTCCTCGTCCACCAGTTCCAAAGACGCTAACAGACAATAGCTGCTGTCCTGGGAGAACGCCCTCCGGTTAGCATTGCTGCTGATTAGGCCGTATTGTGCCGTAAAGCGGTCATACTGCGTGTTCAATTCTTTCTGCAGCATGGCAACTTCCGCATCACTACCGTCCTCCATCTGGCACTGCAAAAGCAGCTGTGTCAAATTCCGCAGTTCAATCATCCCCAGCACACGCTCTGTTGTTAAAGCGGGCAGTTCCATTAAATTCATAACGGAATTTTCCCGGTAATACACTTTCCCGTCCACGTTTGCAAAGCTGAAATTCTTGATGGATGGGTCTGCCGGGATGGATGGTACGGTTTCCTCTAACTCGGAATCTTCCAGATCCAACTCCGTAATCGTCCCCTGGATATGTTTCACCGCTTCCCTCAACTGCTCCGCAAGGACAGCGCCCCCTATCGGTTTTACCGTGGTTTCCTGCTTGCCGTACTGTGTGCTTTCCATAGTAAATTCCCCAAGCACCATTTCCGGGTGTTCTACGAAATAGGAATTGACCGTATGCCCCTCCGGTGTCGTGCCAAGCTCCACCCAGCCCGGCTGCTCCAGGGATGCCCGGTCACGTTTCTGGAAGAATAAAATATCCGCAACAACGCCCGTCCCGGCATTCCTCTGGAACGCATTGTTGGGAAGGCGGACTGCCCCAAGCAGGTCTGCACGGTTGGCTATATACTGGCGAACGGATGCACTTTGCTTATCCATCGTGCCGCTTGACGTCACCACCGCCACCACGCCGCCTGGTCGCACCAAATCCAGCGACTTTGCGATAAAATAATCATGTATCATAAAGTTGTGGCGGTCATACCTGCGGTCTGCCACCTTATAAGCACCGAACGGCACATTGCCGACCACACAGTCAAAGAAGCTGTCCGGGTATGCGGCGGTTTCAAAGCCCTGCACGGAGATATTATTCTTCTGGTAAAGCTGTTTTGCTATCTTCCCGGAAATGCTGTCAATCTCCACGCCGTACATATTCAGCCCGTCCATAGTTTCCGGCACTAATCCCATGAAATTCCCAATCCCGCAGGACGGCTCCAATACGTTGCCCCTCTGTAATCCCATGTTCCCCAATGCCTCATACATTGCTTTAATTACCGTAGGGGAAGTGTAGAACGCATTTAATGTGGACGCCCTTGCCTCCCGGTATTCCTCCGGCGTCAGCGCCGCTTTCAGCTCCGCATCCTCCGCCGCCCACGCTTCATTCTTATCGTCAAAGGCTGCCGGGATGCCGCCCCATCCGGCAAACCGTGATAAGGTTTCCTGTTCTTCCGTCGTGGCAAGGCGGTTTTCCTGTTCCAGCGTTTTCAGTAGGAGGATTGCGTCCATGTTGGCACGGAACTTCTGCTTCGGGCCGCCTGCGCCTAAATCATCATCGGTGATATGGAAATTTATTTTTTCCCTGCGTTCCAGCCCCGGTGACGGTTCTCCCGTCCCGGCGTCCTTTCTGGCCTGCCCGGAAGCCTGCCGGGTAGTGCCGTTTCCAGTCCTTCCGGCTCCATCTATCCCATCTACGGCAACAGGCTCTAAAGGTAATCTGCGGTCTTTTCGGATATGGTTGATTTCCTCTGGGTTCATCACATGGTTTGTCAGAGGATTGATCTCATTCCCAAACGCTGCCTGCTCATTAGCGGCCATCCGCTCCATTACGTCAGCGATCAACTGCATCTGTTCCGGCGGAAACTCCGGGTTCAGCATTGGCACAAGGTTTAAGCCTTTTTCGGCGGCTTCATAAATCACATCCACCTGCTCCGGTGAAAAATCATCCAGATATACGTCCGCTTCCTCCATTGCGAGGAACAGCCTGTTTTCAATCAGATCATATTCCTCAACATCCGGTTCCTCCTGCAATTCTTCCAGATTAGGAGCCGCTGCGCCCGTCTGAGGCAGCTCCGCTTCTTCTTCCTGCGTCTCCTGCTGTATAAAAGGGATAAATTCCCCCACATACTCAAACAGCTCATGCTCCCCTGGGAGATAGTTCTTCCCCGTTTCCACGCACCGGAAAACATCTGCGGTTTTGTCTGTGCTTGCTTCATAAAAGCTGCTGTGCGAATACGGATGCTGCCCATCTTCATAATCAGATATGCCAAGTTCGTTATGCGATCTGGTATTCAGGATAATGTCCTGTGCGTTGAAGTTTTCCTGCAGTTTCCCAACAGCTTCAAAATGGAATCCCCCATACTCAAATATGCCGGGTTCTCTTTGCATAAGATCCGGTTCTGCGGATTTTGCGGAATCTGCGGTTTCTGCTTCTGCCGCCGTTTCCGCTTCCCGCATATTTTCCTTTGCTCCTTCTGGAAATGCCGCAATCTCCTGTAACTCTGCATCCACCGCCATGCCTTTTGCCCACTCCGGCGCATCCGGGTCATTTTCATGCAAGGCAATGGCGTCCCGGCTGTCCACAAGGTAATCCTGGTACGTCCTCTGGAAAATATCTTCCGCCATCCAGTCCCGGAAGTTATCCCAGTTCCCATAGGCTTCTGCCATAACGGGGGCGTTTTCCCTGTTGCGCACCATTAAATTGTCCAATTCTTCCTGGACAATATCATACGCCATATCTTCATCTACGTCCCTGGAACGGATGACATCATAGGCTGCGCTGCTTTTAATGGCGGCAAGGGCAGTATACAGACATTCTTTGTAAATAGCCCGGCTGTCCCTCCCTAATGCATTTCCGCCAATCAGCAGATGCCGGTTCAGTTCCGGGCAGACATCTAATCTCCCATCATACGAATCAAGAAAGATTATACTTTCTTGATGGTCTGGATGTTCCATATCCTTTACCGATATGTGCTGATTCTTAATTTCTGTAATACGGTGTAACTTATCCGTATCCAGATATATAAAGTTCCCTACTGCGTAAGTGTACTTCCCGGTTTCGCCGGAGCCGCTGCTATCTTCTATCGGTTCCGCACTCTTAATTTCTGATTCTTCCTTTTTTTGCGGTTCTTTTGTTTCTTCCTGCTTTTCTGGCGTCATTTCTGGAGTCATGAAATCAAAGAGGGATAACTGTCCTCCATTTTCAATCTGTACTTCTTCTCTTTTCCTTTCCGGGAAAATCGTATATGTCCCTTCCACATATCCGTGAAGGTCGGTAAGGATTTGTACCTTTTTCTCATAATCTTCAAAATCTAATGGCAATTCCGCTATTGCTTCATCCATATGCCGCAATAAGCCTTCCTGCCCTTCTGGATTGTTCAGAAGACTCACCACATCGTCCCGCTGGGTAAACATATCCGGATTTCCCGCCCAGGGACGTATCATATGGTCTGGAAGATGGTGATAGAAATTGACAACACGCCCCGCCATCCTTTCCCGTTCATAAACAGGCATACGGGAATAATCGGACGGCTTTAGGTAATTGCCGTTTTCAATTAAAGCCGCTACCCGTTTTGCCACTTTCGGCCATTTCAATAAGATTTCCACATCTGGCTCACTATAAGAGCCTCTCGCCAGCTTCAACCCCTTCCCGCTGTAATCTGCATGGGAATTGTCAGCGCCGGACAGCGCATGGCTCCGTCCGCCTATCCCATAGCTTTCCTTAATAAAATCCGTTTTTTCCTTATCAGTCTTATCCTGTATAAAAAATGCGTAAGTGGAAAGCCGCCCGTCCGAATATGCGCCCCCTCCCTGCAGAAAAGCGTCAATCTCATCCTCTGTGATGAAAACCGGGTGTTCTTCCCATGCAAACCCTTCTCTTGCCTGGTAAGGTACAGCCTCCTTTGCAAACTTCTGGAACTGTGCAAGAATCCGTGTAGGATTATATAATTGGAATCGCATGACCCCATGATCTTCTTCATACGCCTCCGCAAGGCCTTCCAGTCGTTCTATCAGGTCATAGAGATATTCCGGCTGTGCGATCAGCTCCGACAGCCGTTCCACTTTATCAGGGAATCCGCCATAGAATACCTCCACATCTTCAAATACAAGCTCCGCAACGCCCTCTGCCATATCCTGATACATATAGGCAAGTGCGTTGGCGTGTTCCTTCAAAGCGTTATCCCTTGCGGCATCCAATACCACCTGCGGCGCATACTCCCCCTGTTTTAAAAGCTGGTGGATGCGCCCGCACACATCTTCCCAGGATAAAAATACCTTATCCAGAATCCGGTCTGTCACCGTATGTCCTACGGCAATCTGCATCCCCAGCTCGTCATACCAGACAGAATATTCCTTGCCGTCTATGATAAGCCCGATGCCGCCTTTGCCATATTCCCTCCGGACAAATTCCGTATATTCCTCCGGCATCTGGTCTATCATAAAATTATAGATGATCCGGAGCTGGCTCCCATTCCGGTTGCCGCCGCTGCGCAGGACTTCATCTATCACCTCTGGAGAAATCGCAACCTCCCCGGCATAGAGCGCCTGCATCCGTCCCTCAATCTCCCTCTTCTGCTGTTCCACAGTCGGAAAATCGGGCAAAGATAAAGCAGAGGCTTCTTTCTCCTCTGCTTCACTCAAATCCTGTTCTGTTGATTCCTCATTTAGCTGTATACCAATTCCTTCAAGATGCTCTCTTCCGCCATTGCCGTCAACCCATTCATATGCGCTGCCCACGCCATCTGGTCTTTCTCCTTGTCCGGCGCCGGGTATTTCTCCAACAGCCCTTTCATCAATACTTCCATCCTCTCCGTGGCTGCTTTCTCGATCTCCAGCAGATGATTGTCCAGTTTCCCCGACAGCATCATGCTCTGATACCATCCCTTCCGGTTCTCCTTCAGATACGTCCGGCGCAACATCCCGTATTTCCCGATCGACACGTCCGGTTCCTCTATGGTCAGGTTCGGGAACAGGTAATCCCCTTTGCGGTGGTAAGTCAGTTCCATTCTCGTTTCCTCCTTCTCTATTTTCACTTTCACGCTTTAATGTGCTAAATTTATTATAACCGATGTCCGTTTCATTTGCAACCGCTTTCTGAGATTCTTCTATTAAAATCCGGCGCACCGTCCGCCCAATGTCTACGAGCACGGGCTCCACAAGCTGTCCCACGGCATTCCCAAGAAATGTCAGCACAGGCAGCGCATTGTAATCGGTAATCCCGGAAAAATCCTCTTCCTCCAGATACTCCATCGGGTCAGTCCCACAGCGGACGGACAGCGTATAAAATGCACTGTTCATCAAAAGCCGCCGGAACTCTACCCGGATCGTATTCTCATCCAGACCTTCCAGAAACGACCCTTCCGTTTCATACAAAAGCCCATCCATTGCTTCATCCAGATTTTCCTCTGTCATCTGGTAAGCGATTGCAGACAATGCGGCGGGAAGACTGGAAGCGTCGCTCTCCGATAACCCATACACATCCGCCAGATGGTCAAGCACTGCTTTTTCTTGTACATCCACCATCCGCCAGAGGTTCGGCGTCCTGCCGCCGATTCCCATATGCGTGTCGGATATGTCAAATACATACCTAAGCCTCCGTCTCGGTCCGGTATCGTCAATCAAGGCGATTCCCTTCGCCCCACGGTTTACCCACCGGTTCATCTTCCCATTCCACAGTTTCAGCGACGCACAGGCTGTCGCATCCGGGCGCTGTGCATGGATCAAAAGCGTATCCGGAAAAGAATAGCGGTACAGTTTCGCCGCCGTATCCAGATATTTCATCCAGTCCCGTGGGGAACTGGTGACTTCCTTTGCCTTGAACTCCGCAAGTTCACGGATTTCATTTATCTTTGCCATGTAAAACCCTCCCTATCAAATTATTTTCCCTTGCCCTTTTTCTTCGGAAATTCCATGCCGAACGTAGTGCGCCCATTTTCTACCGTCATCAATAAATCTGCGGCAAAAGTTCTGCCCTTTTTCTGTGAATACAAATCTTTCACATGGGTACGCCCTTTCTTTAACAAATCTGCCGCCATCTTCTTATCAACCAACTTCTTCATACTGGCAAGATAACGGTTCTCTTTCCATAAAGAAAACGAACACTCCCGGCTCCCACAGTAAAAATTCTTTTTCCCTTCGTATACCGGATTCCCGCACACCGGACAAATGCCGATTTCTTCTTTCCGGTTGAAATGACGCTGCTCCTCACCAGATATGGCGCTGCAATCCTCCAACATTTTTTCAATCAGATCTGTAATCCCGCTCATAAATTCATTGCTGCCGGTCATTCCTTTTTCCATCAAAAGCAATCGGTTCTCCCACTCCGCAGTCATGGAAGCAGACTTTAAATATTCCGGAAGTACCGCAATCAGCTCTTTCCCATCGACAGTCGGGATAATCTGTTTCCCACTCCGTTTCGCATAGCCGGAAGAAACCAGCTTTTCTATGATGGAGGCCCTGGTTGCCGGGGTCCCAAGCCCTTTTTTCTCTGTCTCATCCTCAAATTCCTGGCTTCCTGCCCGTTCCATTGCAGCGAGTAAAGTATCTTCGCTGTATGCTTTCGGCGGGGAAGTAAAATGCCTGCCGTTTTCTGCCGTAACTTCCGGTATCTCCATCCCCTCATATAATCCATCCGGCATAGAGTATGTATCCTCTGTCCTATCCCTATCTGCTGATTTTTCTTTCTGCACAGCATTACGGAAAAGAATCTCAATCTCCTTATAACCAGATTGGATTACGGCTTTTCCTTTTGCAAAGAACTCATGCCCCTCGCAAAGCAGAATTGCCACCGTTTCCTCATAAACACATTCCTCCGATACGGCCTGTGCCAGTCTCTGTCCGATCAGGAAGAAAATATTCCGCTGCTTTTCGGACAGTTCCTCAAAATCCTGCCCCACAGCTTCCTTTGTAGGCAGCAATGCATGATGGTCAGAAACCTTGCCATTGTTGATAATGCGTCCTATATTCCTCCCAATAGATTCCGTCTGCAGGAATGGCAGCATCTCCGGCAGTAATTCCAATAATTCCACAGCCGTCTGCTTCATATCCGCCGTAATATACTGGCTGTCTGTCCGGGGATAGGTGACAAGCCTTGCTTCATATAATGCCTGAAGCTCCCGTAATGTCTCCTGTGCGGTATATCCGAAGAAACGGTTAGCCTCCCTTTGCAGACTGGTAAGGTCATAGAGCTTCGGCGGCTTGTTCTTCTTTCTGATTTTTTCTATTGCGGAAACCACTGCAGGTTTGGCATTGCATTGTTCCGCAAGGGCAAGGCCGGCGGCTTCTTCCCTGATACTTTCCGATACGGCACGAATCCCCTTCCCCTCAACCGTTACTTTGTAATAGGCTTCCTTCACAAACCCGTCAATCGCTTCCTGCCGTTCCACCAGCATAGCCAACGTCGGTGTCTGGACACGCCCTACGGTAAGGCGCTTATAATATTTTGTGGTAAACGCTCTGGTTGCGTTCATGCCGATCAGCCAGTCCGCCTTTGCCCTGCATACGGCGGCATCACTTAAATTTGCATACTCCCTGCCATCCTTCAGATTGGCAAACCCTTCTCGGATTGCGCCATCCTCCATCGAACTGATCCATAACCGTTTCACTGGAATTTTACTACCGGATAATTCATACACACGCCTGAAAATCAGCTCTCCTTCTCTCCCTGCATCACACGCATTGACTACATAATCAACGTCCTTACGGTTCAGCAGTTTTTTCAGGATTGCAAACTGCGCTTTCTTATCTTTTACCACTGCAAGCTGCCAATCTTCCGGAAGGATAGGAAGGTCTGAAAACTCCCATTTATCATATCTGGAATCGTAAGCATCCGGCGAAACATACTCTGCCAGATGCCCCAGGCACCAGCTCACAATACAGTCCTTCCCTTCTAAATATCCATCTTCACGCTCCCCGGCAGAAAGTACCTTTGCCAACGCCTGTGAAACGCTGGGCTTTTCCGCAATCACTAAATACATCATTCTTCCTCCCCATCATCGTCAGAATCTTCCTGGTCTTCATTGATATATGCACCGCCGTCATAAAATTCCAAGTCCTCGCCGTCCGATTCATCTTCGTCCTGTTTCGGCTTCCATACCTTGAAATAATAAAAACCGCCGATGCCGCCAGCTAAAAGCAGGACTATGGCAAACATAGCGCCTGTGCTCATGCCGCCTTTCTCTTCTTCTGCATCCGGCTTTGTTTCTGTTCCTGCTTCTAATTCCGCAGATGCAGACGGCTTTTCTGTCTCCGGGATTACCACAGAAGGCTGCTTTTGTTCCGCTTCTTTCTGCCCGTCACCGATAAATTCTGCCAAATCATTTTCATCTATCATGGACAGCATATAGACATTCTCCGTATTGTTGGAACGGTCTAATACCATGAAAAAAGTATTGCCGTTTTTTGTCTGGATGGTCAGAAACTGCTTTGATTCATCCTCTGATAAATCATCCACCAACTGACCATTTCCCGGAACAGAAAAGGAAGTTCCGTTTACCCTGCCCGGCGCTTCTTCCTCCGTTTCCTCTTCCGATTCTGACGGTTCCTCCGTAATGGGTGCATCCTCTGTATGTCCTGTTTCTGTACTGACATTCCCGGTGACTGTCTCTGCGCTCGAATCTGCTGTCCCCGTTTCCTGCTCTGCCCCTTCTGTATAAGCAAATGTGGGTATGACCGTAGATAAAAACATCCCCACAACCATTATAAGCATCATAAGATACTTTTTAATTTTCTCTTTCATTCTCTAAATCCTCTCTTTCTAATGCTGTGCCTTGCGGCAATCCCTCTCCAGTTTCAAAATCTTCTGCCGTACCTTCTGCTATTTCCGGTTCTCCGCTTCCATCGCCGCCCGGATTGCCCGTCACTTCTGTCTTTTCTGAAAGTATGATTGTTCCATTCTGTACGCCCTCCAAGACAGATAACAATTCCCGGCTTCCCAGCCTCATGGAACGGACGCTTTTTATAATCTCCGCATCTTCTAACATTTCCTTCTGGACATTCAGCGCCCCCAAATGCTCCTGCCATGCCGCAATCTTTTCTTCCGTTTTCTGTATTTCATCTAAAACTCGGTGCAGTTTCCGGTTCATATATACCACCTCATTTCTCCTCTGGTTTTTATCAAACTTTATTGTCACTCCAAAATGGCGTTTTTACGGCAGTCTCCCGAATCCGAGCAGATGTTGCTGCCAGTACGGCGAACTTATGTTTGTATATTGGATTGGGTCGCCGCAGTGTATCATCATATTGTTGCCCACGTAAATTCCTACATGGCTTGCGCCGGATGTAGGATAAGTATTCTGGAAAAATATCAAGTCTCCCGGTTTTGCTTCTGCAGGCGATACATAAGCACAGCACCCTCGCAGTCCTTCCGCCGTCTGCCTGCCTACATTCCATCCATTTCCACAGTGATTGATGACCCAGCTTACAAAACCAGAACAATCGAAACTGGTACTCGGTGAAGCTCCGCCCCACACATAAGGGTATCCCAGATATTTTTCTGCTTCACGGATCATCTTTGCAAATTTTTCATCGGACAATGCCTCTGACGGAATCTCATACCCGAACCCATCCGCACCTCCCGGCAGGCTGTCCACATCAAACAGGTAATTCCGATTGCCATAAGTCGCATTGTAAAGGTCATACCGTTTTTCCTCATTGGCATCCATCCGGCTCCGCAGCACGGTATCCAGGTTATGGTTCGTCAGCTTCACTTCAAGACGGTTGACTACCTCTGTCGTTGTCACTTCCACTTCCTGGCTTCCGTTATCATCCGCAATGAACGCTTCCCATGTCTGATGCCCGTGTGCGGACGCAGCGGAATGGCTGTCATAATAAACATCAAACTGCACCCCATACCGGGCAAACGCCCCTGTGTCCTCCACCACATACTCCACGCCGTTCATCACGACCTTCGTACCCATCGGCACAAAGGGACTGGCGGCATCCACCGCTATCGTATGGTTTGCCGTTGGATATACGCCGCTGGCCGTCGGCCCTCCTGACCATACACCGCAGCAGATGGAACAGTTACAATACCCACTCGTCACCACCTGTCCCAGGGATTCCCCGACACGCACGGTTTTTGTCTCCGTCACCGTATCGTTGACTTCGTCCACATACAGGCTGTACTGTTCCCGGAAAATATCTTCCACCTCGTCTTTTACCTGTTCATAAGTAAACTCCCCGTATTTCGCAGTGAAATAGGAGATCAGATGGTAGGGATTGTGGGAAATTTCGTCTACCTGATACCAGTATTCGTCATATCCCGGATGTGTGGATTCCATGTTGTTAATCTGTCTGTTTAAGCCAGCTTCCAATGCCGCATACGCATTTTCCGTCTCATAAATATCTTCATCCGTGCTTGGATAGGTAGAGCCAATAATACTGGAAGATGTTCCCTCAATCATAGCGCTGCAGCTTGACAAGCCTGCAGAAAGCATCAAAAAAAGCAGCCCTAAGACTGCCGCTGCCCCAAATATCCCTTTATTATTTTTTAAGACGGACGCCGCCTTACTTTTTATTTTGTCAAATACGGATTGTGTGGCTTTTGCCGCCTCCGCTGTTGTTTTCTCACCCCTCTTTGCCGCCTGGTAGGATTTTTTAATCCGCTGTTTCTGCCAGAATTTTTTTCGGATTGTTTTCTCTGCCTGCCCCGTTTCTGCCAACTGCTTCCCCGCCGATTCTGCCGTTTCCTGTGAAGCTTCAAACTGCAGGCGGATTTTCACCCCTTCCCCTTCCGGGGATTCCCTCCAACGGGAGAGCTTCCGCTGCACCATCCGGCGGGAGGTACGCATGGCATTCCGCAAAGAATGTTCCGCCATGACCTCTGCCCGGTGTGCCCCCTCTGCCGCAGAATTATCCTGCTCCGCTTCATGCACCTTCCCGTGTGCATAGGCTGACATGGAATGTGACGCCGCAGACGCAGCTTTTCTACCGATCCCCATACCTGCACCATGCACCATAACACTTTCATCGTCACCGAAGGAAATCCTGGATTCCTGCTTTTTCTGCTCATTATGCAGCCGCTCCCGCTTCTGCTTTTTCTTAATATTTTCACGGACAGACTCTAAGGTTTTCCCTGCATCTTCCGGCGTCTCCCTGTAATGGGCATCATTTTTCCGAGAATCCTTACTGCCTGCTTCGCCGCCTGCCTGCTGTCCATCCCCTTTACGGAACTGCGCCTGCACCTGCTTTTTCTTCCGGCTGTGGCTTGTCTCTGCCACAGCTTCCACATAGTTCCTTCCGCTGGACGGATGCCCCCGGATACTCTCCATGCGTGAGGAATGTCCCGATAATCCCCTGGCTGATTCTGTCTCCGGGATTTCCGGTTCTGTATCTCCGTTGCCGTCCGGCTCCTGTGCGAAATATGTATGGTTTTCCGGCTGCACGGGCAATCCGGATAACGGATCGCCTGCCTGCTCAGACAAAGGATTCTTTGTATGTGCTTCATACAGCCGCCGCTTTTTTGCGGACTGCCTTTGCTGCCTGCTTGCCTTTGAGGGATTTTCCGCACTGGAAGAAATGCTGTCCTTCTGCCCCCGTCCAATAGAATACGCTTTTTCCCTTTGGAAATTGACAGAATCTGCCGCCTGCCCCGGCAGTGTCAGATTATCCAATTCCCTCTGGCTTATCCGGACAGAATCTTTCTTCTGCAGATTTTCCTCAACCAAACCGTCACGGCTCATTTTATTGACTGTCTTATCTCTTGCTTTAAACTCTTGTTCCCGCATATCGCTGTTCCTTTCACCATCCAAGTTTGCGACACGGTGTCGCAAAGTATCAGGATCTACCAATCTGTTTCTTACTGGCTGATTTTTTTCGCCATTACCACAACCCTTCCGTTCCTCTGGGAATACTCACAGGTGGATAACGTCAACAGCTTATCCCCGAAAACTGCTGAAATTCCTGTATCGTACAACGCACGTTCCTTAACTTCTTTGATATATTCCCGATAATCTGCCGCATCCTCCGCCTTTGTAAATGTATAATAGGGAAAATCATTTCCTGTATATACCGGCGTACAGAATACGGCGAAAACCTGATACGTTTCACTGCCATGCAATGTGTCATAGGAAATCAATGGATGTTCCAGATAAAATGCGCTGTCCTTGTACTGTTCCAGTGCCGCAAACATCTTCCCGCTGTTCATATGGTGTCCGTAGATAATCAAGTTATCACTTGTAGCTGGATTGCACAGCTCGGAAAGAAACAGACAGCCGTTTGCAGAATACTCCCCATTAAAATCCCGATGGAGATAATAGTTTTCTTCCGATGGACGGTACATAACCGGATAATCAATCACTGTACCCTCTATCTGAATCCATCCGATACAATCTGGATTTTCCCTGTGCAGCGCAAGCAGGCCCGGATGAACCGGAGAAGAATCTCCCCCGGTATCCCTACCTCCATCATTTGTTTCTTCCTCTGATAACCCTTCCGTCTCCCCATTGCCAGACTTTTCATAAATTTCTTTCAACTGCTCTTGCAATGCATCATCCTTCCTCTCCTGCATAAGCATATCTGCAAGGAAATATCCGCTGACACTTAAAAGAATCATGGAACAGAGCAACACTGTCACTGCAATCCACCTCTTCATAGGCCGCCTTCCCAAACGCACCACTGGGCGCATTTTCCCGTTTCTATATCAGCAATATACCGCAGGATAGGGTACACCTGTGCTGGCACAACAGCATTTCCCAATGTTTTAAGGCGTTTGCTCCGGTCTTTTACATCCAGGCATAAACGTGGTATGTATGGAGGCTCTATGCCCCAGATATGCTTTCCGTCCATCCCTTCGGGAATCCCATCATCCATTCCACCCATTCCGGGTTGATCCGCATGGCTGCGTCCGCCCCCGGATTCAGAAAATACACTGCTTCCGGCAGGCTTGCCGACCAATATTCCCCATTTGCCTTCTGACGGCGAAATGCCCCTTTCGGAGATAATTCTACCTTTGACACACGTCCCCGTGTTCCCGTATCGGATGCAAGGGGCGTGGGAAACATCAACCCCCACGATAAAAGTCCTTTTCCGCTCATGCCACGCGCCGACGGCACAAGCAGGAAGTACGAATGTCCAGACATCATATCCCGCCTTTGCCAAGCCAGAGAGCGTCTTGTTGAGCCCCATATTGATGAAATTAGCAACATTTTCGCCAAGCACATA
>OFFG01001245.1_pt1 | contig 15853 bp, 10 predicted proteins | sample 1521331 | NCBI WGS metagenome assembly OFFG01 (sample SAMEA3504129, study PRJEB24116) | mouse gut metagenome | biome: mouse gut; feature: mouse-associated habitat; material: faeces | place: Denmark | collected 2011 | reverse complement strand
CAGAGTGTCCGCCGTTGCATGACAGGCGCCCGCCACCATACCGTCCGCTTCGTTAGCCTTAACCATAATAACCCCGAAGGTAAGCGGGTCCGTTAACAGAATTTCCTTTGCCTTCTCCGGCGTCATTCCTTTGTTTTTTCTTACCTCATACAATATATTTGCATAATCATCCAGCTTTTCGCAGGTTTTGGGATTGATAATCTTCACCCCGTCCAGCTCGATTTCCAGCCAGGTCGCGCCGTCCATAATCTTTTCTTCGTCGCCAATCATAATAATATCGGCAATTCTCTCCTTCATGATGTTGGAGGCGGCAATTAATGTTCTCTTGTCCGTCGTCTCCGGCAGGACAATTGTTTTCTTGTCCATTCTGGCTTTTTCCTTAATTACATCAATATACGACATACCCCATTCTCCTTTCATACCCCGTGTAAACGCTTACATTTTGCGTTTCTCTTTTAAAAAAATTATATCTCAAAGCGCCCTTAAGGACAAGTTAATCTTGACAGAAAATTGTGTAAAATCAGATACAAATATGAAATTGCCTTATTGGCTTTTTTATATTATCCGGCAAATGCAGATTATTTAATTCGCAGGAAATCAGTCCTTTGGCGCCAGACCGGAGCGGGCTTAGCCGCTTTAAGTCAGGATGCCCTGTCAAGCATATCACGGATATATGTCCTCAGGCCGTCCTCCGTATCTATGCCATATTTCCGGTTCACCGCAATATAATACTTCATAATCCGTTCTTTTGGCAGAAGCGCACTGGAAGGAATGCTGTCGTCATATCCCTTTCTCGCTTCCAGCCACGGTTCCTCGTTATGCGTAATCTTCTCCAGTACTTTTCCTCCATATATGCCAAAAGTATTTACGACAAGTTCAACTACCCGCTTTTCATCTTCCGTCAGCGCGCCTTCCGTTCCTTCCAGAAGCGCGAAGCGTGCATCATCAATCGGATTATATTTGAAATCCCTGAACAAATCATATACCTCCGGATAAACCGGACCATGTATCCACGCCCTGCAATCTTCCCCAAAAATCGGTCTTCCATATAAAGCAGAATAAATGCCCTGGATAAAATACAACTGCTTTTGCAGCATGAGGGGAGTTACCTCTTCCAGTTTTTTAAATACATATGCGATTACTCTAAGCATCTTATCTGAAACTGAAAACAGGCTTTCTATACTTTCTGCTGCCGCGAGTGCCTTTTTATATGCCGTATCAGTCAGCTTCTCCCGGTTTTCTATAAGTTTCCGCTCCATATATGCCGGAGATGTCAACGCCGCTTTTACGACATCCGAATACTCTTTGGAAGGCATCTGTCCTTCCAGATATCTCGGTATTGTAACCTCTCCAAACCCCAGTGCCAGAGACAGCGGCGCTTTGCCAAGCTTATATATTTTCATGAGCTTCTCGATATCATCAATCAACACAAGACCTTCTGCTGCCCTATACTGCCCGTCAATTTCCTGGACATTCTTATCAATAAGACCGGGAATGCTCATTTCCTCGCCGCACTCCGCACAGACAGCCACTGTGATACTGAATGTATATTCTTTATCCCTTATATTTTTTACGATATCCTTCTTCCGCAAAAGGTATTCTGTCTCTTTCCTGCACTCTATGCAGAAATCTCTTCTTCCATTTTCTGTCATGACGGTCACCTCCGATTTGTCTCCTGATTATTTGAAATAGTATGTAAGCGGATATTTTTGTTCATGGAATGAAATTACTATCACAAAACAGTTCTCCAGCTTATTGAACTTGATATACAAAGAAACTGTTTTTTCTTCCGTTCCATTTCTCTCCAAAAGAGTTACATCCTTGCCAAATACATACAGTTTTTCATGTTCAAAGCCTTTATGCTCATTCTGCAGGATATCTGAAAAATCCATTGCAGTAAGGCTCAATATGCTCTCCTTTGCTTTCGCTTCATCAATAACATAATCCAGAAACAGACTGATATTATCCTGCCGTCTGGCATTCCGGTCAAGCCGGTACCTCCCATTCTCTACAGCTTCCTTCACTTCGGAAAGATACTGTTCTATGTCCTTCTTATCTATATCCAATACGTTATCCTCCGCAGAGTGTATGATGTGTTTTTTACTTTTTCCTATCATCAGGATAACTCAATGATTGCTTTTTGTCAATATCCCATCATCAAAACAGCAGATAAAATTCTCACCGCCAACCTTATTTTCAGTATACCTGTAAACAGGAAATTGCCTTACCGGCTTTTTTATGCTACCTTAATATCAGAAAATTTTGTTTTAAAAAGGAAATCATTATGAAAACTGCTGCCGTAATCGCCGAATACAACCCGTTCCACAACGGTCATCAATACCAACTTGAGGAAACCCGAAAAGAAACCGGAGCGGATTTCCTCCTTGTTGTCATGAGCGGAAATTTCGTTCAGCGGGGAGCCCCCGCCATCGTCAATAAATATGCCCGCACAAAAACGGCTCTCCTTGGCGGCGCCGACGTCGTTATTGAGCTTCCTGCCCTCTATGCGCTCTCCAGCGCGGAATTTTTTGCCGGCGGGGCGGTCACTCTGCTGAACCGGCTGAATGTGGTGGATTTTCTCTCCTTCGGCAGCGAATCCGGGAATATTGCATTGCTTGAAAGCTGCGCCCGCATACTGGCGGAAAAAGAAGCAGAATTAAATTCTGCCATAATGCCCCTCCTGAAAAACGGCGTTTCCTATCCGGCGGCAAGAGAACAGGCACTGGCGGCCGCTGTTTCCGGCTTAGGCTCCGCTTTTGCATCGGATATCTCCCCCGAAACACTTACAGGCCTCTTAGGCTCTCCCAACAATATTCTGGGTCTTGAATACTGCAAGGCTCTGTTTTCCCTGCGCAGCAATATCCGCCCTTTTACACTGAAACGCACGGACAGAGGCTACCATGATACGGCTCTTTCCCCCTGTGATATTTCCGGTTCCGGGGCTGATGGCAACTGCGTTTCCATTCCGGGACCGGCCTCCGGCTCTGCCGCCGCAGCCGGGACTTCCTTGGGGGCTGCTTCCAGTTCCGCTCCGGGGCTGGCCTCCGCTTCCGCCATCCGCAAAGCAATGTCCCGCTGCCCGGAAGCAGTCAGGAATTATGTGCCTGAAATCACCTTTCCTTTTCTCACTGAAAATTTTGTACCTGTTACGGAGGATTCCTTTTCCCATCTGCTCCACTATAAACTGCTTGCAGGCGCTCCCCTGGGCTTTTCGGAATATCTGGACTGTACGCCTGATTTGTCCGATAAAATCTGCAAAAACCTTCCTTCTTATACCGGCTTTACAGATTTTTGCGGCCTGCTGAAATCCAGGGAGCTCACCTACACACGCATCAGCCGGGTTCTTATGCATATTTTGCTGGATATAAAAACTCCTGAAGCCTTTAAGTCCTCTCTGGCAGACCGGAAGCTTTTTGTCCCCTATGCGAGGCTTCTCGGCTTCCGGCAGGGCTCGGAGCCTCTTCTTGCCGAAATCAAAAAAAGCAGCTCCATCCCTCTGCTTTCCAAAATGGCGGACGCCCGCTTTCTTTTGGACGAGAGAGCGCTTGCACTTTTAACGCAGGACGTCTACTGCGCTTCCGTTTACGAGTCAGCCGTTACCTGCGCCACCGGCCGGCCTGTGCCAAATGAATGGAAAATGTCGCCTGTGATTGTTTCCCGGCCTGAGTAGTTATTTTCAGACACGGAGTCTGGAAATCTCTGTACCTGATTGACTGGCTGCTGTCCTGACCGGAAAAAAAGCCCGGCATGCTTTACACTCCATCTCAAAACCGCTATAATAAGATTATTGAAAGCCAGTCTTTGTAAAGCAAGCGGCAAGCAGACAGCAAAAAACTATTAACATATTTTAAAGGAGGATATTTCTATGAAAGCATTTATGGATAAGGATTTCCTTTTATCCACCCCTACTGCGCGGACTCTTTTCCACGGGTATGCAGAAAAAACACCGGTACTTGATTACCACTGTCACATCAATCCCAGAGAAATTGCGGAAGACCGCCAGTTCGACAACATCACCCAGGTATGGCTTGGGGGCGACCATTACAAATGGCGCTTTATGCGTTCCTGCGGCGTTGACGAGCGCTTTATCACCGGCGATGCTTCCGACAAGGAAAAATTCTTTAAATGGGCCGAGGTTATCGGAAAGGCAATCGGCAATCCCCTTCATCACTGGAGCCACTTAGAGCTGCAAAGATACTTCGGCTACACCGGCGCCTTAAATAAAAATACCGCCGAGGAAGTATGGAATCTCTGCAACGCAAAGCTGGCGGAGCCTTCCATGAGCGTCCGCAATCTGATTAAGCAGTCGAATGTAACCTTAATCTGCACTACTGACGACCCCATAGATTCTCTGGAATGGCATCAGGCAATCGCTGCGGACGACACCTTTGACGTACAGGTTCTTCCCGCATGGCGTCCCGATAAGGCTATGAATATCGAAAAGCCCGATTATGCGGATTACGTGAAAAAGCTCTCCGCTGCAAGCGGAACTGATATCGGTTCTTTTGCGGGTTTAAAGAAAGCCCTGACAAACAGAATGGAATTCTTTGCCTCCAGAAAATGCAGCGTTTCCGACCATGGCCTTGAATTTGTAATGTTCGTACCTGCCTCTGACGAGGAAGTGGAAGCAATTTTTGCAAAACGGCTCTCCGGTGAAACCTTAAGCCGCGAAGAAGAACTGAAATTCAAGACCGCCTTTATGGTATTTATGGGACGTGAATGTAACAGGCTGAACTGGGTAATGCAGCTTCACTACGGCTGTAAGCGTGACAATAACAAGAAGATGTACGCAAAGCTCGGCCCTGATACCGGCTATGACTGCATCAACAACCACACCCCTTCCGCTCAACTGGCCGACTTTTTAAATGCCCTTGCGGAAACCGACGAGCTTCCCAAGACCATCATCTACAGCTTAAATCCGGCTGACAACGAGTACATAGGCACCATCCTCGGCTGCTTCCAGGATTCCTCCGCCGTAGCGAAAATCCAGCAGGGAAGCGCGTGGTGGTTCAACGACAACAAAATCGGCATGAAAAACCAGATGCTTTCCCTTGCAAACCTCGGCAACCTTTCCGGTTTCGTCGGAATGCTGACAGACTCAAGGAGCTTCCTTTCCTACACCAGACATGAATATTTCCGCAGAATTATGTGCGATTTAATCGGAGAGATGGTTGAAAACGGAGAGTTCCCCGATGACATGGATATTTTGTCCGAGATTGTTACGGATATCTCTTACAACAATGCCGTGAGATATTTCGGATTCGATTTGGAAACAAAATAAATTCTTGCATTAATTCAAAAATGCTGCCGGTGTAAAAATCGGCAGCATTTGTTACAATAAGCTGACTCGCGGAGCGTGACAGCGTTTGTTGTCTCAATATTTACCTGTTCTCATTGACATAAAGCTGTACTCTGCTCTGGATAATACCGGCCACATCCCTTGCATTTTTCTGACCACTGTAAAAAGGCTCCGCTTCCTCCGAAATAATATTAATCAGAGTCTCATCCATCTTATAAGGCTGCTTCACGCCGATAATCCATTCCTTTAAGAAGTTTACCTCCTCCTGAGTCATCGGCGGAATCGTAACGTCCACCCCGTTCATCCAATAGGTATCGTCGTACTCGATTCTATTGCCGTTTTCATCCTCATAATAAGGCTTTTCCATGGCCTTATCCGCCATCTCGTTAAACAAGTCGGCTCTAATCGGGAAATTGTAAATGTTGTTTTTCTGGTATTCTTCTGAAAGAAACGTACGTAAAAATCCCCACGCTGCTTCCTTGTCGGCGCATTTGGACGACAGGGCAATCCGCAAATCCGGCCAGATAACAGAGCCTGCGTTTCCTTCCGACGCCGGGAAACCGATAAGCGTGATTTTTTCTCCGAAAGTTCCCTTCTCCGTTACATTGTAATGCCTGAAATCCCCAAGGTTTAACACATTTGCCAGAACCTTTCCCTCACGCCACATGGTATCGTAATTATTCCAGAAATCATCCGTGTAAATCGCCTGGTCGATTTCGTCCGGAAAAGTTTTTATAAATTCCAGCATCTGAATAAACTCATCGGAATTGAAATTACACTTCCCGCTGTCCCAGTCAATAAACTGATTCCCTGACATGGAAATACAGTACTGCGTCATATCGCCTCTGGTAACGGTCATCAAAAACTGCGTGCCTTCCGGCTTCGAAGCAAGAATCTCCTGCGCCTGCGCCACCGTCCATCCGGTCTTATCCCCCACATCGGAGGTCTTAACCGCAACCGTCTGAACACTGAAAGAAGGGACAAGACTGTACAGTTTGCCATCCACTGAATAAGCCTCTATAACATTGGGCAGCAGGCTGTCAGGCGGAACCTCCTCATCTTTTTCAATAAAAGGCTTCAAATCCTCAAAAAGCCCCTTGCTGATATAGCTGTCCACCGGCATGGAATCGTCAAGAATCACGATATCCGGCATCTTTCCCGAAACAATATCTGTATTCAGCCTGGCAATTCCGGCATTATAATCCTCGTCAGAGCCATATAAGGTATTATAATCCACCAGACGGATTCGAATCGTATCGCTGGACTGATTAAACCTGATGGCGGCCTGCCTCACATTCCAGTTCGTATTCCCCATTGCCAGCGTAAATTCCTGCTTCTCCTTTACCTCCTCGGGCGGAACCTTCACAAACCTTGCAAGAGAGCTTCCCCGCTCGGAGTCACTGTCGTCAAATACTCCGAAGAACTCTGTATCGCTGATTCCAACTACCTGATAAAGATTGGAAAAACTGAAATCAGAATCGATAAAGCTCATGAGCTGAGTCTTATCAGTCTCTCCCAGATTATAGCCGTACAGCCCGTAATTGTTGGAAAGATATAAGTCATACCCATTTCCGGGGAAAAAGGAAAAATCATAGGACCTTCCGGGAAGCTTAAACTTTTCCCCGATAGTGCCCTTCTCCAAATCCGCCTGGGCAAAAGCAACTCCGTCTTCCTCATATAAAGTAGCCATGACTCTGCCGTCGTCAAGAAGCGACAGGTTCGCCCCCTCCAGAGGATTCTGCCCGTCTCCGGCAGATATGGCGGCAACATAGTTCCCCTCCAGGTCAAACTTTATCAGCCTGCCCAGCACAGAGACATAAATGCCTTTTCCCTTATCCAGAATCATATTATTGACATAAAAATATCCGTTTTCCTCGCCAATCGCCGCAATCTCAGGAACATCATTTAACTTTACGGAGAAAATCACCTCGCCTTCAAGGCTGATTTTGGAGAGATAGTAATCATCCACGTACTCCACGTCCTCATAGCTCTCCTCATAAGCAGCCTCCGCTGCCGGAGATACATCGTCCGCCACCGCTTCCGTTTCTCCTGTCCCGGCATCTTCCGCATCTGCAGTATCTTCTGTTTCCGCTCCGCCATCTTCTGACGCGCCGTCATCTTCCTCTCCTGCGTCGGCAGTCCGCGGCTGGATTACTCCGGTATCCCCGGCTGCGTTGTCGTCTCCGGCTCCCTCACCGTCAGCTTTCACCGGCTCTTTCTCGGCCTCTGCCCCGCCTGTCACCGTCATGTCAGGTTCTTCTCCCACAGGATAATAAAAATTCCTGATACAATACAGATTACCCTCGCCATCCATGTTGATGGAATTTACGTTGACACTGTCTCCCATCCGAAGGGTATGCTGACTGGCAACCGTTCCGTCATTGTTTAATTCAAAAAATTTAATCCGTAAGCCGCTCCCACCGTCAGACCAGCGGTATCCGTAAGCATAAACCGTTTCCCCCACACGGACCAGATAGTCAACACTGTCATCCTTTTCTCCGATGTCCAGCTTTTCCATTTTGTACACATAATCCTTAGACGCGCTTACCTTTGTCGTCCCCTGCGTTTCCTCTTTCTTCCCGCATCCAAAAAGGCTTACCGCCATAAGAGACGCCATCGCAAATGCAATCAACTTTTTTTTCATAACAATCCTCTCCCTAAAAATGCTCCCACTTATCCTTTTCCTCCCGCACAGAAGCGCGCGCTTTCTGCACGATTCTGTCTTTAGTATTTATGATGGAATTGCCCACATCTTTCCATGTAAAGCTCCTGTTTTTCCATTTTATAATCAAAAATACAATGATTATCACTCCGGGAATCAGAAGAAAAATAAACTGGAACAACAAAACCAGCGCCTTGATGTCCTCCCAGCCCCTTGCAATATTTTCCCAGTAAGGTAATTTTACGGCATAATTCTGCATGGACCTGCTGCCGAACTCAAGAATAACCGGGATTAACGCCTCCAGCGAATAGCGGGCGGAATTTTCCACCACCACCATATTATTTTCCTCCACTCCCAGCTTTTCTTTCACACACTTATAGATAAAGCCCTTCACGGGATTTGGCGCCGTCACCTCGTAAATACTGATTCCGCCGCCCTTTCCATAATCCGCCAGCGTTTCATTGGAAACATAAATTACCGTCTCCTTAAGCCCCGCGCTCTCGGCAAACCTGCCCTCCTGCCTTTTGACAACCCCGGAGACATAATGGGGGACGTTGCCTATCATCACGCTCTGTCCCGCAATGTCGCTGGAACCGAAAAGCTGCCATGCCGCATCCTCATCCAGTATAATCGAGTCCTTCATAAGGTCGTTTCCTGAAAAATACCCGCCGGAAACAAGCTGCAGGGGATGAAACAGGAAAAAATCTCCTCCGATTCCCACGGCATTCGCCTCAAGGGTTCCCTTTTCACTGGTCACGGTTATTTTTCCCAGCGAGCTGTAAGCGTCAACGAACAGCCTCTTGCCGTTCTCGTCGCTCTGGGCGTCCGCCGGCAAAACCTCTAAAAGGCTCTTTTCCAGCTCCTTTTCAAATCCGATAATCTTCATCTCGTCAAATTCAACGCTTTCGGATAAAAAGCAGCTTACCTGCGCGCTCCCTCCGTCCTCATCCCATCTTGCGGCGGCCTGCTGGTCAATCAGGCCGTTTATCTCATGATTAGACCACAATGTCAGTATCAGCCACAAAATAAGCGAACAAATGACAATCAGAGAAAAAACCATCTGCTTAAGCGTCAGAGAGCCGAAAAACTGTTTTATTTTTAATGCCATGGTTTTTTCTCCTCCTTCCTTTTCTGTTATCTCTCTCGTCATATGCCGTGAGCATTTCCCGCTGCGTCCGGCGCCGTTTTGGTATTGCGGATAATCTCTTACGACTCGTTAAGCCTTACCTGCTTTCCGGCCTCCACCGGCTTCGTGGAGGTGGTAATCACATACTCATACCCGTAAAGCGCAGCCGAAATCGCCGTGTTCGTGTCGTCGGAGGCAAGCACCTCCACATCCACTCTTGTTGCAATATATCTGTTATTGATAGGACCGCTCTTGGACTCCACAATCAGAATAAATTTCCCGTTATTATCCTCTCTCACCGCACTGTTGGGCACCACAAATTCATATTCCGAGCTGCGCTGTCCCACAGAAAGACTTAAGGACTGACCGGCCTGAACGCTTGTCCCTGTAATATTAAAGGTGAGCTGCTTATTCTGGGACGGATTGTCAGGGTCGGGACGGATTGTTGCCAGAACCGCCTGCACATCATCATAGTACCAGGCGTTTTGCAGCTCCGCCGTATCTCCCACCTGCACCTTTTTCGCCTGCTCGTTGGTTACGGAAAACGATAAGGTATAGCCCTTTCCCGCCACCTGCAGAACCGCCGCCGGTTCCTCCGGCTTCGTCGTTTCACCCGCCACATAGGCAAGGCTTGTCACTGTCCCCGCAACCGGCGCGGTAATCGTTGCTCCGATAGAGTTTTCTTTCAGCTTTGCAATCTCCGCTTTCTTATCCGCAATGTCCTTATTGGTCTTGGCAAGGTCAAGCTCCGCATTGATATCCGCAGCAAGCTCCGTCTGCTCCGTCTTTAAAAGCTCGTAAACCGCCTGCGCATTTTTGAGAGCGGATTCCGCATTGGCAAGCCGGTTCTGGAACGCTACGGAGGTTTGCTTGTTGGCGCTGTCGATTTCAGTGATTCTCCGTTCCGCGTCCCGCAGCCGCATTCTTGCATCCTGAGCGTCTTCACTGGAGCTTATCGTTATGGCATTAACCTCCGCAAGTTTATTCTCAAGCTTTGTCAGCTCGTCTTTGAGGGCTTCAAGGCGGGCGTATTGGGCATTGCTGCTTCCATATTGATTAAGAATACTTAATGTTTCATTCATCTGGTCAACTAATGTCCGGTATTCTCCATAGAGAGCCTCGCATCTTTTTTGGTCTTCTTCCCCCATAGTTTTCCAAGGCAAACCATTATACCAGTTCCTGACATCATTTTCAGATGGATAATTTCCTCCACTGGGTGACGTCAACGTCACACTACTGCTAATCTTTGCCATTTCTGTTATTTTTGCAATCACAGCCGCTTCCTGCTGTTTAAATACACTATCCTGGCTTGGATTCCCTGCACTGGGTGCCGGAGCATCCGCTCTCGACTGTGCATTTTTAATCAGCGTATCCAAATCATCAATCTGGTACTTAACCTCATTAATCTCCTTCGTGAGCTCCGCAACTCTCTCCTCTTTTTCCTGATTAAACATCAGCTCCGCAACCGCCAAATCCGTAGTGGCCTTATCCTTCTCCAGCTCGTCAGGGATAGTGCTGACAGTAGAGTCATTCGTATTAATCGTACTTTGAAGCGTGATATCATCCACCGCCTTCTGGCAGTCCTGCACTCGCTTTTCCGCCGCCTGCAGTCTGTCCTGCATATCCGTCACCATGGCCTGATAGGAAGAAAAGGAATCCGTTCTCCCGCTGGACACCTTATTTATAATCTCCGGTGAAACCGTGCCCCCGAAAAGCCCTTTCATGTACGCAAGCTCAAGCTCCCCCAGCTCTTTTTCCGCCGTTTTCAGTTCGTCGCTTTCCTTATCCTCCAGATAATAGAGAACCTGGTCTTTTTCCACCTCGTCGCCCTGCTTTACAGCCACGCTGGAAATCACCCTTGATTCCTTTACAACCACATTATAAGGGTCTGTGGCTTCCACATTTCCCGTTCCGCGCACCTTTGCGGTGATGGAGCCGCTCTGGACATACTGGGTAGCCACCTCGGGCAGAGAATAATTCATAATCGTGTTGGAAAAAAACGTAAGAATCAGCATAATCGTCAAAAAGACAATCGCCGCATTCTTCACCCATTCTCTCTTTTTTCTTCCTTCATTTTCATTCATAACCTTAACCTCACGCCTTTCTTTCTGTGATGTCTTATCCTTTAATACCGCCCTGATAGCTGATTCCCTCTACCAGATAATCCTCCCCGTACAGAAATACCAATATGGGAGGCACCATATAAATTGTCGCTACTGCAAACGCCAGCCCGATTTCCCCCGAATTAATCTTTGAAAGGAACACTGACAGGGGATGCTTTTCCGGGTCTGACAGGAGAATCAAGGGCTGCTCCACCATATTCCAGTAATCAATAAACAATAATATTGCAATAGAACACATGCACCCCTTACACAGCGGCATACAAATCCGCCTGAAAATCTGCCATTCGCCCGCGCCGTCAATCTGTGCCGCCTCCATCACCGAAACCGGAATTCTCCTCATGTATTTTGTAAGCAGATATACCGCAAAGGGTGAAAAAATACCCGGCAGCCAAATCGCCCAGTTGGTGTCTAAGGTGTGGAGCCACTGAGCCACAAGATAGTTCGGCACCAGAGTAACCTGATAGGGCATCAGCATCAATATGATATAAACAAAAAAGATGATTTCCTTTATCCGCCCTCTGTATCTGGTAAATCCAAAGGAAGCTCCCGCCGCCACAAGAAGCTGAAACGCCACGATGGGAACCACCAGCACCACGGAATTCCAGAATTTAAAAAGATACTCGGGACTTTTAAACAGCACCGTAATATACTGGCTGAACGATACCATATCCGGGATAAACTTTAAGTTCACTGTCTTGGAGATGAACATCTTCCCGCCCGTATCGGAGGTTGCAAACACCTGTCCGTAGTTTGCAGAAATCTCCGACGCCGCCATAAAGGAATTTGTGATTGTCAGTACAATGGGCATCAAAAACAGCACCGCAAAGCACCCCGCCGCCGTGGTTGCCAGACAAATCCTTACCATCTGCCGGGCGTTTCTTATTTTCTTCTGTCTTTTGATTTTGCTGTCAAACTGTTTTTCGGTGAGCTCGTCCAGATTTTTTCTTTTTTTGAGTAAATCCATCATCCTTCCACATCCTTTCCGAAATAATTCTCGGTCAGGAACAACGCGCCTATGAGAATCACCATCACAATCGCCATCATAATCGCCGCCGCCGACATCTTCTGGTAATCCAGCCTGCCAAAGGTATTGTTCATGAAGTGCTGCAGCATGTACATGGTATCATAGGGATACTCTCCCTTAAGAAGATAGATTTCCCTGAAAACCTTAAAAGAATTTATCAGCGACATGATTGTCACAAACAAAATCGTGGACGACATATATCTGAGTTTAATATGAAAGAAAATCTGAAACGGCGTCGCGCTCTCAAGAACCGCCACTTCAAGTATATCCTTAGGGATGCTGCTTAAGGCAGCCATAAACAAAATCATATTGTATCCCAGATTTTTCCACAAAAAAAGAACAACGATTACCACCTGAGCATAATTTGAATTCAGCCAGTCAATCTTTTCCCCGTGAAAAAGGGCAAGAACCTCATTCATCATACCGTTATAGTGGAACAGCACCTGCCAGATAAGCACTACCGAAGCAATGGGCACCATCATGGGGCTCAAAAAGAAAGTCCGAAACTGACTTTTAAAGGGCATCTTGCTTTCCAGCAGCATCGCCAGAAACAGGGACAGCACCACCGCCAGCGGAACAGCCACAAAGGAAAAGGTCAGCGTATTTTTTGCCGCCTGCTGAAAAGCCGCATTCTGGAAAACCGAAACAAAGTTGTCCAGAAAAACAAACTGTTTGCTTATTGGATTGTCAACAACAGAATAGTAAATAACAATCATAAAAGGCAATACAAAAAACAGCAGCACGCCAGCGGCAGAGGGAAAGAGATACCCTGCCGATATCAGCTTCCCTCTGCGCGTCCTCTGGGCGCTGCGCGATTTTCTTTTTGGTGCTTTTATATCCTGCCCGGCCGCATATACCGCCGGGCTGTCTTTTTTCTTTCTCCTTATGGGAAAATGCATTTCACTCCCCCTGTGATTACCTGTTTTCATTTACATAAATCTGAATTCTGTTCTGAATAACGCCCGCAACATCCTTCGCCGACTTCTGCCCCTTGAAGAAGGGTTCCGATTCCTCCGTAATAATTTTGGAAAGCTGCGTATCCATGCTTCCGGAAGTTCCCAGCTTGCTTGCCGATGCAATCAGCGTTTTAATTGCGTCCACTTCCTCCTGGGTAGCCGCCATGATTTCCATCTCAAAATCGTCCCATCCCCAATGTGTCTTGGGACTTTCCACCTGCTCGCCGTTTTCGTCGGTATAATAGTCTGGCGTCATATCCATCTCAAACTGCGCCTCGAGAGCCGACTTTCTTATGGGGAAGCCGTTGCTTCCATGCTCGGACACCAGCGCATTCTGATAATCCTCGGAAAGCAGCGTCTGCATAAACTCCCACGCGCCGTCCTTCTTATCCGATTTCGCCGACATACCGAGACTGCCGCCGGAAGGCTGAATCAGATTGCCCTGCCGCTCGCTGTTGGGATAGCCCACAAAGGAAAGAGGTTCGCCGAACATTCCCTGCATCATCTGGTACTCCTGAACCGACGTTATGGTGTTCTGGAAAAGCAGTATCCTGTCATTGCGGAGCCTGGAAGATATACCCTCCTCATTGTTATAGTTATAATCGGCGTCATCCTGGAATTTTGCCGCAAATTCAAGCACTCTGATAAAGTCCTCGCCGTCAAAGGAGCATTCGCCGGTCTCCCAGTTCACAAACTCATCTATATTATTATAAATACAATAATAGAATATACTGCTTCTTGTTCCGTAGGAAAAGATGTTTTCCGCATCCATGCTTTCAACAAAATCCAGCATCTCAGACAAAGTCCATCCGGTTTTCTCTCCCACCAGAGAGGTCTTCGCCATGGTGGTATCAATATAAAACTGCGGAAGTACGCCGTACAGCTTGCCGTCCACCTCGAATGCCTGCATCACATTTTCCACAAAATCACTTTTGTTAAGACCGCTTTTTTCCATATAAGGATAGATGTCCTCAAGCACGCCAAGGCTTACATACTGGTCATAGTTTATGTTATTGAGGCTGATAATATCAGGACAGTTCGCAGTGGTCAAATCCGTGTGGAACTGTGTGAGTCCGGTCTCAAAATCGTCGTTGCCGTATTCTTTTACCGTAATCCGGTATTTCTCATTCTTTTTGTTAAAGTCGATAATATTTCTCTTGATTTGGTAATCCACCCACATAGTACCGTAAACGATTTCTTCCTTAGGCACTACCTCGGAGGCGTCCTTCTGGACTGCAAACACAAGCTCGTTGGAGGAATCCCCCGACGCGCTGTAGTCATTGACAAGCGCCCAGATACGGCCGTCGGAAAGCTCTCCCGCATACCTGACGCTGTCGCCGTTCACATCCATATCCAGCCACTTAAACAGGTCTTCCTTTTCCCCCGATGCAATATCCATCCGGGAAACCTGGTCGGAAACCGAAACCAGAAAGCTCTTTTCTATTCCGGTATAAAAAGAAGCATTTCCGTAAGGCTCCACCGCCCCTTCTATGGGATTTCCCATGGCTTTGGCCGCCAAATCCACCTTCCGAAGCTCCATACCGTTATTGCCGTAAGCCGCTATGTATACGTCCCCTTCTTTGGAAGCCGCCATTGCGTTAATCCAGTTTTCAAAGTCAATATCGCAGACCTTCTGAAACTCCCTGCTTACAACATGCAGCCCCTTATCCCCGTCATAGAGATAAAAATTTCCCTGACCGTCAATACAGAAATTCTGGACATAGACATAATCCGAATCGCTTTCTATAAACTCCGTGACATCCGTCGCCTCTTTCACAGAGCCGTCCTCAGGAGAAATATCCCAGAGCTCTATAGTCTGGGAGGCGTCCGTTATCTCGCCGCTTTCATCCGTATTATAGGAGTTTTTGTTTACTACCATATAAATGTCTCCGTCCGGACCTATTGTCATATTGGAAACATTGGAGTTTTCATCCATCTCAAGGGCAAGCTTTTCGGAGCTATCCTCCGCTATCTTATATTTATAAAGGAAATTGGAGCTCGTACCCGCCGCCTCGTCCCATTTCTGGGCACAGATGAAAATATTGTCTCCTGCTGCTGCCGCCGCGTACACATACGAATCCTTATCCATATCTATCTGTGCGTACTGCGGCACATAAATAAGCCCCTCCGGCTTTTTTGTTTCCCCGGTATCCTCTTTCCCGCCGCAGCCTGAAAGCACTGACAATAAAATCCCTGTAAGCGCGGCCGCCGCGGCAAAAATTCTTTTATTTTTCTTCATTTATATAACCTCTGTCTCTTAATTTTAAGGTAGTACACCTTAAAAAACTATAACACACTCCCCCCGGTGAAACAATGTATTTAATCTTAATTTTTTCCTAAGCCATGTCTTACGGTCAATTCTTAAAGCTGTGAATCGGGGCCGGTATTCTGCCTCCCCGGTTTACAAATCCGTCGCAGGAAAACCGGTTCACCGGCATAATCGGCGCATGGCCCAAAAGGCCGCCGAACTCCACGCTCTCACCCACGCCCTTTCCGATTACCGGAATCAGGCGGACCGCCGTGGTTTTCTGATTCACCATGCCAATCGCCATCTCATCCGCAATGATTCCCGAAATGGTAGTCGCCTTCGTATCTCCCGGCACGGCAATCATATCAAGCCCCACGGAGCAGACACAGGTCATCGCTTCCAGTTTCTCAAGCGT
>OFFG01001243.1_pt1 | contig 15877 bp, 17 predicted proteins | sample 1521331 | NCBI WGS metagenome assembly OFFG01 (sample SAMEA3504129, study PRJEB24116) | mouse gut metagenome | biome: mouse gut; feature: mouse-associated habitat; material: faeces | place: Denmark | collected 2011 | reverse complement strand
CCACCAGTCCGCCCGCAGGCGCAGGCATTCCTCCCCCTTGTCAAGCACATAGGGCCCCGTTCCCAGAGGTACCATTTCCACGGCGGCGGACCGCTTGACAATGGGGATGTCCAGCAGCGCCGGCAGGCCCCGGTTGGGGGCCGTCAGGGTAATAATCACCTGTCCCGTCCGGCTGGCCGCAACAGCGGCCACGTTCCGCAGGCGGTAAGCGTACCGCTCCGACTCCCTGGCCCGCAGAAGGGCCTCCGACACGTCCCGGGCGGTAAGGGCGGAGCCGTCGGAGAAGGCCACCCCCTCCCGCAGATACAGCGTGCAGACCAGTCCCGACTCGTCCCACTCCCAGCTCTCGCACAGCAGGGGCTGGGGCTGAAACTGCCCGTCCAGCCGGACCAGCGGCTCGTACAGCAGGGACGCCGCCGTCTCCTGGACGCCCTCGCCGCAGGCAATCGGGTCCAGGGTCTGGTCCCGGTAGTAGGGCAGGGAAAAGGCGACGGGATACTCCGGCTCCTCCGGCGGTACCTCCTCTTCCTCCGGCTCCTCCGGCAGGAAGGGCTGGTAGCCCTCCCAGACCTCCTCCGGCGCCTCCGGCTCCGCCAGCGCGGCGCAGCCGCTCAGCAGCAACGCTGCCAGCAGAGCCGCCAGCAGCCGCCTCACCCCCGTACCTCCGGCCGCAGCCCGATGAGGGCGCCCTGGACGCCCCGCCTGTCCCCGGCAGCCCGGTGGCTCCAGTATAGGTCCGCATGGCAGGCGGTGCAGGTGGGACAAACGTCTATATGCGCCTCCCGGACCCCCGCCTCCCGCAGCCGCCAGGCGTTGACGGCCTTCAAGTCCACGGTCCACTTTTCTCCCCTGGGCCTGATATACGCCTCCACCCCGCCGCCGAAGGCCTTCCGCATGGCGTCGGGCACATCGTCGTGCGTCTCGAAGCAGCAGGGGCCGATGCCCGCGCCGATGGCAATGCGGATATCCTCCGGCTTCGCGCCGAAGAGCCGCCCCATTTCTCCCGCCGCCTTAGCCGGAAGGTCCAGAGCCGTGCCACGCCAGCCGGCGTGGACCGCGCCGATGGACGCCGTCACCGGGTCGTGGAGCAGCAGGATGATGCAGTCCGCCGAAAAGACCATCAGGTCCAGCCCCGGCTCATCGGTCACCAGGGCGTCGGCGGTAAAGTCGGTGGCAGCGAACAGGCCCTTGCCCCGGTCCGCGGCGGTCACATGGCGGACGGTGTCCTCATGGACCTGCTGGGACTGGACCACATTCCGGACGTCCGCCCCCAGGGCCTGGCAGAACCGGCGGTAATTTTCCAGCACGTTCTCCCGGCTGTCCGGGTCCGGGCCGCTCCCCCGGAAGTTCAGAGAGGCGCGGTACCCCTGGCTGACGCCCCCCAGGCGGGTGGAGAAGCCGTGGGCCACCCCCTCCAGCAGGGTGGAGGCGTGGTAGACCACGCCGTTGTGGTTGCGAGAAATAAAGGCCATATGCGCCTCCTAATACGTATTCCAGTTTATTTTATGCTTTGTTTTTGGATATATTCTATGGCCGCCTCCATCAGCTCGTCCCGGCCCTCCTTGATGCCCTGGACGGTGCGGGAGACGGGGATATCCGGGGTGAGGCCCACCCGCTGGAACTGGCTGCCGTCGTCCAGCTCGGTCCGGACAGAGGTGAAAGTAAACCAAAAACCGCCGGGAAGGGGCACTCCCACAGCCCAGCTGAGGGCCCCGATGGTATTCTGCCCCATGAGGACCACATTCTTCCCCTTGCCGATGGACCATGCGGCCCGTTCACTGGCGCTCTGGGAGAACTCATCCATAAGAACCACCACCGGCCTGTCGTAGTGGTAAACGCCCTGTTCCTCATCGCCGGGGCGGTAACCAACACTGTAGACCTCTTTGACATAAGCTCCGGGCACAGCGCCGGAGGGAGACCCGTGGATGAACGCTGGGACGTATTCGGCGGTGAAATAGGGATAAAAAGCACACATCTCGTCACCGGCCAAAGGATACTGGCGCAGGTCAATAATCAGCCCGTCTGTGTCCCGCAGGTCCTGCATAATGCTGTCCTGGGGACGGTTTGCCGGGTTAATCAGTCCGATATTTCCATCCAAAATCCGGTACTCCTCCAGAGGAGCCGCCCGAAGCCCCGATACGAACACCTTCTGACAAAGAAGGCTCTCCTCTTTTCCATCCCGCAGGACCGTCACTTCCGCCGGTTCCCGGATGGACGCCATCTCTCTGAAAATCTTGTATGCGTTCCGGCTGAGAAAAGCGCTGTCCCGGGAACAGGGGGTATATGGCTTTACCCTCTGTACAGCTTCCTCAACGCTCATTCCGTTCATTTCCAAAATGATATCGCCCAACGCCAGGGGGCAGCCATCTGTCGTACCGGAAACCACCAGCTTTCCCTCTGCCTCCTCCGCAAAAAACGTGGCATCGGCGGTCACGTCCGCATAACTGGCGGTAGCAAGAACAGAGAAATCAATGGGGTTGAAGGCAAGGCCCACATGGTTGTCATGCAGCTTTGTCAGCAGACGGAGGATGGCGTTCAAATAGCTGTCCTGATCGTCCCCCTCCAGCATGATTGGAATAATCTCTTCCAGGCAGTCCCCCCAGTCCTCCTCCAGGAGATCGTGGTAGGGGAAATAGTACTCCAGCACGTTCCACGCCCGAAACAGCCCCAGCAGGCGGTATTCCTCATTGGCAAAGTCCATATCAGGATGCTCATTTTCGTTAAAGATCGGATAGGTCACCTCCAGCATGGAGTTAATCTGGAAGTGAACTGGCCCCTTGCGCCGCCGGATATCCGGTATCTCTCCCAGCTGGCCCAGATCCCCGGCTAAATCCTCCCCAAGGTATCCTGCATCGGTGGTCCAGGAGGTATCGGCAATGACCACCTTGTCCTCCTCTGCCGCCTCGGCCCAGAACGCCGCCGGCCGGGACGTGCCGTAGTCAATCTCCCCCAGATCCACAAACCACTCGTGGAGCAGGGCGTTGACCTCCTCATGGGTCTCCTTCTCCCGGACCTGGGGGATCAGCGTCAGCAAATCCTCGTCCCAGTCCCGCTCCCCCAACAGGAACACCGGGTGGGTGTACTTCACATACCCCCACACCCGGCACAGCTTGCTCAGCCGCTCCACCTCCGTGGCTGGCTGGGGCTCTGGTTCCCGTTTGCCGCAGCCGGTCAGAGGCAGGAGGAGGCACACAGCCAGCGCGGCCGCCAGCAAACGAAGGGACACTCTTTTCTGCTGTTTCATGGCCCTGAAACCTCCATAATACGCATTCATATCCACTGTTTCGACAAATTGCGAAAAATCCGTCCGCAGTCCGCCTCTACTCCCCGGGCTGGCGGCGGCCGTTGCTCTTATAGATGTGGGTCCGGGACAGCTGGGACAGGCTCGCCTCGTAGTCCCTGTTGGCGAAGGCGGTGTAAAGGATGTCCACCACGTTGAGCTGGGACAGGCGGGAGGACATGGCCCCGGACCGGAAGATGGACTCGTTGGCCGCTATGTAGATGTTGTGGTCCGCCAGCTCCGCCACCGGGGAGGCGCTGAACCGGGTGATGGCGATGATCGGCGTGCGGTTCTCCTTGAGGGCCTGCATACACGTGAGCACCTCCTCCGTCTCCCCGGAGTAGGAGAAGACCAGTCCCACGTCCTCGCCGGTGGCGTTGCGGGCCGTGAGCAGCTGGGCGTGCCAGTCCTCGTTGATGACGCAGGCCTTGTTCAGCCGCAGGAACTTGAGGTACAGATCCCGAGCTGCCAGCAGGGAGGCCCCCAGCCCGAACAGCAGCACGTTCCGGCTGCGGCAGATAATCTCCACGCACTGCTCCAGGCTCTTGGGGTCCAGCAGGTTCCGGGTGTCCTCCAGGGAGACGATGTTCTTCTCCGTGATCTTCTCGATGATGTCCTCCATGCTGTCGGAGAAGGTGATCTCCTTCTGCTCCTCCTCCTCGTTGTGCCGGCGCAGGGCCGCCTCGTAGGTGACGGCCCTGCGGAAATCCTTGTACCCGTCAAAGCCGATCCGCCGGCACATGCGGATGATGGTGGAGGCGGAGGAGAAGGTCCGCTCCGCCAGCTCGTGGACCCCGCACTCCATGGCGCTCTCCGGGTGGTCCAGCAGATAGTCGGCTATGGTCCGCTCTGTGGGACTGATGGAGTCCCTGTACTCCCGCAGGCGCAGCAGCGCGCTTTTCATTCCGCCTCTCCCCTCTCGTCTATACTATTATTATAAGAGCTCGTGGATCCGGCTCTCGCCGTACACGGCCACGCCCCGGGCTGAGAGCAGCTCCGCCGTCACCCCCTGGCCGGGGATCACCCTGCCGGTGAAGGCGCCGTCATAGATCTGCCCGCTGCCGCAGGAAGGGCTCCGCTCCTTGAGCACCGCCCGGGTGATCCCCTGGGCCAGGGCCGTCTCCAGGGCCCGCTCCGCCCCCAGGCGGAAGGCCGCCGTCACGTCGGTCCCGTCCCGGCCCATCACCCGCTCCCCGGTCCGCTCCGCTGGCGGCCGGGGGGTGGGCAGGCCCCCCAGGACCTCCGGACACACGGGAATCAGCTCATAGCGCTCCCCCAGGGCCGCCACTGCGGGGCTGTAGTTGTTCCCGCCGCTGTACCGGCAGTTCTCCCCCAGCAGGCAGGCGGACACCAGCAGCTTTTCTTTCACAGGGCAAGCTCCTCTCCGTCCAGCACGGCCCGGCGGAGCACGTCCCCCTTGTCGTAGCTCAATTTCAGGGAGAAGAAGGGCCGCTCCTCCTCCAGCAGGCGGAAGAAGATCTTGTCCCCCTCCCAGATGGGCAGGTCATAGACCTTCTCCTTGGCCACCCACTCCAGCTCCCCCTCGTCGCAGTCCGTCAGCTCCCCGGTCCAGCCGGAGGCGGTGAAGAGGTGCATGTACAGGGTCTCCTGACCCTCGCAGTCAAAGGTGACGATTCCCCGGAAGCGGAAGTTGGTCAGAGTCAGGCCCGTCTCCTCCCGGGTCTCCCGGAGGGCGCACTCCTCGGGGCTCTCCCCGTGCTCGAAGCCGCCGCCCACGCCGATCCATTTGTCGTGGTTGATGTCGTTTTTCTTCTTCACCCGGTGGAGCATCAGGTACTCCCCCCGGCTGTTCTCCAGATAGATCAAGGTGCTGTTGCATTTGCTGCGCATGTCAGCGTCACCCCCAGATGAGATAGCTCACGCCGAAGAGAATCGGCTGGTGGAGCAGGTAGATGAGCAGGCTGTGCCGCCCCGGCCACGTGAGCGCCCCGGGCAGGGTCAGGGTGAGGACCCGGCTGTCCCGGTGGTCCAGGCACCAGCCCCCCAGCACGGTCCCCGCCAGAAAGAGGAAGAACCAGGGCAGCAGGGGAAAGTAGTCCGCGCTGTGGAATCCAGGGGCCAGGAGGCCCAGTGGGTAGAGCCAGCCCACGGACACCGTGGTCACGGAGGTCCACCAGCCGGTGAGACCGTAGAGGACGGCGCTGGCCGCCAGCAGGACGGCGGGCGGGCATTTTTGCAGATACCTGCCCAGAAAGTGGTAGAGCACCATGGACACGCCCATAAAGTGCAGGATGCCGAAGTGGATGATCTGTCCCCCCACCATGGCCCCCAGCTCCACCGCGATCCCCGCCGCCAGTACGATGATGCCCCGGCGCAGGTTGCTGCGGGAGAACCGGGCCGAGGCCCCGGCCAGGAGGATGAAGCTGCCGCAGGTGAATTTCTGCATCACGTTCAGGGCCGGGGAGAAGAGCTGCTGCCAGCTGATGACGCCGAAGAGGGCCAGATCGTAGAGAAGGTGGTACGCCGTCATCAGCGCCAGGGCCAGGGTCCGCCAGCCGTCCAGAACGTCAAACCGCCGGCCCATTACACGTTGAAGCGGAACAGGATGATGTCCCCGTCCTTCACCACGTACTCCTTGCCCTCGGAGCGGATGAGGCCCTTCTCCCGGGCGGCGGCCATGGACCCGGCGGCCATGAGATCGTCATAGGCGATGACCTCAGCCCGGATGAAGCCCCGCTCAAAGTCGGTGTGGATCTTGCCGGCGGCCTGGGGGGCCTTGGTGCCCCGTGTGATGGTCCAGGCCCGGCACTCGTCCTCCCCGCTGGTGAGGTAGGAGATGAGGCCCAGGAGGGTATAGCTTGCCCGGATGAGCCGGTCCAGTCCGCTCTCGGCGATGCCCAGGTCCTCCAGGAAGAGAGACTTCTCCTCCGGCGGGAGCTCGGCGATCTCCGATTCCAGCTTGGCGCAGACAGGGATGACCTGGGCCCCCTCCGCCTGGGCCCTCTCGGCCACCTGGCGGTAGTAAGGTACGTTCTCGCAGTCCGAGAAGCCCGCCTCGTCTAGGTTGGCGGCGTAGATGACGGGCTTGAGGGTCAAAAGGTCGCTGGTGGCGATGAGGGCCCGGGTGTCGCTGTCACAGTCGTAGGAGCGGGCGGTATTGCCGTCGTTGAGCCATGCGAGAAGCCCCTGGAACACCTCCGCCTCCTTGAGGAACTTCTTGTCCCCCTTGGCAGCCTTCTGGGCCTTCTCGATGCGCCGTTCCACCATCTCCACGTCCGCCATGATGAGCTCCAGGTCGATGATGTCGATATCCCGGAGGGGGTCCGTGGTCCCCTCCACGTGGATGACGTTCTCATCATCAAAGCAGCGGACCACGTGGACAATGGCGTGGGTCTCCCGGATGTTGGAGAGGAACTTGTTGCCCAGTCCCTCCCCCCGGGACGCGCCCTTCACCAATCCGGCAATGTCCACGAACTCGATCACCGCCGGGGTGGTCTTCTTGGGGCGGTACATCTCCGAGAGCTTGTCCAGCCGCGCGTCGGGCACGGCCACCATGCCCACGTTGGGGTCAATGGTGCAGAAGGGGTAGTTGGCGCTCTCCGCGCCGGCGTTGGTGATGGCGTTGAAAAGGGTTGACTTGCCCACGTTGGGCAGTCCCACGATGCCGAGCTTCATGTTTGTATTCCTCCTGATTGTGCCGGAGTTGGCGCGCATAAATGTCGTCCGCGCCGCCTCCGCGCACCGTATTTTTTCCACGTACACGCCGCATCCCCTCCCGCAGGGGCGGCGATTGCAGTAATTTTATATTTTACCATAGTGATTCCTATTTCTCAATAGCTTATCCGGGGCAAAGAGGGAATTTTTCGCCCCTCTTCCCGCAAAAAAGCTCTTGACAAGGTCCGGCAGGTCTGCTATAGTGAACAGGTAAAAACAAAGTAGGCAGGATGCGCCCGCCTCACCCCCAGCGCAGCGAAGGGGTTCATAGGACGATGCGCCCGGGGAAACCGGGGCGCAGTTGTTCGTGCGGGTGCGGAGGCATCCGCGCTTTTGTTTTATGGGTCACATATCGGGCAACATGTTGAAGGAGGTGTCTCGGTTATTAGCATTGTAATGCATCAACTAAATGAGGATATTCGCGACAAGGAGGTGCGCCTGATCGGCAGCGACGGCGAGCAGCTGGGGATCATGTCCTCCGAGGACGCCCTGCGCATTGCGGACGAGAAGGGCATGGACTTAGTCAAGATATCCCCCCAGGCCAAGCCCCCGGTGTGCAAGCTGATGGACTATGGAAAGTTCCGGTTCGAGCAGGGGAAGCGGGAGAAAGAGGCCCGCAAGAACCAGCACGTGGTGGAGATCAAGGAGATCCGCATGTCCCCCGGCATCGACGTGGGCGACTTCAACGTCAAGCTGAAGAACGCCCAGAAATTCCTGTCCGAGGGCAACCGGGTCAAGGTGTCCGTCCGATTCCGGGGCCGCGAGATGGCCCACACCGACATCGGGCGGAAGCTCCTGGACCAGTTTGCAGAACAGTGCGCCGGGATCGCCAACGTCGATAAGGGCGCCAAGCTGGAGGGCCGGAACATGTCCATGTTCCTCTCCCCCAAGAAGTAATCCACAGACCCATGCACAGCCAGGGAAGTATACGGAAGGAGTTTAATTGATTATGCCGAAACTGAAGAGCCACAGCGGTGCCAAGAAGAGATTCAATCTGACCAAGACCGGGAAGGTCAAGCGTGCCAAGGCCTTTAAGAGCCACATCCTCACCAAGAAGGATACCAAGCGTACCCGTCGTCTGCGCGCCGGCGGCTATGCGGACGTGACCAACGAGTCCGCCATCCGCAAGATGATCCCTTACAAATAAGATACGATACGCTTTAGAATAGGAGGCTTTTACAATGGCAAGAGTTAAGGGCGCGATGATGACCCGCAAGAGACGGAATAAGATCCTCAAGATGGCCAAGGGCTATTGGGGTGCCAAGAGCAAGCACTTCAAGATGGCGAAGCAGCAGGTGATGAAGTCCCTGACTTATGCGTACACGGGACGCCGCCTGAAGAAGAGAGATTTCCGCCGCCTGTGGATCACCCGCATCAGCGCCGCCTGCAAGATGAACGGGATGAATTATTCCACCTTCATGCATGGTCTGAAGGCCGCCGGCGTGGTCATCGACCGCAAGATGCTGGCAGAGCTGGCCGTCAACAACGAGGCCGCGTTCAAGCAGCTGGTTGAGATGGCGAAGAATGCTGCGTAATATATTGTGAAATGATCCCCGGCGTCCTGTTTGACAGGGCGCCGGGGTTTTGTCTGTTTTTCCTCCGGTGTTCCCCGGCGATGCGTACAGATTATCTGTTCTCCGGCGGCAGGGTTCCCACGCAGCGGTTAATGGGCTGGCCCTCCCCGTAGAACTTTGCTTCATAATCCGTCATGACGCCCTGGGGACCGTTCTCATGGAGATTCCGCGTGACCTCGCTGAGAAGATAGCCCGCCTCCGGAAATTCCAGAACAGAGAACTCAAACAGCGGTTGATTGTCCGTCTTGAAATGGACCTGCCCACCGGGCTTCAGCACCTTGCGGTACAGCTCCAGAAATCCCCGGTGGGTCAGCCGGCGCTTGGCCTGGCCCTTGGGGGGCCAGGGGTCGCAGAAATTGATGTAAATGAGGTCCACTTCCCCCGGTCCGAAATAGTCCGGCATCAGCGCCGCGTCTCCCACCACGAAGAACACGTTTTTCAGCTCCAGCTCCATGGCCAGCTCCATGGCCACCACCATGGCGTCCGGAACCTTTTCGATGGCGATAAACAGGACCTCCGGATTCTGCCGGGCCGTCTCGGCGGTGAAGCGGCCCTTGCCGCATCCCAGCTCCACCCGCAGCTCCCTGGCTCCGGACATCAGCTCCTCCCGCCAGCGTCCCTTCAGCGCAAAGCCGTCCTTGACATGACAGGCGCCGCAGCGCTCCATCCGGGGAATGAGATTTTTCTTTTTTCGCATCCGCATTGGTTTTTACCTCCAGCTGTTTTCGCCTGACCGCTCCTTGGCGGGAATCCGGGGCGGTTCGCGCCGCCCGTTTTCTCAGCAGGCGGCGCCGCCCGTCATGTGCAGCTCCGCGTCCAGAATCTGCTGTTTGCGCTCCAGCAGCCCGCTGTCCAGCAGCTGGGCCTCCACGTTTTCAAAGCTCAGGCGCTCAATGGTTCCGGCAAAGCGCTCTCCGGTCTTTCCCTGCTCGCGGAAGAGGAGGATGGCCTTCTCGATCACCGCCAGAGCCTCCTCCTTGCAGGTAAACACCTTGCTGAGCGCCCGGCCCTGGGCCACCTTCTTGCCCCAGCGTCCGCCGATATAGATTTTATAGCCGTATGTGCCCTCGTCCAGAGCGTCAAAGTGACAGTGGCCGATGCAGCGTCCGCAGTTGTTGCACACGCTCTTGTCAATCTCCAACACGCCGTCCTCCAGTTTGGCCGCGCCCATGGGGCAGACCTGCACCACGCCGCACTTCTTGCAGCCGTTGCACTCGTCCTGATCCAGACCGGGGATGCGCTGTCCGATAATGCCCAGATCGTTCAGATCGGGCTTTACGCAGTTGTTGGGGCAGCCGCCGACGGCGATCTTGAACTTGTGGGGCAGCTTTACCCCCCGGTAGCCCTCATAGAAGCGGCGGTGAATCTCCTCGCTGATGGCAAAGGAGTCCAGCAGGCCGTACTGGCAGGTGGTTCCCTTGCAGGCTACCACAGGGCGGACCATGGAGCCGGTACCGCCGGTGACAAGGCCCTCCCTGGCGATATATGCCTGGAACGCCTCGATCTTGTCATAGGGAATGCCCTGGACCTCAATGGTCAGCCGGGTGGTAAAGGTGACGGTTCCGTTTCCAAATTTTTCCGCGGCCTCGGCAATGCACCGCTGCTGGGCGGCGGTGATCTTGCCGTTGACAGTGATGATCCGTCCGGAGAAGTTGTCTGTGCCCTTGTTGGACAGGAAGCCCATTGCCTTTACCCGCTTTTCGTCTGCTGCGCTGACGGTCAGTGTCGCCATAGTCGTTTCCTCCTGTGTATCTTCCTGTTTGAAATAGAGTGGATCTGTTTTTTCCGTTCTGCTGCGGGGAGATTTTACTCCTCTTCCCCTTCGATTTCCGTGAACGTCACGCCGCCCTCCAGAACCTTGGTGTTGGTGTAACCGTAGTACTTCAGCCGGTTCTGCGTGAGATAGGCCCGCCGTCCCTTGGTGCAGACCAACAGAACTTTGGCGTCTTTGGCCAGTCCCTCCACCTCGCCGCAGATCGCGGCCGGGTTCAGAAAGCGCCTGCCTGCCAGGGTGGGAGCCTGGGCGCAGTCAACGATCTCGTATCCCTCCGCCGCGCCGGCGGCGTATTCCCCGGGCGTGACGGATTCCAGAGCTCCGTCCAGCTTGTTCATCAGAATATTCACGCTGTGGGCAAAGGGATGAATGGCTGTGGAGAAGGGCGGGGCGTAGGCAAAATCCATGACCGCCAGCTGATCCACCGTGGCTCCCAGGGAAATGGCCGTTACGCCGATATCCGTCACCTTATCCACCGCTCCGGCGCCCAGCGCCTGCACGCCCAGCAGCTTCCGGGTTGCTTTGTCCGCCGTGAGCTTGATGATGAAAATGTCCGCGCCGGGGTAGTAATGGGCCTTGTCGTCCACCACGGCGAGCGCGGTTTCCACATCGTAGCCCTCCGCTCTGGCCGCCGTCTCCGTCAGACCGGTACGTCCTGCGTTCAGTCCGCCGGGCAGCCTGGCCACTCCGGTGCCCAGCACGCCGGGATAGGCGGTCTCCTTCCCCGCGACGCCTGCGGCCAGAATGCGCCCGGCGATATTGGCGGTGGACCCCATGGGAGACCAGACGGGCTTGCCGGTCTGCCGGTTGGACACCATGGCGCAGTCTCCGGCGGCATAGACGTCAGGCAGATTGGTGCGCAGATACTGGTCCGTGAGAATGGTCCCCTTGTGCATCTCAATCCCGGAGCCCTCCAGAAAGCCGGTGTTGGGGCGGATGCCGATGGCCAGCACCAGCGCGTCGGCCTTCAGCCCCCGCTTGCTGGTGAGGACCTTCTCCACCTTGCCGCTGCCCTCCACGCCCTCCAGCGCCACATTGGTCATGGGCATGATCCCCGCCTCGGCCATACGGTTTTCCACGTATTCGCTCAGCTCCGGGTCCAGGAAGTTGGGCAGCACATGCGGCGCGAAATCAATGACGGTGGTGCGCACGCCCTTGGCCGCCAGATTTTCCGCCACCTCCAGACCAATGAAGCCGCCTCCGGCCACCACGGCCCGTTTGATGTCTCCGGCTTCCACTGCCGCGCGCAGGGCGATGGCGTCGTCAGGGGTCCGCATGACAAACACGTTTTTCAGCTCCAAACCCGGAACCGGCGGAACAAAGGGGGAGGCGCCGGTGGCGACGATCAGCTTGTCATAGCGGTACTCCGCCGTCTCGCCGGCTTTCAGATCCCTGGCCTCCACGATATGCTCTTCCGGGCGGACGGCCACGGCTTCGGTTTCCGTTTTAACTTTCGCTCCGGTGATGGCGGCGAATTTCTCGGGAGTGTTGACGATCAGCTGACTTTTGTCGGGAATCACGCCGCCCACATAGTAGGGCAGGCCGCACCCGGCGTAGGAGATGTCCCTGCCTTTGGTCAGCACTGTCACCTCGCAGCTGCGGTCCTCCCGCAGCAGCTTGGCCGCGGCTTTTGTGCCGGCGGCGACGCCGCCCAATACCAGTACTTTCATTGCGTGCTCTCCTTTTCCGATTAGACTCAGAACCGGTCCGGCATCCCGGCGGGTATGAATTCGCGGGCAGATTTTGCCCCGCAGGGCAGAAATGATCTGGCTGACAACCGGATGGGGAATTATAACGCAGCCAGGGCGAAAAAATACCTCCGCAGGGAGATGCGGAACAGGCGCTTGGAATGGACCGCCTTCCGAGCCGGACGGTCCCGCCGGGAAGAAAAAACAGACGGAGCTGCTCCCGCGGGAACAGCCTCGCCCATTGCAAACATTGCCCGGAAGTTGTAAGTGTATCATACCCGATTCCATGCGGCCTGTCAACTGCTTATGCAGGCTCGTTGATTGAAAAAGCGCATTTGCACTTTTTCAACTGTGCCGGCTATATAAAAATAAAGTGCAATTCTCTTCAAAAAATTACCGCAGGATCGCAGGGCATATTCAGCGCCGGTCTGCAAATGCTATGGGTGCGACAAGGGCAGGAAACAAAATTCCGCTCCAAGGCAAAACAGAAAAGGTCCGGAGCGGTTCCCGCCCCAGCCTTCTCTGCCAATTCTTTGCCGTCGCAAAAAAGGAGAAGGAGAAAAGGATATGTCTAAGAAGAACAACCGCATCAATGTTCCCGAGGCCCGCGAGGCTATGGACAAGTTCAAGATGGAGGCCGCCAGCGACCTTGATGTAACTGCACCATCTTAAAATGAGCAAAATGCGATTTGATAAACTATGACGAAACATTACTTATTTAGATGAATCGGCCCGCTAAAACCAAAAATCCCGCCGTAATGTGTGAAATACACCTGTGGCGGGATTTTTGTTTGAACGGCTCAAATCGCCATATAGGAGCATGTGTGGTAGGCAAATACTGCATCGAATTGGTTCAAAGCGATTCGAAGCGATTCGAATCATTTTTCTTTACATTTCTGGTTAGAACTCATATAATGGTGATATCATCCAAGTGAGGTGATCTGCTGTGACGGAAGGAATTACCACAGACTGCCCTTATTACTTAGCGGCTAAGGGCTTGCATTCGGAGGGCGTTTTTGTCTGGGATGACTACGAGGCGGCCCGTTCCCTGAATCAGGAATTGACCTTTCAGGATGCGGAGCGGTTTTTCGCGGAGGAGCATATCCCGTTTGGGCGGGAGCAAAAGCGTACCTTGGAGCTCGTCAATGAGGACGGAGTCTTTACCAATTTGGGCCTGCTCCTCTCCGACCAATGTACGCACACCGCTAAGCTGGCGGTTTTTCAGGGCTCCAGCAAGACGGTGTTCAAGGATCGTGCGGAGTTCTCCGGCTCTCTGTTCCGGCAAATGGAAGATATTTATGCTTATATCGACCGATTCAACCGGATAAGAGCGGAATTTCCCGGCTTAAAGCGGGTGGATACTAGGGACTATCCGCCGGAGGCTGTGCGGGAGGCGATGCTTAACGCCATCGTTCACCGGGACTACTCCTACAGCGCCTCCACCTTTATCAACATTTTCGACGACCGGATCGAATTTGTGACCTTGGGCGGACTGCCCAAGGGAATCGCTATGAGCGACGTGATGATGGGGGTCTCGGTTCCACGCAACCGCCGCTTGGCCAACATTTTCTACCGCCTGCACCTGATTGAGGCCTTTGGCACGGGGATGCTGAAGATCAAAGAGTGCTATGCTGGCTGCTCTGGCCAGCCTGCTGTAGAGGCCTCCGAGAATGCGTTCAAGATCACGTTGCCCAATGTGAACTGCGAGGCGGAGACATCTGTCCAGAAGAAACCGCTGTCTGAAAAAGAACAGCGGATTTTGGAGTATATCTCCGCCCAACCGTCCGTTTCAAGAGCGGAGATCGAGACGGCGACGGGGTTGTCTCAAAGCGTGACGGTTCGGGCGTTGAAAAAGCTGTTGGAGCTGGGATTGATCCAAAAGAGAGGAAACGGAAAAAATACGAAATACTTCCATTGATGATTGTGTGAGGTGCCTATGAAAAATCCACCCTTTGAACTGACCAGCCAGATCGTTTCCCTTGTGGCGGAGATTGCGGAACTGGTAGGACGGGTATCTTCCACGGACCGCCTCTCTGTAAATCCGGCTTTGCGCCGGAGCAACCGGATCAAGACGGTTTACGGCTCATTGGCTATTGAGCAAAACACGCTGACGCTGGATCAGGTTACAGCGGTTCTGGACGGCAAGCGGGTACTGGCTCCGCCCAAGGACATCGCAGAGGTCCGCAACGCTTTTGAGATTTACGACCGACTGGAGGAATTGGACCCCTATTCCGTAGATGATCTTTTGACGGCCCACGGAGTGATGATGCGGGGGCTGGAATCGGAAGCTGGGGTGTTCCGTTCCAAACCAGTGGGCGTGGTCAACCAGGCGGGAGAGATCGTCCACTTCGGGACGCTGCCCCAATATGTGCCGGAGGCAGTTGCAAATCTGCTGGAGTGGGTCAAAAGCAGTGAGCTTCCCATGTTGATTCGAAGCTGTGTGTTCCACTACGAGTTTGAGTTGATTCACCCATTTTCCGATGGCAACGGGAGGACAGGTCGGCTGTGGCACACGCTGCTGCTTTCCAAATGGAATCCTGTGTTTGCCTGGCTTCCGGTGGAGTCCATCGTCCATGATCATCAGGAAGCGTATTATGAGGCAATCAATACCTCCAATGCCGCTGTGTCCTCTACGGCGTTCATCGAATTTATGCTTGCGGCAATCAAGGCATCGCTCATAGAATCGGCAAACATGAGCGATGGAATGAGTGATGGTTCAAAAGACAAAACGTCGGAACGCTGGAAACAGATTGAGCGGTTCCTGGAGAGCCACGATGTCATTCAAAACGCGGATGTGCGTCAGCTCTGCGGCGTTTCGGCGGCGACGGCTAACCGGATATTGGCCGGGTTTGTGGCGGAGGACAGGCTGGTCAAATGTCGGCAGGGCGGACACTGGGGGTACCGGCGAATGGGCTAGAGAAAATGCGAACTATTTGTCGATAGAGTAACAAGATAAAGGAGGACAATCAGATGCTGGAAATTGGAACCAAGGCCCCAGAATTTATCCTGCCGGACAAAGATGGCAACGCTGTATCCCTGACCGATTTCTCGGGCAAAAAAGTGGTGCTGTACTTTTACCCAAAGGACAACACTCCAGGCTGTACCCGCCAGGCCTGTGCTTTTGCCGGGGCCTACCAGGAGTTCAGGAAAATCAACGCAGTAGTGATTGGAATCAGCAAAGACTCTATGGCCTCCCACCAGAAATTTGCGGAGAAGTACGGCCTGCCGTTTATCCTTCTCTCCGACCCGGAATTGACCGCCATCCAAGCCTGCGATGTGTGGCAGGAGAAAAAGCTCTATGGCAAGGTGAGCATGGGTGTGGTGCGATCCACCTTTGTGATTGATGAGAATGGCATGATCGAAAAAGTGATGTCCAAGGTGAAGCCGGACACCAACGCGGCGGAAATTTTGGCGTATCTGAATACAAACTGATCATATTCCCCGGACGCTTTGCGTTCGGGGAGTCGCTTTTTTCTACCCAAATTAAACCACCAGTTCAATGACAAACCATTCCTCTGCCTGTATGATAGGGACACAACGACAGAGCAAAGGAGTGGAACACATGAATTTGAAAGACACCTTCCGGGCCCAGAACAAGCTGCAAGCCCTCATGGACGAAGCCAGCGACATCCTCCAGGATCGGGGCAATACCCTGAAAGTCACCACCACCCATCTGCGCAGCAAGGTCATGCCCGACGCCCAGGACGCTGTGGTTGAAGAATCCGCCCCCAGCGAGTACGCCGAGCACATCAACCAAGTGGCCACTTTCCTGATGGCCATGCTGACGGAGCGGGAGAAGCTCAGTGCCGCCATCTGCGCCGCCAAGTCCAAGCTGACTCTGGACATGGACAGCGAGACCGGCCTGAACCGGGCCCGGCAGGGCCTG
>OFFG01001241.1_pt1 | contig 15888 bp, 10 predicted proteins | sample 1521331 | NCBI WGS metagenome assembly OFFG01 (sample SAMEA3504129, study PRJEB24116) | mouse gut metagenome | biome: mouse gut; feature: mouse-associated habitat; material: faeces | place: Denmark | collected 2011 | reverse complement strand
CGTTGTCCAGCCGCATACGCAGGGAGCTTTCCATGCTGCGGCTCCTGATCCGCGATTCCTCTTCCGCCATGGCGGCTTGAAACGTAAACGCCATTTTGGAGTCATCATTCAACGAAAATATGCACTCAGACTCAAAAAACACGCCCACTGGCGGCTCCAGCTCAGCCAAATCGCGGGCGATCCCGACACACAGTACCACGTTGCGCGCGAATCTGGATACGCTTTTGGTGACGATCAGGTCGATCATTCCGGCTTTACAGTCGCGGATCATCTGCTGGAACGCATCCCTGTGAGCCATGGATGTTCCGGAAATGCCCTCATCCGCATAGATCCTTACCAGCGTCCAATTTGGATGGCGCACCACAAAGTCCTCGTAATATTTCTTTTGCAGCTCATATGAAGTTGTCTGACGGATATCATCGGTGGATACGCGCACATAAACGGCCACACGTTGAGGCGTATCATGATCATAAAAGCCGGTTTGCGTTTCTCCAGGGTAATATTCATAATTGCTTCGATCCACAGCAGCGTGGATCCTTTTATGGATTTTTTCTTTCTCGTGATTCTTCCCGTCGCCTTTATCTTTGCCGATCATTGGTTATCCTCCCGAGCAGTGCCATCGGTCAACGGCTTCCGGTTGGGATCGGGGAGGAAATAAGTATCCCTCATATTCTCTAAGTAGTAAGAAGCCAGTGTGAATATATCTTCCGAGATAAAATAGATGCCGATGGGGGGATCCTGCTGGGCCAGCAGCCTGGCGCACAAATCAAGTTCGTGACTTTTCTTTGACACATTGGAGATTTTCTGCGTGATAATCAGGTCTACTTTTCCCTCTACGCAGTCCTGAAGGAGCTGGCTCCATTGGGGCGCGGATTCCATATTGGGCGGCGTTGAGCCCTCGTCCACATAAAAACCGATCAACTCCCAGGCGGGGCAGAGTTCAATGGTATCCCAAAACTGCTTTTTATGATAGGAAAGATAGTCGACATGCTTGGTCTGATTGAAGTAACGGATGTAAACACCAATCTTGAAATGCTTTTCTGTGCTGGGCCGTTCGCGCCGGATAGTCTGAAGCCAAATTTTGTGCAGGGCAAGCTCCTGCGTACGCGCATCATCTATGAATAAGGGTGCAGGCGATTCCGATAAGGTGCTAAGTCTGCTGTAAAGTTCTATTTCACTCATATCTGCCTCCATCACGCAAACAAATCCTTTTGCTTGCGGGTTATTATAATCCAAGCTTGGCAAAAAGGCGAACAACTGACTGTTACATCAGGAACTTCTGGTTGGTATTTGGCCAAAATTTATAAAGAAGTTGTCCACCATGCGTTTAGGATTACCGGCATTGGTATAATCCTACCCTATAATGGAACCTTCAAAACTTTTTAGGAGGTTCATTATGAAACTGGACAACATTAGACTTGGAAAGCGAATCAAAGCGGCCCGGAAGCGGAGAGGGCTGTCACAACTGGCCCTGTCGGAGGTGCTCGACTGCACGCCGAACCATCTGAGCTACATAGAGAACGGGAACAGGAGCCTGAGCCTTGCAAAATTTGTGCAGCTCGCAAACGCGCTTGGTACCAGCGCGGACGAGTTGCTGATGGACAGCCTTGACAATGCGTCAAAAGCGATGAATCATCAATTTTCATCTGTCATGGAAAATTGCGGCGAACACGAAAAGCGGGTGCTTCTTAGCATTCTTTTGGCAATCAAGGGGGTAATGGATGAGAACAGGTGGTGATTTTTGCTGTGCGCCGTGAAAAAGGCAAAGGTGGAGGGGGATCATAATTGATCCCCCTCAAGTAAAAACTGGGAAAGATTTACTACGCCATAATCAGTAGAGAATCCCAAACAAAACGAAAAGCAAGCCCTGAATTACCTGATCTGCCCCCAGGCAAAACCGGGGACAGATTTTTCTGTCTGTGGTCATTTATGTGGTCAAGCCCAAAGGACGAAAAATTAACAGCTTCAAAAAGTGCCGAATAAAAGAAAAATCCGCCCGAAACCAACGGTTTCAAGCGGATTTGTGTCTTGTGTTGACAAAAAAGATGCATCGGATTTCAAAATCATAGCCGATAAGCTTTTCTAATCGTTTGCATAGCAAACTCATCATTATTTTGCAAATATTGCTAATGATTAATTTCAATCGAAAGACTTGCCAACAATGCCATAAAATTTTCTACAAAAGTACTATTGAGAATCTTGCTTGGAGTATGAGACTGATAATTTATATGATTCACATTTATCAGTGAATCATATTTTCCCATCTCTTCACGTTTTAGCGTCGTTGTCAATATTACCTGATTACCAGTAGATTTTGATATTTCGAGTACAGTATTTTCTTTATCGGTGGACAGGTCTTCCGCACGGAAAGAGTCAATTACTATTGGGAAATTATGTCGTAGAACAAACTGCAACGCAAATAATTTTACTAAGTGGAAAATAGTTGCTTCACTTCCAGAGTACACCTCATTTCTCTGGGTAAACAGGCTTGTATACACAATATTTCCGGTTGGATCAATTTGCTGATAGAGTTCATTCATTTTTCTTACTATAGCAGCCAGCAAAGCTGTACGTTGTTCCTGTGTCTCACAAGATGCATTCTCGCTAACCACCAGTTGGTTTTTTAATGTAGCCAACTCTATTTCTATTTCTTTAATCCGAATTTCCGCATCAGATGCAGAAAAAATATCTTTCTTGTAGGCCACAATAGACTCAAGCGAAACACTTTCATCGTCCATCAAAGACTGTAGCCGCTCTTGCTGGGTAACTATCTCGGCAGAAATACGTTCAATTTCTTCGCTGTAAGCCGAGATCTTTTCTGAGATAGAATTAATGATTTCATTTCGCATCTCAACTGTAGAGACGTCAAACGAATAGGATGTTTGAGTTGTTTCTCCAGTACTAAAAGAAATGTTTGTCGAATTGCAATCCATGCATCTTAGCTCTCCGCACGATATCGTACGGTTTAAAGAACGGAGTTCATTGATGGTATGCTCCCATTTGCTTTTTCGAGTAGATGCGCTGTTGCGTGACTTGCGTAACTCCATGATTTTATCTTGCGCCTTTTCAAGACTGGCTACTTTTTTGCCAAACGCTAGACGATCACTTTCAGCACTAAGATATGATACAGGTACCTTTTTTGATTTCAGTATCTTGTGCTGTTGTAATAGTATTTTCTTTTCGTCAGAGAGGGCGGATATGTGACTCTTTATCTCATCAATCGTTTCTTGTGGAAGTTGATCTCCCCCTAAACCAGCATATGCATAAAGCATTTCAATAAAATCCTGCTTATTGTAAAAACCATGATTGGCAATGTTTGACGTATCCTTTTTGTCTTGCCCGACAAAGAAAAGCTGAATATATAGTACAGGATCTGAGATTCGCAAAAGTTGATTTTTTGTTATAGAAGGGAGTGGAAAAATGTTTTTATTCCAATATCGTTTGAGTTCCGAAACATTGTCAAAAATTAGCACAGAAGAGGCTTGCTTTAGTATAAATCCATCGCCTGATCGGCAAATTTGAAATATTTTTCCACCTTCTTCAAATTCAACATAGTAGTAATAATTTTGATATTCAAATGACGTTGGAAATGTTGGATCATTACCCAGAGCATACATCATTGATTGAATTACAATAGTTTTGCCCTTATTGTTATCGTCACTGGAGATAATGTTCAAACCATTTGAGAAATTTTCTTCAATAAAAGCCTCGCTAGTATTTCCTACTGCTACTTTTAGTATCTTCATTGCTGAACACCATCCTTGACTACCGAAATAAAATACTTGAGAGATAGGGCATCGAAGTCTGGGCAACGAGAAATACAATTGGGTATTGCTTGGATTCGCGAAAATAAACTTTGGACAGTTTCATTTGGATACTGAACAATCAATCGATATGTGTTCTCAAACAGATACCAAAAACCATCCGCAGCATTTTTATTAAATAACGCCCGGCACAAGGCTCCTTGGCAGTCTTCAAGCATTTCCCGCTGATTCTCCGGAGGCCATGCAGTATAGATGTTTACAAAAGATGTTGGAATTCCTTGGCCCAATGGATCTCTATTGATTATTCGTTGTAAGGTCATTAAACGGATTTCATTGTTGGTCAAGTGTCTGCAGTAATTCAATGCCTCGTCTGTTGTTTCTATTACAACACCTTCAACCACAGAAACATGTTTCTTACTTGCCTGCTTATTTCTTATCTCGTTAAAAATAGCATCCAGTACCCTTTCCTCTGGGATAATATTAGGATGTTGCCTAATAATTGCTTTTACATATTCACTTGGCTTTTTATCGTTATCAATAACAAAGAGAACCTTTTCTAAAAAACCATCAATATTTTCATAAATTAGAGTGGCGTTATCAATATATTCTTTGGCAGTTCCCTCTTCACATAACCCAGACTTAATGAGTTCAATTGCAGAATCTTTAACATTCTCTATTCCAAAAACTGTGAGTGAAGGATCTTTACGAAGCGTTCCGGTAACACTGCCAATAAACAAAATATATGCTTCGAACGTAAAAGCACTCATATAATTTTTGAACAAGGTTACAAGCTCTTTTCCAACAGCTTTTGGGCCGACGTTGTGGGCGCCTTTTGACTGCACATCCCACAATTTAGTTGCCATATTGTCCATCCCGGTCAAATCATTAAAGAAATCAATAACAAAATAGTATATGTCGTCACTATCTGGTCTAAAATTCATCAAATAGAGCAGGGCTTTGGTTTCTGCTTCTGCGCCAGATTTTCTCAACTTTTCAGAAGATTTTACAGTATACGACATATTCTCATCTCGTTTCCGTATTTTCTTATCCAATCCAAGAAAATATTATACCAGATGTTTTGTCATAAAGATAGACTTAATTTGACAATTACACAAAAAGTTTGCTGTTTTTCACAGTTCAATTCTGTTAATAATGCCATACTCTTGCGGAGGCATAAATATGTATGTCATGATTATGGTCACATCGTGTGATATGCTAGCGCATATTACACGAGAGGAGTTTGTAACGTGATCTACACAAATGAAGCAAAAATGAACATCATCAACCGATTGAATGAAGGAGATTCCATCAAGGCCATATGCAATGAATATGGAGTATCCCGCAGTACTCTCTACCGCTGGACAAGCAACTGCGATAAATCTATCTCTGATTCGGAAAATGTCCAAGACCTTTCAATTAAAGACTATCATATGCTACAGCACAGAATAGAAAAGTTAGAAAACATCATTGCCATTCTGAAAACTGTCAACTGCACCCTCCACGCCCCTCTGAAAGAAAAGCTGTTTGAGCTGGAACTGCTCTATGGCCAATATGACGTCCATACACTGTGTGAAGCACTTGAAGTTTCAAGAGGCACATTTTATAACCACATCTTCCGTAATAAGCGGGGCGACGCTTGGTTTGAGAAACGCCGGGAGGAGTATCGAGTTCTGATACGAGATGTGTTCAATGAATATCGTCAGGTACTTGGCCGCACAATCCTCACACAGAGGGGACATAAGGTCAGCACAAGGTTTGTTATGCGCGAAATGGGGTTGACCTGTGTTCGCAGCACCGCAAAACAGGAATACCTCAGGCTACGGGAGCCAGAGAAGAAAAGGAATATCCTCCAACAGCGATTTACGGCCAATAAGCCCAATGAAATCTGGGTCAGCGATGTCACCTGCTTCAAGCTGAATGACCGCTATTACTACATCTGCGTGATTCTGGATTTGTTTTCTCGAAAAATCATTTCTTATAAAATTTCAAAAAAGAACAGTACACAGCTTATTACATCTACTTTCAAAAGAGCGTGGGAACTGCGCAGCCCTAAAGCCGGTCTCCTGTTCCACAGTGATCGGGGAGCCCAGTATACCTCCCATCGGTTTCAGCAAATGCTTCATGATCATGCGGCTGTGCAATCTTTTTCTAATTCAGGCAGGCCCCATGACAATGCAGTTGCTGAATCATTTTTCGCATCACTCAAAAAGGAGGAGCTTTATCGAAGAAATTATACCTCTGAACCGGAATTCAAGAGAGGCATCGAGTCCTACATTGAGTTCTACAATACAAGACGGCCTCATCGCACATTGAAAAACCGGACGCCATGCCAAATGGAGGATGACTCTCAAGGGTGATGGTATTATTCTCATGAGTTCGTAACACATAGGGGTTCAGATTCCAGAAATTTTCCGTTTTGCAATTCAATTTCAAGCGTTTTGCTTTTTTATGTCTCATTCTCACCACAGACAAGGAAATGGCTGAAACCCCTGTCTTTTCGAGGCTTTCAGCCGTAAAACGACCCCACCCAATCTGTCAGTCTCATGCAGACTGTTCAGATTGGGTGGGGTCGTTCAAGGTAAAAACGCCGTAAAAACGTCTATGCAAAACGCTTTCTTTTCAAGGGTTATAAACAAAGAACAGCCTTACTTCTCCTCTTCCCTATCAAGTCGAATGATCAGTCTGACCTCTCGGCTGCCTCTGCCGGTTTGTCCGGCTCAAGCTTTTGGATGCTGAACAGGATATAGACCTCCTCCACGAATTTTTTCTCAAACCTGCGCCAGCGGTATACAAACAGCCCAATTACCCCGACATATGCCAAGACCTGAACGATTGCCTGCCATGAACACAGGACACCGCGGTGGTGATACATCGCCATTGGGAGAATGCAGATTAGCGTGACCGCCGCCGTCCGGCTCATGGTATAAAAGCTGTTGAACAGGATGATGCGCTCTGGCCGGCTGTTCCGCTGCAAATAACAGAGGATGCGCACCCACGCCTCCTGGGGGCGAGTTGGGATGTCCGCATAGAAACAGCGGCGGTACGCATCCCGTATTTCAGACCTCCCGTGATAATCCTCGTGCCCCAGCTTCGCCCTACAAAAGCGTTCTAGAAAGGCTCCAAGTTGATGCAGGGCGCTACCCACCAGGTAGCTCAGTGCCAAAAAATACAGCGCCAGCATGACTGCGTTTTTGCCGAAAAAGCTGTCGAAAGGGGTGGTCAGGTCGGGCCCATAGAAGTTCAGCGCCAACGTCATCACTGCGCCCGGCACAAAAATACCTATGAAGTCAATGAGGGTAAACCGTTTCAGCACTTCCTCCATATTGAAACCTCCTCCCGATGTGCCTATATCAAATTATCGTGAATTCCTGAAGCCGGTAGCTGCGGTTTAGCTTTCCGCAGAAATAGCTACTGTAACCCGCCTGCTGGCAGCCGGACAAATCGTCCAGGGAGATCTCCGCCCGCTGGACAAACCTGGGGTCTTTCAAATTGCCCACGGTCCGCTCCACCGCGATATGGTATCGCTGGACTAGATGCTCAGGCAATAGCTCCAGCACGGTGCGGAAATGCTCGATTACCGAGTGGTGCCACATCTCCTCATCCTGCCGGGGATAGTCGGCAGGGCTGGAAAAATAGAAATGTAGCTCTGCCGCCGCACCGTTCTCTCCTAGCATCAGTAGCTTCCTGCCGTCCCGGAACATCAAGAGAAACATAGACTGCCTAAAATAGCAATCATTTCGGTTTGTGTCAGAAATTTCCCCAACACCCTGAAAGACCTTGATCATCAATTGGGTCAGCATCATGCGGGAGAGTAGCGGACAGCGGACCACATAGTGTACCGCGTATGGATCGAAGCAGATCTGTTCCACAGCTTGTGATATCTTGCATTCCACCTCAGTTTTTTTGTCCCTGTCCAACATAAAGCTGGGAAACAGGTATTCGTTGCTGTCCTCCGGCCGGCAGATACACAGCTCGTGGGTGGCGCAGAAATCCAGCAGGATTTTCGCCTGAGCGCGGGAATAGCTGTGCTGGGCCGAATCCACCAGCGTTTCCCAGACCTTCTTCACTGTCGTGGTACACTCTCCCGTCTCATAGAGCTGCCGGGTGAGCAGGTACAACCCCTCGCTGAGCCAGTCCGTGTGGTAAAGTATCCTCCCCGCTCCCCGCTGGTCCCCCGACACATGGGCCAGTTGTCCGGCAGTCCCAGCCTCGAAAGCGAGCAGATAACGTTTCAGATCCTCCCGGCTGGCATCCTCCCCTTTTGGGGGAATATAATTGTCCACCAGATGGTCAAACATATCCTGGGACAGCAACATCCTAGTTTCCAACAGTTGGTCTAGGTGGGAGAGGAGCCGAATCCAAGCGTCCGGCAGACGCAGTGTATCCAACATCAATCCGTGCAGTCCGCGCACGATCATCCGGTCCAGCTCCGCCTGCCATTCCAAATCTTCATCGGCCCGATTTAAGTAGATTACCTCCGGACTCTCATCCATCCACACGCTGAGGCGGAGCAAGGAGACATCCAGCCGGTGGTGGACCACTCCGTTGTACCAGACCGCCAAAATAATATGGCCGTTGGGAGCATAAGCCTCTACCAGTCTGGACCAGTACAGCGCCCGTTTCTGGATATCCTCTCCGTCCCGCAACACGATAACATAGAGGGAGTGATTGGTCAGAAAGAAGGGGTGAATGAACTGCGCCGCATCATAGCCGCTCATCTCCATCACCCGTACCTTGGCCATCTGGGAAGGCAACTCCTTCCGGGAGATACCGCTTTGTAGGAACATGTTCTCATAGGCCAGGGAATCATCCAGGATTTTCATACCGCCGAACTGCTTCCAATCGGACAGGCTCACTTCTGTCACTTGCTCAGCCAACCTGCTCTTTCCCACATCCGGGTCACCCAAAAAAATCAGGTTGCCCCGGCAGATGGGCCGCTTATCCTCCGCCTCCACATACCGGCGCAAAAGTGCCTGGTCATTCATGAGCAGAAGCTGAGGGTCAATTGTATTCTGCCGTAGACCGCCAATCAAAATCCGGCACAGGTCCTCTTCCGGTTCACCCTTCCACACCTGGCTGTCCACCCCGTCATAGACTTTGCACTCTCTGCGTAGCAGAAGTCGGCTTGGAAATTCCTTCAGGCGCAGATGCCCCAGGTTCAGTTCCTTCAGCCCCACGCAGTCCGACAACCATTCCGGAAGCTGACGCAGTTCGGTCAGCCCCCGCAGATTCAGTTTCTCCAGGCTGTCCGCACTCTCTTTCTCTTCGGGTAGCTCGCTCAGCCGCGTGAAAGAGACATCCAGTTCTCTCAGGGCTTTCAGCTGGCTGAACCGGCCCTTGTCCAGGGACTCCAGCGCGGAGCCCGACAGGTCCAGTACCTCCAGCATCGGTGTGTAATAACACTTGGGGAGCTTTTTTACATTTACGTTTTTGGCTACCAGTGTCTTAAGGGCCATCTGATCCGGAAACAGAGGCAGCGTCACCAGTCCACTGTTGGAAACGTCCAGATGGCGTAGCTTTAAAAAGATGTCTTCCACCGCCTTTGGCGTTTTCCGCTGGATTTCATCCGCACGCAACGGCACCTCCGTCAAATGTCCCAGCGGCGTATTGGTGATTTTCAGGCTCTCCAGATTTTTCAGCTCAGAAAAACCGGCGGGGAGATACTCCAGATCCACATCACCGATTTCTAACCAGGTCAGATTTTTCAGTTCGGAGACGTTCAGCGCAGACAAAGCCGACGAATTTCTGCAAAATGCGGAGAGGGATAGCCTTTTTAGGTTCTTCATCTGAGGCAGATAGGACTCAAAAAAATTTTCCGGCAGTTCCACCTCACGAATGAACAGGCTGGTCAAATCCGGCCGCCCGTCACACAGCTTCCGCCAAAACTGGTCGCTCACCGTCCGGATGCCGGTCAGTTCTAACTCCGTGGCCCCAAGATACTGCATGAGATCCACAAAAGACGGCTCCAGAAGGTCGGTATAGGCCAGGCTGAGATTGGGAATCGGGCGGGTGTTCTCCGGCGGTGGATTAAAGTTCTGCGGAGACGAAAACTTCTCCAGCCGGAGTCTTTTCAACCGCTGGAAATCCTGGAGATATTTGTAGTATGCCGTCGATGTGGGCGTGTTCAGAATCAGATCCGTGGCGTCTTTGTAGTCCGGCTCCGTGGCCAGCTTCCTCAGCAGTTGTATCGTTCTCAAGTCGGTCACCCGCACAAAAAGCCGATCTTTATCTTCCTCAGGTTGCCACTTCCGAACCGTATCCTTCCATGTCTCGTTAGCCGAAGATGTCATCACGGGCACTCAACTCCTTTTTCCCTGCTTGGCGGAAACTTTGCTCTATCCCCATCTGCCGCACCTGATCCAGCCAGCGGTATACCTGCTCAGGGCCGTACCGGTGCTTCCCATCCGGCCCTTTTGTGTTCTCTAGCGCACAAGCTATCAGCGCAAACTCGTTTTCCAAGTCCGTGTCAAAAATTCCCTGATCGTCCGTGTTGATTGACACGAACAGGGACGCGCCCTCCGGCGGCGTGTTCAAATGGATGTCGTTAAAGACCACGATAGGGTGCCGGTCATACCGCTCCAGACCGCCGATTAGGAGGTTGGAAGAGGGATTCGTTTCGATTCCCAGCCCCCGGCGGGCAACCCATCGCTGCAAATCCTGCTGAACCCTCTGCACCGCCTGCGCATATTCATCCGGTGGGCGGTAGGAAACCAGCTCCGCGCCCCGGCGGCGGACGTCCGAGTCGAAGTGATAGCGGCGGTACAACTCCCAGGTGTCCGTCCCCCGCTCCCGTAGCACCTGGTGCTTTTGGTTCGAGGACCTTTGCCAGGGATGGGGCAAGGCTGGCTCCAGATTACCGTCCCGGTACAGGACAGGGTCGTCACCTCGCAGCCGCCAGGCCTGATGGTATCGGATTGGCTGAAATGTCTCACCGTATATCCGGGCGCAGTAGCTGTCGAACTGCGCTCGCAGCCACTCCTCCAGCCGCCGATCCGGGATGCTGGGCAGCCGTTGGAGGGCGTGAAGCAACCACGCTGTGTTGTCCAGTACGTCCTGGGCTGGCAGGACCATGTTAAAGTCCCGCTTCCCATACCAGACTGCAGGATTCAGCCCCAGGGCCAAGGCGTGGCCTAGCCTGTCCCCCCGCCTCAACTCTAAAAAGCGGATGGCCTCGTCAATAGCCCGCAGCCCGTCCACCATGTCCAGGAAGTCCTCGCCCACATGGTATGTAAAGCGCAACGTGGGCAATTCATGGCCGGAGAGGGCCGACCGGCCCGCAGGGACTGCCATCGTCCGTGCATAGCGGAATGCCGGCGCAAATACCTCCGGCCGACAGGCGATTTCCTGACCGCAGGCGTCCAGGCCACGAATCCATGCCGCCATAGGACTGCCGGAACGAAACAAGGATACCAGCCCCTGCACCTGGGGCATCACATACTGTTCCCGATACGCTTGATGCCGGTAGTGTACGGTGAGGCTGTCCGTCCCTTCTACTGTCTCCGCCCGCTTGGGCAGATGAACCACAAAGAAAGCCCTGGGGTCCCGGGTGTAGGGCGGGTCCTCTAGCATGGGGATACTGTTGATATACTGCTCCAGCTTCCGGCATAGCTTCTCCTTATTTGGGTCCAGGATGATCCTGGCCTCTAGGCTGCACACTGCGGGATCACCCAAGGCGCTGAGAAAAGCCGACCGCAACAGCTCCTTTTGAAATGGCTCGGTCAGGAACAGTTCCTTTCGACTCTGATAGGCCTGAAAATTGTCGAAGCCGTACTCATCCCCGCACTGGATCAGTTCCCGGCGGAAGCGGAAAAAGATCAGCAGATAGGCGTAGAAGAAGGGGCCGAAACGCTCGCTCCACGCCCGGTCCGTATACAGCTTCCGGAACATACAGTAGAGGAAACGATGCTCCCCGGACAGGGCATAAAAGGCCAAACGCTCCCCTGGATCCTCCGCCCCCATCTGGAGGTAATCCAGGTGTTCCCCCGCCAACATCCGCTCCAGGTCAATCTCCTTTTGGACCCGGTGAATCCATTCTGCCCACTCACACTGGTCCTTCTTGGCCCAAGGACAGCTGCCCCCGGGAAACCAGCCCCTCGGGTTCTCCTTCTCCATCCCGCACAACACACGCCACAGCATCACCCGCAGATAAGCTGCCGTGTTGGTGAGAGTACACAGATACTTCGCCCGGCTCACGGAAAAGCGGCCAGGACCAGGTGCGTCCTCTCCCTCGTCCCCCAGGGTACGGGCCAGCATCCTCTGAAACCTTTTGTGGCCGAATCCCTGATTCCCCGCTCCGTTTTGGATCTGGTTCATCAGGCAAATCCAGCTTAAAAACGCCGCAGGGCCCGAACCCCGGAGATGAAAATGGTTTTCCGCCATTCCTTTGTCCAGCATATGCCGTAGCCGCAGATGGTCGGTCCGGGCATAGGGGGCAAAGGTGAAATTCTGGCGAACGCGGCCAGTATCCAGGTCGCTGTATGCCAGAAACGCACATAGAAAAACGGACTGTCCCGTTTTCTGGGTGGCCTGCCTCCACTCCACTATCCTCTCGTGGCGGCAGCGCACCTCCGTACCGTCCATTCGCAAATAATCCTGAGCCGCCGACAGGATCAGAGAAAAAATGTCACTCGTACCGCTCCCGCGGGCGCGGAGCATTTGGAGGATGCTCCGCGCCTCTATACCGGACCGCTCAGGGTGTTCCTGCCGGAAGGCGGATATAAACTTGTCCTCGGGACAGTACAGCCGTTCACCGGTTTTGGAGGAGACCCAGCCCTCGTGAAGGCTCCTCTCCAGCACCCACCGGGGCGGCGTATGACAAAGCAGCGTGGATAGTCCGTCCAGCAACCCCTTGTCCATCATGATCCCCTCTTTCGTGCAGACGGCGCTCCTCTCTGCGCTACTTGCCCCTCATCCAATCATACCGCTGATAGCCGTCCTGCCGATCCTGTCCGTCCTGTTTGGGCTTCTCACCCGGCACGCTCAGGAATGCGTCCAATTTGTCCTGCCCCGCCCCAGGTTCCTTTAAACAGGAGCGCGCCATGACCGTTTTGATCCCCTCTTTCAGCCCCTGCTTAAAATCAAAAAAGCCGTTAAACGTGGCCAGCCCGTCTGACATGGTTTGACAAATCTCCTCCGTGTGGGCCATCATGTGGCAGATTAGCCTGTGCAGAAAGTCCGCGCTGTCCAGGTGCAGGCACTGAAACAGGATGGCAAAACGAATCTTCTTCAGCTTGTCTACCTCTGCCCGAAACGCCTCCGCCGCCCCCTTTGACCGAGAGCTAATCTGCCACAAAAGCCGGTCGGCGGTGTACTGCGGGAGCAGCAGGTTGTGGGCAAAGGCCATCCAGTTGGAGGAAAGAAAGGCCAGTTCTCCATTCTGGTCAACGTCCGCGTCCGCCCCCCGCTGTCGGCTGGGAAGCAGAATCCCCGTCAGGATCGGAGATTCCAGGGAATGGATGTCTCGGTGCCGGACGCGGCCGAAACCCACGATGAACATACTACTCCACACCGCTCCCTCGGGGGACATGGCTTTCGTGTTGGAGTCGTCATGCCCCAGTGTCGCCCCGCTGTGCAGGCTGTGCAACTCTTGTGTGATCTTCGTTTGCCCGTCTTCGCATTCGCTGATCGAGACAAGCACCCTGCCGCACAACGCGTCTCCGTTGTACATCCGTTCAAACCCATCGTAGGTGAGCCGCTGGACGGGATCGTAAATCAATCCGTTCAGCACCCGCCACACCCTTTGATAGCCTACATCGGGCATATCCGAAAGCGCCTCGTCCACCGTCAGATCCTCCGTATCCAGGTCCAGGGATTGAATCATCCCGCGCCGGAGCCGGATGGAATACAGCATTCTGACCGCTGCGCCGAACAGCGCCAAGCTGGATTCCACATCTGTTTCCTCCAGCACCTGTAGCAGGTGCAGCACATCGCCCACACTGATATTGTCGTTCCGGACACTCCGGTCCATCAGGGCCCTTGCCTCCGGCACCGCGTCCTCCCGGAGGGCCCAGCCCAGTGCGCGCCATAAAAACGCATTCACTCCCTGGTCCTGATGGGTGGCAAATTCCCGCAGGATGCTATTCAGGTTCGCCGGGATCTGGTTGGAGGCAATATGTCCCAACAGCCATTTCTCCGCCCGCTCCAGCTGATTGAAATACTGTTGCCGTCCTTCCAGCCCCCGCAGTTTTGCGGTGTCTGTCATCTCCTGAAACAGGCTCAGCATCTGGTGGAGTGCTCTCAAATTGTGCGGGATCAGCGGATGGCTCTCCCACTCGTCCGGGATCAGCAGAAGCCCGGTCTTACGGTAGACCAGCTCCAGCATATAGCCGACCAGCGGTCGGTTACCCTCCTCCGTTCGAAGGATGCAGGAACTCTGTTCTGTCAGGCTCAGGCTGGGCATATGGATCTGACGCTGCTCTGGGATAAGCTTTTGGATGTATTTCGCCGCCATCGCGACGGGCTGTGTGTCAAAGAAAAGACCTGCGGTGTAGAGATCTTTAAACTCGTTGATGAAGCACTGTTCCAGCGCATCGGACAGCTGCTCCACCTTCAGCGCCATTACCACGATCACGTTTGCCAGCATAAAATATCTGCGCAGCTCCTCCGCCAAGCGATAGGCGGTGTGGATGCTGGTGTCTATGTCGTCAATGGGAACGATCAAATAGTTGAGGTTGCTGTTTTCCTTGGCTCTGACCCCGTTCGAGCTTTTGCTGTTGCACACGGCGCACATGGCCAAATAGCTGTCAATCAGCTTTCCCAGTCGTTCCCGCAGGCGCTTTGTCTGCGCCAGCAACCGCAGATGAGAGAGCTCGTCACTGTTCTGCTCCAACAGCGCCTGGGACGACATGCCCCGGACACGGATGGCCTCCCGGACGTCGGTGCACTGGTTGACGATAGTTTGAATCAGCGAACGATCCAGCTTATGGTGGTACTCCTCCAGCTCGCTGTAAATCTGGGACACCACACACCCCACGATGCTCTCCCCATCCGAAAAGCCGGAAGGCTCGATGACAGGCAGGGTATAAAAGGAACACCTACGCTCCTCTCCACCATATACACTCCCAGGCTCGTACATAATGACGGAGCCATCCACGCAAGCGTTCACGAACGAAATCATTGCCGACGTTTTCCCTGTACCTCTGTCCCCGACGAAAGCCATTACGCGGTTTTGGCTATCGGGGCTCTGAAGCTGAAATAACTCCGTTTCCTGTGCCCCGCCCTTCGCCCGGACCATATCCCGCAGGCACCGCTCTGCGCTTTGATAGGTCGCTTGGAAAGTGGAGCCCTTCCACTGCCGATAACATTCCAAACCGATCTCGTTCGGCCTGACTGCGCTGAAATCAATGGTGACCATACTGCGCCCGTCCCTTCTATGTTTCTTCGCCTCACAGATTCCTGCGTTTCTATAGACAGCAAAACGGCAGAAATATCCGCACTTGACTGGGGTTTCCTGCCGTTTCACGGGGGTTTCTGTCATCCTCTGCGCGAGATCAGCGGCCTCCGCCGCCGCCTCCGCCTCCGCCGCAGGCCGCAAGGGACAGGACCATCACCATGGACAGCAGCAGGGCAAGTGCTTTCTTCATTGAAAAATCCTCCTAAAAGTTTTGTGTAGGTTTATCGATGTTCTTGCATTACTTAATCGGTAAACCACCACTATTATATTGCTTGTACTGAAAATGTCAAGTACTCAGATGCAAAGAAACGCGCCTCCCAAACCTGTGGATTTTCACTACTTTTCCATTGCATTCTATGAAAAAATCCTGCGTTTTAGAAGCAGATCGGAATTTCTTTTTTAAAAAGCACTCTTTTTTGCCGGGGCTTTCCCGTAAAAATCTGACATTCTATACAAAAGGGCGAAAAGGCGTGGAACCGGGGACCCTGCGGGGTCTCCGGCTCCATTTCTGCGCTCCGGCGCGGTTTACAGGTCCATAGTCAATATCTCCGCCACCGCGCCGTACAGGGACGGCTCCACCCCCAGCTCCGCCAGAGCCGCCAGGGTCTTCGCCGTATCCCTGCCCCGGTTCACGGCCTCGTAGATCCGGTCCTTCAATTCGTACTCGATCTGCGCGTGCTGGAGGATCGTGAAGATCTGCCGGAGCTTATCCGGCCCTTGGACCGCCTGGTC
>OFFG01001236.1_pt1 | contig 15927 bp, 31 predicted proteins | sample 1521331 | NCBI WGS metagenome assembly OFFG01 (sample SAMEA3504129, study PRJEB24116) | mouse gut metagenome | biome: mouse gut; feature: mouse-associated habitat; material: faeces | place: Denmark | collected 2011 | reverse complement strand
TTAAAATTCAAAGATATTACAAACTTTGATATTAAAAATCTAGAAAGATATTTAGATTATTCTAAAGAAAATAGTACATACGATATGAAAACAGTTGTTACTTATGTTAATATTGGCTTAGATTTAGAAGGATATTCTAAATATGAAAGTTATACAAAAAGTGAGGCTGAAAATGATTTAACAATAATAGTCAATAAATATCATAAACTACCAGAAGACTATGAACCAAGTGATTTAGTAAATTTAGAAAATACTAATTATAAACTTAGAGAAGAAGCTGCTCGTGCTTTTAAAAAGCTCACTAAGGCTGGAATTAAAGATAATGTAATATTCTATCCATTTAGTGCTTATCGCTCTTATGACACTCAAAATGGCTTATATACAAGCTATAAAAATAGAGATGGCGAAAAAGAAGCTGATACATATTCAGCAAGACCTGGTTTTTCTGAACATCAATTAGGATTAGCAGTAGATGTTAGAAGTAGTAATCTAACTAGTAATTTAACGACAGAAGATTATAAATGGATGTTAGATAATTCTTATAAATTTGGTTTTATAATAAGATATCCTAAAGGAAAACAACATATAACCCAGTTTATAGAAGAACCATGGCACATAAGATATCTAGGAGTAGAACTAGCAACTAAAGTGCATGACTCAGGATTAACTTATGATGAATATTATGATTTATATATAGAAAAAAGATAAAACAAAAACTTGCCAACAAAGCAAGTTTTTCCAATTATAAATTACATTATAATTAACGTATTAAATTAGTTGGTAAAGCATCATTATTAAATTGTTCTGCTGCCTTACTCTTAGCTAATCCCATTATTTCCAATGCTCTATTTAGCGCTTGAGTTCTTATATCTTCTGGAACTTGCATATTATTTGCTAAACTTAAAAAATTATTTACTTGTTGCGCTTGCAATAATGCTCCAATATCAGCTTGCATTGCATTAACTTTACCAGCAATAACACTCAAAAGGTCAAGTTCACTTAATCCTGTTAAATTCATATATTAATTTCTCCTTCCAAATTTCTAAAATAATTTTAACAATAAATAAGGATTTTAGCAATCTTTATCATTTATATTTACACTTTAAAACCCCATTTCTTTACTAAGAAATAGGGTTAATAATATTTTTTAAATTAAACTAATTCTAACTTAACTTGTAAAGCGTCATCTCCAACGCGTTCTTTAAGTTTAATTATACGAGTATAACCACCATTACGTGTTTCATAACGTTTAGCAAGTTCATTAAATACTTTATTAACAACATCTTTATCATTGTATAAAAATGCTAAAGCTTTTCTACGATTTACTAAAGTACCTTTCTTACCATAAGTAATCATTTTATCAACAAATTTTCTAACTTCTTTAGCTCTAGCTTCTGTTGTAACAACAGATTCATTCATAATAACATCACGAGTTATATTAGCTAAAATACTTCTTCTTTGTCTTGATTCTCTACCTAATTTTCTATATAACATATCCTTTTACCTCCTTAGTCTCTAAATTTAAGTCCCATTTCAGCTACTTTATCAAGTACTTCTTTAAGTGATTTCTTACCTAAATTACGTATCTTAGTAACTTCAACTTCTCTTTTAGAGATAAGGTCTTGAACAGTATGAATACCAGCTCTTTTAAGACAATTATAAGCTCTAACAGAGAATTCAATTTCTTCAATAGGTGTTTCTAAAGTTTTAGTTATAGTATCTACTTTCTTTTCTTGCATTAAACCTGTAACATCACTAATTGAATTTAAATCAGCAACGATATTAAAATGTTCAATTAAGATTCTAGCAGATAAAGCCATAGCTTCTTCTGGAGACATACTACCATTAGTACTAATTTCCATTACTAACTTATCAAAGTTTTCATTTTGACCTACACGAGTAGATTCAACTTCATATTTAACAAGTTCAATAGGAGAATAATTAGAATCTATTGCAATAACTCCAACTTTATTTTCTGCAAATAACTTCTTATTTTCTTTAGCATCAACATATCCTTTACCATTAAAAATAGTAACTTCCATATCGATTTTACCACCCTCAACTAAGTTACAAATAACTAAGTCTGGGTTAACAATATCTACATCAGAATTTTTTTCAAAATCTCCTGCAGTAACAGGACCTTCTGTATCTTTAAATAAATGTAAAGTTTTAACTTCTTCAGTATGATTTTTAACTACAACACTTTTAAGTGCGAGTACAATACTAGTTACATCTTCAACTACACCATCAATTTTTTGGAATTCATGCATAACTCCTTCAATTTTAACAGAAGTTATAGCACTTCCTGGTAAGCTTGATAACATAACTCTTCTAATTGCGTTTCCAATAGTTGTTCCAAAACCTCTTTCAAGGGGTTCTAATTCAAATTTACCAAAGTTATTGCTTTCTTGATATTCAGCAATACGGTATTCTGGTTTTTCAAAACTAATCATATTTTTTTGACCCTTTCTTTATACATTAATTTCTTGGACGTTTTGGTGGACGACAACCATTATGTGGAACTGGTGTTTCATCAGTTATAGATAAGATTTCAAGTCCAGCTGCTTGTAAAGAACGTATAGCAGTTTCTCTACCACTTCCTAAACCTTTTACTACAACATCAACTTTTTTAACTCCTTGTTCCATAGCAGCTTTAGCAGCAGCATCAGCAGCAATACCAGCAGCAAAAGGAGTTTTCTTTTTACTTCCTTTGTAACCAATAGTACCACTTGATGCCCAAGCGATTACACTACCATCTTTTTCTGTAATAGTAACAATTGTATTGTTATAAGTAGAATGGATATGCGCAACAGCTTCAGGAATATTCTTCTTAACTTTTCTTTTTCTTCTATTATATGCCATAATTAACCTCCTACTTTCCTACTTTTTTCTTGTTAGCTACTACTTTACCTCTACCCTTACGAGTATGGGCATTACGGCTAGTTCTTTGACCTCTAACTGGAAGTCCTTTTTTATGTCTAACACCTTGATAGCAACCAATCTCCATTTTATTTTTAATACTCATTTGAACGTTACGACGTAAATCACCTTCAACAACATGGTTATCTACTTCTTTACGTAAGCGAGTAATTTCATCATCTGTTAAATCTTTAACTTTAGTTTCAGGATTAACTCCTGCATTTTCACAAATTGTTCTTCCTAAATTATTACCAATACCATAAATTGCAGTAAGTCCTACAAATACATGTTTTTCTCCTGGTAATTCAATATTTTTAATACGTGCCATAATTACCTCCTTTTATTAGCCTTGGGTTTGTTTGTGTTTAGGATTTTCACAAATAACCATAACTTTACCTTTTCTTCTAATTATTTTACACTTTTTACAAATCTTTTTTACTGATGGTCTAACTTTCATTATAATACCTCCATTATCTTTTATTCCATGTTATACGCCCACGTGTTAAATCATAAGGCGAAAGCTCTATTGTTACCGTATCACCTGGTAGAATACGAATCATATTTACTCGCATTTTACCAGAAACGTAGGCTTTTACAGTAAATCCATTTGGTAGTTCTACTAAGTAATCGCTACCCTTAAGTACTTCTATTACTTTTCCTTCTACTTCAATTTTCTCTTCTTTCGAATTTTGTTCTAATTTTTTATTATTAAATTTTTTCGCCATCGCTAATATCTCCTGTTAATATTTTTACTCCTGTCTTTGTAACTGCCACTGTATGTTCAAAATGTGCACTAGGGAATTCATCTTCCGTAACAATCGTCCAATCATCATCAAGCATACAGACATTTCTTTTACCTAAATTAAGCATTGGTTCAATAGCAATTACCATACCTTCTTTTAAAATAGGTCCCGTGCCCTTAGCTCCATAATTTGGAACATCAGGATCTTCATGCATATTAGTACCAATTCCGTGTCCGACTAGCTCTTCAACTACACTTAAACCATGTGTATGTGCATAAGTTTCAATTGCATTTGATATATCACCAATTCTTGCACCAGGTTTAACTTGTTTTATACCTTCATATAAAGCTTTTTCTGTATTTGTAACTAGATCTTCTACTTCTTTAGGAACATCTCCTACAATATATGTTCTTGCACTATCTGATTCATATCCATCAAGTCTAACTGTAAAATCAATTGAAACTATATCTCCATTTTGAATTTTACGTGAACTTGGAATACCATGTACAACTTCATCATTAATTGAAACACATATACTAGCAGGATAACCTTCATAGTTAAGACAAGATGGTATAGCATTATGTGAAGAAATAAATTTATAAGCAATTCTATCTAATTCTTTAGTAGTAACACCAGGTTTAATATGTTTTTTAATTTCCTCATGTGTAAGAAAATTTAAGTACCCAGCTTTTCGCATCAAATTTATTTCTCTTTCACTTTTAATACTAATCACTTTTTCGCCTCTTTACACTAACATTTTCATCATTTATAACTGATAAAATGTCTTTTGCAACTTCATTTTGAGTTCGCATTACATCAATACTTTCTAGTATTCCTTTTTGTTTATAATAATTAATAATTGGGCTTGTACTATCTAAATAAGTTTGATAACGCTTTTTAAAAGTTTCTTCCGTATCATCACTTCTTTTTTCTAGTGCTACACCACAATCATCACAAATACCTTCTACTAAAGGACTTGCTTCTTTATAATAAACATTATAACTTCTACTACACTTAGGACAAACTATTCTACCAACTGCCCTTTTTGTAGCTTCTTCTAAAGTTACATCTAAGTAGATAACAACATTGTTAGTAACTCCCATACTTATCAACATTTCATCTAACTTCTCAGCTTGTGGTAAAGTTCTAGGAAAACCATCTAAGATAAATAATTTTCCAAATAATTCATTTTTAAGTTTAGATTCAACTAACTTTATAATAAGTTCATCACTAACTAAAGCCCCTTTAGAAATTAATGCATCAATTTCTTTACCAAGTAAACTTCCACTAGCGACTTCACTTCTAAGCATATCACCTGTACTTAAATGAACATAATCAAAGTTTTTAACTAAATAATCACTTATAGTTCCTTTACCAGCTGCTGGAGGAGCGATAAAAATGACATTTTTCATTTTATCTAAACCTCTTTTTCTTTGCAGCATAGCTTCTAGCAGTTAAACTACTTTCAATTTGTTTATAAGTTTCTATTGCAACACCTACAACGATAAGTATTCCTGTACCACCAATAGTTACATTACTAGGAAGTTCTGTAACCATTGAGATAACTACTGGAAGACCTGCAAGTATTACTAAGAATAAAGAACCTACTAAAGTAAGTCTAGATAAAGATTTACTAATATATTTAGTAGTATCTTCACCAGGTCTTACTCCTGGAATATATCCACCATTTTTATTTAAGTTTTTACTCATTTCCTCAGGATTCATACTTAAGAAAGTATAGAAATATCCAAATACAAATATTAAGAAAATATAAAGTAATAAACCAGTTGGTGAAGTATAAACAATATAATTATTTACAAAATTAATTGCAGCTTGATTCTTAGTAAACGCAACAATTGTTGCAGGTATAGTTGTTAGAACTGAAGCAAATATAACTGGCATAACTCCAGCACTATTAATTTTAATAGGTAAGAATGAAGTTTGAGAGCCATATGCACTATTAGTTCTATTTGAGTATTGAATTGGAACTCTTCTCTCAGCAAGTTGAATCCAAATAATACCTACAATTATTAAAACATAGCTTAAGATAAATAGACCAAATAAAGTAACACCAACACCCGTTTCGAATGAACCATGAATAAATGCTCCATAAGCACTAGTAAATACACTAGGTAAACTAATTAAGATACCTGCCATAATTAATAATGATTGTCCATTTCCAATACCTTTTTGGCTAATTTGATCACCCATCCATAGTAAGAATGCTGTACCAGCAGTCATTACTAAGCTAGTTTTTAACATATCCATACCAGATGCTCCATTTAAATAGAATATTGATATAGCATATGCTTGAATAAAGGCAATAATAATACCTAAATATCTAGTTATTTTATTAATCTTTTGTCTACCAACATAACCTTGTTCTTTCAAATCTTTAAAGTAAGGAATTATATCCATTTGTAATAACTGCGTAATAATACTTGCAGTAATATATGGACTAACACCCATTCCGAAGATAGAGAAACTACGAAGCCCTCCACCACTCATTAAGTTAAAGATTTCTAAAAAGCCAAGTTCTGAATAAACTGTACTTGCCCAAGGAATAGTTATATTTAAACCAAGAGCAAAGAAACCTAAACAGAATAATGTAAAGTAGATTCTTTTTCTTAAATCTTTATTTTGCTTACTAAATATTTTGGCAATCCCTTTAAACATCTAAATCACCTCAGCTTTACCGCCAGCATTTTCGATTTTAGTAACAGCTGAAGATGAGAAACGATTTGCTTTAACAGTTAATTTCTTAGTAATTTCACCGTTAGCAAGTACTTTAACACCGCTTAGTTGTTTTTTAATAATTCCACGTTCTTTTAGAACTTCTGGAGTAACAACATCACCATCGTTAAAGAATTTATCTAAAGTACTTAAATTAATTGTTGCAAATTTAGTTTCAAAACGAGCATTATTAAATCCACGTTTAGGAACTCTTCTATAAATAGGAGTTTGTCCACCTTGGAACCAAGCACTAATACTTGCTCCACTTCTAGACTTTTGACCGTTTTCTCCACGACCTGCTGTTTTACCAGTACCAGATCCAGGACCACGACCTACTCTTTTACGAGTTTTAGTTTCATTTGATTTAGGCAATGATTCTAATTTCATATTATAACTCCTCCACTTTCTTACCACGAAGTGCTGCTATTTTAGCAGGACTCTTTTGTGATTTTAAAGCTTCAAGTGTAGCTTTAGCAACATTAATCTTTGTATTTGAACCTTGTGATTTTGATACGATATCTTTAACACCTGCAAGTTCAAGAACAGCACGAGCAGCACCACCAGCGATAACTCCAGTACCTTCTTTAGCAGGTTTAATCATAACAACAGCACGACCTACCTTAGCAGTAGCTTCATGAGGAATAGTTCTATTGTCAATAAGTGATACTTTAGTAACATTCTTATTAGCAGCTTGTAAAGCTTTTTTGATAGCTTCTGGAACTTCATTAGCTTTACCATTACCTATTCCAACTAAACCTTTACGGTTACCTACAACAACAGTTGCAGAAAATCTAAAGTGTCTACCACCTTTGGTAACTTTTGTTACTCTACCAATAGAAATAACTTTTTCTTCTAATAAATTTTTCTTAGTTTCTTGTGTATTCTTCTGTCTCATAACGTCCTCCACTCTAGAATTCTAAACCATTTTCACGTGCAGCTTCAGCTAAAGCTTCAACACGTCCATGATATAGGTATCCACCTCTATCAAATACAACAGTTTTAATTTTTGCATCTTTACATTTTTTAGCAATATCAGCACCTACTAATTTAGCAGCTTCAATATTACCACCATTTTTAATTTTAAGTTCAACAGTTGATGAGCTAACTAAGGTTTTACCAGTTGTATCATCAATTACTTGAACATAGATTCCATTATTTGAACGAAACACATTTAATCTTGGAACTTCTGGAGTACCACTAATTTTATTACGAACACGAGCGTGTCTTCTTAAACGTGCAACATTACTAGCTTCTTTTTTTATCATAATTTCCGACCTTTCTAACCTTATTTAGCAGCTTTCTTACCTTCTTTACGACGAACATATTCACCTTTATAACGAATACCTTTTCCTTTATAAGGTTCAGGTTTTCTTATTTTACGAATATTAGCCGCAAATTCAGATACTTTTTGCTTATCAATACCACTAATAGTAATTTCTGTATTACTTACTTGTTCTACTTTTAAATCACTTGGAACTTCTACAACAACAGGATGAGAGAAACCAGCAGAGATATTAATTTTATTTCCACTAACTTGAAAACGATAACCAACACCAACAGCTTCTAATCCTTTAGAGAAACCAACACTCACACCAGTAACCATATTACTGATTAATGAATTCATAGTTCCAACGTTTACATTAGCTTCTTTACTATCGTTTTTAGCTTTAGTAGTAAGACTTGTTTCTTCTACTACTACTTCAACTAATTTATGAAGTTCTTGAGTTAAAGAGCCTTTAGCACCTTTAACTGTAACAATATTATTTTCAACAGTTACACTAACACCATTAGGTATAGCGATTTTTCTATTACCAATTCTACTCATAGATTTTCCTTACCAAATATAGGCAAGTACTTCGCCTCCTAATCCAGCATTTCTAGCTTCTTTATCAGTCATTAAACCTTTAGAAGTAGAAATAATTGCAATTCCAAGTCCATTAAGAACACGAGGAATTTCATCAGCTTTAGCATAAACTCTTAAACCAGATTTACTGATTCTTTTTAAGCCAGTGATAACTCTTTCTTTTTTATCACCATATTTTAAAGTTAAAGTAAGTTTATCACCAGTGATACATTTTTCATTGTTATATTCAGCGATATAACCTTCTTTCTTAAGAATTTCAGCAATTCCTAAAGTCATTTTTGTACCAATTACTTCAACTGTCTCATATCTCATTTGATTTGCATTACGAATTCTTGTAAGCATATCTGCAATTTTATCTTGTACCATCTAAAATTCCTCCTTCCTTACCAACTTGATTTCTTTACGCCAGGTATTTTACCTTCATTTGCAAGTTCTCTAAAGCAAATACGGCAAATACCAAATTTACGTAATACACCATGAGGTCTTCCACATCTCTCACATCTAGTATAAGCACGAACTTTAAATTTTGGAGTTCTTTTGCTTTTAATTATCATACTTTTCTTAGCCATGTCTATTACCTCCTAATTCTTGAAAGGCATTCCAAATGCCTTTAATAAAGCAAATGCTTCATCGTTTGTTTTAGCAGTAGTAACGAATACTATATCCATACCACGTACTTTAACAACATTATCATATTCTATTTCTGGGAAAATTAATTGTTCTTTAATACCTAAAGTATAATTACCTTTTCCATCAAATGCAGTTTTAGAAACACCTCTAAAGTCACGAACACGAGGAAGAGATACACGAATTAATTTTTCCATAAAATCATACATCTTTTCTCCTCTTAGAGTAACTTTAACACCAATAGCTTGACCTTCACGAAGTTTAAAACCTGCGATAGAATGTTTAGCTTTAGTAACAACTGCTTTTTGACCAGTTATAGCTTCTAAATCTTTAACTGCTGCTTCAATAAACTTATGGTCACGAGCTCCGTCACCACAACCCATATTGATAACAATTTTTTCTAGTTTAGGTACTTCCATAATACTTGAATATTTAAATTCATCTTTTAAACCTTTGATGATTTTTTCATCATATAATTTTCTATAATTACTCATAAATATTCACCTACTTACTTTTACTTTCTTTTTTAGTTTTTGTAGCTTTTGTTTCATCAATTTTCTTTACGTTTGATACATGAATAGGAGATTCAATATCAAATATTCCACCTTGTGTCTGTCCATTATTTGGTTTAACGTGTTTTTTTACTATATTAATTCCTTCAACAACAACTTTGTCTTCGTTTCTTAAAGTTTTAATTACTTTACCATTTTTGCCTTTATCACGACCAGCAATAACTAAAACTTCGTCGCCAACCTTAATTTTCATCATAATTGGATCCTCCTATATAACTTCCTTAGCAAGAGAAACGATTTTCATATAATCAGCTTCACGTAGCTCTCTTGCAACAGGTCCTAGAACTCTAGTACCTACTGGAGATTTATCATCTTTAATGATAACACAAGCATTGTCATCAAATTTAATATAGCTTCCATCTTTTCTTCTAACACCTTGAACTGTTCTAACGATAACTGCCTTAACAACTTTACCTTTCTTCAAATTTGAATTAGGTATCGCTTTTTTAACAGTACCAACTACAACATCACCGATATTAGCAGATTTTACTTTAGAGCCACCAAGAACACGGATAACTAAGAGTTCTCTAGCTCCAGTATTATCAGCAACTTTTAATCTTGTTTCTTGTTGAACCATGATTTACCTCCTAAAGTATTACAGCTTTTTCGATTATTTCAACAAGTTCATATCTTTTAGTTTTAGATAATGGTCTTGTTGCCCTAACTCTAACTGTATCTCCTACACCTGCTTCATTTTTTTCATCATGAGCAGTATATTTTTTTGAATATTTAACACGTTTTTTATAAAGTGGATGAGTTTTATAAGTTTCAACTAGTACAGTAATAGTTTTATCATTTTTATTACTTACTACTTTACCAACTAATTCTTGTCTATTCTCCATGATTAGCCTCCTCTAGTTCTCTTTCACGTAAAATTGTTTTCATTCTTGCTACATCTTTTCTAAGTTCATTAATTTTATGAGGTTTTTCTAAAGTACCAGTAGATTGTTTCATACGAAGGTTAAAAAGTTCTTTTTTAGCTTCAATGATTTTACTCTCTATTTCTTTATTAGAAAGTTCTCTTAATTCTTTAATTTTCATCAGCTTCACCTGCTTTTAATTCTTTCTTAACGAATTTAGTTTTAATTGGTAATTTGTGACTTGCAAGTCTAAGTGCTTCACGAGCAATAGCTTCATCAACACCACCAATTTCAAACATAATTTTGCCTTCTTTAACAACTGCTACCCATTCATTAACATTACCTTTTCCTGTACCTTGACGAGTTTCTAAAGGTTTTTGAGTTAAAGCTAAATGAGGGAAAATATTTATCCAAACTTTACCTCCACGTTTCATATAACGTGTCATAGCGATACGAGCAGCTTCTATTTGACGAGCAGTAATCCATGCTCCTTCTTTTGCTTGAAGACCATATTCACCGAAATGTAATTCTGTGTTTCCTCTAGCATGACCATCATAAGTTAGTCTGTGAGGTTTTCTATATTTAGTCTTTTTTGGCATTAACATGAGATCCATCTCCTCTCGTACGTTTATTAGTAGGAAGAATTTCATCTTTGTAAATCCAAACTTTTACACCAATCTTACCATATGTTGTGTCAGCCTCACTCGTTGCATAATCAACATCAGCTCTAATTGTATGAAGTGGAACAGTACCTTCTGTATATCCTTCAGTACGAGCCATTTCAGCTCCACCTAAACGACCAGATACACTAGTTTTAATACCTTTAGCTCCAGCTTTCATTGTATTTCTAATTGCTCTTTTTTGAGCGCTTCTAAATGGAGCACGAGCTTCAATTTGTGAAGCAATACTTTGTGCTACTAATTTAGCATTTAAATCTGGATTTTTAACTTCAACGATATTTACATATACGTCTTCGCCTACTAATTTTTTAATTTCTTTTCTTAATTTTTCGATGTCTTCTCCGCCTTTACCAATTATAACACCTGGTTTAGCAGTATTAATTGAAACATCAATTCTATTTTTCTTTCTTTCAATAATTATGGAAGCAACAGCAGCATCTTTAAGCTTATTTTCTAAATATTCTCTAATTTTAATATCTTTATTTAAAACTTCAGCATAGTCTTTACCAGCATACCATTTAGATTCCCAATCTTTATTAACTCCAAGTCTAAAACCTATTGGATTAACTTTTTGACCCATTATGCTTCCTCCTTCAACTTACCATCACTAACTTTTACAGTAATGTGACTAGTTCTTTTATCTCTTCTGTCAACATTTCCACGACTTGCAAATTTAATTCTTTTATAAACTTGTCCTGGATTAATATAACATTCACTAATTCTTAAATCTGCTTCTAAAGCTCCAAAGTTATTAACTGCATTAGCAACAGCACTGTTTAATACTTTTAAAATAAGTCTTGATGCTTTAGTATTAGTATTCTCTAAAATACCAATAGCAGTTTGTACATCTTTACCACGAATAAGATCCATAGTCATTCTTGCTTTTCTAGGGGCAATCATAGCTCCCTTATGTATTGCATAAGTTTCCATTTAAACACCCTCCTACTTTTGTCCTGCATGTCCACCAAACTTACGAGTCATTGCGAACTCTCCAAGTTTGTGACCTACCATATCTTCTGTAATATATACAGGGATAAACTCTTTTCCGTTATGAACAGCAATTGTGTGTCCTACGAAATCAGGATAAATAGTTGAACGACGAGACCAAGTTTTAATAACTTCTTTTTTATTATTCTTATTTAATTCTTGAATGCGCTTAAGTAATCTATCGAATACATAAGGCCCTTTTTTTAAACTTCTTGCCATTATTTCCTCCTATTTATTTTTTCTACTAACAATTAACTTGCTAGAAGCTTTCTTATTTTTTCTTGTCTTGTATCCAAGAGCAGGTTTACCCCAAGGTGTCATCGGACTCTTACGTCCAACTGGTGTACGACCTTCTCCACCACCATGAGGGTGATCATTAGGGTTCATAACAGAACCTCTATTAGTAGGTCTAATACCTAAATGGCGTTTACGTCCAGCTTTACCTAAATTAACAAGTTCATAATCTTCATTACCAACAGTACCAATTGTAGCCATACAAGTTCCAAGAACTTTTCTTGTTTCTCCAGATTGTAATCTTAAGATAACATATTTACCATCTCTACCTAATATTTGAGCGCTAGCTCCTGCACTACGTGCAATTTCAGCACCCTTACCAGGTTTAAGTTCGATACAATGTACAACAGTACCTACTGGAATATTTTCAAGTGGTAATGCATTACCAACTTTAATATCAGCTTCACTACCATTTTCAATAATCATACCAACTTTTAAACCTTTAGGAGCAATAATATATCTTTTTTCACCATCACGATAGTTAATCAAAGCGATATTAGCACTTCTATTTGGGTCATATTCAATTGTTGCAACTCTACCAGTTACACCTATTTTATTTCTCTTATAATCAATTAAACGATATTTTCTTTTAGCTCCTCCACCAATGTGACGAACTGTCATTTTACCTTGATTATTTCTTCCTCCTGTTTTAGAAGAACTTTTAAGTAAACTTTTAGTAGGAGTACTAGTAGTTAACTCTTCATTCATAAGAGTTGTCATTCCACGACGTCCATTAGTCGTTGGTTTATATTTCTTAATTGCCATAAATTACTCCTCCTATAATTCTATTTTAGAGTCTTTATCCAAAGTAATAATAGCTTTCTTATAAGTTTTAGTCATACCTGGATATCTTCCAACTCTACGTTTTTTAGCTTTTGTATTTAATGTATTAACACTTTTAACTGTAACACCAAATGCTCTTTCAATAGCTTTTTTAATTTGTGTTTTATCAGCATCTTTAGCTACTTTAAATGTATATACATTATCATTTTGCATTTTAATTGCACTTTTCTCAGTAATAACCGGTGAATCAATAATATCAGTATAATCCTTCATTATTTAAGCACCTCCTCGATTTTTTTAACAGCTGCTTCATCACATACAAGTGTGTCTGTATTAACTAAATCTAAGCAGTTAATTTCATTACTTGTAATATAATAAGCATAGCCTAAATTTCTAGTTGCCATATATAAGTCTTCGTTGTCTTCTGCTGTAACAAATAATACTTTACCATTAAGTTCAAGAGTTTTAACTAAATTCTTAATTTCTTTAGTTTTTAAACTTTCAAGTTTAATATTATCTAATACAACTAATTCTTTATCTTGAGCTTTGTGAGTAAGCGCACTCTTTAAAGCTAAAGCTCTTTCTTTTTTATTAATATCGAAAGTATAGTCTCTAGGAGTAACTCCCCCAGCAATTCCGCCGCCTCTCCATTGAGTAGCACGGATACTACCTTGACGAGCACGTCCAGTACCTTTTTGTTTCCAAGGCTTTCTTCCACCACCAGAAACTTCACTACGAGTTTTAGTTTTATGAGTTCCTTGTCTCATTGAGTCAAGTTGTAAACGAATCATTTTCTTTAAAACTAAATCATTAGTCTCAATATTCCAAACAGTATCAGCTAAAGTAATATCTTTTACAGATTCATTAGCCATGTTTTTAACATTTATCTTCATAATTAATCCTTTCTAGAAAACTAATTGTTTTCTCCAGAATTTTCTTCATTAGTTTCTGCTTCTTCAGTAGCTACTTCTTCTGTTTCTTCTACTGTAGGAGTTACTTCTGTAGATTCTTCACTAACAACTTCTGCTGGTGTTTCCTCTACAACTTCATCTACAACTGTTTCTTCATAAGTTATAACTTCTTTTGGATTTTTCTTACGATTATTCTTAACAGCAGATTTAATAAATACTAATGAATTCTTTGCTCCTGGAATATTTCCACTTACTAAAATATAATTTTCGTTTACATTAATTTCAATAACTTCCAAATTTTGAATAGTTATTGTTTCAGCTCCCATATGTCCAGAAAGTATTTTTCCTTTAAGAACTCTTTTTGGAAGCATAGTTCCCATTGAACCAGGTCTTCTATGATATCTAGAACCATGAGTTTCAGGTCCACGAGATTGATTATTACGTTTAATAACACCTGTAAAACCTTTACCTTTGCTAGTTCCTGTTACATCGATTACATCTCCTACTTCAAAAGTACTTGCATCGATTACATCACCAACATTTACAGTTCCTTCATAATCTCTGATTTCTTTTAAGAAGCGCTTAGGAGTTGTATTAGCTTTTTTGGCTCTACCCATTTCTGGTTTAGTAGCATTTTTTTCTTTCTTTTCAAATACGCCTAATTGAATAGCATTATAACCATCAGACTCTACAGTTTTAACTTGCATTACTGTATTAGGTGCAACTTCTACTACAGTAACAGGAATTAATTTACCATCTTTAGAGAAAACTTGAGTCATTCCAATTTTGCGTCCTAAGATTCCTTTCATCTTATAACCTCTTTCCTATATTATAATTTTATATCAATGTCTACACCACTTGGTAAATCTAAGTGAGTTAACGCATCAATAGTTTCTTTGCTTGGGTTTTTAATATCGATAAGTCTTTTATGTGTACGCATTTCAAATTGTTCACGTGCATCTTTATACTTATGTACCGCTCTTAATACTGTATACTTTTGTATTTCAGTAGGAAGTGGTACAGGTCCTGAAACCTCTCCCCCAGTTCTCTTAACTGTCTCAACAATCTTAACTGCAGCAGTATCAAGTAGTCTATGATCATATGCTTTAAGATTGATTCTAACTTTAGTATTTGACATGTTCTTTCTCCTTTCGTCTATATCTAGTATAGGCTTGCTAAACACAAATTACCTGATACTTGAGGTATATGGAACAACCTCGCCTAGTGTATCAGCAACCTTGCACATCATCGCAGTCATACGAAATAGATTATACCATAAATTCTATGAATTGCAAGCATAAATTTGCCTAAAATAAAGATTTTTATGATATAATGTCAATCATAGGGAATATCTATAAATTTGAAAGGTCTCCGAATCACTGGAATAGCAGTAACGCTTGGGTGTTCCTTGTGAATACGAATGGCTACCTCAGCAACAACAACGTGAACAACACTTGGGGTTTGCGCCCAATACTCTTTTATAACTCAAAATACTAAGTTAAGGCTAATATTGTAGAATTAGAGTACAAGATATTTCCTCAAGAGAAATCTTAAAACATTTAAAAATGATTCTCCACTTATTAACTGGCTGACTGTTATATCTATTAGAACATGTAAAGATTTCTGGCGTAAAAAATATGCTCAGAAAGATATGCCGATGTCATCTTTTAGTGAAGAAACAGAGCAGACTATTGAGCAGGGTATAGATTACAGAACACCTGAAGATAATATTTTAGGTGAAGAAAAGTATAAAATGCTTATGAAAGCAATGGAATATTTAAAGCCTGTAGAAAGAACTATTATTTCTATGATGTATGCAGAAGAAAGAAGTGTTGCAGAAATTGCTTCAATTACAGGCATGACAGAATCAAATGTAAAAGTAACAGCATTTCGTGCCAGAAAAAAATTATCAGAAATACTTAATACTATGATGTAGAGGAGTATGATATGGAAA
>OFFG01001230.1_pt1 | contig 15984 bp, 18 predicted proteins | sample 1521331 | NCBI WGS metagenome assembly OFFG01 (sample SAMEA3504129, study PRJEB24116) | mouse gut metagenome | biome: mouse gut; feature: mouse-associated habitat; material: faeces | place: Denmark | collected 2011 | reverse complement strand
CTAAACCTCCATATAGGTAGTCAGGGTTCCTCACCCTTTCTATTACGCATCGTTGACCGCGCAGCACTGGCTGAAGATGAGCCGACAGGACACAGCTTAGTACACCAAGGGCCGGGTCTCGCCTCGGAACACCCCGCGGCGTTGGAACAGTTGTGAGGCTACAAGGAGGAACATTATCCCTGATGAAACGAGTTCGAGTTTACCAACAAATCCGTTCTAAGGACAATTTGCGCCTTGCGATTCAGGAGGTTTGCAGCAGCCATCGAAGAAATGGCGACCACACTCTGAATAAGAAGGTCCTGGAGATCGAGGCCAATCTGGATGAATATGTGGAAAAGCTTGACCAATTCATCCAAGACCTGGTGAGCGGAGACGCCCATATGAATAAACCAATCAAGCGACGACGCTGGGATCGGAATGCTGACAATGGGAAAGGAAAATGGCGAGACATTAACGAACCCTTGTTATGGCCGGACCAATGTGTCCATCACGCGGTATTGCAGCCTATGATTCCGCACATCATGCGGAGCATGGACCGCTACTGCATTGCAAGCGTTCCCGGACGCGGAAATTCATACGGAGTGAAAGCACTGAAGAAGTGGATGGGCAGCGATCCATCCGGAACCAAGTATGGGTTGGAATGCGACATCTACCACTGCTTCGAGGAGCTTGACCCGCCGTATGTTATCAATGCTCTGAAGCGGCTGTTCAAAGACCAGGAGACTTTATGGCTCTGTGACGCCATGATGGAGTATGGCGTGCTGATCGGCGCTTTCTTCTCCGCATGGTTTCTGCACCTGACCCTGGCCCCGCTGGATTTGATGATCCATCAGAAGGAGTATGGCGTGAGCCACTATCTGCGACAGATGGATAACTTCACTATCTTCGCCAGTAATAAGCGAAAGCTGCGGAAGTTACTGAAGGACATTCAAAAGTGGCTGGCCTCTGTTGGGTTAAAGCTGAAGGACAGCTGGCAGATCTTCCGAATCGGCTTTGCACCGGTAGTGGAGAAAGCGCACGAACTTCTGCCAAAGAAGAAACAACGGCATCGCCGTCCGAGAATCCCATCGGCGCTTGGTTATCGTTTTGGAAGAGGTTTCACGATTCTTCGGAAACATAACCTGTTCCGCATCAAACAGTCCCTGCATCTCTATTACTACCGAAAGGACCGAAACCGAGTGATCTCATTCAAAAGAGCCTCGGGTTTAATCTCACGGTTGGGACAGCTTCGCAAGTGCAATAATCACCAGCTTTTGGAGAGGCACTATCAACCGAAGACCATGTTTGAGTTGAAGAAAGTTGTCCGAAGAGAATGCAGGAGGCTTCAAGCATTATATCCGCCATATGTGGCGGCATGAAAGGAGTGAAATCCATGAAAGTACAGGGAATGGTCGATCCTGGCCGTTTCACGGTGGAGCAGATTCCGGGAAGCAACCGGTGTCTGGTTCGGCTCTTCCAGAACGTGGAGCCCGTTAAGGACGAGAAGTTCGAGGGGTTCCAGTACGACGAGTACCATGTGGAGGTCGAGTCCTGGGACGGCGTCGCCCAGAACGTGGCGGAGAACTACGACGAGTTCCTGAAGAAGGGCATGGACAACGAGGTGGATCGGAGCAACGAAGCGCTGTTCCGTGCCCAGACAGAGACCGACAGCGCCGTCCGGGATATGGATGAAATGAACATCGACCAGGAGTACCGCCTGACCATGCTGGAGCTTGGCCTGACGGACGCTGATATTTGACCCCTGGGGAGGGATGCGAAAAGTACCCCCCCCCCTACAAAAATTTTAAGGAGGATATTGCAATGTTGTACAGAACTTTGAAGAGGATGATCGAGCGCGGCCAGACGGACGGGATCGAGTCCAAGATGGACATTTTCTTCGCCGCCGGCAAGCTGACGGAGAGCGAGTACACCGAGCTTCTCGGGATGCTGAAGTAAGCAGCGGCAATTCTGCCTGAGCACGACAAGGGCTTGGAAGTAGCAGGAGGTGACACACATGGCGGAAGAGTACGTTTCTCGCCACGAGCACGAGGAATTTCGCCGGAGCATGGAGAGTGAGAACAAACGGTTGGAGGAAGAGAACAACCGGCAGAATCACCGTCTGGATGCTCTGGAGAAGACTATCGAGCAGGTTGCCGCAATCAACACATCTGTGGAGAAGCTGGCCGTCAGTATGGAGAACATGTTGAAGGAGCAGGTCTCCCAGGGTAAGCGCCTGGAAACGCTGGAAAGCCGTGACGGCGAGATGTGGCGCAAGGTGGTGGGGTATGTCATCACCGCAATCGCCGGCGTCTTCATCGGCTACCTCTTCAAACAGGTGGGAATGTGAGGTGAACGAGATGCAGATCAAGGCTAACAATTTGCCGCGGGGCGCTCCCGCGGAGCCTCGGTTTCCCGAGGATGACCCGGTGCCTTACATGGAGGAGCCGGTTCCGGAGCCCTCTCCTGTTGAGGAAGCTCCTAAGAAGAAGCGGATCGAGACTTCCAAGCTGATCGTCTGGGTCTGCCTCGTCAACGGGTTTCTCTGGGTCTGGTGCAGCTATCTGCTGGCCTGGTTCGGCCGGGAGCAGATTGCGGAAAACCTTTCCCAGGTGGCGGTCACGGAAATTATTGGGGTGGTCCTCGTCCACTGCCTCAAGACCGTCGTGGAAAATCTCAGCAAGAACAACAACTGGCCCGACCGATTCGGTGATGACGAGACCGGCGGGGCGGGCTGAAGGAGGAAAACAAGTATGGAGCTCAAAGACACCATTAAAATGATGGAGAGCGCTGACTACAAAGAAAGGTTCGCGGCCGAATATGCCCAGCTTGCAGTTCGGCACAAGAAGCTGGTCGCCATGTTGAAAAATTGGGACGAAGGCACGCTTTCTTTCACGCCTACATGCCCGAGAAGCACATACGATCTCCAGACCAGAGCAATGGCAGATTACATCGCGGTTTTGGAGGCGCGGGCTGTTATGGAGGGCGTTCCCCTGCCCAGAATCTGATAGGAGGAATCTCATATGGACAGTCTTCTGAATTTGTCCGCTGTGCTCAGCATCGTCGGCGTTCTGGTGGTGCTGACCAACATCATCGTGCAGGTGCTCAAGAAGGTCACCTGGGGCAAGCTTCCGACCAACATCCTGGCTGTCATCGTGTCGATGGCGCTCACGCTGGTGGCGTTCTTCGCCTACTGTCAGATCAAGGCCATCACGGTGGTGTGGTATATGGTGGTCGCTGCCGTGGTGCTGGCCTTCCTCGTCGCATATGCAGCGATGTTCGGATTTGACAAGCTCAAAGAGGCGCTGGCGCAAATCGGTAAACAGTAATTAAGGGCGGAAAAAGGTGTAGGAGAGTCGTTTACTTCTTGACTACTCCTACACCTTGACCGTTTAAGCCTTGGAATTGCGGGACTTTGTGCTTCGTAAATATATGTTATTACAGGGCTGATTCTGCTCACGTCCGCTTGCATAGGCCCGTATTACTATAAACTATATCAGTATAAAGCACCAGAAAAGAAAAATGATGCCTTGCTTTTGAATGAATTTTTTTCGAGGTTTAATGATGGGTGGAATACAGGGGAAAAAATACTTATTTTACCTCAGGATTTTGCGTTTGAATGCTATTTCAGAGAGTCGTATAGATGTACAGTTCCTGAATACCTATCAACTGGGGAAATTGTAGATTTTGGGAAACTGCCGCTGCTAAGTTATAACGCAAACTGGACGGACCCGACAGCAATTGCGCCCGAGTATATTATTACAGCCGGAGACTACCCTTTGCAAGGATATGATGAGTTGGAGATCGGACTGGAGCAGCATCATCTCCTTCAAAAGAATGGGATGGAGATAAAGCTGGATTATAGAGAGTCTGGTATATACAGCGACCGATGGCTGGGGACTGAATCCGCAGTATTACAGTTGGCCGGTGCCCCTGAATGTACCTCCGCCCAACTTGTTTTGCGTGTTGACAATTGGCTGTTAGGCTCTGATGCGGCTGTAAACTATACGGATTCTACGGGATATACAGGAAGCTTTATTATTCCGAATACAGAAGAGCAAGTGGATATTTGTATTCCTGTTTCTAAAATAAGTGGTGAAACGGCATATACTGTTACGCTAACCTCGGAACAAACAGTGGCGCCAGATAATGGAGATAGTAGACAATTAGCCTTCAGATTATGGCAATGCCAACTTATAGAAGAGTTTATTAAAGAATCAGATGAGACTTGGCAAATAGGTGAGGCTGCGTAACAGTATAAAGGAAATCTTAGACATAGAAAAAATCTCATGGAGAACAAATCCATGGCAAATAACATCATCAGAAATTGTCTGGAGAAAGAGGTCCATATATAATGAAAATTCTATTTTTGAACCTACCATATCGGTTTGAGATCAGCCGGGCCAGCCGTTGGCCGGAAAAGACGAAAAGCGGTACACTCTATTATCCGTACTGGCTGTGCTATGCGGCCGGAATGTGTATGAAGCAGGGCTTTGACGTAGACGTAGTCGACTGCATTACCAAGAAAATGACCCAGGAGCAGACCGCAGAGCTGACGGCGGAGAAGGCTCCGGATTATATCATGTGCGAGCTGACCACGCCGACCTGCACTTATGACTACCAAACACTTCAGCTCATCCGGAGCAAATATCCCGCCGGGAAAATCCTGGTGGGAGGAACCCACGCGACCGCCTTGCCAGAGCAGGTCCTGCGTGAATGCGCCGCTGTGGACGTTGTTGTCCGGCAGGAATATGACTATACCATCGGAGAAATCATTCATGCAGGCGACCAGCTGGACGCGGTACATGGAATTACATACCGCAAGGAGGGCGAAATCGTCTCCACTCCAGACCGGGAGTGGCTGACGGATATGGACGATTTCCCCTTTGTGAGCCAGGTGTATGAAAAATTTCTGGATGTAAACGACTATGACTATGCGCTAGCGCAGTCTCCAATGGTCCAGATTTTCAGCGCCAGGGGCTGCCCCTTCCGCTGTAATTTTTGCAGCTATCCGGAGACGATGGGCGGGCGCTTTGTGCGCAAGCGGAGTGTGACCAATTTTGTGGACGAGCTCCAGTATATCCACGATAAAATGCCCTATATCAAGGAAATTTTTATCGAGGATGATACGTTTACTGTGGATAAAAAGCGCACGGAGGCCATTTGCGACGAGATCCAGCGGCGTGGGCTCCACTTGATCTGGTCCTGCAATGTGAGAGCAGATCTGCCCTATGACCTGATGCAAAAGATGAAGTCCGCTGGCTGCCGGCTGCTGGTAGTCGGGTATGAGAGCGGCAGCCAGAAGGTGCTGGACGAGACCCAGAAGGGAATCAGACTGGAGCAGTCGCTGGAGTTTGCCAAAAACACAAAGAAGCTAAAGCTCAAGGTGTTTGGATGCTTTATGATCGGGCTGAAGGGCGATGACCGCTCTACCATTGAGGAGACATTTCAATTTGCGAAAAAGGTGTATCCGGATATGTGCTTCTTCCAGCAGGCGGTTCCGTTTCCGGGGACAGGCTTCTATCGGTGGGTAAAGGAAAAGGGATATCTGCGCACGGAGGACTATTCACAATGGCTGAATCAGGACGGATATTTAGACTGCCTCGTTGACTATCCCTATGCCAGCCACGAGGAAATTGAGAAGCTCCGTGATCATCTGATGAGCCGGTACTATTTCTCGTTTACCTATATTGTAAAAACATTTTTGAGGAATCTGAGCTGGCAGGAATTGAAGCGGGTCACCAGAGCGGGAGTTACATATTTGGCGTTTCGGATAAAAAGTGTGAGGAGATAAAATGATACAGAGGTTGCGGTGGGTCGACAACTTAAAAGGATTTTTGGCATTGTTAGTGGTTCTGGGGCATACGGTAACTTGGTCTGGATTGGCAGCACATATGGATGTATTCCAGTTTATCTACTTTTATATCTCGTCGTTCCATATGTCAGCTTTTTTTGCTGTAAGCGGATATCTCTACGGAAGGATTGCGGAAAACTCACTGCAAGAAAACAAAACTTGTTTGAAGTGGACAAAAGTTGTTAAGCGGACAATTGACTTAGCCGTGCCATCGGTTGTCTGTATGGGTGTCACCTTCTGTGTAGTGCGCACATTAGGGAAATTTTCATTAGCTCAAGCAATATCGGTATCAAAGTTCTGGTTTGTATGGGTTATTATTGCAATTGATATCGGGCACCTTTTTTTATATTTTATAATAAAAAAAGAGGAAACAGTGTTTCTAATTTTATCAGTCCTCACGGTACTTTTTGGATTTCTGTTTAATACCCTTGGCAAGATGTTCGGATACTTCCTTTTGTATGAATTGGGAGTATCTTTAGGGCGGCATTTGACAAAGGAATCAGAGAAAAAATTTTTTAATTATCAATATGGGCGGATAGCACTTATTATAACGTCTATTGCAATATTTTTTGGATATGTCCTTGGGGGGGGGGCAATTGTCCTCAATACATTGTATAAAATCCCAATTGGCATCATGATGTCGTATAGTTTGTTTTCTATATTTTTAGCAGTTCCATCGGTTGCCCTTTTTGAAACGAGCGGAAAATTTACATTGCAAATCTATTTTTTTCAGGTAGTAACTACGGCTTGGATTAAAACATATACACAGAATATTCCTTTATGGATTAACTGTATTGTTTTTATTGTTATCACGTGGATTGACTATCGGCTCCCCTGTTTGCTAGCTACAAAATATAAAAATACAAAATATTATAACAAGCTTTTTTGTGCCAGTAAATATATTTTTTGGCAAAAAAATAGCACCGTACAGGGATATCTTGCATTGCATTTTGGATTAGGAGGTTCGGAAAATGAAGAACAGAATCGATAGGCTGCTATGGAGTGTATATGAGTGCCTGCCGCGATTTATGAAATCAATTATTTCGCGTATGGTTTATCAGCCGAAGCTGGGAAAAGGTGTGCGTCTTTACGGATGGAATACATTTTCTGCGGACGTGGAGATAGGAGATTATTCGTATATAAAAACGAACCATTTTATGCGCAATGTGGTGGTTGGAAAATTTTGCTGTATAGCAGAAGGCTTAAGCGTTGGCCTTAATCAGCATCCATATCAAGAGTTTAGCTCTTATCGGATGTTTGGTAGCCAATCTCCTCTATCAGCATTTGCAAAACCGGAACCCCTTATGATGGGGGGGGGGGGGGTGAAAAAGACCTATATTGGGAATGATGTCTGGATAGGAGAGAATGTTACAATTAAAGACGGTGTTAGAATTGGAAATGGAGCGGTCATTGGGACAGCTGCTGTGGTGACGAAAGATGTGCCACCATATGCTATTGTGGCCGGAGTGCCTTCTAAAATAGTGAAATACAGATTTGACCCAGAAAAAATTGAACTGTTACAGGAAATTCAATGGTGGGACTGGACACCCGAAAAGATCTATAACAATTTGAGTTCTCTTTATAGCTTTGAAGAGAGACTCAGAGACAGAGAACGATAAAATGAAAGCTGAATAAAAATGGATAGAATATTTGTCTTGGGGGCATATGGCTGTGGAAACCGCGGAGATGATGCGATATTACAGAGCATAACTGAAAATTTCAGAGATTATGAAGTATATGCGACTTGCGGGAGTTATGAAAATATCGAAAGCTGGCTCCCGGTAAAGAAAATTCCTTGTCGCTTAAATGAAGGGTTTTCGTTTCCTATCCTTATATGTATGATAAAAAGCAGTGTTAAAATAGTAGAGGCAATAAGGAAATCAAAAGCACTCATATTTGGAGGGGGAAGTCTAATCCACGACTTAACGCCATATAATCTTCCATTTCTGTATTTATGGCATTTAGTTGCAAAGGCATTAAAAAAGCAAGTATTTTATTTCTGCATAGGGGTTGGACCACTCAAATCTGATTTCGGAAAATTTCTCAGCAAAAAATTTTTATCTCATGCTGATGGACTTTTTGTCCGAGATTTACGAAGCCTTTCGTATTGTCAGGAATTAGGCACAGAAAATGCTGTATTAGTGAAAGATGGCGCATTTTTGGTAAAGACACGCAATCAATGCGGCAAAAAGACACTGTTGGAATTAGGATTAATAGAAAACGAGTATGCTTGTGTGACGGCCTCACAATGGTTTGAGTCTTCCAACTTTTGGAATCGATCTGAAATTGATTTCTCAAATGCGGTTCAAAATTTTATCGCTTGTGTGAAGATGTTTCAGACATGCACAGGAAAACGAATAGTTTTTGTACCAACAGTTTTTCATGATCAAAAGATTGGAACTATACTACAGGATTCAATTGAAGGGGAAATTACGTTAGTTCCTCCGGATTATACTAGCAAGCAAATGGCTGAAGTTATAGAGAATTGTTGGTTTCTTATGGCGGTTCGTATGCACTCAATGATTTTTGCAGCTAGACAGGGCGTTCCATTTCTTCCTCTTATTTATGACGAGAAAGTGCGGCAATTATTATTGTTATTGGGAATGGAGCAATATGGCCTTAATTTATCAAATATAACTCCCTGTGATATTCTAGGCACAATGGGAATTATGCTGGAGCAGTATGACAACATACGAGCAAATTTATTATCTAAAGCTGAGAACTTCTATAAGGAAAATCTTAATGCTGTGGCCATCATTCAAAAAAAACTAGAAGGGATTAAATGAAGAATAGGGCGGGCAAAAAACATATCTTCTGGAATACCCTTGGCAGTGCCATGTACGGAGCCAACAGCTTCATCATGCTGGCGCTTGTCAGCCGGATCGGCACCATCGAACAGGCGGGAGATTTTGGAATTGCCTTCACAACAGCGCAGATTTTATACATCATCGGTCTGCTGGGAGTTTCTCACTATCAGATGACCGACTACGACGGAAAGTATCCATTTTCTGATTATGTCCGCGTCAGGATGTTTTCCTGCTGTCTGATGGCGGCAAGCGCCGCAGGCGCGATTTTCCTGCTTGGATTTGAGGGGGAACAGGTGGCCTACACGGCGGGACTGACTACGTTGATGCTACTCAATGTGGTGGGAGATTTGTATCAATGCCTGTTTTTCCAGAAAAACCGCTTGGACCTCTCTGGGGCGGCTCTATTCCATCGGACCCTTTGGCCGCTGCTGGTTTTCTGCATCGTGCTGATGCTGTCCGGACAGATCGTGGCCGCAATAGCTGCTCAGACTGTGGGCAATCTCCTGCTCACATGGTATTTTGCCAGAGCAGCGGCGCCGTTTCTCTCCGGTTCAATCTGCCCGCACAGACCGAGCATGGCCCGGGCATTGGCGGCAGAATGTCTCCCTCTGTTTTTCAGCCTTCTTCTCATGAATCTTGTAATTAACGCATCCAAATATGGTGTGGAATTTTGGATGGACGGTCTGGCGCAGGGATACTATAACATGATTTTTATGCCAGTACAGGTCATCAATCTGTGCAGTCAATTCCTTTTTAAGCCATTTCTGAATCAGTATGCAAAACTGCTGCAAAGCGGAGAACGCAAGCCATTTTTTCGCCTGCTGGGAAAACAGCTGTCATTGATAGGGGCCCTCACGGTAATCTGCTGCGCTGGTGCGTACTGGCTGGGTGCGCCTGTGTTAGGCGCTCTGTACCAGAAGGACCTCCATGCACTCGCTATGCAGCTGACGTTGGTTGTTCTGGGTGGAGGACTCTTCGCCGCATGTCAGCTGTTTTACTACGTTTTGGTTATTTTGAGGCAGCAGAAAGCAGTTTTAAGAATTTATATCCTTGCAGCTGTGGTTTCGGCTGGCCTTACCGCCCTGCTGGTCAGGCAGGGTGGGCTCACCGGCGCGGCCATGTCTCTGATCGCGGTACACATCTTGCTTTTGCTTTTTTACATAGCTGTGCTGCTGCGGGTATTGGGGGGAAAAGCATTATGCCTGAAATTACGGTAGCTGTGACAACGCACAATCTGGAGCGCTATATTTGTACCTGTGTGGAGGAAATCCTTGGGCAAACTTTTTCTTCCTTTGAAATTCTTATCTATGATGACTGCTCAACAGACCGCACAAGGGCGCTTCTGGCGGAGCTGCAAGCGGAGTTTCCGGCACAGATCAGAGTCATCTGCGGAGAAGCTCCCTTAAAGAGCCCAGCAAAAGCGCGCAACGCCATCCTGGACAGCGGATTGATAAAAGGGAAATACATCGTCTTTTTAGATGGTGATGACAGGATTGAAGAAAATTTTTTGGAAAAACTGTATGCAGCCGCTCAGAAGGAGCAGGCGGATATTGCACTGTGTGCCTATGATCGTTTTGAAGAGGGGACAGGGCATGTCCTCTGCGAAGAGATGCGAGGTTTCCCGGCGGTGATTTCTTTTCCTCCGGAGCGGGGGCTGGCGGCCTTTATCAACGGCTCTCTCTGGAATAAGCTTATTTCTGTGGAGTGCATCGGACCAACACGGCTCCCCCTTTTCAGCGCAGGAGAGGATCTGTCCTTTCTGCTTGCACTGTATGATAAGTGCCGTAGGATTGCCTGTGTGGACGAGGCGCTGATTCATTATCGCGTGCGGGAGAGCTCTGTCATATCCAATATCCAGGAGGAGACAGTCCATCAATTCGCCTGGGAGCTGCTTCGGTTGCGGGCAACTACAGCACAGCCATGGCTGAAGGATACGTTGGAGCTGGTTGCGTTTATCCATATCGGCATCTCCATGCCCTTACGGGTATACAGCAATCCCGATGCCGACATTTCCGCTCTGCTGCGGTGGGTCTCCGCTTACTTTCGGCAGAATTTCTCCTGGTTTCGCGGACAGCGGCTGCTGCAACTGCCGGCACTGCTCCGATACGGCGTAAAGGGAGCAGGGTTATGGGCGGCGAAAATCTGCTATCGGGCGCACTGCTTTCGTCTGTTTCTGTTGTTATACCAGACAGTCACACAGAGGCTGCATATAGATATAAAATTCTAAACAGAGCGATATGACAAACTCTCTGGAGGAATACATATGAGAGAGATATTACAGAGAAACATTGAGAAGCAGAAGGTGCTTATTATCATCCCGGCATATAACGAGGCGGAGAATATCATACATACTATACAAGATGTTGAGCAAAATATTCCTGCTGCAAATTATGTCGTGGTCAATGATTGTTCCAGCGATGACACGAGGGAGATCCTGCGGGAATATCAGGCGAATTACCTGGATGTTCCCGTTAACCTAGGGATAGGGGGAGGCGTGCAGACGGGCTACCGTTACGCGCTGGAGCAGGGCTACGATATTGCAGTACAGTTTGATGGCGATGGACAGCATGATGCACGGTACATACGGGATCTGATTGCGCCGATTGAAAATGGACAAGCCGATGTGGTGATTGGGTCCAGGTTCATCGCAAGGGAGGGATTTCAGTCTTCCGTCATGCGACGGCTGGGGATTCGTTTTTTGAGCAGTCTGATCCATATTTTGTGCGGGGTGCGGGTCAGGGATGTGACCAGCGGAATGCGGGCGGTAAACCGGGGGATGATAGAGGAATTCTCCCAGAACTACGCTCAGGATTACCCGGAGCCGGAGGCGGTTCTGGCATCCGGGCTGATGAATGTCAGAATAGAGGAGGTCCCCGTGCAGATGCGGGAGCGGCAGGGTGGGGCCAGCTCGATAAACGCATTGCGGTCTGTGTATTATATGATAAAGGTATCGACTGCTTTGGTGATGACCCGGCTGACAGCGGGAGGGTAATTAAGATGATTTCTGATAAATTACAGATTGCCATGCTGATTGCGGTGGGGGTATATTTCCTGATGTTGTTTCAGCTTCTGAAGAGAAAGACGCTGAATTTGAAGTATACGCTGCTCTGGCTGGCCTCCGGCGTTATCATGTTGGCGCTGGCGCTTTTCCCACAGATGTTAGGCTGGTTTGCATCGCTGGTGGGGATCTACGATTCGACAAACGCGCTGTTCGCATTCATGTTTTTCTGTGTGATTATTATTCTGATGTCGATTACGGCGATTGTGTCGAAGCTGAATGAGAAAAGTACCAAGCTTGTTCAGTCGGTGACGCTGCTGGAGAAACGGGTAAGGGAGTTGGAGGAGGATACATAGATCGTTCACAAATAATAGGCTCTGCCAGCCACGGAGGCTGGCAGAGCCTATTAACAGTCATGGTACTCGAAGATGGGAACACCTACTTCCCCGCCAACGATTTAACCACCGCCTCGTCCGGCGTGACGTAGGCGGTTTGGTACGGATCATAGACCACCATGCCCGGCCGCGCGCCGTTGGGTTTGCGCACATTGCGGACCTGCGTATAGTCCACAGCCACCTGCCCGCCGTTGCGGCCCTGGGAGTACCACGCCGCCAGCATGGCCGCCTCAGTCATGGACTGGGCGTCCGGCTCCTGCCCCCCGGCGCACAGGATCACGTGGGAGCCGTGGATGCGCTGGGTGTGGAACCAGTAGTCGGACTTGAAGGCCTCCCGGGTGAGATGATCGTTCTGGATGTTGGTCCGGCCCACCAGGATCCGGAACCCACCGGAGGAGACAAACTCCCGGGGCCGGTTGGGCCCCCGGCGGGGCTCCTTCTTCCCCGGGGCCGGGCCCTTGAGATAGCCCGCCTCCCGCAGCTCCCGGCGGATGTCCGCAAAGTCCTGCTCCGTCTCCGCACGGCTCAGCAGGTCCAGCACGCTCTCCAGCCAGTCCCGCTCCCGGCGGGCAAGGTCCATCTGGGCGGCCAGATAGGTCTCCGCCGTCTTGGCCTTGTTGTACTGCTTGAAATACTTGGCCGCGTTCTGCTGGGGGGTCAGCAGGGGGTCCAGGGCAATGTCCAGCTCCCCGCCCTCGGGGTCATAGTAGTTCTGGGCCCGGAGGACGCTTTGGCCCCGCTCCATGCGGTAGAGATTGGCCGTAATCAGCTCCCCGCAGATCCGCAGGCTGTCCCGGTCCTGGGTCCGGGCGTACTCCTTCTCCTGGAGGGCCAGCTTCCGCTTGGCCCGGTCCCGGGCGTTGGCGGCGGCCCGCTGGAGGTCCGCGCCCCGCTGGCGGACCCGCTCCAGCTGCTCCCGGGTCTCATAGAAGGCGTCCAGCATGGGGGAGAAGGCCTCCCAGGCCGCGCCCTCCATGGCATTACCGTATTGATGGATGGGCATATAGGAGAAGTCGGCAGGCGTGTTCTCCTTGGTGAGCATCCAGGGGGTGAAGCCCTTCTCCCCCCTCACCGTCTCCTGCCACACGGAGAAGACCTCCGCCAGCCCCGCCCGGTCCTGAACGCCTTGCAGATGCTCCCGGTCCTGGCAGCCCAGATGAGCCAGCTCCCGGCACACCAGGGGAGAGAGGGCGGTGAAGCGGTCCAGCAGCCACCCGGCGGCATCGGTCCCATCGGGGGCATCGTCCAGCAGGGCCCGGAGGTCCTCCCCGCTGATGGCCAGAGGGTCCCCCTTCTCCTGGGCCGGGGGGAGACGGTAGAAGAGGCCGGGGAGCACCTGCCGCTTCTCGCTCATCTCCATGTCCACCCGGCGCAGACAGTCGATGATCCGGTCCTGGCCGTCCAGCAGGATCAGGTTGGAGTAGCGTCCCATGCACTCCACCGCCAGGGTCCGGCGGCCCGGCTCCCCCAGCTCGTCCACAATGTCCACGCGCAGCAGCGCCGCCCGCTCCAGTCCGGGCTGCTCCACGGCGCTCAGACGTCCGCCGGTCAGGTGCTTGCGCAGCAGCATGCAGAACATGGGGGGCGAGGCCGGGTTCTCCCGGACGGCGGAGGTGAGGTGGACCCGGGCCTGGCTGGCCCCGGCGCAGAGGAGCAGTTTTTTGTTCCCCCGCAGGGTAAGGACCACCTGGTCCCGGGCGGGCTGCTGGACCTTCTCCACCCGCAGGCCCAGAAGGCTCTCCCGCAGCTCCTTCACTACGCCCGATAAACATACGGCGTCAAGCGGCATCTCCATCCTCCTCCATCATCACGGCGAACAGCCGGTTGATCCGATCCTTCTCCCCCCGCAGGTACAGCCACCCCAGCAGGCACTCCAGGGCGGTGGCCTTCAGATAGTCCGCCCGGCTGGCGTTGTGGGGGATGGTGTGGACGTGGGCGTTGCGGCCCCGTTTGTATACCGCCAGCTCCTCCTCCGTCAGCAGGGGGAGGATTTTTTCCGCCCGCTGGGCCTGGGCAGGGGCCTTTACCAGCTCCACCGCCGCCCGGTGGAGCCCCTTCCCGGTGGCCCTGCCGTGGGCGCAGAGCCAGGAGCGGACCAGCAGCTCATACACCGCGTCCCCCAGATGGGCCAGGCCGATGCTGCTGATGGACTGGAGCTGGCTGCCGTCCAGGGAGATATTGAAATAATCCTTCATTTAGGTTCACCTGATTGCTTTGTTTTAGAACCTGTATTCATAGACGGGGAATGCTGGATGGGCGAGGGATTTTGCCGCCCTGCAAGGCAGAAAATCGCGGGAATACTGGACATATTTCAAGATTTTTTAACGCGGCAGGGTGGTAAAAGACCCGGCCAGACGGCGCTTAGCGTCTGTGAGTACAGGTTCTTGGATACCTATCATCATATAGGCGGAAGGGCGTTCTGTCAATCTCTTTTCTGATTTCAAAACGTTTGATTTGCAGGGAATCCTGCGGGCGCTGCATCTGAATGAAACACGTTCTTTCAGATGCTTTTGAACTCGTGGGGAAGGTGGCTTGGTTCACGCAAACGGCAATGGCTGCGGAAGCCCGTGTAGTTCTCCGTAACATCCAGCACCCGGTATACGTCCAGGTAGGGCTGAATGTCCGGCTCGTTTTCGCATATCAGACGGCCCAGGGCCTGCCAGGCCGCCAGGCCCTCCCCCGCCTTCCCTTCGGCCAGCAGCTCCAGCGCCCGGGCGAGCCCCAGGGCATACGCCTTGTGCCAGGCCAGCAGCCGCCAGTACAGCCCGTCCTCCCGGCGGGCGTCCAAAACGGGGGCAAAGTCCCGGCAGAGGGTCTGGGCCTCCCTCATCCGGCGGGCAATGTCCGGGTTAGTCCGGCTCCCTTTGCCGTTGAGGTAGTCGCAGCTGCTCAGGCGGGACAGCTCCGACAGGTAGGCGAGAACCCGCTCCCACTCCTCGCCGTAGGCGGCCTGGAAGTACTCCCGAATCAGCGTCTCCGCGTCCGCGCCCTCATCCAGCAGGGTATACCCCATCACGTAGTTGGGCAGGGCGTTGGGCAGGGACGCGCGGAGCTCCTGACAGCTGATATAGCCGTCCAGCCCCAATAGGCGCAGCTGCCTCACATCTCCGGCAATCACCTGGGCAATGTGAAGGTAGCCCAAGTCTCCATAATGTGCCCGGCCCAGGGGATAGTCGTATAGAAAGCTGTCTCCCTGGAACAGCGCCTGCCAGCCCCGGAGCAAGGCCAGGGTTTCCCCCAGGCTGCTGGGCAGGGCGATCCGATTACGGCGGTAAGGCGGAATGGGGGGCAGCCCATCCTCCACCTGATAGGAGGAAGCGAAGGTCCGGCTGATGGGAGCAAACATGAGGACAAACCGCTCCGGACGGGCCAGCCGTGCTCGGATGGGAGGCCACAACAGCTCCTGGTAGAGAAGAAAGACAATTTTTGTCTCCAGCCCTTTTTTGTGCAGACAGCGATCGATTTCGTTCAGTAGCTCCACATACTGGTCCGACAAAGTAGTCTCCTGGCAGCCTCCGCACTCGCAGACGTTGTTATATTCGTCCGCCAGCCACACATGGAGGCAGTCCACACCAGGATGGGCCCCGGCATAGTCTGCCACCAGGGCGGCGAAGTCGGCGGGAGCCTTATCAGCGCTGTGGCGGACGTAGACCATTTCCACGTACATCCGCTCGCTGATGCGCTCGTAATCCACGGCGGGAATGTTCTTCAGAACCTCGTCCTGCTTGGCCTCATCCATGCAGTCGCAGACCTGGACGGCGTACAGCGTCTTGCTGACCAGGGTCTTCTCGTGGCGGCTGAGGACCGTCTCGCCGCCCAGGGCCAGGTCGCCCACCTTGTAGCTCTTCATGGGGGGCGCGGTGGCCTCGGACAGGGTGGACAGGGCCTCGGCGGACATATGGGGGCACTTCTCAATGGGGAGCGCGCCGGAGGCCACCTTCATGGCGAAGGCCA